>OGYB01000012.1_pt1 | contig 183587 bp, 189 predicted proteins | sample 1576421 | NCBI WGS metagenome assembly OGYB01 (sample SAMEA3541577, study PRJEB24748) | human gut metagenome | biome: human gut; feature: human-associated habitat; material: faeces | place: China | collected 2012
ATTGTTTTTATTCAGCTTTTCCACCTTCCTTGGTATACTTTTTTATGCAAGGAGTAATGTTGCGTATCTGTTTGGGGATAACTGGATTTCACAGACAATGTACAAGGTGCTGGCTCTTGTTATGCTGTTTGTAGGCGGTATCGCGGCATACACATTTGTCTGGGATCTCGGAGATGTAGGAATCGGCCTTATGACTATATTCAATACAGGTATTCTCTATCTGATGGGTGGACAGGCAATAAAGGAGCTGCGAGTCTTTGAGGAGAGTAATAAAGCACAAAGCAATAGTCAATGCTCACAGCAGGGTGATAACGTAACGCAATAACAATAGGAGAGATATATATGAAAAGAGAATCATTTAAATCACGTCTGGGATTTATACTGGTAAGTGCAGGATGCGCTATAGGAATAGGCAATGTATGGCGTTTTCCGTATGTGACAGGGCAAAATGGTGGAGGCATTTTTGTGCTGTTTTATCTTATATTTTTGGTATGCATGGGGCTTCCGGTGCTTACTATGGAGCTTGCTGTAGGCCGAGCCAGCAGAAAAAGTGCTGTGATGAGCTACAAGGCACTTGAGAAGGAGGGCAGTAAATGGCATATTCACGGATGGATAGCCATGTTTGGCTGCTACATGCTCATGATGTATTACACAACAGTCTCAGGCTGGATGGTTGCGTATTTCTTTAAATTCCTAAAGGGAGATTTTACATCAGGCATGAATGCAGATGATGCGGCAGCTGCATTTGGAAGCCTCCTTGCAGATCCAAAGCAGATGGCTTTTTGGATGATAGTTACGGTAGTACTTGGCTTTTTGGTGTGCAGCCGTGGTCTGCAGAATGGACTTGAGAAAATCAGTAAATTTATGATGAGTGCTCTGCTTTTACTTATTATAGTCCTTGCAGTGCACAGTATCACGCTTTCAGGGGCATTGGAAGGAGTGAAATTTTATCTTGTTCCAAATCTGGATGCGGTTTCTGAGATTGGAATAAAGAATGTCATAACAGCAGCCATGAATCAGGCGTTTTTTACGCTGAGTCTGGGTGTAGCTGCGATGGAGATATTCGGCAGCTATATGGGAAAGGAACATACTCTTACAGGTGAGGGTGCCAAAATATGTGCTCTTGATACATTTGTTGCTATCATGTCAGGTCTTATCATTTTCCCGGCTTGCTTTAGCTATGGGGTGGAGGTAGGCGCAGGTCCGAGCCTTATCTTTATCACTTTGCCAAATGTATTTGTAAATATGCAGGGAGGCCGTATATGGGGTTGCCTTTTCTTTATGTTTATGACCTTTGCAAGCTTTTCAACCGTTATCGCAGTATTTGAGAATATCATGTCATTTGCCATTGATATGTTTGGCTGGTCCAGAAACAAGGCTGCGCTAATAAATGGTGTGATAATACTTATTGCAAGTATGCCTTGTGTACTTGGATACAATGTGTGGAGCAATCTGCACCTCATAGGAGGCAGGGATGTGCTTGACAGCGAGGACTTTATGGTAAGCAATCTGCTTCTTCCGATTGGCTCCCTTGTCTATCTGCTTTTTTGCGTGACAAAGTGGGGCTGGGGATTTGATAAGTATATAGATGAGGCAAATACAGGAGCAGGACTTAAGATTTCAAGGAAGCTTAAGCCGTATTTTCAGTTCATACTGCCGCTTTTAATTTTGTTTATTTTTATACAGGGATTGATATAGTTATGTAGTTTTTGAAAATCAGACAGGAGAGTGTAAAATATGATAGATCAGAATACCTTTATAGAGACAGTGCAGAGCGTGGCCGAGATTATCAGGACATCAGCGGAGCCTATTGGCAGAGATGAAATCATGTCTTATTTTAAGGATATGGAGCTCAATAAGGCGCAGGAGGATATGGTATTTGAATTTCTCATCACACCACATGAGCAGGAGAATGAGAGTGCAGGCGATTATGAGGATGAATCACATGAGGACGAATTACATGGGGACGAATCGTCTGAAAATGCTGCATCAAACAATGTAATATACTCAGAAGGAGATTCGATGGATGCCATAGCGGGTGGAAAGAATAATAAGGCCAAGCAGGATAATGAAGCTGAGCCTGACATAGATGAGGACAGCCTTATCCCGGATTCACCTATGTTTAGGATGTATCTTGAGGAGCTTGAAGATATACCTGATTACACAAAGGCCGAGCAGGATGATATGTACAAAAAGCTGCTCGCGGGTGATGAGAGTGTGATACACACTATATCAAATTTCTGGCTCAAAAGTGTGCTTGCCATGGCAAAGAAGCTTGCCGTTACATCAGAGGGCTTTGAGGATGTAGTACAGGAAGGAAACATGGGACTTTTCATGTGCCTTACTGAGCTCTGCGGCTGCGGGGATGAGATAGATGTGGAAAAAGAGCTTCTGGATGCCATAGAGGAGTCTATGAAAGAGTGTATCAGGGAGCAGACCGGTGAGGATGAGAGCGAGAATACTGTGGTAGGAAAGGTTTCATTGGTAAACCGTGAAGTGGAGAAACTAAAATCCGATAAGGGGTTTGAGCCGAGCCTTAGTGAGCTTTCAGGCTACACCGGCGTGGACGAGGAGGAGCTTGAAAAGCTTCTTGAGCTTATCAAAAAGGCTGATGTGGAGAAAAATAAACAGGACAGTAAATAATCTGTGGCATTTGTAGATTTGTGTCATATATTAAACCATACCTGAATATATGAAAGGATGGAAAATATATGGCACGATTTACTAATCAGGCACAGCTTCGTTATGGCAACAATGTAGCCAATTCAAATATAGCAGTCGGAGAAATACTGGAGGTGCTTTCTGCTACGAAAACAGCAGTCAAAAACACCTACAATCAAAACGATACAATAACCTATGTGGTGAGCATCGTAAACTCCGGAAATACCGCGATAAACGGTCTGACACTTTCTGACAATCTAGGTGCTTATACCTTTAACACCAACACTCTTGTACCATTAACCTATGTGAATAACACCGTAAAATACTATACAAACGGCACACTCCAGGCAGCGCCTGCAGTAACCCAGGGACCACCTCTTAGCATAACAGGCATAAATGTCCCAGCAGGTGGTAATGCAACTGTCATCTATGAGGCAGCGTTAAATGAGTATGCTCCTCTTGGCATAGAGGCTGCAGTCACAAACACTGCTACAGTTAGCGGTACCGGAATCACTCCGGTCACAGCAACAGAGACAGTAAATGCCGAGGCTGCACCAAATCTTGCAATTACTAAGTCAGTAAGCCCTGTTCCTGTGACGGAAAACGGTACACTGACCTATACCTTCAGGATTCAAAACTACGGAAGCGTTGCGGCAACCAATACTACAGGCGTGGTTATAACAGACACATTTGCTCCGGTTTTGAACAATCTTACAGCCGCATTAAACGGCACAGCCTGGACTGCAGCTACAGATTACACTTACAATGAGGCAACAGGCACATTTTCGAGCACTGCAGGTGCAATCACTGTTCCGGCGGCAACCTACACACAGGATAGCACAACCGGAGCGTGGGTTGTCACACCGGGTGAGAGCACACTTGTCATCACCGGAACAGTGTAGCGGCAGAGGTGATTAATTTTAAGAATTGTTTAATTTAAGGGATAAAAGTTGAAATATTGATACTAAATATGTAAAATGTGTTTCAGATTATGATATTATTAATGTTTGTAATTTAAACGTTTTATGTATAGGTGGAGGTATTAGTATCGATAGACAGTTTCGTATGCAAAATGATAGTGTTAGTATGGTTAGATATATGAAATATCATAATTGTGACTATCAAACTGCAGAACAAAATTGTCTTAAATCATATTGGCCTGATGAACCAGTAATATATCGTCCAAAAGTAGAAGAACACATTGATATTATTTGTAGTCATTCCGCCCCTTCTTTTTGCTATCCAAATGATAAAGGAGGAATTGTAAAAGACTTTGCAGCATACGATTCTGAGTTATTAAATGATATTGATAATGAGCGAGCTGTATTGGATCGAGTATATGAGGATTATAAGAATGAGGTAACACATTGGTATTATGGTCATTTTCATAAAAACCAAATACAGACTATTAATAATACAATGTTTGAACTTTTAAATATTGGAGAAATTGTTCGACACTACTCAGATAATAACAATACATTGTAAGATAGTTGCTATTGAAGATGGTCAGTATACAGCTATTGTAGTAGAAGATCTGAATCGAATAGAAACAGATGATCTTAAATATGTTACTGTTGTTAAATGTCCAAACTGAGATATTTCTACTTTTGAAATTGGAGATACAGGTTATCTTCAATTTCAATATGTAGAAGGAGGAAAGACACAATGATACAACAAAGATTCAAAAGATTTTGAAATTTATAAATATACAAATAATTATTTTATAAGTTTTATTAAAGAAAAAGATATATGTAATCAAAAAGAATTTAATTTTTAAATATGCGTAAAGAGACAGAATTTGGCGAGAAGTTACGTAGCGTGTTAGAATCAATTGATTCCTTAACATGGAGAGACAAAAGTGGGAATGATATTAAACTTGTTGATGCATCTGTAGAGGACTTACGTAAATGATATAAGCACTGTTATGAGATGTTATATAACGTTAGTCCTTGGAATCCTGGTAAGTTTATAGTTAGAGAAAACATTCATCGAACTTGAGATTCATGTAATACGGAACTATTTGTTAGATACATTCTTCATGAATGCGAAACAGATATCAAAACTAAGAAAGATATCTTAGATTATATTAATAAACAAAGAGCAGCATCTGAAAAAGATATACTAAATGATTCAATAGCAAGTATATTTAATGGTGTTCCTCCTATTTTTGAAAAAGTAACAGTAAATCGTCTTATGGATGCTTGTTTTGATAAACTTGACGTTCTTAATAAGAAAATGATTACTGATAAATTCATTTTAGCACAAGGAATTTGGCTAACGGACGAGGAAAAAATTGAGCTAACTGAAGTTGGCAAAGACGGCAAAGCAAGAAATAGAATGGAAGTTATTAAGGAACGATTGTGTTTAAATCCTGATATCAAATTAAGAGTTAGTCCTACAGGGTTATCTTTTACAGAATTTAGATCTTTAGTTCAACTTAGCTCTTTACCAAAAATTTCTTCTTTAACTACAATTGCACTGAAAACACTAAGAGATAAGATCTTATTACTTTTAGATAACGATCTCGATTATCATATAAATAAATGGAGTACTCTAATGTCTAATATTCAGCGAGTTGCAGAAGCTCGAAATATTGAAATAGATCCTCCTTGTGCAGGTTAATTAACACCTGTAAAATTTTATTATTTCAATAATAATTTGTATCTTTGATGAACAGAACGGAACGTCAAAAATTAGCAATAAAGCGTTGATTAGACAGTAATGGAATTGGTACTATTGTAGCAGCTACAGGATTTGGTAAAACTTATATGACCTGTATGTTAATAAAAGCATTATACAATAAGAATCCAAAACTATCAGTTTTAATTGGAGTTCCTACAGATGTTCTTAAGAAACAATGACTTAAAGAGTTGGCCAAAAACCAGCTCTTTTCTGTCTGTAAAGTAGAAATATTTAATACTATTGTTAAAAATCAATATACTGTTGATTTATTTGTACTTGATGAAATACATGCTGCTTGTAGCTCAGTAAATATAAATATGTTTAAAGTTGTAAATTATCGATATTTCTTAGGATTAACTGCAACTTTCGAGAGACTAGATGGAAATCATAGTAGACTTGATGAATATACTTATGTTTGTGATCGTATAAATATAGAAGAAGCAGTTAGTAATAACTGATTATCTGATTATCGAAACTATAAAGTTCTTATTGATGTTGATTTATCTTCATACCATGAGTGGAATCAAAAGTTTCAAAGCTTATTTTCAATATTTAACTTCGAATTTAATACAGCGATGAGTTGTATTAATAAATCTGAATTTTCTATAAAATACGCAAAGAAAACAGGCTGAGATCCTACTCAAATTAGAGGATTTGCTGCAGCATGAATGAGAATGCTTAAAAAGCGCAAGAGTTTTGTAATGTCACATCCTAAAAAGTTTGAAATTGCAGATAAAATATTAGATGCAAGAAGTAATAGAAAATGTATTACTTTCTCTGCAACTATTAAAGACGCAGAATATTTTAAAAAAAGAGGATATGTATTACATAGTAAACAGAAAAAGAAAGAAAACGATGCTATTATAGATAAGTTTAATCAGCAATCTATAGGGGTATTAAGTACTTCAAAGTCTTGTGATGCAGGAGTAGATATAAAAGGTCTAAGCGTTGGAGTTATATTAAGTGGAGATAGTTCAAAAACAAGAACTACACAGAGGATCGGAAGAATAATTCGGTTTGAAGAAGGAAAGGTTTCAGAAATGTTTACTCTTGTAATTCGGAATACAATTGAAGAAACTTGATTTAACAACGCTAATTCTAATCAACAATATATAACTATTGATGAGTCGCAATTAGATATAGTATTAAGTGGAAAAGGAATTTCTACTAGACCAAAAAAAGGCATAATAGATATAGAACATAGATTTTAACAAAAATAGATCTAACGTAGTACGTTTGTTTATTTTTTATCGTATTATATGGAGTTAGATACGATTCTTAATATTATGGCTAAATACAAACTAACAGCCGATGAGTTACTGTTAGTTTATTTAACATTTATTGCTCAAACAGAAAATGGAGATCCTAAAATAAATAGGAACTATTTTCGAAAGTGATATGAAGGAGGCGGCAAAGAAAGATTGCGAGAATTATTCAATTCACTAAAAGAGAAAGGAGTAATCAGGAAAAATTATAATCCAAGTACCTATGATCCTGATGAAATTGAATTTAATCAGAATTTTATAAAACAATATTTTAAGCTTTCTGGAGAACTTGGTATGGAATTAGAGGAAGCTTATCCAACTAATTTATACTTTAATGGGAAAACAGTTAGTTTAAAAAATATTGCAAAGAAATTCTTAAATATGTCAGAATTCTACTTCTGATATTCTTCTACTATTGGACATAGTATTGAAAAGCATCGTGAAATATTAGAGATACTAGAATGAGCTAAATCTAAAGACCTTATACAAGTTTCTATGGTTGAATTTGTTTCCAGTCAAAAATGGAAAGAATTTAAAGAAATGCGAGATAAAGGAATTAATGGCAAAGTTAGTACTGAACAACTTTACGATACTGCTTAATGTCTATTGTAGATGAATTATATTCTGAAATTGACAATGGTAGAGAAGGTAGAAACTTAGGTTTAAAAACTGGATTGCCAAAGTTGGATTGATATACAGGCGGATTCCAAAAAGGAGTTTACAAATTAATATTTGGACAAAGTGGTTCAGGTAAAAGTTCATATGTAATATATTCTGATTTATATCGTATATTACGAGATTATCCAGATAGAGATATTGTACATGTATATTTTAGTCTGGAAATGAGTTCGAAAGTTTTACTTGCTAAATTGCTTAATCTATATATATATGATACTTATGGAATAGAAATTTCTTATATGACACTAATGTCCGTTCGAGAAAAACTATCTGATAAATATTATAAGTATATTCAAGAGTCCAGAGTATGACTAAACTCAATCATACATAAGCTTATTATCTTTGATAAACAGCTAAGTTCTAATACTTTCTATGGTAATATGAAAGAACTTCTAAAACAATGAGGTACTTTTCAAGATATTGATGAAGGTAGAAGAAATATTTATATTCCAAGTAATCCCGATAAAATAATAAATGTAATAATTGATCATGCTGGTTTATTAACTCCAGTTGATGGTAGAACTAAAAAACAGGAAATTGATCAAACCTCGCAATACTGCGTTTATTTTAGAGAAAAGTGTGGAATATCTATTGACTTTATTATGCAAGAAAATAGAAACACAAGTGATGTAAATAGATTAAAAATGGATCTTGCAGAGCCAACCCTTGATGATGTTAAGGATTCTGGTAATGCAGGTAATGACTGTAATATTTGTGTTGCAGTATATAATCCTATAAAACATCAACGTAGTACTTATAGAGGATATACTATCATTAATAAAGAATATCCAGAAGAATCTTTAGGTTCTGCTATGCGTGGATTAATATTATTAAAACATCGATTTGGAGTTGCAAATAAAGTTTTTTGTACTGGCTTTCAAGGTAGTTTAGGACGATTTGAGGAACTTCCTGATCCAGGAAGTATTAATTATGAAGTATATCAATCTTGAAAAGATGAGAAGTTAGAAGATGAAATAACAAAAGATACAGCTGCAAAAGATGCAGAAGAAAAAGATAGCTTACAAAAACCAATATTCAAATTTTAAATATGGCTATCACATTACCAACAAACAAAATTCCTGCAGAAACTCAGGACCCAAGAAATTTAATTATTTTCTCAAAACCAAAATACGGTGGCTTTCGCCGTGTATTATAGTAATATAATACTTATGAATGGGCAAAAACGGTGAATTCTAAAAATTTGCCATATATTTACATTCTTAGTTGGAATTTCCAGAATCTTTATGTAAATTTGCATTATTAATTTTTAAACTAAAATAATTATTATGCAAATTAAAAGACAAAAATATTCGTATGAATTATTACAAGAGTGTTCAAATTATTTAAATACACACTCTCTTAAGGAAACAGCTATACACTATAACCTTAGTTATAAAACAATGATAAATGGGTTAATTAGGTTTGGATTTTATACTCCAACTAGAAAACACAAAATAACTAAGAACAACTGCTATAATCAAAATTTCTTTAGTAAAATTGATTCTCATGATAAAGCATACTTTTTAGGATTTTTAATGGCAGATGGGTATATTTGTACAACTCCTTACAATAAACAAATAGGAATTGGGATTCAGACAAAAGATAAATATATATTAGAATACTATAAAAATTTAATAGGTAAAAAATTAAATATAAAACAATATAAAAATTCTAGTAAACTAACTATTACTAGTACTATAATGTATAGTGATCTAACTAAATTAGGATTTATAGAAAATAAATCTCATAATGACTATCATTTTCCAGATATTCCTGATGAATTTAAATCATCTTTCATTTGTGGATATTTTGATGGAGATGGGTGTATAACTATAAAATCTACAGGATTTAGTGTATGTTCAATATGTTGTAATTCTAAAATATTCTTAGAAGATTTAAAATCTATATTGGCAAAATATAACATACTATGTAGACCTATCTGTAAAGAAATAAAAAATAGAAAAAATTCAATATATGTTTTATATTTATCAGGAAGATCCAACCAATTAAAATTTAAGGATTTTATATATAAGAGCGTTAATGTTTATCTTGTACGTAAATATGATAAATTTATGAAAATACCGTGCTAACTGTTGTAATAATATATAATGGTAGTGTAACGCGTAGGAAGTGAACCTGTTATACAGAATATAATCTTCCCAAGAGTGTCCATTATCCTTATGGGATAAAAATGTACGCTGAACTATAAGGAAACTTATAGAAGTAGAGATAAAAAGCTCTACGATAACAAAATTGAAAAGCACAGCTTGTGCTAATCTTCCTGGAGCATTATGTATCGACCTTGAAGGGGGTGGATATGATTATATTGATGCTGTAAAGGTAAAAGCATCTTCTGTTAAAGATTTAAAAGAAATTTGTGCTGCAATTAAGGAAGCTAAATATCCTTATAAGTTTATTGTATTGGATACAATTACTAGACTTGAAGAAATGGTTAAACCATTAGCTTTAAAGTTATATTTAAATAGTCCTGCAGGACAAAAGTTTACAGGAGATGACGTACTTGATGCACCAATGGGAGCAGGATATAGCGCTCTTCGTAAGGCATTAGAGATGGTTATTGATATGGTATCTAAATGTGCACCTAATATTATTCTTATTTGTCATACAAAGGATTCAGCAATCGGTAATACTGATATGACTGCAAAGACTATTGACTTATTTGGAAAAGCAGGTAGAATTCTTGCTTCAAAGTCAGATGCTATTGGTTATTTAGATAGAGATGAAGATTCAAATACTATTCTAAGTTTTAATACAAATGATAAATTTGTAGAATGTGGTGCTAGACCAGAACATTTACGAAATGCAGATGTAGTATTAGGAGAAATGAAGGAAGATGGAAATATTGAATTTCATTGGGAAAGAATTTATCCTTCACTTTTAAATCCTGTAGAAGTTAATATATAATCTAAGGATTATGTTAAAGGTATCTTTTGAATTTGACGAAGAATCGAAGGCTGTTACAAATGTTAAAGTTGTTAAAGTGCCTTCAAAATATGATAATATAGATTTACCAATTGTAGAGATAGGAGATAGTAAGTTAATTATGTCTCCTAAAGCCGTTAGTTTATTATCTGCACAATGCGGAGATAGGATAGCAGTTAATTATATCCAAAAAAGTAACGAGCTTACAATCCCAGTTATCGGTAAAGCTGAAGTGTTTTCAGATCCTGAAAATGGGAATAAATTAACAAAAAGTAATACAGTCTCTTTTAAAGGGACTCAAAAAACAATTTTATCTAAATATGGTCAACTCTTTAAAATAGAGGAATGTAGGCCTGGTATGTTTAAAATGATTAAGATTGATGAATCAGATCTTTCTAAAGCTGATACCGATTTAGATACAGAAAATTCAGATTTATTAAAAATTTAAAATTGTAAGAATATGTCAATGTTTGATTTTAGTGTAGCAAAGAATGCAAATCAAGTAACTTCTACTTTCCTTCGTGGAGGAATTCATAATGTAACCTATAAAGGTATTGAATGAGTAGCTAGTCAGAGTGAAGGTAATTCTGATGCTTTTGTTTTATTATTTGAAACAAAGGACGGTATCCAGCATCGAGAAACTATTTTTGATCCAAGTAATATAAGTAATTGTACTCAGAGAGCTACAACTCAGTATGGAGAAAATCCATCTGAAATGGAAAACTTTATGGTTAAAATTACTCAGATCATTAATGCTCTTAATCCCGAATTAGGTGCAAAAATTGCTGCAGGAGAAAAGATTGAAGTAAGTAGCTTTAAGGCTCTTGCTAAATATTTAAAGGAAAATTTAGCAGGTTCTGTTGGTAAAGAAACTCAAATCAAGTTAATTCCTTATAAAGGTTTTGCTAATATGCCTAAGTATGTTGCATCAGTAGGCAAGGATGGAGTTGTTCGTAGTAGAACAAAAGTTATTGGCGAAGATTTAACTTTAACTGCTAGAGAAAAGACTGATATTGATAATGCTAACTCTGCACAACCTACTAACATGAAAGAACGGGATAAGGATTTAGACGATCTTAAGGAAACGTTTAATGTAAAAGGCTCAGAAGACGACCTACCATTCTAAAAAATAATATAGTTAAATTTTAATGGTCTTTACATTAGAACCGATAAATATCACTAAAGAACTTATTTTAAGTAAAGTTAGTGAAGAAACTTTAATGGAGCATTACTTGGGCATTCCTGTAAAAAAAGGATTGTTCAAGTCTCCATTAAGGCAAGATAGTAAACCTACCTGCGCATTTTATAGGAATAGGAAAGGAGATTTAATATTTAAAGATTTTCGTGGAGACTTTTATGGAAATTTTATTTCGGTTGTAATGTATAAATTCGATTGTCCTTATGGCAAGGCTTTACAAATAATTGCTAATGACTTTGGAATAGTTTCCCGCAAAAATTTAACTATAAATAAACCTCTTATTAAATATACAAATCAAAAATTTAATGATACTACTCAAGCTGTTATTCAAATTGAAGATAAATCTTGAGAAGATTATGAACTTGAATGGTGATCTAAATATGGTATAGATAAAACTATATTAAAAAAGTTTCATGTATTTTCATGTAAAAATGTATTTTTAAATGGAAGTATATTTAGTTTACATAAAGATCGACAATTAGTATTTGGATATTATGGAGGTATTCGAGAAGATATAGAACGTTGACGTATATATTTTCCTGGAAATATAAAATATAAGTTTATTTCAAATTGAAAGTCATTTAGATTACAAGGTGCTCACGCACTTCCAAAAAATGGAGGAGAATATTTAGTTGTAACGAAATCTTTAAAGGATGTTATGACTCTTTATTCATGTGATAAAATTCCTGCAATAGCTCCAATTTCTGAAAATTGTTTTTTAACTGAAGCTCAATATGCAAAGTTAAAGTCTAAATTCAACAAGATAATTTTATTCTATGATAATGACCTTGCTGGAATTGAAAATATGAATAAAATTCGTAAGAAATTTCCTGATGTGCATGTATTATTTATACCTAGACATTATAAAGCTAAGGATATATCAGATTTTTATAAAATGTACGGAAGGACTAAAACTTTAGAATTAATTGAAAAAGCAAAAAACTACGTCTCAGAAAAGGAAAACAGGAGCATATTGTAGAAATAAAGGACATAGATATGAGACAAAAATTGCTCAAGAACTTAGAAATCTTGGATTTACAGATGTAGTTACATCAAGATCTGAATCTAAAAGTATGGATGATAAAAAAGTGGATTTAGTTGATCGTAGTGGTAAGTTACCGTGTTATATACAATTGAAAAATACTGTTAATACACCTCAATATCACGCTATTAAAAAAGAATGTCCTTTAAAAGATAAACCTTTTATTGTAATTTGAAATAAACAAGTTAAGAAAGAAAAAGTATTTGGTTCTGCAGGAGAAGTAGTAATCATGGATAAAGACTTTTTCTATGAACTCTTATCAAAATTAATTAATGGATAGTTGTAGAGTAGTGTTCACTTCTGCTTCTGGACAAAAAATTATCATTGTATTTACATATGATGAAGAGAAAGATGAATTAAATTATGTCCCTCGATTTGAACCTCAAGTTGATGCAAAAACTCAATTAGGTTTGTCTGGAAAGTTATGTGAAATATTTTTAGAAGCATTATCTAGCAAAGATGGAACAACAAAAGATTAGATACGATTTGACTCCACAATATGGAATTGAGGAGGTCAACAAAATTCTTACAAGCAAATTAAGTAAGTACCAAGAAAATGAATGGAAGAGAGGTATGAAATGGACAGATGTTCTTTCATCTCTTAAGAAACATTTAAATCAATTTGAACGAGGTATTGATTATACAAACGAGGGACTTTTAGAAATGGCTGAAGTAGCTACTAACGCATTGATATTATGTGAATTCTATCATATATATCCTCAAGGAGATGATAGAGTTATGGCTCCTATCGATAAGCCTATTGTTGGATTAGATCTCGATAATGTAGTATTTGATTTCAACAAAGCTTATGAAGACAAGTTTGGTGTTGCTATGAATCCTTACTGGAATGCAAACTATCAGATGTCTGAACATCTACATGAGTTAGAATCAGATAAAGAGTTTTGGATTAATATTCCTGTATTACATAGACCCTCTTTTGAAGTAGACTATTATGTAACTGCAAGAAATATTCCAACAGAATGGATTCAAGAAAGTTTACAAAAAAATGGTTTACCTTGTGCTCCTGTAATTACAGTACCTTGGAATGCTAGTAAAGTAGAAGCTATTAAGAGCAAAGGAATTACTATTATGATTGACGATAAATATGATAATTATAAAGAAATTACTAATGCGGGAATATTCTGTTATTTAATGGATGCTCCTCATAATCAGTATTATCAAGTAGGACATCGTAGAATTTATGATCTTAAAATACCTATTAAGTAATGAACTTAAAGGATAAATTAGAACTGGCCTTACATGAAGCCTATATAAAAGCCTATAAATTAGCTGAACCTTCTGTAAACTTTGATATTTTAGTTGAAAATGCAGAAATTATGTCAGATGGCAAGAAGAACATTCATTTTGAAAACTACTTTTTAGATGATGATATTGCAGAAAATATCTTAAATGAAGTAGCTAAGAAATATAAGTTATCTAAATACATGAAAGGCCAGCTTCATATAGCTTATTATTTAGGTTGTAGTCCAGCGACAAAACGCAAGGAAAATGACAATTAACTTAAATGATATAAAACTTAGTCCAGTCTTAGAAAGTGTATATAGAAGTAAAATAAGTGATGCAGAATATTTCTCAAGCTCTTATTCTAATTATATATCAAATTCTAGATTAAAATATATAAATCCTAAACAGGATAAACAAAACTGTCCTGTATAAATCCCTTAAATTCGGTGAACCCTGAGATGGGAATACCGAGCCAAGCATAAGGTTAACAACTTATGAAGGTGTAGAGACTAGCTATTGAAACCAATCTGGAATATAATATAGCCACGAAAAAGGGAAATGTATTTTGAAATGTAAACATCTTTTACTACCTTTGTATCAATAAAAATTTAATTGATATGAAGAAAATTTGCAATTGTTGTGGTAAAAATTTACCTATTGAAGAGTTTTATAATAACCCTGAGTTACGAGCGGGAGTTATAGACACATGTAAAAGATGTGAATATCTTAAGAAACAGCCTCAAAAGAAATACCCGTTAGAATTTACTTGTAAGATTTGTAATAAGACTAAACCATATTATGAGTTTGATATAACAAGAAAAGTTCTACGTAAGTGGTATTGTAAGGAGTGTGCAAGAATCTTTGTTGAAGAAAATCCAGGAGTAAATCTGGATAAACAACGAAGATTGTATGATACTTCTTATAGAGAACGTAAGCGGGAAATAAATAGAAATTCTAGAATAAACCATTACGAACATAAGATGTGAGCAAATGCTAAGAAGCACGCTCCAGAAAGAGGTTTGGAATTTAATATTGATGAATCAGATATTGTAATTCCTGATAAATGTCCTATTTTTCAGAAGCCATTTGAATTTGGTAAAGATTTTTATTATGATTGAACACCATCCCTTGATCGTATTGATAATACAAAGGGATATATTAAGGGAAATGTTTGGGTTATTAGTCATAAAGCGAATGTAATGAAAAATAGTGCTACTTGAGATGAGATAAAAGTATTTTGTCAAAATATATTAAGATATAGTCCGAACAATAACGAAAAGAAAGTTATTGAACTTAAAGATAAAGAGCTTTAAGGATAACATATTTGGGCAGTCCTCTAAAATACAAAAATGGAATAGATAATAAACAAACAGTATCTTTAGAATTAGGAACAGCTATACATGAATTATTTTTACAACCAGAGTCTTTTAAATTAGGTGATTCATATAATAAGCCTACAGCAAAATTAGGTATGGTAATAGATAGTATTATTAAATATAGAAAACAAGGTTATACTATTAGAGAATCTATTACTAAAAGCTGTATTGATATAGATTATTATAAAAATAATTTAAATGAGAGTAGAATCCAAAATATAATAAAATCTGGATTAAATTATTATCAAAACTGCAAAGATTTAATAGAAGGCGATTTAGTAATTTTAAATGATAAACATCGTACAATTTGCAGTAATTGTTTAGAATCGTTATCTAACAATCCTTCAATAGTAAACTTAGTAAGACCTGAAGGTCTTGAAGCTTATAATGAAGATGCTTTGTTCATAGATATTATTGGCGAATATAATAATAGTAAATGTATATTAAAATTAAAAATGAAAGCTGATAATTGGACGATTGATAAAGATAATAAAATAATTACTCTTAATGATTTAAAGACTACGGGTCATTTACTTGAACAATTTATGAATGGAAGTTTTTGGAATTTTCATTATCATAGACAGATGGGAATGTACCTATGGATGTTACTTCAATTCTGTAAAAAAGAATATGGATACACTCCTAAAGACTGGACTTTTCAAGCTAATATTATTGCCGTTGAAACTACAGGCTCTAACAGAGCTAGTGTTTTTAATATTGATTCAGATATACTTAATATAGGTAGATTAGAATTTTGTAGACTTCTAAAAATGGTTGCATATTGTGAAATCAATGGTTATTCTGATGATGTTACATTTATTTAAATATGCGCAAATTAGAAATTCAGGCTTATACCTTAGATGAAGCTAAAATTAATGCTTTTAAACAGGGTATAACTGTAGTACAAGATGCTACCAGAAGCTGAAAAAAATCTGGATCTCCAGTTCTAACTAAAGATATGAATATATTTGCTGCAGATTTTCTTGAACAAAAAGGAATGTTTGATTTTGAAGGTGCTGGTATTATTATTGCTATAAAATCTGGCACTAAAGATACTCGTAAGAAGCCTTATAAAGTTATTAGTTCAAGACGTAAGGGACGTTGTAAGCTTTATCGAACTATTGAAATTCGTTTAAAACGTAATCATGAAGTGATTGGAGAAGCAGTAAACAAAACTGAAGCGTTAAATCTAGCTAAAAGTTTAATTCGTAACTTTCGTGAAAATGTGTATGCAAAAACTGTATACAATACTAAAGATATTGATTTTGAACTTGAATATATGCCTTCTACTAAGGCAGAAAAAGGGCAATATATTGTCTTTGGAGTAGAACAATCTGATGTAAAACTCAGTAAAAGAAAGAATAGAGGGGCAGAGTAATCTGCCTCTTTTATTCTCTTTATATATAAAATTATATATAAATGACTATAGAAGAATGGTTAAATAAAGACGAACTTGCAATAACAATTTGAAATAATAAATATAGATTTGAAAATGAATCGTTAGACGCGTGGTTTAAACGAGTAAGTAATAATAATCCTGAAGTCGAAAAACTAATCAGAGAAAAGAAATTTATTTTTGGAGGACGAATTTTAGCAAATAGAGGTTTGAATTCTAAAAATAAAAAAATTACTTATTCGAATTGCTATGTAATTGCTCCTCCACAAGATAATCTTGAGTCTATTTTTGAATGTGGATCTAAGCTAGCTCGTACTTTTAGTTATGGAGGTGGATGTGGAATTGATATTTCAAATCTCCGTCCAACAGGATCTAAAGTAAACAATGCAGCAAAAACAACATCTGGTGCAGTCAGTTTTATGGATTTTTATTCATACATTACTGGATTGATTGGGCAGAGTGGCCGCCGCGGAGCATTAATGATTTCTATTTCTTGTGATCATCCAGATCTTGAGGAATTTATTGAACTTAAATCAAATTTAGATAAAGTTACAAAAGCTAATATTTCTGTTAGAGTTAGTGATAACTTTATGAAATCTGTTATTAATGCAGAAACTTTGATTCTTAAGTTTATTACAGATACAGGAGAAGTTATAACTAAAGAAGTTGAAGCTTATCCTATTTTTAGAAAATTAGCAGAGATGAATTGAGATTATGCAGAGCCTGGAATTTTATTCTGGGATGCTATTAAAAATTGGAATTTATTAAGTAATAATCCTGATTTTGAATATGCTGGAGTTAATCCTTGTGCTATGTAAGTGATTGATAATCAAATAATTACGTCAATCTTTGGCTCAAGTAAAAAATTGGGCAAAATCGGTGAATTCTAACCAATTCAAAGAGGTGGAATTTGTTTGTTAACAAATTTATTACTATCTTTGTTGTATGAAAATACCGAGATAACTTCCTAAATTACGAAAGGTTAGGAAGTATTGTAACGCATAGTGAGTGAATAAATATAATCTCACCACGAGTGCCCAATACTAATTTACTATGATAATATATAAAGTAACGAATAAAATTAATAATAAAATTTACATTGGTCAAACTATTAATTCTTTAGAACATAGAAGGAAACAACATGAAAAAGATTGTAGACGAAATAAGTACTATAATAATCGTTTTCATAATGCACTTATTAAGTATGGATTTGATAATTTTATCTGAGAGTGTCTTTGTGAATGTGTTTCTATTGAAGAATTAAATAGTAAAGAACAGTTTTATATTTCTGAATATAATACAACAGACAAAACTTTAGGTTATAATTTGAAGCTTGGAGGAAATAATGGAGGTAAATGTTGTGATACTACAAAAACTAAGATTAGTTTAAGTAGCAAACAAAAGTGAACTAATCCTGAAATTGCTTCTAAAATGTTAAATGGCCTTAGAAAAGGAACTGAAACCGTTAAACAAAAAGGTTTAAAAAATTATGTACTTCGTAAATGTATTTATTGTGGCACTGAATTTAAATGTAAACCTTATGATTCTAAAAAGTATTGTAGCCTAAAATGTGCAAATAATGACCCTAAACATTATTTAATAGGAGTGAAAGCTGCTTCAACAAAGATTCAAGAACAGTATCAAAACTCAATATCTTTAAAAATAAAACAGATTGAAGATTGAGTTAGAAAAAATAAATGACTGCTACAGAATGTAAAAATGAATAATTTAACTTTTATTCAAGATTTATGTGCATGTTTAAATGTGAAAGACTATAGAACTGTTGCAAAAATACTTAATGTAAACAATAAGAAAGATTTAGTTACAAAATTAATAGAAATTAGTAAAAATGTATGCTAAACTGGTCTGAATTAACAGACGTATCAGGTAACTGTATGGAGGAAACTCCCAGAAATAAAGGATAAAAAGCCTTTATGATAATAAATTGGAAGAGCCCTTGCCGAGTGGGGGATCGTGTTTACTCGGAAGTATAAATCTTGCAGAATTTGTTACAGAATGTGAAACATTTGACTTTGCAGGATTTAAAGATACTGTTAAAAAAGCAGTAGTTGCATTAAATGAAGTACTTGATGAAGGTCTTCCATTACATCCTCTTATTGAGCAAAGAGAATCTGTTAAAAATTGGAGACAAATTGGGTTAGGAGTAATGGGGTTAGCAGACATGTTTATAAAACTAGGTATTAAATATGGAAGTGAAGAATCTATTAAATTGATTAATATGATTGGAACAGAAATGATCTTTTCAGCTTTAGAAAGTTCTAATGAACTAACAATAAGTAAAGGAGCATATCCAATGTTTAATACAAAAGTTGTAGATACACCTTTCTTTCAAGCGCTTAATACTAAGGAAAATAATCTTCGATATCAGGAATTAAGAAGTAATGTTCTTTTAAGAGGATTATGTAATTCTCAGTTATTAACTTGTGCTCCTACAGGTAGTATTGCTACTATGTTAGGAATTTCAACAGGTTGTGAACCTATTTTTGCAACTTCTTATACAAGAAAAACAGAATCTTTAGTTGATAAAGAGAAACTTTATAAAGTATATACTCCAATTATCCAGAATAATTTCATTTCAAAAGGAGTTCCTGAAAATCAACTTCCAGAATATGTAGTAACTTCAGAGAACATTCCTTATACAGAGAGAATTCAAGTTCAAGCTGCTTTACAAAGATATATAGATGCTTCAATTTCCTCAACAATAAACTTACCTGAATCTGCTACAATAGATGATGTTGAAAGAATTTATAGACTTGCATGAGAGTATCATTTAAAAGGTGTAACTGTTTATAGAGCAGGTTGTAAAAGAGGAGCTATTTTATCTAAGAAACCTATGGGAAGTAAAGAATTAATGAAGCGTCCAGAATCAATTGATGCTAAATTAATTAGATTTAAAAATGGAACTGAAAACTGGATTGCATTTGTAGGTTTAGTTGATGATAGACCTTATGAAGTATTTACAGGAATTAATAATATTGAGGATTTTCCAATTCCCTCAACTATTACCGAAGGTAAAATTATTAAGGTAAAAGATGAATTTGGTAAACGATATGATTTTCAATATGTCGATAAGTATGGATATACAAATCGATTAGGAGGATTGTCTCGCATCTTTAATCAAGAATACTGGAATTATGCTAAATTAATATCTGCTCTATTAAGAGGAGGAATTGAATTAGATAAAGTAGTCAAGATTATTGATGGTATGCATTTTGAATCTGATACTTTAAATACCTGGAAGAATGGAGTAAAAAGAGCAATAAAAACATTTATTGTTAATGGAACAGAATCTCACGAACTTTGCCCAGATTGTGGTGACCATTTAATATATGAAGGTGGTTGTACTATATGTAAGAGTTGTGGATTTAGTCGTTGTGTATAATTGTAAATAATAAAATATTAATAGATTAAAATTTAAGAGATATGAAGACAGAAAGAATCGTTTCCGCTCACGGATTAGAAGGTTATCGTGTAACTGATAGTGGTAAACTTATTGGTAAGAGAAATTGTCAGTTAGTTGGATGCTTAAGTAATGGTTATACTCGATATACTGTTAGAGTAAATAAGAAAACTAAGAGTATTAATGGAGCTCGTGTAGTTTGGGAAAGTTTTTATGGTCCGATTTCTAAAGGCTTTGAGATTGACCACATTAATGGAGATCGAAGTGATAATCGTTTGTCTAATCTTAGAGTAGTAACTCATAAGGAAAATATGGCAAATCCTATTACTCGTGCTAGAATGGGTAAACCTCGTAAGCGTTATTCAGTAAAATATGAAAAAGTATAGTGAAGAATTTCGTGATGCAATGACCGATGTTGAAGTAGTTAATATTTCTAAAAATACTCTTCCAGAGTATACTGAAGAATGAGATGCTGGTTGTGATGTTAGAGTCGACTTTAGTAGAATAACTTCAGATGAACCACTAAAAACAAAAGGAGATTGCCAATTTCTATTTGAAAACGAAGTTAATCCATTAAAATCTTTTATTCTTGAACCTAGATCTCGAGCAATTATACCTACAGGTTTATTTGTTTGTATTCCAAAAGGATATGAAATACAAGTACGCCCAAGATCTGGTTTAAGTTTTAAGGTTGGTCTTACTTTAATTAATTCTCCAGGTACAATTGATGCAAGATATCGGGACGAAGTAGGTTTACTTGTTGTTAATAATGGTTCTGAACCTGTTGTAATAACAGATGGAGAACGTATTGGACAGCTAGTACTTAAGCGTGTTGAATTTATTAATTGGATTGTAAAACGTTCTGTTAAAGAATTCTCTGATCAATCTGATAGAGGTGGAGGAACAGGACATTCTGGAGTAAATTAAAATGATTTTAAACTATGATTTACCAAAATTAGAATCTGAATTACTTTCATTTCAACTAGATTCTAAGCAAAAAGAAGTACTTGAATCAGCTCTAAACTATATTAAAAGTGATATTAAGATTAATTCTGATACTAAACATTTGTGCATATCAGGTAGAGCAGGTACTGGAAAAACTCAAATATGTGCTTTAATTGTGAAGATATTGAAGGATAATAATATTCCATTTTTGGTAATTACTCCTACAAATAAGTCAAAGAACGTAATAGCTTCTGTAGTTGATTCAGAAGCTATTACTGTTCATAGACTATTAAGTTTATCTCCACAAGTTGATATACTTGAATTAGATCTTAAAGAGTTAAACTTTATACAAAAAAATGCTATATATTTACAATATAAAGCAGTTTGGATTATTGATGAATGTAGTATGGTTAATGATAATTTATATAAATTAATTATTGATCAAGCTACTGATCATCAATGTAAAATTATATGGCTTGGAGATGAAAAACAGTTAAGCCCTGTAAGTCAAAAACAAGTATCTAAAACATTTAGAAATTCTACTAAATACACTTTAGATAAAGTATATCGTCAATCTTCAGATTCTCCAATTGGAAAAATATTAGAAACGTTACGTTCTAAGCCAATTAGTAGATTTGAATCTACGCCAGATAGTGATTCTGGATCTTTAAAAGTATACAATAATATTCGAGAAATGTTAGAAGAGCATTGCTATCTATTTAAGGTTGGAATGAATCTTGAAGATCAACATATTATAAAATTAGTCACATATACTAATAAAAGGATTGAAGCTTTAAATCAAATTATTAGACGTTTAGTTTTTAATGATGATGAGGAGTATCATTTTGGAGAGGTCTTAACTGGGTATGATTCTTGTATGTATAAAAATCAAGGTATTATTGAAAACTCATCTGATTATTTAGTTAGAGAAGTTGAAGATACTACATTTCAAGGATTAAAAGCATATAAATTAACTTTATATGATCCTTCTAAAGAGTGTGATATTGAGATTACTATAATTTCAAGATATAATAGTAGTTATGATATTGCTAATTTAGCAGCTCGAATTGATAATATGAGAGTTAAAGCTGTAAAAAGTAAAAATGGCAAAGATTGGAGAGCTTATTATCAATTTCAAGAAGCGTTTCTTACTCCTTTTGATTTAGTACATGAAGGAAGAGTTATAAAGAGAAAATCTTTAGATTACGGATATTGTATATCTGCACATAAATCACAATCTTCTTCATATTTAGCAGTATTAGTTGATATGGAAAATATTTTGCAATGTACAGATCCTGAGGAATTACGACAATTACAATATGTAGCTTTATCTCGAACTACTAATGATATATATTTATATCAAAGATAATATGACAAATTACTTCTTTAAAAGAGACAATAATAATAAGATTCGAGTAGTTCAACTAAATTTAAATGAACATACTGATATTCAATCGAATGAAAAATTCTATTCAATAACTGGAGAAACTGGCGTATTGAATGGAAAGATGGTTAAACGACCTTTAGTTACTATTGAACAAGGTAAAGTTAAAAGAACTGTTAAAGAGCAAGCCGAATTACAATATAATAGCTTATGTAATAGCTATTTAGATAAAGGGTATAAATCTCAAGAGGAACTTAAAATAAAAGATATAACTGATGAATCAGAAGTGGATTTAAAAGTTCCTAAACAAAATACTGACGCTAAGGGAAATTTAAAGCCTCAACTAGCTTTAAGTTATGAAAAGGTAGACTCTAAGTTACTAGAGAACAAATGATTAGGCAGTAAAAAAATTGATGGGGTAAGATGCCTTCTCTTTATGAAAGACGGAATAATTCAAACTTCTTCTAGAGGAGGTCAAGATTATAATATTGCAGCACACTATATAATTCATGATCCGTTTGTTGAATATGTACTTAAAAATAATCCTAATTATATTTTAGACGGAGAATTATATATTCATGGCAAACCTTTGAGTTATATTAGTGGATTGTGTCGATTAGAAACTCTTGATGATAGACACAAAGATCTAACTTTCCAATGTTATGATATTGTACGAGAGGATTTACCATTTAATCAAAGGTTAAATATTCTTCATTCTATAGAACATAATAGACCTATTGATTCAAAATTAGAAATAGTCTTTCATTCTGAAGTGCAAGGCAAGGATAATATTATAGCTTTACATAACAGGTATGTTGATTTAGGTTATGAAGGATTAGTAATTCGAGATCCTGAGCAAACATATAAATGTGGAGCTAGAGATAAACGTATGCTAAAGATTAAAATGTTCCAAGATGGTGAATTTAAGATTGTAGGTATTACCGATGGTCTTAGAGAGGAAGATTTTGTTTTTAACATGGAAACGAAAGAAGGATATCCATTTGAAGCTAAACCTATGGGAGATAGAGCTTTAAAGAAATGGTACCGAGAAAATATAGACAAATTGATAGGACAAATGGGTACGGTAAAGTATTTTGGATATACTACAACAGAAAATGCAGTTCCAAATCTCCCAGTGTTCAAAAGTCTACGAGATAAAACCGATTTATAATGAAACTTACATTAAAACAACTTAAAGATCTAATTTCAAGTTATCGTACTGCTCTAAATGAAGCAGAGAACTTTGAAAGACTAGGTTTTGATATTAGAAGTAGTGAGATGTGGTATTATTTAGAACATGCTCTTGATATAGCTTTAACGTTGTATTTTGGAGAGAATGTTTCTGAAAAAATATGGAACTTTATTTTAAATGATTCTGTAAACGAATTTGCTACTATTGAGGAATTATTTGAATTTGTATCGGATAAATATTCAGAGCTAGTTAATAAAGATACAGCACTTACACTTGATCAACTTCAAACATTATTTCCTCAGGAAGAAATGTTTAAGTATTTTGATAAAGTAATTAAAGAACAAACTAAATAAAAAGAAAATGAAACAACCATTTAACTTATCTCAAGAAAAAATAGATCAGCTTTTTCGACATTGTATATTTAATTTAACTCCAAAGGATATAGGTCATAAACAGATATCCTATTACTCTTCGGATAATACTTATAGATATAAAATTCAATGGACCGAAAAAGATGATAACTTTTATCATTCATGTTTAAGTAATAAAATTACAGAAAATCTTTTTGAATCAGACAATTTAAAATTCAGAATAATTATATATCGTATTTTTAAAGACGATGTCCTAGGTGAAATTACAAGTAATTCTATAGCACTTAATGTATCTGATTTAGAGTTTGAAGAACTTCAAAAAGTTAAATCAGAAATATATAATATATATAAGAATTTTTATAATGATTTATTAGAAAACGCTCCTTGTGAACTTTCATCTATTGAAGCACATCCTAGAGTTGTAAATCCTAATGAATAAAGAAGAGATTAAGGAATTAAAAGAGAACAAGGATATTAAGTATATTTATAAAATTCCTTGTTCTCTTTTTGAAACTGATCTTTTAGTTATCATTGGAAACATTAAAACCAAATATGATAAAGAAAAACATTGTTTATATTTTTCTTTTGAAGATTGGTTTCAAAGAACTGATTGTGGGGATCTTTTACCATATGTATGTTCTACACTTAATAAAAAAGGAAAGATAAAAGAATATCTTAATGTTTATGTAAAACCTGATTTAGTTAAGTTTAGAAATTATATTATTAAAGATCCTAGTATTACTCCTTTAGAAAAGTATATAGAAGTTAATTGGGCATTACAAATTCTTAGAGAGTTTAAAGTAAATCGTCCAGATGTGTTTTCTAGAGAATCTAATCTTGAAGAACTTATGAAAAATAAGTACCAAAAAGATTTAAGTACTTTTCTAACAGAAGTCCATCCTATATATATAAAGCAATTTTATGACAAAAAATAAATTAACAATAATTGTAATGGTTGGACCTCCAGCTAGTGGCAAAACTTCGTGGTCTAAAGAGTTCGTGAAGGGAAAGTCTACTTGGATTCGGGTGAATAGGGACGATCTCCGACTTATGTGCGGTGATTATTGGATTCCGTCTCGGAAAAAGTTAATTAATACTCTTGAGGAAACAACTATTACCTCTGCTTTAGAGCAAGGTTATAACGTTATAATTGATGCTACTAATCTTAACCCTAAAACTAGGGCTAAATGGGAAGAAATTGCCTCAAATTTCGATGCAAATATTGAATATAAGGAAATAGTTATTCCATATAAAGAAGCTGTTAAACGGGATAAAAATAGGGATTTACAAGTAGGTGAAGATACAATACGTATATTTTATCGAAAATATTATCCTGAGCTACTAAAACAAGAATTAGACGAAATATAATATGAAATATATACTTATTGAGTGGCCTGAAGTTCAAGAATTAATGAGTTATGATGATTTTGATTGTCATGCGCATCTTGTTAATGATGAAGGTTGAATTGATCAGTATGGCCCTTCTTCATACTTTGTAGAAGAGGATTGATTAAAAAAGTTAAAGAAATGTTAAGAATATATAATATTTATATCCAGATATACAATAAATTGTGTTTACTCAATAATATAGTTCTACAGGAAAATTTATTGTATTTAACACTAATACTACAATCTTATGTCCACTAGATCTAGAATAGGAATGATAAATCCATATGGTAGTGTTAGTTCAATTTATTGTCATTTTGATGGATATCCAGAAGGTGTTGGGAAAACTCTACATGATAATTGGAATGATATAAACGATATTATTGAACTAATTGCTAATGGAGATATATCTTGTTTAGGAACAGATTTAGATACAACAAGTTTTTATGCAGATGGATCTGGCGCAATTATATCTCCAACTGAAGAAGATTACTATAATTTAGATCCAATAATGATTGAGTATCATTATTTACATAAAAATGGAGAATGGATATGTAAAGAGGTAAACCTTAAGGAACGTTTTAATGAAAGCTCGAGTTAAGAATTTTGATGTAGAGGTAGAACCTATGACTAAATATGAATTTTATGATAGAATTAAGAAAATTCAGTTACAACATCCTGAAAATAAATGAGTCAAAGGTTATTATATTAACTGGAATGGATATGAATTCTGGTTAATGGAAGAAAATTTTAATAAATTATATGAAATAATAGAATGTTAATCCGAGGTAAAACTGTATATGTTTATGATATTGAGATATTTCCAAATGTATTTCACTGTACAGTAAAAAATTCTGAAACAGGAGAATATTTATATTTTGAAATTTCTGAAAGACGAAATGATCTTCTAAAACTAGTTGATTTCTTTTGAACTATTCAAGAAGAACCTCAAGATGGCATTTGAGCAAAAAACTATACTACAGATCTACAATTTTTTACAGATAAAATATTTTGTGGATATAATAATTTACATTATGATAATCCTATAATTAATTATATTATTGATTATCATAAGAAATTGTCAACACTTGATTATCTTAGTGTTTGCAAGTCTTTATATAATCTTAGTAATGAAATTATTAGATCTACAGATGGTAATTTTACGTCTTGAAGTAAGTGGAAATATAAAATCTATTTTGAAACTCTTGATTTACTTACAATGTTATATTCTCAAAAATTGCGAGTAGGGTTAAAAGAAATGCAAGTAACCATGCAGTTTCGTAACGTTCAAGAGTATGAAGGAGACTTCCAAGCTTGACTTCCTGCATCTGAAATTCCTAATATGATAGAATATAATATTAATGATGTTGATTCTACTGAGGAATTATTAAATCGATGTAAAAAGGATATAGAATTACGATTAGCTATCGAAGATGAATATGGAGTAAAAGTATTAAATAAGGATGGTGTAAACATTGGAATGAAGATCATTACTCAAAAATATCTTGAGAAAACAGGTCAAACTTGAAATCAAATCAAAGATTTACGTTCTCCTTGTGATATGATTGATCTAAATAAAGTTATTCTTCCAATTGTTAAATTTGATACGCCAATTCTCCAAGAAGTTCTAAAGGATATGAAAAGACAAACTGTTTCTCCAGGTAGAAAAGGTTATGAAAAACATTTTATATTAGATGGATTAGAATATTGTGTTGGAGTAGGTGGTATACATTCTGTAAATAAACCAGAAGAAATAATACCTACAAAAGATGAAATGCTTATTGATATAGATGTTGCGTTAATATAGTGGCGCAAGTAAAACGCGGTTAATTGCGGGAACTTAATTTAACTTATTAATACTGCAGCTAGTAGTAATACATAGTGTAGCACATAAGATAACGCTTATGAGAAAGTAAAAACTTAATAAGTATTATAATCCGCAGCCAAGGATCCTTATAGGATCAAGGTTCACAGACTATCTCGAAAGAGAGTAGGATAAAACCTTATAAGGTTTTATTCGAAACGCCGCGAATTTTTATAAATTTAATTTGGTTATATCCATTTATTTTATTATGTTTGTAAAAAATTAAATAATATGAAAGCAAACATAGGTGATAAATTTAAATGTGGAATTTATTGTATTAAAAATACAGTAAATAATAAAATATATGTTGGAAAATCTATTAATATTTATGGTAGAATAAAACAACATATTACGCAATTAAATCATAAGTCAAAAGATGAAAACTATCATTTAATTCAAGCATGACATAAATATGGTAGAAATTCATTTACTTATGAAGTTTTAGAGTATTTAGAATTTGAGAAATATGATGATAATAGTGTTGATCAACAGTTAAAATTGCTTGCAGATCGAGAACTATTCTGAATTCAAAAATTAAATACTTTAGATAGAAATATTGGATATAATATGAGATTAGACTCTAATACAAAATGTTTAGTATTAGAAGAAACTCGTGAACGATGTAGAAAAGCTCAAATTGAACGGTTTAAGAATCCAGATGAAAGAGCAAAAATTGGAGCAAAAAGTAAAGAAATATGAACTAATTCTGAACTTAAAAAACAAATGGCTCGCAATTGTGCTCTTGCTAATCGTAAATATAGAATTGGACAATTTGATAAAAGTAATAATTTAATAAAAGTTTATGAAGTAATTGGAGATATTCTACTAGAATATCCAAATTTTTATTTACAAGCTATAAGAAGTTGTTGTCAAGGTACAAAAGCTTCATATAAAGGCTTTAAATGACACTACATTGAATTAAATTCAGAACAAATTAGATATAAAAATTAAGATATAGTCGAAAATTAAAATGGATATGCACTATATCCTAGCATTATTATACAATATGGATTTTATCCAAAACATCTTGGTAAAGAATTCCTTGAAGTTTACTCTCAAATTCGAGATGAACGATTAGAAGCTAAACATAATGGAAATAAAGTTAAGAATGAAACTCTAAAACTTGCTTTAAATGGTTTGTCTGGTAATCTACAAAATGAACATAATTTTTGTTATTCTCCATATGCTGTTATGCAAATTAGAATTAATGGACAATTGATGTTATTAATGTTAGCGGAGAAATTAGTTCAAGCAGGTTGTAGAATAATTCAAGCTAATACTGATGGATTATTTGTACTATTAAAACGAAACAAATATACCAATGTACAAGAAATTTGCAAGAATTGGGAAATCTTAACTAAACTTACTCTTGAAGAGGATAGATTTGAAGCAATGTATCAATATGCAATTAATGATTATCTTGCAGTAAAGGAAGGTTATTCTGAAACAAAAGATCCTAAGTTACTGAAAAAGAAAGGAATGTTTATAGATGAAGTTAAACTTGGAAAAGGAATGGATGCTATGATTATTCCTGAATCTGTTAATAAATGTTTAGTAGATAAAGTCCCTGTTGAAGAAACAATTAGAAATTGTAAGGACATTAATAAGTTTATTACCTATCAGAAAGTAAGCAGAGATTATTCAGTTGAATATGATGGTAAATTAATTCAAAGAATTAATAGATATTATATTTCTAATGATGGACCATGGTTATATAAATGTAAGGTAGATTCTAATAATCACCGATCAAATTATATTAAACTATTAACTGATTCTGGAGTTACTATTATGAATACTATTGAAAAAGATCAACCAATTCCAAGTAATATTAACTATAGATTTTATATATCAGCTGCTAATAAAATTGTTAGTTTCTTTAAAAATAAACAATTAACTTTATTCTAAAACAATGAAAATTTATGAATTAATATATTATTGAGATGATTGTGCTTATGGATGTGATATTTCTAATACTATATTAGTTAAATCTCAAGAAGAAGTAGAAAAACTTAAAGCAGATTTTTGTGCAGATCAATCACAAAATGCAAAGTTAGAAATAGATACTCCAGAAAATATGATATCATATCAATATAAAGAAGATAGATCGGTACTCCTTATTAAAGAACATAATATATAAATGAATTATTTTTAATGCAATTTGATATTATGAATATAAATTTATATATTTGTAACATCATAATGTACTAAAAAATAATATAATATGAAAAATAATAAGTGATGTGTTTATAAACACACAAGTCCTTCTGGAGGAATTTATATTGGGATAACTAAACAAAATCCTATAGTTAGATGAAATAATGGTTTTGGATATAAAAGAAATCCTCATTTTTATAATGCTATACAAAAGTATGGTTGAAACAACTTTCAACATGAAATTATATTTTCAAATTTAACTCAAGAAGAAGCAGAAAATTACGAGAAAATTTTTATCGCTAAATATAAAAACGGAGGTAAGTGTTATAACATTCTAGATGGAGGATTGCACTCAATAGTAAATACTTCTAAAAAAGTTTATCAATATTCTTTGGAAGGAAAATTTCTAAAAGAATGAAATTCTGCAGTAGAGGCAGCAGAATTTTATAAAGTATCTCAAAGTACTATTACTAATTGTTGTAATCCTAAATATAGAACTAAAACAGCATGTGGATTTATTTTTAGTTATAATAAAATAATTACACAATCTTCAGTAATTCCTATTTCTCTAAAACCAATAAATCAATATGATTTAAATATGAATTTAATAAAAACATGATCTTCTAGAAAAGAATTCCAAAAAGAGTTTCCAAATTGAAGAATTAGTGAGTGTTTAAATGGTAAAAATAAATCCTGTAATAATTACATATTTAAATATGTCGATGAAAATAATACATTAGAAAAACCCATTCATCGAGGGAAACAGATTGTTATTAATGGAATTACGTATCAATCTTTAAAACATGCTTCTTATAGCCTAAAAATATCTATATATAAAATAAAGAAATTATTATGTTAAAATTGTTAAAATTTGGAGCTTCATATTGCGCACCTTGTCGATCTTTAACTCCTATTCTTGAAGAACTTAAAGATAAAGTAACTATAGAAGATATCGATGTAGATGAAGTAGATCCTGTCGTACTTACAAATTATAAGATTAGAAATATTCCAGTATTGATTATTACTAAAGATAATGTAGAAGTTTGGCGCCATGTAGGAAGTATTTCTAAAATAGATCTCGAAAATAAGCTTAAAGAATATGAGACTAATTAAACCATCTATAGAAATACTTGAACAAGGCTCAGGAATTCAAGGAATTTATAAGCAAATTGAGAGAGCAGGGAGAACATGCTATAAATCAGAGGATCATATTACAGAAGACTCAGCAGAGAAATTTGTTAATATGATTAAGGATAGACAGCATACTGCTATGCTTGAACATGGCACTGTATATCTTTATATTCATAAGGATCATGCTTACAATGTAATAGGTGATAATTGGGTAACTGAACAATACCTTTCTAATTCTTACTCAGTTATTAATATAGATTCTTATGGTAATTATCATATCACAACTAATTACAGAGTTTTATATGAAAATGACTGGCTTGACGATTTAAAATATCTCTGTGAACCTACTGAATATCATGAAAAACGAATTACAGTAAAGTTTATTTGTGATCGTGGTGTCTCCCATGAATTTGTAAGGCATAAAATACTTTGTGTCGCATAATAGTAATATTATGAAAAATAAACTCCGTGAATTGCTGGAAAGCTAAACATAATAATGCATGCTAATCAGCAGCCAAGCCAACCTTTAACAAAGTTGGAAGGTTCAACGACTAACTAATGAAACTATGATAAAATTAATTTTAATAATACTACTTAGTTGTAGAATATATTATAATCCTAGTCCATTGTTTGAAGAACACAATAATTATATTCAAAAACACAAACAATACTTATTACAGCGAGCTGATACAGATAAGAAAATTAAGCAGCTATTATCTATATACTTAGATAAGTATCAAGGAAATCGAATATGGATAATACAGTATCATACGGATATCAATGGCTATATGTGTGGTTCTATGAGATTTGAACTTTGTGATAAACAAACTAAATCTATTAAATATCAGTATACTGATTTTAACCTAAGTTGGTGTACTTTACCATATTATTTAAGAATCCATGATAGTTTTATAGGAAAACTTGAAGAGGTTGATCCTGTTTTATCTAGAATTAATAGCACAAAATATATTATTTGTAAATTAATAAGAGATTATAATAATGTTCCTATTGGTATATTTGGTATATCTTATTTAGATAAGCTTCCTAACAAGTTGTTAGAAGCTAATCTGCAACAAGATTGTATTGAATTACAGAAATTAATGTTAGAATAGAATATAATTTAGACACGAGTGCGGAGCATCCAGAAATGGATGATGATATAGTCTGATACTCCTCTGAAAAGAGGAGAGTATAAGATAAAGAGCTTATACATAACAAATTGAGAGTATTTTCCTTTGCTCAGGAAAGTACAAGATACTGTAATTATAGCAAAGATAAGTTTGGTAATGAACTTACTTTTATTATTCCTTATTGGACAAATATTCCAGAAGGACAAAGTTATTGGCATGATGGCATTGGGTATCGTGTAGGAGCAGATATTCAAAATAAAGATTTTGGATATATTGAGAAGTCTCCAAACTATTTTAATTTCTTATCTTCTTTAGAAGAATCAGAAAAATGTTATCTTAGACTATTAAATATAGGCTGGACTCCACAACAAGCAAGATCTATACTTCCTAATTCTCTTAAAACAGAACTAGTTATGACTGGAACGATTGAACAATGGAAAGAATTCTTTAAGTTACGTAGTCCATTATACGGAGCAACAGGAGCTCATCCCCAAGCAGCAGAGCTAGCAGATAAACTGTATATACAGTTTAAGGAGAAAAATTATATTTAAAATGAGCCATTATAAAGAAACAGTACAGTATGATCATGTAGATGAAGAACAAGAACATTCTTTTAGACATCTTTATGCAGATTGAAATTCTAAAACAAATACTGTAACTGTATGAAATAAAGAAGGTATAGTTATATATAGTGGATACGATGATGAAGCTAAAGCTTTAGGTTGTTTATTATCTAATATTAGATGTCAAAAAATCGATAAATTTCCACATGAAGATTAAAAAATTTAAGATATGCAACTCATTAAAGCATGTAAAGAATTAATGATTAGAGAGCCCTTTTATGGGCTCTTTCTTCTTAATTTAAATAAAGAAATATCTGATACATATGTAGATACAGCTTGTGTTTCTAGAAATGGAGTAAATTCTAAACTAGTTATAAATCCTAATTACTGAGATAAATTAACTGACAATCAGCAGTTAGGTTTATTAAAACATGAGCTAATTCATATATGTTTTAACCACATGTTTATTGAATCAGAACTTCGAATTAGTGACCACAAACTATTCAATATTGCTTGCGATTTAGTTTGTGATCAATATATAAAAGATGTTCCTGATAATATGTGGGATCAACTAAAAGATAAATATCCTGATTTAGTAAAAAACTTAGAAAAGGACAAAGGTGCAAAATATTATTATGAAGAGCTAATAAAATATGCACAAAAAAATTCTCAATCTGGACAGAAAGGATCAGGTAGTGGGAATAGAGGCACAATACAAGGTCTTGATGGAATTAGTGGAGGAGCTGATGATCATAAGTCTTGGAAAGAATATCAAAATCTTGATGAAGCAGGAAAAAAATTAATGCAAAATCAAACTGAGCATCAATTAAAAGAAGCAGCTACAGCTACTACTAAAAGTAGAGGTAGCATTCCAAGAGAATTTCAATCAATAATTGATGCATTATTTAAAGTAGATCCTCCTATATTTAATTGGAAAATGTATTTCCGAAGATTATTAGGAAATTCATTTAAAACGTATACAAAAAAATCTCTTCGAAAAGAGTCTAATAGATTTGTTGGAAGTGCTAGAATCAAAGTAAAGCATAAACAACATATTCTTGTTGGAATTGATACATCTGGATCTGTAAGTGATTCAGAATTACAAGATTTCTTTAGTGAAATCTATCACATATATAAAACTGGGTCTATGGTAACTATTGTAGAATGTGATGCCGATATTCATAAAATATATGAATATAAAGGAAAGTTTGATGGAAAAATTACAGGTAGAGGAGGTACAGATTTTAAACCTGTAATAGATTATTATAACGCTAATCTAAATAAATATACTACCTTAGTATTTTTTACTGACGGTTATGCTCCATTAGACACATTCAAACCTATGCGACAAATGATGTGGGTTATTACAAGTAATGGGCATAAAACCCAAAAATATCCAGGACATACTATTTTTATACCATAAAATATGAAGAAAAATATAAATACAATTAATATTGAAGAATTAAAAACATTAGCTAGTTATATTATTGATAATAATAAACGATTATATAATGAGCATAAAAAGACTACTGCAATTGAAGTAGTAGGTGAATCTGGTTTAGGTAAAACTTCTGCTATCATTCAGTTAGCTCAAGAAAGAGGAATGGACTGTATTAAACTTAATCTTTCTCAGTTAGAGGAATTAGGTGATCTTATTGGTTTTCCAATTAAAGAGTATTATGTTTGTACAGAGCGTCCTAGACTTGATGATGATGGAATGCCTGTTGTAGAAAATGAAATAGTAATTAAGGATGAGGAATGTCTTTGGGTATCTGCAGATGTACTAGATTCTTATATTGCAGAGGGTTATAGAATTAAAGATAATATATCTCGAATGGGATACGCTCTTCCTGCATGGGTTCCTACTTCTCGAAATGAAAATGGCACAATTTTAATTCTTGATGACTTTAATCGTGCGGATTAAAAAATATATTGTAAAGTTTTGTTTCCCTGAATAAATTTAGTATCTTTGATATAAATTTAAAAATATGGAAAAACTAACATTACAAAAGATTAAAGTTTATAAAAAAGTTTGTGGAATTTATAAAATAAAGATCCACGATAAAGAATATATAGGAAGTTCAAAAAATATTCAGCATAGATTAAGACAACATCTAATTACTTTAAAACAAAATAAACATCACAATCATACTATGCAAAATTTGTATAACAAGTATGGCATTGATAATATTTATTTTGAAGTTATAGAAACTTGTCTTGAGGAAAATAGAATTAGTAGAGAAAAATACTATATAAATAGTATTAAACCTTATATAAATCATATTTTAGACCCTGAGAATATCATTAGAGATAAAGAATATAAACATAGAATAAGTATCTCTAAAAAGAAATATTATGAGACACATTCTCCAGTTAATATAAAAATGGTATATCAGTATAGTTTAGAAGGAAAATATCTTCAAAGTTATAAATCGATAACAGATGCAGCTATATCTACTAACCAAGATACTACTGCAATATGTAGTGTATGTAATAATCGTAGTTATACTGCTGGTGGATATAGATGATCATTTGAATTAAAAGAAAATCTTTCTAAACTAAAAAAGAAATATAAGAAAATACCTGTTATTCAATATTCACTTGATAATGTTTTTATTAAAGAGTGAGATTCTAAAACAGATGCTGAAAAAGAACTAAAAATTTGTAATATATCTCGTGCTATAAGAAAAAATCTTACTGCAGGAGGATATAAATGAAAGTATAAAATCTAGAGGTCCGCATAAAATAGCGTGAATTGCTGGAAAAGCCTGAGGAGGTCAATCAGCAGCTAAGCTAATTAGTAATAATTAGAAAGTTCAACGACTAGTACATGGAGTCCAGGAATGGATAGTAAAGTACCACGAGTGCGCTACACTATTTATATAGTGATGATATAGTCTGAACTACGTTATAACCTAAGAAAAGACGTAGAAGTATAGGATAAAGAGCCTATACGATAACAATAATGCCTAGATTTATACAAGCTACCATGGAGTTGGTGGACAGAGGCGAATATATAAGTTGGTCATTACCTCCTAATTGTACTATTATATTAACTTCTAATCCAGATAATGGAGATTATAACGTTAACTCTATGGATAATGCTCAAAAGACTCGGTACATTAGTTTTGAATTAGGTTTCGATAAAGATGTATGGGCTCGTTGGGCAGAAAAGGAAGGAATTGATGGACGTTTTATCAATTTCGTTCTTTCTTATCCTGAAATTATGAAGAAGGAAGGTGGAGTTCAGAAAGTTAACCCACGAAGTTTAGTAACTTTTGCAAATACTATTTCAGGTTTTAAAGATTGGTCTGATACTAATACTTTAGGTTTAATTCTTAATATTGCTCAAGGATGTTTTACATCTGAAGAAAACGTTATTGGAAACTTATTTACTACATTTATTGCTAATAAGTTAGATAAATTAATGGACCCAGATACAATGTTAAATAAAGATTGGGATTATGTTAAAGGAGAATTAGCAAAACAAGTATATGATGGTACTAACTATCGTGCAGATATTGCTGCAGTTTTAACAACTCGATTCTGTAATTTTGTAAATCTATATTTTGATACAAAAGGTAGTAAAACAGAAGTAGCTGTTGATAGAATTCTTAAAATTATTGAGCATGATAAGATGTTATTTTCTGAGGATTTGATTTTCAGTTTAATTAAAACTCTCCAAAAAAATCATCCTACAAGATGCAATAAATTGTTATTAAATCCTAAAGTAGCTAGAAAATTAATATAATATGTTATTTAATTTAAATGATACAAAATTAAGAATAGTTGTTTGTGACTATTATAGAAGACAAGGAAATAGTAATAATGGTTACCGTTATAACAACATAAGTAACACTTGCCTTGCAGATATGATTGTTGTTTATGATGTTAATGGGAGTAAAAAACATATTGGAGACGATTGCTATTATACTAGTCCTTTTTGTGCAGAAAAAGTATTTGGTATGTATTTAGGAGATAGTGATAGTATAGAAACTATCATTTCTTCTAAAACTTTAACAAGTTTAGCTGGAGTGAAAAGAGTATATTTTGATCCTAAATCTAAATATCCTCGATTTAAACTAAGCGAAGCTACCACTATAAAACGTAGTTTAACTGCTGCAAAAGCAGATGTTTGTATATTGCCAAAAGTAGAATATAGTGTATATACGCCTAAATATAGTTCAGGAGGTGCTCCAAGGGATAAAAACATTAAATTATATTATTCTCCATCAGAAGATACTTATTATCTAATTGATCATAAACCTGGAGCTTGTTATCAAAGTAGTTCTACTAAAGACTTAAACAACTTTATTAATAAAGCGATAAATACTAGCTCTTCAGATCCTCTTGAACAGTTTGCTTCAGCAGTAATGGCTGAGGGAATTATTCCTGCAGACTGTACATTATTTTATTCAGGTAAATGCTGTTTCTTTACAGATAATTCAGAGTATGAGCAAGTTAATAATATTTTAAATAATTATATGAAAGTAATATATGATACAGAATTAGATAAATTTGTAAGTAATAATTTATCTAATCTTACAGAGGACGATCTTAAATCTTTATCTGGAATGTTAGGTTCTCAAGATCCTACTGTTGTAGGTATGGGTATTAAATTACTCTCTGGATATAATATTCCAGATTCAGCTTGTTCTGTAGGTATTCTACTTATGAGTAACTGGAATACTATTACAAGTAATTCTGCTTTTAAAAGTGTAGGATTTCAACAAATTTTAAATACATTAGGAATTTCTGAAAGAGAGGTTTATAGTGGCATTACTGATAATATTATAAATAAACTTTATAAAAGTAGTACAAATGATGCAGATAAAGAAAAGGCTAGAAAGATAGTTATAGACAAACTCAAGAAAAGTTTTGAAAAGAAATGGGCTGAACATAAGTCGCAACTTGATGCTATACCTATGAACTTCGATTTTACATTAGAATAAGTGAAAAATATAATAGCTATTCAAGGTTTTAAAGGAAGTGGAAAAGATGAAGTTGCTAAATATCTAAACTATTTATTAAATACTCCAACTTGTTTACATTCTTATAATATTGCTTCTGCATTAAATTTTACTCCTGTACCGTTTATGATTTCAAAGCGTTGAAAGATAGTACATTATGCAGATAAACTAAAGGAAATGTTATCTATTATGATGAATGTAGATAAGAGTAAGTTTGATGATAGAGAATTTAAAGAATATTATCATTTTGATTTTCAGAAGTTTTTACTTTACGATAGTAGAGTAAAAACTTTTGGAAACGAACCTACAGATAAAGTATTTGCTAGAGAATTAAAAAAAGAAAATAGAAATTTAGCTATAGAATATAATTTATCTATTAGACAAATATTACAATATTTTGGTACAGATATAATGCGTAAATATTTTGGAGATAAATTATGAATATATTCAACACTTCAAAGTGGAAATAAAAGTAATATTGTAATTGCAGATCAAAGATTTGCAATTGAAAATGAAGTAGTAAAAGAATACAATGCCTTTATTATTCATGTAACAAGAAAAGGTTGTAGTATAGGTTTACATTCTTCAGAAAGAGAACTAGATACTCTTTATAAAAAACATAAATTTGATATATCGTTAGTAAATAATGGTACATTAAAAGAATTATTTAATAAATGTAAAAATATTGTATATGGCTACTGAAATTAAGTTTTGTAAAAACTGCGCAGATAATAAAATTACACATGAGTTTCAAGATGAAAAATACGGAAAATTTATTCGTGTTTTTAATATTGGAGAGAAATCAGGTACTTCTACTTGTACCATTTGTAATGGCGGTAAAAAAGCTAAGAAATAATGAATAAAATTATATATAAATATCCTCTAGATTTTACTTATCCTCAAACGATTAAGTTACCTAGTAGTGCAGAAATTTTATATGTTGATAGCCAAAGAAATACACCTACAATTTGAGCTATAATAGATACAGATGATAAATCAACAATAGAGGTTGATGTTTATATAATTGGTACTGGTCAAGCTTTTGATGCTAGTAATAAATTATATGTTGGTTCATGTATAACTGAAAACGGACTCTTTGTTTGGCATATATTTATTGATTATTCTAAGAGCGAAAATATAATATTACCAGGTGCTGATCTTTAAAAAATAAATTGTTTTACTTCTATGAAAAATCCCCTTACTTGCTTAATTGCGAGTAAGGGGATTTCTTTTGCCTCTATCTGCTTATGCGGATAGAGGTTATTTTTTTAATCTAATTTATCTCCAATATACTTAAGATCACTCATAAATCCAAATGTACTTGTAGCTCCTTCCCAGAGATTTTTATCTCCAGTAATAACAGCTGTACTTTGATTTACAATATTCTTAATAATAGAGTATGCAGGTGGATTTAAGTCTCCTGCAAATTGTGCAACAATATTTTGAATTGGACCATCTTGAAATGATGTATATAAAGCCATAGCTCCTAAGTGTCCTAATGCTCCTAATTCTTCTTTATTTTCTTCTGAAAGGAATACTGCATATATCATCCACATTATTAGACTCATAAATATTAAATCAGTTAAGAATAAATAAAAATTAGCCTTTTTAGTTGGATTAGCTCATAATGCTTTAAATTCATTATAATCCATTTTACCTATAGCTTTTAGAAAATCAATCATAGAATAAGCAATACCTTCAATAAATCTTCCTTGCCATTCTACATAAGGAGTAGCTGTTTCTCCTTCTTTTACATTTGTTTCAAGATCAACTCTTGTAGTAGGTAACCCATTTTCTCCTGTTGATTGAATCATTACATAACGAACTCCATTTTCATCAAATTTTTCTACAAACTTACCTTGATCATAAGTTCCAGGTTTAAGAATCCATTGTTCAAGTTTAGCAGAAAGGAATGTACGGAATTGTAACATCATAGCTCCCATAAACATACTTTTAGCAAGCATCTGAGTATTTTTATCATAGTGTCCAAAACAAAGTTCTGCAAAAGACTTAATACTTGTTGCTTCTCTAACAGTATAGGCTCTAGGTAACGGTTGTCCTTTTTCAATATTTCATCCTTCTTGATTAAATTGCTGTCTATAAGCTTCATATAATCCTTCTTGTCTCTTATAAGCTTCAGAATTTACATCAGCTCCTGCAGCAGTAAACACATTAAAACGTTTATCCTTCTTAAAGTCATATACTAATTCATCATCTGAATTTAAACTATATGCTTCTCAGCATCCATCATGAATCATTTTTGCAATTAATAAGCCCATTCTATGATATACATCAGGAGCTCTATTACAAACATATAACATATCAGAATTAAAGTTCTTAATACCATTACGAGATTGACTGAGTTCTTTTTGAACTATGTCGGCGTCCATATTAGCCATACCAAAGTCTGCATTTAAAGCTTCAACTTTTGTTAAAGTAGCAATACGCTTTGGACTATCTTTAAAGATAATTCCTCAAGCTTCAGCTAAATCCTTTCCAGAAAATTGATCTTTTCCATAAGCATTTGTCATAGCTCTACTAATATGAATTCACATACCTTGCATCATTTCTCGAAGTCCAGATCTTAAGTTAAGACCTAAAGCAGTAGCAGTAGTAAATTTCTTAATTGCAGCTAAAGTTTTATAAACAGGTTGTAAACCTTTATCCATAATAGGTTTATTATAGATATTAACTGTTAGATACTTATCAAGAAATTCAAGTAAGTTTTCTGCTTCTTGTCCATACATTGCTTGATTATACTGTAATGCTATTTTAATTCCTTGAATTTGAGGAATAATATCATTGTATTCTGCTTCTGCAACATATGCATGAATATAGCTTCTTAATAAATCTTCGAGTTGAGTTTCAAGACTATTTATTCCATGATTTGATATAATTTGCTCTCGGGTATCATTTCCAATTTTAAATTTGTTATATACTCTTTGCGCATCTTTAGCAAGATCAAAATCCTTCATTTGTTCCTCAAACAGCCTTAACATATTAGTAACTTCTTGATACTCCATTTTAAGACCTTCTTTAAAACCTTTATTATGGAATTGAGACTTCATAGAACCAATAGTTACAGGAACTTGATAATAAGTTCCGTCTTCTATTGCTTGTTGATAACGTCCAGGATTTCCTTCAAAACGAAGTTGGTTTACAATTTCTGTAAATGTTTTTATTAACGCTTTTTCTTCTTTAGCTAAAGAACTATCATTAATGTCTTTTAACATAAAATCTTTTGTAATATTACCATTTTCATCTCTTCTAAATAGATTATCAAAATATTTTACTTCTCCACCTATTAAACGGTTTTGATCTTTAAATTTATAAAATTCCTTAAATACTTTTCTAATCTTAGAATCCCAAGCTAATTCTTGTCTACGTATCTTAGTTTCTGTTACTGCAACAATACGTCCAACTTCTTGAGCTGTTAATGAAGGAGAATTATTAATACTTGTAATATTAGTTCCTGCGTGAAAACTACCTGTTACACTAACTCATTTTGCAGGGTCTGGTTCAATATAAACCTCATATCCTCTTACTTTGTTAAGAGCTTTTCCAAGTAACATATAGGAAGTTTGTAAAGGATCATCAAAATTTCATTGCCCAGTATGTATTGCTTTACGCAATCCCTGAGCGTTATCTAGTTTCCTAAGCTCTTCCATTCTATTTTTTAGAAATTCTCCACCTTTAATAACATCATCGGCACTAAATGTAACAGCTCAATTTCCAATATGTTTTAGTTTTTCAGGACCACATATATCAGTAATTGTACTTACCACAGATTCAAGAGTTGAACTAAAGTTTGATCTTTTAAGATTTATAGGAACATTGTGTATTCTACATAATTCTACAAAGTTATCATATAACTTATCAAAATATTGCTCTGAACCAGTTTGTTGCCAAATATTAATACTTTCAATTTTATTAATTCGATAATTTTCATATTTAATAGCATCGCTATTTAGTAATGCCATTACTTTAATTAAGTCAATATTTCCATTTGTCGCAGACATTATTTTATGTTCATCAACATCTCGATTAGCTATTGTTGAACCTAAAATATTTGTTCCCTTTTCAAGTTTAACTGTTTGATGAGTAACATTATTTGTAATAGATACTATTTCTAATACTTTATTTTTTGTAAATACTAGTAAACCTGCAGAAATAAATGATGGATTATTTTCAAATTGCCATTCTCCTTCAATATATTTTTCAATATGTCTACGTAAAAAGTCTCCTTTATATGGATTATCCTTTGCAATATCGTTAATATCCATCGATCCCTGCTGGACATTTATAATATCCTGAGCAATATCAGCTAACTCATTTCCACGTCGCTCATTAATACTTTTTATATAGTCCTCTAACTTTTTATCAAGTTCTTCTTCCGTTTGAGCATATTCTCACCTACTTTTTACAGAATCTTTAGGTTTATATTCATTTCAGAATCTATATTTTCCATATCCTGCTTCAGGAGCAGAAGAACTAATATATTGAACGATTTTTTCTTTATAAAACTTAAAGTTTGCGTTCTTTCTTTGAACTTTTGAAGATAGTTCATAATTAGGAAAGAACTTACTCATAGGTTCTTCAATAGTTTTAATAATATCAAATGAATCTGTTAAACGTCTAATAGGAATAATTTCTCTAACTCTATCATAATATTTTCCAATTGTATTAGATGGATTTACTATAATATTATCAGAATCAATGTATACACTCGATAAATTATCAATTTGAGATAAATTATCATTTCCTGAATTATCTTTTTTATAATCAATATCAAGTTTAACAGGAATAATTCCTACTGTAGCTACATTAATACCTTGTTGTTCTAACATAGCTTTATAGAAGTTTAACTGATATGCTGCACCTAATTTTTTAGTAGAAGCTCATACATTATTTAATAATGCATTTCTAGTTTCATCTCAAGCTCCTACTGCTTTTCGAGATACTTTAAAATCTCGAATATGAGCATTACCATTTTTATCTACAATTAATAAGTCAATTCTACCATTAATTGAATTTAATCCTGCTGCTTTATAAGGTTCAGCTATATCTTCAGAAACAATTGGTATTTCAGTAATGAATTTACAGTCTCTTCCAAATTTTTCTTTAGTGTCTTCTATAAAATCTCTTAATTGGTTTTGTAACAATGATACTTGCTCTTCATTTAATAATTTTGGAGTATATTCTATTTCAGGATTAATTACAGATTCAAAAAGTTTATGTACTTCTGTACCATAATCGGTTAGTTGAGTTCAACTCTTTTGTAGATCCTCCAAATATTTATCTGCTTCGTTCGAAGTCATGCCTTTTTTCATTAGTCTTTCTTTTTCTCTTTTCAGATACTCTTCAAGATTAAATTTTGTAACTAATACTTTAGCTAAATCAAAAGGATCTCCATAGGTTGTAAGGAACTTAGTAACACCCATTGATTTATCTAATTTTAGAGCAATTTCCTTTTCTCCGTCTTCATTTGTTATTTCAAACTCTGTAGCAAGTGATTTATATTTTTTTATAGCTTCACTTATTTTATCTACAGTGACTTGTTGTTGATCTACTTGTAGTGTTGCATCAACATTATCAACTACCATATTTTGAGCGTAGTTGTCAAGAAACGTGTCCAACTCCATTTCGGAGTTGAACACTTTCTTTTCACCGTTTATCGTAATTTCGTATGTACAATTTCTTGCCATTATTTACAATCTTCTTTTATAATATCATCATTCATTAATTTATTCTTGATTGTAGCTACTTTTTGACTAAGTTTATAGTTTTCATGAATAAAACTATCATAGAATGGCATGATTTCTCCACTATTAATAATAGCTTTAAGTTCAGGATTAGTAATTGAAAGAATTTCATCTATAATTTCTAATTCTGCATCAGATTTAATATGTCTATTATAATAGTCTGTAATCATAGTTGCTAAAACTTCTTCATCAAAGTCAGATCCTTTCTTGTTTTTATAATAAGGATTTTGTCGCATTCTATTTCATAATTCAGTATCTTGTATATTACCTAAAATCTTATAATAAGACTCGGCATGCATATTTCTGGCATCTGCTAAATATAGATGTGAGAACTCATGAATTAGAGTATCATCTGTAGCTCTATCAATATTAATATAAATTATTCCTTCTTTAATAAATCCTTTTGCGTTTTTAATTGCAGTATCTTCATTAATTACATCCTGATCTGTTACTAATCTTACATTTTGTAAAGAATTTACATTTTTTACTAATTCTGTAATCTTAGTAGACATTGGAGTTTTTAAGTCATAGAATTTGGTTGGTCCATTATTAAATAAAGTAAGTTGATTTGGATCAGTTCTAACAAAAGCTCCTGAATTAAAGATAATATATTTTAGAGTTCTAGATATAAGATTTTTAGAAGATGTATTAGTATTATTAAACTCGTCTACTAATATGTTATGTTCACCTATTAGTTTATTAGTTACAGCATACATTCTTTGATCATATCCTTCATCAAATAACTCTGCTACACTTTCAGCTATACCTCATTCCGTAGAATAGTCAAAATCAATATAAGAAACAACTTCTTCATTATTTTTATCTGCTTTTGTTTCTGCAACTTCAATAATTTTAGCAATTTTTAAAGCTTCTTCAACAGATATGTCTGTTTTAGGAATATTGAATCTTACTTGTCTATACTGTTCATTTCCATCAGATACTAATATTGGTTTAGTAGTGTCTGTAGTTGAATCATTATAATCTCTATCTAAAGAAGTGTTTTCTTCAGATTTAAATCCAATGGTTTCAACATTTTCATTTGCTGCATTAATAAGTACTGCTTCTGCTCTTTCTGCCATACTATCATTTGGATCTCGTTTTAGGAATGTATTAGCAAGTTCTTGTGGATTTTGTTGGTCAATTCAATTATTATAATCAACAACTCATAATGAATTATCTCCACTTGCTACTAAGTCCTCAAACAAACGAGTTAATGAAGCCTGTCCAAAACCATCTTTATTAACAATTAAGTTATATAAATAGAAGGCATTAACAGGATTTAGAGCTCCAAATTCAGGAATCGTAACTTTATTTAAACTATTAAAATCTCGTAAGATTTGTTCATAAAGAGCTTTAGTCTTTTGACTATTATCTATCTGCATCATATTAAATGGAAGTTTATAAAAACCTCTTTCCTTACCTTCTGAATCAGTTTTTAATCCAAAGCATAAATATTTAATAAATGCATTATCAGGTAATTTTTCTTTAAGTGTAGGAATAATATAATCCTCAATATACATTCTAAATGAATCAATATTATCCTTACTGTCTAGATTAATTATAAAGTTTTCATCTTTATTAATTAAAATAGAATTTTCTACCTTATATTTCTGATTAACTGGAACTTGAAAACTTAAATTTTTAGTTTTAATTCATGAATCAATTAAGAAATCATCAATATTATTTCTAGTTTGTCTAAATTCTTCTATAGATAACTTACTTCCTCTTTTAGGAGTAGTTTCATCTATAACAATAGATTCAACTTGATTTCTAACTGATAATCGATTAAGAACTTCATTATCAACACTTAGAATATTAAACATTTCTTTGAAGTGTGGAACACTAGCTATAACATCTAATATATTAAATGTAGTCTTAACTTTTTCATAGTTATCAATTTGTTGTAATCTGTATTCTTCATTAGCAGCAAACTTTAGTAGATTAAATTTCTCTCCAATTTCATCTTTAAACTTATCATTAATAAATGTTTCAATTCCCTTAATATAAGAATACTTTCCTCATTTATCTGTAGGAAGTCCTTGATTAATTTTTAATAATCTACCTAGAATTCTAATTTCTTCTGCACCTTTAGCTTTCTTCTTTAATGTTTTAAATAAAATTTCAGTTCTCTCATTTGCTTTTTTAATATCAGCTTCAGATGCATTTGGTTTATAAACTGCATATCTTGAAGGATCATCAATAGCTTGATCAATGAAATGAATTTTATTTTTTGGAATTGGATCTGTTCAAAGATTTGTATTATATTCCGATACAAGTTTAGTAACTTCTTCAGATACCATTAAATCTCCAATTCTTCTTAAGTCCTCTCCAAGCATTAAACTATATACATAAAGATCAACTCAATTAGAGTCTGCATTAATTTTCTTAAGAATTAACTCCTTAGCATTATCTGTTGCAGCATTCAGTAACTCTCCCATATCAAGAGATTTATCAGTTAATCTTCTTTGGAAGTCTATTAGCTGAATAATATTATTTGCAATATCTGCAGGAACTGCATATTTAGAAATTCATTCAGGATCATTTTCAAACATAGAAAAATCTACATTTGCTAATGTAATTAATTGTTCTGTTCCATTACGTTGAGAACCTTTAATAAATGAATATCTACTTAAAAGTTGTCTAGTTGTATCAAAATCTCTATTTACAATACTATCATAAACTTGTTTAAATCTAGTATTATATAAGTTAGATAATGCAAAGAAACTCTTTAATCCTGTAGCAACATTACCAATTACAGTTTTACCAACCATATTTTGAATTTGCATTAAATATTTACTAGCAGAATTATAAGGATTCATAATTTTTGCACTTTCTCCTAATACAGATTTACTTGCAAGTTCTTGCATATGAGATGTTGTAATAGGCATTGTAAGGTTAATCTGATTTTTAGGACTCAGTATTACATCAAATACACCATTTACAATTGCATTTCTTATAGCATCCTGTTTTAAGAATGGAGATATTTTTGGATCTTCTGCATTTGTAAGTAATTCTCCATTATCAGAAATAGAATAACCTAATATATAAACTTTATCGATCATTTTTGTTAGCTTATACTTTCGTATAAGATCAGACTATATCTTATATTAAATTACTATTACCATAATTTAATATCCTCTTATTTCCATAAAATAATGTACTCTACTTGTTTATTCCTAATAATATTTCTTTATTAGTATACTTTCGATAGTCGTTGAACCCTTCTTTTCAGAATCGGCTGCTGATTGTCCAATACTTATAATTTTTAAACATTCACACTTAAATCATTTTTAGATTTTATGTTGTAGTTTATAAGTCTCTAAGGAGTTTCCAGCAATTAAAGAGGTTTTATTATGACACGTAACTCTATCATAATCAGACCCTTGCAACCATGTCTGATTGGTTGGTACGTAGACCTCGTTTATGTCACTATCAGTAAATAGAACTACTTCCATTGGCATGAATGACTGCATTGACTGACAAGGAATACGAGTACCTACAAATCTTAAACTTTGCTCAAACGCTTTATATTTTCTATCAGCGATTTTCATAATTCTATTACTAAATCTAATATTTTGATTATCACTTAACATTTGAATTAGCACTTGAGGATTTATAGATTTGTAATCTAAAATTTCTCTAGTTTTAATATCTCCAAAATCATCATAATATGATAAAGTAACATTATCTGACGTAAATTGATTTGCAATTAAGTTTTTGTAATTAGATAATGTATAGTTATACTTATAGTTATTATAGATTCTAGAGTTATTAATTTCAGAAAATCTTTCAAAGTTATCTACAATTACTAGGTCATGTGTATTTCCCGCAGTATCAGTATATTTATAAAACTTCTTACCTTCTGCAGATGCTATTTCTTTTCCATTGTAGTAAACAGAATTATCAACTATAGTAAAATCTCCATTTGGAGTTAAAGTATCCTTATATAAATTATTCAGATTTTGGTCTCCAATTTTTACATAAAGTTTTTTTCCAGTTCCATCAAATAATATTATATCATAAGATTCAGGATCAGGATTATCATTGTTATAATAACCTTGAATTCTCTCTTTAAAGAACTCAGCTCCTCTTTGCTTAATTTTAGCTATAGAATCTCCTGGCAATAGACCTAATTGTTTAGCATATAATTTACCCATAATAATCTGGGCAGGAATTACTTGTACAGATTCAGGTTGTACATATATACCTTTTCATTGGATCATCTTACCATCAGCTAAATCATTTAATAATTTTTGCTGAGATTTATGTAACGAGTTTTCTATAAAATCAATATCGATTTCTCCCGCACTAGGAATTAATGTTCCTGCTGCTCTACGAATTAGAGCTATTCTCTCTGTAGTAATAATATTAACTCATTCTAGTTGCTCAGGGGTTAAATCTTTTTCAGGTTTTCCTTTAAGCCCAAGTTCCTTTTTAATATTAGATCTTAATTCATCATATAGAGATTCTACAGTAGTACTAGAGGTTCCATTAAGATAATGTAATGCACGAGTTATATCTCCTTCAAAAATACTATGTTTTTCTCCCTCAATAATAAATATTGTATCAGAGCCTTTAAGATTTTTTGGACGTAAAGATAATCTTTGTGCATATCTCTTATCTAAGTTTTTATACCAATCGTATTTTGAATAATTATCAATTTTTACAATATCATACATATCAGTAGTAACCTTTCCCATATATCCTTGATATAGTCTCTGTCCTTCTTCGTTTAATAAAGGTTCTTCTCCATTAAACATCGGATCATTATAAACTACTAATGTATCTTCAAAATCGATAGGATTTTCAGCAGTAAGTTCTGTAACAAATGGGTTAATAAGATTTTCTCCATTACGAGTAACAAAAGGACCTTGCATTGCTTCATTAATAGTTAAATCTGCAAGACGAGGATCTGTAGCTCTACCTACCTTTCTTACTAAATCTAAAAGTTCATCGTAGTTATAGTTATATCCTCCTCAGTTAAAATACTGTTGTATTCCATATGATGGATTTAATACAGATGCAACACCATCATAATGACGTCTAATTGCATCTTTTACTAAAGAAGATGTAACTGTTGAGTTAAAGATACCATTAATAGTACCTGCACTAAAAGGAATTTTATAATCGATTTTCTTTTCATTAAAACTTTGTTGAGCAAGTTTTATAAAAGATTGTGCAAGTCCTAAAGTATCTTTATTATTTGTTTGAAAAGCTTTAACTAAAGCTTTACCATAAATTTCATATAAGGCTTGTTGATCTCCTGTTTCAAGAACTTCATGAATTTCTGCAATAGCATCATGACATAATTTACCAATTTCTTGATATACTTTTGTTGCTAAATCGTGTGTAAATCCATTTTGTTCAAGAGCACTAATCATCTGAGTCATTTCAGTAACTTCTGCTTCATCAAGTTCATGATCTGCATTCATCTGAACTCCTCCAAACTTAGTCGACATTGTAGTAAACCACAAATCAGAATCATTAGTTCAAATATCATCACCATTAACATTAGAAGCTCCTACTTTGATAGCAGACTTATTTACAAGATACCCAATCATATAGTCTTTTAGATTATTATCATTAATAATATCATTGACAATATCTAAGTTGTTTTCAGACCAATATAATTGTTTCATAGTATCATTATATTCCATTGATCATGCTCCACCAAATATTTGATCTAAATCATATATACTATTAATTTCAATATTTGTGTCAAGTATAGTATTTTCTCCAATTATATTACCAAATATATCAGTTTCAACACGTTCTACTTGAGCCACATTATTATTAATAACTACATGATTTATCTTTCAATAAGTTTGGTTATCAGGTTCTCTATAGAAGAGATTATCAAATACTTTGTCATAAACGATTGTTACACTAGGATCAAATAGTAAGTTATGCATTTTTCTAAACATATTTTCTAATTTGATATCTGATCCTCATGATGCACGTCTATTAGCATTTGTAATCTCATATTCTGCTCACTTTAATAATTTAGGTAAACCATATTCTCCATTCATATCTGCTAAAATAGTCTTTTTATTTCTACCTACTTTAGCATCAATTAGTGATACATTTTGTTGTCTAGAGAAATATGGACTTGTAAATCCAGATCCATCCATAGAATCAACACTATCAGTCATACCTGAAATATTTTGTACAGCAGCGCCAATATCTCCAACTACAGCCATTTTAACTTTTGGAGCAACTCCATTTTTTAATCCTTGTGCAAAAGAGTGGTGAGTAGCTCCATAAATAACCATACGTTTTACCTGAGAAATTCATCTACTTGCAAAACTATGTTCAAGATATCCTTCTGTTGCAGAAATTTCTTTATTCTTATTTGGGTGAGCATAAACTCCTCCAACCATCATTTTATTATATTCATTACTTAAAAATGAATCCATAATAAAATACGAATAAAGCATAGGATTTAATTTGCCATCCTTATCATGTATTGTTACATAAGGAACAGTATATGATATAGGCTCATCATTTTCATCAACAGTTTCAATAGTTCTTTCAGCAATTCAGTTACTTCATTTTCTAGCAGAAAATGCCTTATATACATTTTTGTCAGAAGATATACTCTCTCAAGCTTTTGAGCTGTCTTCAAGAAACCTATTTAATTGATAATTAATAAACTCATCAAATTGATTTCTTTCGCTGAATATATTATAAAGATTTTCAAGTGTTTCATTAAAGACATTTTTCTTAGTATATGGATCTTTAGATATATGAACTTCTTCAATAAATTCTAATCCGCTGTCTCTAAATTTTTGCTTAATATCTGCAAGTTTTGTTTTTGCAATATATTCTTTTAGATCACTTATAGTCTTAAATTCTTTACCTGTAGCTTGAGTATAGTCGTTTAAGATTTTATTAATTAAGTTCGTATATTGACTTTGATTTGTTTTAAATCAAATATTCATAATAGGTTCTAAATCAGATACATTCTTACTAGAATAATATTTCTCTAAAACTTCCTTAAAATTAATTGAACCTAAATCTTTAAAATCTCAATTTTGACTTAAATCAAATTGCATTACAAAATGTTTATTTTTATCTGAATAAACTGTTGATTGCAATCCAATTACTCCATTTACCTTTCCACCCTGCTCAGAAACAGATTTACTTGAAGTTAATCCTTCAAAGAAATCATATACTATTGCAAGATGTATTACTTCATCTTCAGTAAGATTACTAGATTGTTTAGTATAATCTCCAATAGTTACTTCTGCTCGAATCTTTGGATTTTTAATACGTTGAATATTGTTAAATACAGCATTATCACTCATTACTGTATCAGATCCTCATCCAAGTTCATCATGTAAATATTGGCTCATTTTCTTATGAGAGTACGCTAAACAAACCATTTGATATAATGGTAAATTGTTACCTTCTGCATTCTTAATAACATTAATTGTATCAGAACCATTAGTAACACTTAATACTTTTGCTAAATCATTTGCTTGCCCAAAGAAGCCATTTTTGCCTATATCAATAATTTGACCTGAGTTAGCACTATATAAAATACTACCTAATATTGGAGTTAATAATGTAATTTTATTTACATTTTTTTCTCTTGGGAATACTTGTTCTGCAACTTGATTAAAATCATCTGCTACTAAAAATGAAGCAAAATCCATAAGTAAATCGTCCATTAAAGTATCAGATATTATTCCTGCAGAATTAATTTCTCCAGTATCAGGATTATATTTTAAATTTAAAGTATTACTGCCTTCTGTAATACTAATATTAGTTCCAATAATATTAATATCGTATTTTCCTAACTTATTTTGAAAGTTAGTTTTATTATCAATTCAGTAAGTACTTGCAGCTTTAATAATATCTGTAAGAAAATATCTCTGTATTTGTACAGGTCGATCAGTTAAATTCTTACCAGTTAATTCTCCAGTTAAGTTATCCTTACCATAACTAATATAACTTGACAATACCGTCTTATTCATTAGATGTGTATACATTTGCTTAATTGGAGTAGCCATTTTATCTGAATAGATAAATTTAGCAATACCTCTTAACTTATTTTGTAAGTAAGTTGTATGTTCTGGCGCTACAGATTTAGTTGCTAGTGCATTTAAATATTTTCCAATAATTTTACTCATATCCATATTGCCCTCTTTAGCTATTTCATCAACTATTTCAGGGTCAACGCTTTCCTCCATAAATAACTTTACTTTACCCATAGCTGAATTAAATCCAGATAAGGTAATAGCTGTATTTTCTATAATAACACCGTCTTCATTAACTTCAGGAAAATATGAAAGTAAAATTTTTGCAAGGTCACTGACAGATTCTTCAGCATCCATAAACTCATTATTACTAAAACCAGTATAGTGTGTAACATTAGGTCCATCATAATTATAACGTCCTATAGCATAAGTTGAACTGTTTTTATATTCTGGTTTAATAGAAATAAATGGAGTATATAATCTCAATATATCATCAAAAGTTTTTAATGTTACATATGCATTATATGCATTAAAATATTTTTGATCTTGAGTAAGTCCTGCATTTTTAATGTAGGCTTCATATTCTTTTATAGTATCTTCAAATACATTAATAATAGATTTAGGCTCTGAGTCAATGCTAATAGGATTTAGAGGTTTTCCCATGAACTCACTAATAATAGATAAAAGTTCTTGTTTATATTTAAAAATTCCAGTATTTAAATTGGAATAACTTCCTAAAGTAGCATTTGCATCTATAAAAGAATCAGAATTAATATCAAATACAGACATAGAAATAATCTTTTTTGCTGTATCATCAATCATTTTATTATATTGTCTTGAATTATCAATATAATATTGTTGAGGTGAAGATCCTTCAGGAGGAAGTTCAATACCTAATCTACTACTAATCTTTTTAGGTTCAGATACAGGTGTTGGAGCGGAGTCTGTATAGACTCCACTCGCAAACATATTAAACACCTCATCTGGATTTGTAAAATGCTCATTTATGAACACTTTAAACGCATTTAAATCTGGTGAATCACCTCTAAGTAAGTTCTTCAGTAACGGATAATATACTGAAGAATATCCACATTTAACACTCATTATTTTCTAATTTTGCTATTAAGTATTTCTGTACGTTTTCTCTTAACTCATTAAGAGTTTCATTTGTACTAACTTCGTTATAATATGTACTTGCTACAGTTTCAGTTACTTCTGTATTTTGCATTAAAGCTTTAAGATACATTAAAATATTAGGACTTGATTTATATAAGTCTTTTACAGAATTTAAATAATCTCTAAGTTCTATATATTCATTCATTGTATTAAACTCTCTAATTGAGTAAACTCCATCTTTATTTTCAAGTACAAAATTCTTTGAATTATTGTTCAAAGATACTAAAAATGGTACAAATTTCAAATTATTTCTAGAGATAATTGTAACATCATCTGGATTCTCTCCATAAACTTGTTTAAACAAATTCTTAAGCATAGGAGTAAGATCATCCTTTATCTCCTTCATTACAATTTCAGGATTGTTAGAATCTCCAACAATTTGAATTATTGTATAATTTGGAGTAGTAACTTTATTTAATATTTCATTATTAACATCATTAACGGTTGATTCTAATAAGTCTATATTTGTAATTTGTTTATTTACTCCAAACTGGTTAAACGCCTCATTAATTTTATTAATCTTTTGACGTTGTAAATCCTCTTGAATAGCTTTTTCAGGATTAACTTGAATTTTGTCATAATCTATAATAAAATCGTTTCCTATTAAGTTAGAAGCATTCGTAGAATATAGTTTATTTGCAGTATCTACTTCATAGTAGAATTGAGATCCTGGAACTACTTTAACTGCATCATCAAATACGTAAATTCCTTGCTTAAAGTTTGGATTATTTTCAATATGTTCTTGAAGTTTTTCAGTTTTTCCAACAAAATCCGCAAAGATATTATATATCATAAATGATGGATCATTAAATTCAAATTTACCAACTCTACTAATGTAACCTGTTTGCATTAACATTTGGTTAGAATCAAAAGATCCAAACTCGGTATTTAGTAAAGAATCAAAATCAGAATAAGTTTTCCCATTAACAACATATTGTCCATTCTCCATAGTTACTATTCTTTCAGTAACGTTTCCTCTAACAGCTTGAGTTACTTTATCTTCATAAGTAACTCTAATAGCATTAGTATATCCTGATTGTGTATTTAATAATGCTCCTAATCTAAATAATATAGTATTTTTATAAGGAGAAAAATACGCAAGTGAAATTAATTGTCCAGCTCTTTCTCTGTTAAGATTATTTCGAACTTTAACATTTTTGTCTCCTGCCTTTCTTTGTGCATTAAATAAATTAACATTATTAATTGCAGTATGAATTATATTATCTAAAGAAGCAACACTATTTATTCCTACTAATCGAATTCTAGGATCATTTTGGACTGTATTTAAAATAGTTCCGTCTTCTGCTACTTGTGCTTTTAAGTGGGCTTCAAATTCCTTTTGGCTAACTAATGGATCAGCAGAGAACAACATAAATGTATTTCCTCTATTCTGATACATAAATGCATAGTTTCTTGAATCTGCTTCAAATGTATTTCCTACTCACTTAATGTGATCTTGCCAATCTGACTTACGTACTACTAAAGATACTAATTTTCCGTAAGAAGAGAATAAACCTCCTTTATTTAAGGCACTTGTATTAAAGTTAGATACATCAACAGTTGTTAATTCTCCTTCTCTTGTAAACTTAGCATAACTTCCAATTGTAAAATCTCCTGTATATGTTCCAAATCTTGGAGTTGTAAATAATAATGGAATTTGTGCAGTTTTATCTTTTATCTGAATTTTTGCTACTAATAATCCTCTTCGCCCATTATCATATGGAACGACTTCAAACGTAGGTTTAGTTTTTAGTGCAGTTTCTAGTTCACTAAAAGCACGACCCATAGCTCTATCTTTATTTAAAGCTTGTCCTAACCGTATAATTTCTCTTGGATTTTTATAATATCCATATTTAAAATAAGCAGCGATTAAATTTAAAGCCCTAATATATTTAGGAGCTGCAAGTTTACCTTTTATTCCCAATATGTTAAATAAAGAAGATTCTTCACTTTGATCATAATTTCATAAATTATTTAAATAGAAATCTGCAATATCATTTCATTTAGAAATATTTAAAGGATCATCTGTTATTCCCATATTCTGAGGAACTTCTTCAAGTATATCTACAGGAGGAGTAACAGATTGTTCAACATTGGGGGCGTGTACTGAGTTTTGATCTGTAACAGGAGGTTGTTCTCCAGTATTACTATCAAATGTTTGTTCACTTTGTGTTTCAGATATAGTATCTTTAGTTTCTGATTCTACAGAAGCTTGTCTAACTGATTCTTTAGGAGATTCACTAACTACTTCTGCTTCTGGTGTAGGCTCTACTCTTGGCTTAATATTTTGTTCTGAAGTTGGCAGAACAGGCTCAGCTACAGTTGGATTTGGATTTACTTCCTCATAATCAATAGATTCGGGACTATTCTCTAATAACTTAGTTCTTCAATCTTTGAAATCACTAATTTGTTCAGGAGATACTTCAATACTTCCTGCACTTGTCATATCATTAATTGTGTTTAACTTTAAGTCTAGACTAATTCCATTATCTACAATAATTGTACCTTTTGTAGAACGTTGAGTTAGTGTATATAAATCCTTAAGAGTTAAATAATGTTTTCCACTTGTATCTTTCCAACTCTTGTCTATGATTGCAAATTCAAATTCATCACCTTGAACACTATCTAATCCTACTACCTTAACATTATTAATAGCTGTATATTTAGCAGGATTATCAGTTATAATTGCAATATCATTAGATAACTTAGATAACTTTTCTACTATTTTAGGTACTTCATCTGAACTATTAATAAATTTCTCTCCACCAAATGTTTCAGTAGTTTCAAAATATTTAAGTTTAATACTATTTTCAGATAATATCTGTTTCGTTAATAAATCGATCTCACTTTCAAGCATACTTGGATTATCATAGTATTTATCTCAAGTTTGATCTAATATACTATTTAAAATAGTATAGTTGTCATATTTTGCAATATTATTTGGACGTAGAGGAGCAGTTAAGTTTGGAGTACGTGTAAAATAAGTATCCTCAATTCCTAAATTTCTTCTTGCATTTTCATAGAAAATATAAGCTGAATTTTGTTTATAATCTCCTAATCCAACAATTAAGATATTATTTTTATTTGCCCATCTTGTAATTAATTCAAGATCAATTTTAGAAAACTGACTAATTTCATCAATAAATATGATTCTATTCTCAGTTTCTGCAAACATTGTAGCTGGATTTAATTTTAAATCCTTAAGAGTATATGTAGGTATTTCATCACTTCCAATAACTTTATTAATATCTGATTCAGAAATTTGTTTTCCTAGAATCTGTTCAATTAATTCTGCTTTTGTATATGATAAACCATCATGCTCAATTGCTGCAGATAATCGATCTGTTTGTTTTCTTGTTGGAGCTACAGTTACAATTTTATATGCAGGCATCATTTTACGTAGTACATAAGCGACACCTTGTGTTTTACCTGTACCTGCTCCTCCAAATGTTGCAATAAAGTTTAATAACTGACTTTTATTCTGTATATAGCTATCATCTGATGTAGCTTTTGCTTTTGCAGATAAATATTTAACAAATTCATTAAATAAATCTTTTCTTTCAGATGTTGCATGTATTAATCTAATTGCATATTCCTGAGAAAAAATTGGAGCTTTATTAAATGATTCATCAGTAATAACAGTTTTTAAGTTGTTATAGAAATTTGCAGAAGGATATGCAATTAAAGACAATAAATAAACTGCCTGATCGTAATCAGTAATTGCTTCAGTATCTCTAGCAAGCTTAGTAGGTCTTGCTGTAATTAAAGAAGTTGGTTCGAATAGTGAAGTGATGCGGTCAACTATTTCGCTATTAGATAATTTTTGATCATCTATAAGTTGATAGATTTTGGTTTCTAATCTAATAGAAGCCTCTTCAAATTCTTTAAAATTACTCTCCTTAATTTCTCCTGATGGAAAATCTGATTCAGCAATTAATTGGTTAAGATCTAAGTTAAATAATGATGCAAACTTATCTTTGATTACAGAATTTTCATTATTAAGTAACAGATTTGTAAATCTCTGTCTCATATTAATAGCAATATCTTTCTGTTCTCTAATTTTTTGTGCATTATTATTTTCTGCAATATTTATTAATGTATCAAGTCTAACCTTAATTGCTTTAAGATCTGAAGACATATTAACGGCAGTTTCTGTATCAATTTCTGCAAGTAGATCTTTAGCTAATTTCTTCTTAAATTTATTAATTTGAGTATTATATCCTCCATCTATAGAAGCAATAACAAGAGAATTTAAAATATCAATAAACCTACTAGTTTCTTTAAGTCTAGTTAAAGCATCCTTATTATTAATAATATAATCTTCTAACGAATCACTATTAAGATAACTATTATACTCTTTTACAATAAGATTAACAATATTTTGGCTAATTCCATTAGTAGATACTGCAAATTTTTCTAATAACTCATATGCAGGAGATACTTTAATTTCAGATTTAAGATCTGCAACATCATTAATAAAATCAATAAACGTTCTTCCAGATATTCTTGGAATAATTCCAGCTAATATTTCATCTGCACTTTGTCCTAAAAAGTCTGATAAATTTACTAATCCATCACTTTGTAAAAGATTTTGATATGCAGTTTTAATCTGATTTATATCTCCTTTTGATACAATATCTTGAAAAACAGCTAAGTCATTTGCAATTCCAAGAGTCATTGACTCATATCCTACACTATCACCTTCTGTTCTTTCTATATATGTATTAATAGCTTTTTCTCAATTAGCTGCAGCAATTCCTTCAGTAAATCCATTTATATAAAAATAACTCTTCATTAATGCAACAAGGTCTACATCTGTTACATCAGTATATAAAGAATTAGCCTTTAAATAATTTAAGAAATCGATATAACTATTAGCATATGTATTTAAAGCAGCTTCGTTATCTGCTATAAACGTATCTGGTCTAGCTAATACTTTTCTACCTTCTTCGCTCAGTTCCTGAGTTAGTCCAAATTCATGTCTTTTAACTAAGAAATCTTTATAATTTTCAGTTAGTTGTAATTTAGTTTGAAGTTCAGATACTTCTTCATTAATTTCGACTCCTTCAGGAAGTTTAGAAATAGCTTCGTCTATTTGTGCTTTTAGATTAGCAATTTCTTTATCGATATTTTTGATACGATTAGTTTGAATAGTTTCACCTGGAGCATAAGCTTTACTTAAGTCTACAGTTTTTTGAGATACGGCTACTAGATCTTGTGCAATAGATTCATTTAAACTATTAAATAAATCATATGCTGCAAATACCTTTGTTTTCTCAGTTGACTTAGAATATTTTTCATATTCTTCTTTAATTACAACTTTTTCATCAGATGTTAATTGATCAAAGTCTTTCTGATATCGAACTTTAGTAAAATTATGAATACCTAAGTCATCAATAAAAGCAGTTGCTAACGCAGGAGTAGCAGCAAATCTTGCTTGTCCAAAATAATAGTCATTAAGTTCTCCAGAGACTATTTTATCACGTCTTGCTCTTAAATCATCAAGTTTTGCTTTTAGTCTTTGAAATTCTACATCATTTTGAGCTGCTGCTATTTTGTTATCAACATCTTTAGGAGTTTTAGACTCAAGTTCAGTAGGAGTAATCTTAGATTCTAAAGCTACTTTAGTTTTTAAAATATCCTCTGTAAGATCATTCCAATCAGAGAATATTTTACTATAAACTCCAGTTTCAATTAACTGATTTTTAAGGCTTTCTCTCTGAATATTCTTAGCTAAATTTTCAGTTACATTAATACCAGTCATAGCTGATAATGCTTGTAACTCTTCATCAGAAATGTTTAATCCCTCTTCATTGATAATACTATCAATTCTATCAATGTAACTATTAATTTGGTTGTAAATAACATCGTTCTGAGATTCTCCTTCTTTTGCAGATTCGTAATTAATTTTATATCCATCAGGTTCTTTAACAAGTTCAAATGATTTACCTGAAAGATTTCTACTTCCAAGAGCTCCTTTATCACGTAATCTTGTTAATTCTCTTTTTAAATCAGAGGTTTTACCATTTCTTACTAAGTATATAATTTCTTGTAAAGAATCATTAGGTTTTTGAATTGCTTCATCATTTATAGAGTTAATTCTTGAATCTCATTTTTCATGGAAACTAAATACAGCACCACCAATAGCACCTCCCATAAATGCAGAAGTATAACGCGCAAACGCTTCTTCTGTGCTTATACCAAAATCAAGTTGTCTATCCTTATCTACAATACCCATTGTGTTTAACGCTGAGTAAAGTGCTTTTACCATGTCAGATGAAACTTCTTCTGCTACTTCTTCAACTCCTTCATTAACACTGTCATATAAAATATTTCCAGGTTTCATTTTAGAGATTCGTTGCTGAATTTGGTTTTTAGTTTTCATAACCCAATTTGCAGCAGCTTTAGGAGAAACAATTCCTTTGTTAATGTTTTCATTAGTTACTTTTTCAGCAACATCTTTAATAACTCCTTTTACAGATGTACGGTCGAGATATGTATCTTTAAACCAAAAATCTTTAAAGTAGTCATTATTCATTAATGTAAACATTGCTCCCATTACAGATAACATTCCTAATCCTGCAACTCTATCAGATGCTCCAGCTTGCTTAAATGCATCATAAGCATCTGTAGAAGAGGTTCCTGCCATATAAGCTAAAGATAAGGCTCTACCTCATTTAATTGTATTCTCACTAACATTTTCTTTACCTACTATCCACTTTGGTATTTGTCCAATTACTCTTTGTTGAAATAATTGTCTTGAACTATCTTCAACTAATTTTCCAATGCTTTCTACATTTCAGAAACTATTTCTTCCATAATCAGAAACACTTCCATCAAACCTAGAAAGCCAAGCTTGAATATCAGTAGCAGTTTGTGCTGATTTAGAATTAGTTAAATCTCCCTTAGCAATACCTTCGATACTTCTAAATAATACTGGGAATAATTTTCCTATTTCAATAGCAGCTGTCATGCCACCATATACTTGTCCAACATATGGAATAAGCATTGGTCCTACTTTAAACAAGACCTTTGCTAAAGTGCCTCCAACACTTTTATCTAATCCATCTGAATCAAAGAAATCATATTTATTCCATTTACTTCCATCAACAGTTAATGTATCAGATATATGTAGAATATCTTTTCCTGTAAGCGGTCTATTTCCTAATGTTTCATAAAATGGATCTCCTTCACTATTAAATTTTAGATCTCCTGCTTTATGTGAAACAGTTCTTCCATTTACTTCATGAGTTCCATCTTCATCTCATTGAGCTAATACAAGTGTAGGACGAGCTATAGCACCTAACCCACCTCATTCATTAGGTGTTCAATCCTCAAACTTACCAGTATCATAATTAAATATCTTATTTGTTTGTGCTACTTCACGTATCGACATAGTTGGATCAGAAGTTTCATATAGATTAACTATACCTCGACTTCTTCTTTCAGGATTAGAGAATTTAACTAATCTTGAACTAACATCCAGTACATCGCCGCCGAGAGGTGCAAAATAATCTGCAGGATCATATGTAAATGAATCCATAGCAGTACTTGCTAAATTAGCTTCATCTGCACGATTATATAAGTCTAAAACGTCTTTATAATATGTATCGAATTTTTGATTATCAAATTCTCCTCTATCGTTTTTAAACGCCTCTTGTATTTCTGGTATACCTTTATAATATTCTCTATCTTTAACATTAGAGTTATCAGGAGTTATTCCTAAATTAACTAACTCTTGAACACTTTTGTCTGGCTGAAAAAATAATGCCGCCAGCCAATCATTTTTCTTCTGATCCATCATACTTTAAAAATTAGCTTTTATGCTTTGTTGTTGTTTTTTCAGATTTGCCTGATTATATATATCTCTATATTCACTAGCACTTCCAATTTCATGATTAGATGCAACAGTTGCAAGTTTAGAATCATGCATAGGCATAAATATCATTCCTTTATACATTGAATTTTTATTGCCATGAAATATTTTTCCAAAGAAGCCTGGCTTAAAGTTATCAACCTTTTTGTCTGATTTCTTTACTACATCTCCTCCATAATTTACATAAGTTGAATAGATATCAAATATTCTATCTTTATCTGGTCCATCAACATGTCATAACCAAGGAGAATTACTATCAAAGTCAATAGCTTTATCACTAGCATAACCTGATAATCCAAAAAATACCATCATATCTTCAGGTCTGAATTTTCATCTATTAGTTTCAGTATCAAACTCTAAGTCTAGATCATATTCATGTAATTTTTCTATCATTCTTTGTCTAGATACATTAGGATTATCTTCAATTCATTCCTCAAATTTTGTATATCGATCATATGCATCTAAGTCAGGCTTATAAACTCCCATTTGTTCTGCATCTCGATCTTTTGGAAGTCACATTCTACTAAGTGAACTAGAGCCATCTCACACAAGTCTATTTAAATCAATATCTGATATTCTTTGATCTCCAAAGAAAATAGAATTTTTATCAACAATATTACCTATTTCAGCCTTATCCAATACATTTTTTAATGTATTTTGAGTTACTTGTGTGCCATTCTTATCTTGTAATGGATAATCCCTAGTTACAATTTCTAACCCTCCTTTGGCATCAGATGTTGATAAAACTGCAATTTTAGGATCTACAACTCTACCTGCAGCAATAGTTTCTAGAGAGCTTCTATTAACATCTTTATCAGTTCCTCCAGAACTTCCACTGCCTGCTTTAGATGCAGTTGAATCATAATCTAAAGCTTGTGTATTTTCTACACTATGATTTGTATGTTCAACTACAGCAATTTGTAGTAATCGTTTTACATCTTCAGGATTACTTGGATTAAAACCTTCAGCAGCTGCTTGAGCTCTTAAAACGTTTTTCATATTTTGTGGAAGAGTCTTATATAAATAATTAATAGCTAAATCAAGACTTTCTTTATCATGATATCCCTGATTAGATGTACTATTTGATTCTGTAACTTTATATATTCCATCTGGTCCATTAAATCCTAATAATTGTTCAAATCCTTTTTCAATTTTATTCTGATATTTAGAAGTATATCTATCAAACTGATTTGAGGATTTATTAGTTCCAAACGCTCCAATAGTAGCTTTTACATAATCTACTATAGATTTCATTCCAACTGTATTAGATAAATCTGTAAGGATACTATTATTATATGCTAGTTCTGGACGTTCTTCTCGAAGATGAATTAATTGAGAATTAGTTAATGCTTGATATTTTTGTGGATTTTTATAATAAGTATCTGCAGATATAGTCTTAATACTGCCGTCTTTATTATACACATATAAGCTACCTTCATTACTAATTGCAACTTCAGACCCAGATCCTTCTTTAATAATTTGTTCTGATGCAGTTTCATGTAATTCATTATTATGTTTAATTCTATTAGCTAAAGATTGTAATCTAATTAAATCAGACATATCATATTGATTACTCTGCCCAGATACAAATAATTCACCTAAGTTTTGAGATTTTCTTAAAAAACTATTAGCTCTATCTAAGAAGTAATCTACATCATTAGGTAACCCATTCTCTTTAAGAACATTAATAATTTCTTTTTGAATAAGTTGTTCTTCTTTATTTTCACTTGTTTTAGAGGTCTGAGTAGCAACTTGTGTAGGCTCTGCAGCATCTCTAAAAAAGGGGGTATAACTAATACCCCCGTTTTGATATCTCTTTATCTTCATATTTATGACATCATTTTTAGAAATAACTTAATAATGTTATTATTTAGTTCTCCAACAGCCTTATTGATAGCTTTTTGCTGGTCTAGATATTGTTGCTCATCTGTTTTACGTAAATATCTACCGCCAGATTTATAACTATAAGGTATAAATCTTTGAATAGGAATTTGCTCAGGATTAGTATAATTAATTAAATATGGTTTTGTATCTAATTTGTTTCCTCCAAGCCAAAATCTTCTTTGAGATTGCTGATAAGGATTAACTAAAGCCTCAATTCCATATTTACTTCTATTAGTAGCAATATCTCCAGAATATTTGTAATTTAAATAATCATTGATTTTCCAACCACTATATTCTGGATTTTTACCCTCATTCTGTTGCCAATTATAGAACTCCTTAATTTTACTATTTCTAAAATTAGTAAACCAATTACTGAAATCTCCAGCAGCCTTTTGTTGTGCTAATTGAGCTTGTAAAGCTTGTTTTTCATTTAGATCCTTGGCATAGTCTCCTCTTAACTGATAAATAAGATTCTTAACATTTTGAGTTTGTTGCGTAATCTTATTAGCATCAGCCATATCTAACTGAGCTAAACCTTGTGCTCAACGGTTTCTATTCTCATTAGTTATCTGAGTTCTAATATTAGCGTATTGTTGTTTTTGAGCAAGTAACTTATCATTATATTGATCTATCATTTGAGAAAATTTAGCATCTCTTTCTCCTTCTAATTGATCAACATTCATATCTCTCATAAGTCTTTCTGCTAATACTTTATTTGGATCACTAGTCGATGTCTTATATTGACGCATACTTTTAATGCGATCATTATACATTCTATGCAACCCATTATCACTAAATCTAGAGTAAAACTCAGTAGGCATTTGTTGTTGAGAACCTATCATTCCTTTACGAATGGCATCTTTCATTTTTTGGGTAGTACGATTGATACCTATTGTAGAAGTAATAAAGTCTCCTATTCCCATTACCATATCAGGATTAATATTAAATCCTTTTCCTTTGCCATGTCCAAAAGCTGTATAATCAGAGTTATCTGTATTATATGAGGATCTGTTTAAATTAGACAAAGTTCTACTAGTAGAATCATTAAGTAATTCTTCTTTTGAATCTAACCTTCCTTTAAACCCAAGATTATTATTAATTTGAGCCATTTTAGCATCATTTAAAATTGAATTATACTGATTCCTCACTACAGTATTTTGAGGTGATTGAACAGCTTTATTTAAGCTTGTAGAAGCACGTTTAATAGGAGTTCCAACAACAGCAACTGGATCTACTTGTACATTAATCGGATTATGATTTTTATCTAGCATATAATCAGCTACACTAGTTCAATTTTGATCTATTGGAGTACTAAATGTAGGATACTTAGTACCAGGTTGTGCTTTTATAATTTTACCGCCTTTTTTATAAAATACTGGATTATTCTCTGGTTTATAATACCAGAGATGTTGTGGTTGATTACTAAATATTCCTAAGTTAGGAGCTAAGTTAGAATAGATTGGCATTGTAATAGGTCTCCGTTTTAGAGCTGTAACAGATGTAAACATTTCAGGTCCTCCGAAAAATCTTTGAACTTGAGAAGTTTGTTTATCTGCATAGTTCTTAAAATAAGGATTGCTTCTATTAGTTTTTGCATCTCTAGTAGCAGCAGTCTTATTCCAATTTCACCAACCCATATCATCTGGATTCCTATAAGTACTAGGAAGTTCATCATATTTAAATTGTCCTGTATTAAGTCCTTTACTCATTGAAGACTTCCAAGGTTTTTTCCAATTGAAATTTACATTAGAGGAACGTTTAATACCATATTCAGAAAGTAAGTCAGTAATATTATCTGTTTTAGCTTTACCTAACTTTCCAATAATTATTTCTTCTAACTTTTCAGTTTTTTGATTTTTTGGAAGTGAATTGACCGACTCAATCTCAGAACGACCTAATTTAATAGTAGGAAGATTTTTATTATTAGTTGGTTTTAAGGTAACCATATCAGAGTTTCCTCCTTTTAATTTTGCACTTCCTGTGTTACGTTTTAAATTAGCAAAACCTCTAACTCCATTTAATACAGTACGAACATCTTTAATAGTTCATTTACCATCTTGAATATTTTCTCATGCAGTTGCTAATCCAGATGCAGCACTTCCAAAACTAACTCCTCTAGTTGCTCACTTAACAGCATTTGCGACAGCCTTAGATTTCTTTAAAGCTTTAGCTATTTTTGCTGCCTTAGCTCCTGAGCCAATCCCAGGAAGTAAAGTAGCTGCATCTAATCCTAGATTAAGTGCTAAATTACTAACATCGCCTCAATCTAATCCATCTCTAGCAATATCTGCTCCAAAACCAGTTAATGAACCTACTGCACCAACTCCAGCTCCAGCAACATTGCCAAATCCTGGTACAAAAGTAGCACCTAAAGAAGCAGCATCTGCAACTAAAGCTGCAATTTCAGCTTTGTCAGCAGCAGTTAATTGTGTACCATCTCCAATAGTTTTTTCTTCTCCAGCAGCGCGAAGTTTTTTATCTGATTGTTGAATTGCTTGTTTACTAGCTTTTGCACTATTAACTCTATTTGCAGCAACTCCTCCAATTTGATATTTAATAACTCCTCCGTTTTTATTACTTGGAACTCTATAAGCTAAACCTAATTGTTCTAAGCCTTCAGGAGTAGTAATACTTCTTAGAGCAGAATTACCTCCTGTTCCTGAATATTGTTGTTGATACTTACCAAGCGTTTGAGTTTTAATTAAATCCTGAAATAATTGATATAAATCAGGATATTTTTGTCCAATAATTGGATTAAACTTAGCATGACGAGTACTAATTGTAGCTATATATGGATTTCTAATAATATCACTAATATATCCCTTAACTTCTGGATCTCTTAAGATTTCAGGATGTTGCTCAATATATTGTCCTAAACGAGAATCAATATTCCAATAATAATTTCTCATACTATCTTCAGATCCAGGTAAACGACTATTTAATGTATAGTTATCATTTCCTGGGTTTTCGTCATGAAAATAGTATAATTGAGTTTGAGGATTATAATACAATGTAGCTCTTGTTTGAGGATTTGAAGCATCTCCAGTACTTGCTACTTCTTTATATCCTCCAGTATTTCCTATAGTATAGTAACTATTAAAAGCAGTTGTAGGATTATTTTCATAGTAAGAATTAACTATATTTGGATCTAATTGCTCTTGTAAAGTATTATTATAATTAATTCTTTGTTTAGTTAAAGGATCAATATATACTCTTTCTGCTAAAGTTCTTAAAGGGTGTCCATAGGGATCAAACTGAGAAGAATCTTCAGGATTGTAATTAGGAAAATAATCATAAACTAAAGGATCACCTGCTTGTCTAACATAGTTACCAGTTAGATCTGCAGCATATCGATTTGGTTGAAAATACGGGGACCACATTGGATTACCTTCTGAATCAACAGAAGTACTAAACCATGGAGATCTAGAACGATTTTCATCCCAATATTGTTTAATAATTGAAGAATTACCAGCAGTTCTCTTATTATCTGCTACAAAATCTAAATACTTTTGAATTTTAGATAAACTATCTTGGTCATCACCCCTATATACTTTTCCATTAATAACAAATAAACCAGAGTCATCTGGAATATAATCCGCATAACTTCCATATTTTCTTTTAAATTCATTATTAAGTCATGCATCTCCAGTTCCAATATATGATAATAATTCTGGATTATTTATAGTTACATTCCCATTTGAATCAACGTTAAATAGGTTATAGTACTTATCATAATCTCATCCTGCTTTACTTCAGTTTTCTTTTGTTTTCTTAAGTTCTTCTTGTGCAGGATCTACTTCTTTTTGAGCTTGAACAGGTTTACTTCCTCCTAAAAAGATACCAATATCATCTAATGCCATAGCATCTTCATCCGTCCAATTTCCTTGTTCAAGCCTAGATATAATATCTTCTATGCCTTGCTCACCATATTTATTGTAAAAGTCTATATAAGCTTGCTTATCTAAATCATTATAGCCTTTAAATTGATCATTATCCCCATAACCTGCAATATCTTTTAGACTACGAAGTCTTCTAGTTGCTTTTAGATTATTAGCTCCATTTATATAAACTCTATTTCCATTTACTAATTCAAAATCTCCAGTATCTTTATTACGCTTATATTCCATAGTAATATCACTAGACCAATCTCTAATATTAATTGGATCTAATGCTTCTACTGGCTTTTTATATTGAAAATCCTTTAAAGCATGAACTGCATTTCTTGCAGTATTTTCTTTTCCCCTTCATAGATTTCCAAAACTTCTGCCAAGTCTACTTCGACGTTTACCTAAACGTTCTGCTTGATTATTAGTAACATCAAACTGTACTCCTTCTAATCTATCGGCACTAGAATCATATGATAAATTAGCACCTGATCTTAGAGCATCAGTTATTTTACTAAATTGATATGCAGTATCTTGATCTAATGTTTTTCCATAAGAAGACATCTGATTTAGAAAATCATCATCAACCTGATATTGATTACCATCTATAGTAAAAGTGCCGTATTTTTGAGTAGGAGTAGAACCGCCTTGTTGATATTTAATTACTTGTGCCATTTTATCACACTTACTTTATATATAAAAAGGGAGATTGATCATGTCAAATCTCCCTTTTATCTAATGATCATTAAATTACTTTTTGCCGAAAAACTTATTTTTCATTTCTCCGCCATTTTCTTTTTTAGCGCATTTCTTACGACCTACTATTTTTCCACCCTTTTTGAAAACTGGTTCTCCTTCAGGAGCTTGACCTACAGGACCCTGCGGGCCTTCACTCATAGCTTGCTGTAAAAGTGCTAAAAAGCCTTCACATACTTGCATTGCTGCCTGGCAATCTTGTGCTTGTAATGCTTGAGCTGCCATTTCGGCTAACATCTGTAGTGGATCTTGTCCACCTTGTGGACCAGCAGGTGCTACAGGAGCAGGAGCGGGACCGCCTTCTTGATACTTTTTAACTTTCATAATTTAAATTATTTTAATTTTTATAGATATCTCATAACTCTATGATTGTCATATATTCATTTAATGCCCAAAGATAATACTTTAGTTATTAATATCCAAATAAAATTACTAAAATTTTCATTTACACTAAATTTTTATGAAAACACTTGCCACATTAGCAATAATATATTATCTTTGTCCTACAACCCAAGAGTATAAAATGAGTCTATTTCATTCTCTTTGGAGATGCTAGATTAAACATGAGGCAATATAGGGTTATAAAAGATAGTTAATATCTTTTAAGGAGAGTAAGAAATTACTCTCCTTTTTCATTTTATCTATTTTGGCGATTCAACATATTCTGGATCACGATTATCTTGTTTTTCTAGTATTTTAAACATGTATTTACCTAATTTTTTGTAGGCATTTTCAGTTTTTTCTCTGTTAGCTTTTTTAGCTTTCTTTATTAATTGCTTAGTTTCCAGGCGACTAATAATGCGTTCACCTCCTACAAGATCCATTTGAGGTTTGCCATCAGATCCAAGAATGTACATTTTATCTACTTCTTCTTCGCTAATATCATCTTTATCATCCTCAAAATCTAACTCATCTCCTATTTGAATTCCAGAATTAGCATTAACTTCAAGTACATATTTAGTGGTGTCTTCAGAATCAGAAGGTTCAGAAACTATAACTTCTGAACTATGAGCTTTACCTAATACAACATTATAAACTTCATCGTCTTGATCTATGAAGATTAGATCAATATCAAATTCCATTTCCTCTGTATTAAATACAACCTGACCCTGATCTTCAGGCATAACAAATAGCATACCTTCATCATCATCCATAGATTCTACATTAGAGAGACCTTGAGTTCTTTCCTCTTCTGTTTCTGCAACTAAGACTTTATATTTCTTATCTGCTATTTCAATTATCGTTTCTTTCATCATTAAAATTATTATATAATCCAAAACCAAGCATTACTGGTATATTTCCTATTGCATATTTCATTTTAGAATCTCAGTATTTAGAAGGTTCTTTTGAAACTCCTAGATTTTTTCAAAAACTTATATCTTCTAATTCTTCATTACGTAAGTCTCCGATACGATCTAAATAATCATTAAGGTACCGTGTTCGTAAATAAGGTCTTTTAATTATCTCCTCAAATTCCTTCTCTGGCATTTTTTCTAGAAACTCAAATAGCTCGTTTCTATCAGAATTAATTTCAGGATATCGTCCGTTTCTTTTATAAAATTCATTTACAAACTCTTCACGGAGTTGTTCATTAACAGCTCTACGTTCTATTGTAGTATTACTTCCAGGAATAGTCTCTATTCTAGTTGGATATGCCTCCGTGATTAATTTTTCCTGTTTTGAAGTTAATTCAGTTGGCAATATCTGACCGTCACATACGTATTTATGATTTAATTCATGAGTCATAGTAGATCTATTAAACCCAGTATTATTTAAGAATACATAATTTGTTAAGTCTCTTTCATTAGATCGTTTAGGAAAGAAATATCCATGAGCTAATTGATTTCCTTTAGTAGAATTATAAATCGCTACTCTAGGATTAGTTGAAACAATATTTGATACCTTATATCCCTCTCGTTTAGCTATATTATATGGTATAGATTCAAAGTATTTAGTTTTTTCTGAAGGTACTGGAAGATCTTCAATAATATCTAATTCTTCATTTTTAAGTTTTATTTTTGATAAATCGTCTCCAGTTTTAGGATGTTTTTTAGTAAAAGTATTTGGAGTTTTATCTTTAACTACTTCTGCATATTTTCTAAGTTTATCTAAATATCGTTTTCTTAACTCAGAATTAGTTGAATTTTGTGTATTTGTAGGAATAGAAGGAAACGTATATGGTTGAACTCCTTGGTTAAGAAATCTATTTCTAGTAAAATTTATTCCTCTTTTTAATAATCCTAGACTACCTCCAATATCTAATATATCTCCAATTCCAGATAAAACAGCTTTTCCATAATTTCCTGCTTTAGCTTCTCTATAAGTTTTTTGTACTCCATTATCACTAAGAAAATTTTTAGCTCCATCAACAGTTAATCCTATGTCAATTCCTGTTTTAATTCACTTTGGTAATTGACTATATATTCAAGATGCGCTTGGCGCCGCCAAAGCTCCTGCTCCAATTATTGCTGAAGCATACATAGCTGTATTTAATCCTTCATACCCTCTTCTCTGTTTAGCAGCATCCTCTCCTATCTTTCCTAACAACTCTCTAGCTTCTTCATTTCCACTATTTGCAGAAGATGTTAATGTAGAAATGTGTTCTCTATATTTACTAGGATTAGTTTCTTTTAAATCGTTAATTCTTGTCTCTAAAGATGTAGTTGGCTTTGGAGGAGTATACAGCTCTGGATTTTTATTGATATTATCCAGAGCTGTAACAACTTGTGATCTTATATCTAATGGCATATTACTCTATACTTTTAATTAAACCACTTCTATCATCTGTGTTTTTTAGTAATTCGTAGCAGATAAGTTTACCAGCTTCTATAGCTATATCATCAGATGAATCATCTTGATATTGCTTATATAATCTCTCTAATTCATCAGTAAACTCTTTACGAAAGATAACTTCTTCTTTTTCAATTTCTGCTTGCTGAATTACTCCTCCTTCTCCCTGAGCAACAACTGGAATACCTTTACTAGTAATTTGTCCTTCTAATTCAGGATTTATTTTTTCTAAATTGTGCTTTCTAGCATGTAAAGCACCTTCTGGTATTAGATTCATTTTTCCTCCAAGTTGAAACTTTTTAGGTTCTGTGGAGTTGGTTGATCACCTACTTATAATTACTCTTGCTTCATCTAATTCTGGAAATTTCATTCCGTGTTTAGCTAATGAGTATAATTGTTGACCTCCTGAAAATCTTAATTGATTTTGAGTATTAAGAGACATTGCAGCATCACTATCAAGTCTTTTTTTGTTAAAGTCAGTTATATCTGCCTTCTTATTATACATAGATCAAGCGTTAGCTATTTGTTTTTCTTTCTTTCCTTTTCCAAATAATATACTTTTCCCACCTAGATCAGACGCAGCTTGTTCTTTATTAAAAGAATAATCAGACGCCACACTACTTCTATCAAAATTGTGTTTAGTTAACTTACTACTAAATAAACTTGCAGCGTTTCCAATAACAGGAATACTACTAATAACTTTATCTCCTGTAGATACTCCATCAAGCTTTTTACCTGCCATGCCTGCTATGCCTCCTAATAAATCATCAGCAGCACCTATAGCCATTCCTATTGGTCCTAACTTATCAGTAACTGACCTAATTCCAGATTTAATTGCAGCTGCTTGTTCTCCTCCATTTGGACCTCCAATATTTCCAATAGCTCCTAATGCTTGAGAAGCTATATTCATACCTGTAGAACCCATAAAGTTTCCAAAACCACTTGTTGGTTTTGTTAAGTTTAATGACGATGCTGAGCTTTTAAACTTTGGCATATCCTGTTGGATTGTAGTTGAAGATTTTTTCATGAAACTAGATTGAGGCATGCTAGGCATAAGATTTTTATTTACCTTACTAAGCATATCTACATCCATAATTCCTGCTACTTCTCCTCCAGTAATTAACTTATTTATTTTTCTATATTTATACATATCCTTGAGTCATTATTGTATGTAAAGCAGAGATGGTAGCTAATTGAGTTCCATTATATCTAACTCTAATAATCGCATATTTATCTCTTACTCTTGTAGATTTAAGAGTCTCATTTTCATAATATATTGGCTGAATAACTGTATACCACATATCATGATTATAATATATATTTCCTAACCTTCTGCCATACTCTTTAATATTTAAACAATCCTGATGTACTAATAACGAATATTCATTACGCATATTATCTCATGTAACAGTTGTATAATATTCCTTTTTTGTATTTTTATCATCGTCTTTATCTAATAAAATCTTAGGAAAAATATTTGTAATACTTTCTCCCTTTTTAATTGAAGAATAAATATTTTCTTTATCAAAATCGTATACATCTCCAACAATTTCTATTTCGAGAGATTCTGGTTCTACATTATTAGAAACAATAACTAAATTATCAAATATTTTATGTAGTCCAGCTGGAGTATTAACAACAAATTCAAATTCGAATGGTTCTTGTTTATCATACCATTTAGTTGGGAATATTCTTCTCTTTGAATCTGGATTATTATAATCTACTTCATCAATATTTCCAGCTCTACCGTGTAAATATATATTGTTTAATAAAGCTTTTCTTCATTTATTTTTTTCCTCTGCGGATTTTAATTGATTTTCAGGAATAAGTAAACCTATATCATAAGATCTAGTTGCAGCAAATACTAAATAATCATTATTACTTACTTTAGAACTATTATATATTCCTTTATATTTAGATAAAAGATATGGAGTATATTCTATATTTATAATATAATATAGATATTTACTATTAGTATTCTTTTTAAATTTAATTACAGTTTTATCCTCTTTATTATAAACATAAGATATATAATATACATATAATGCATATTGTTGAGAAGCTTCGTTATTATCCTTTGTTTGAATTCTAACTCCATCTAAAGTTAAATATTCTTCTCCTACCTTTCAAAAATATAATCCTGTTTCTTCATCTTTTTCAGATTTAGGAATTATTACGTTGTTAGCTTCAATTATAAAATTATCATTATCAACCTTTGCTAAACTATAATCATTTTCTGCATGTTTGTCTATTAGTACCTCTGATTTAACTCTTTCATCTCAATAATAACCTGTAATTTTTACAGATTGAATATTGAAATTTGCATATTCTGAATTAGAAATAAATCTTAAATCTTTATCAATATTTATATCATCTCATAACCCATTTCATGGATTCATTGGAGCAATTATTGATTCTGATTGTTTCCTAAGATTATTATTTAAAATTCCATAGATATTTGTTTTAGAAAGATCAAAGCTAAAATAACTGTTATATAGATTACCTGAAAAGAATGGAGTTCATGAGTATCTAGTTACTCACATTTTTCGTACCTCATTATAACAGATATTCCAAATTTTATCTTTATTATAAAAAGTGAACATCACATCATTTTTATACGAGTTAAAATGAGTCTTTACATTTCTAACTCCTAGAATAACAGATTTTTCGAGTTTCTTTAAATTGATATTATCATTTAAATATCTCTGAATATTAAATTCTGATATTAACTCAAATCCTTCTTCTGACAGTTTTCAAATTTTCTTAGCATATGTATCTACTCCATACAAAGCTCTTGGAGTTCTAATAATTGAATCTTTCCAACTTGATCCATACATATCAGAGATCATTGTCATTTGCTTTTGAAGAACTCCAGAACCATACATATGAATGTTTTGTCCTTGAGTAGTTTGAATTAGTGCTTTTTCATTTACAGGAACTATAGCAATAGCATGTTCAAAGACACAAAGAATATTATTTTGTCAAGGAAGTATTTTAACAATTCCTCCATACTGCCTGTCCATGTCTTCGTATGACAATCCTTGAAATACTTTATATGAGTTTTTAAACGAACCGTCTACTTGAACATTACTAAACATTATTCTAGTATCAAATATATCTTTAATATATGGTACTATTTCAAAAGCGTAATTTCTTTTTACTCCTACTGTAGTATTATACCCAAAGTTTAATAATGCAGATTCAGGAATCTTTGCAGATGATTTTACTGAAATATCATTTACAGGATAAAAGGTTCTATAGTTTCCCATTAATGCGTATTCATCTGTATTGAATGGATCTAAAGACCGTAATCCAATATTTGAATTAGATAAACACTTATATACAAACCATGTTCCAATTGGAACTGCGTCTACATCAGCTTTATTGATTGCATCTCAATCTGTAGTACTTCTAGCTCCTTTAAAATTGTCTTTCCAGCAATTAGGATCAACAATTGTATCGTTAATAGGTACAGAGGTTGAAGTAAAATTACGATGCATTCTTGTACATACTGTTCCTGTAAAGCAGTCTCCTCTAAATACAATAGGAACTGTATTTAAATTAATATTAGTTTTATATGTAAAAGATATTGGAATTAACTTTTTGTTAGTTGAATTATCTATAGCTAAATAGTCTTTACGCAGTTGCGTAAATGTAAATTCTGCAAAGTTAGGATTATCAGTAATGTACTTTTTAATTGCTATATTATCATCAGTACTATCATCTATACTATCCTTATATTCTAATGCGGTATTTAGATAATCAATCAAATCCTTCTCAAATTCATAATCTGAAACCGAAGTTTCTCATAATGGACAATTTTTAGTAACAATTTGATCTTTTTCTATATCGTTAACTACTTCTTCATCAGATAAGCTATATCTATCACTAACTGCAAAAAATGGAGAATTATCTCTCATTCTAATTGTAAAATATTCTTCAAGAAAGGCTTCACTGTAATTCTTTATATAAATATCATATAAACAATTATCCTCAACATCTCCTTTAACTCCAATAAAAGATGTAAATATACCTCTGATATAATCAGTTGAAGTTGCGTTATCTGTAACAGTGTGCCCAAAAGAAACTACTTGTTTTAAATCCTCTTGCATACCTGCTTTTGTACTAAAAGCATAATCGTCAAGAATTCTTTGAGGTACTTCAGAATCAACATAAATTAATCCTTTTACTTGTTCAGAATCTGTTCCACTTTGAGTTTTATAATTTGGATAATAAATTCTAGTCTTAATATTCTTTAAACTATCTTCAAATTCAGTTTTTCTTATTAAGTTAAACTCAGACCCATTAAATAAAGATTGCAGTTGTTTATCTACATAAGAATCAATACACAATAACCCAGAACTAGATTTCATATTACTAACAATCTTTCTAGAATTATATTCTGTATTTAATACCCGAGATGTATTTATGAATGATTCTGCTATATACTTAGGACTTCCATTTTCTGTACCATCTCTAAGTGTAGGAACACTACTAGCTTCATCAACTCCAATACTAAAACCTTGTGCTAAAAAATTAGGTATTCTTTTTTGGCGAACAAAAAAGTACCCTTTAATATTATATTCTTTAAGCTTATCTATTACAATTTCTGGAATTTGAAATTGGATTCCAAGTGGAACTACTCTCTGATTACTGTAATCAATTATGTCTATATCTTTACTAAATCTAAATATTCCATTAGTATTTTCAAGTTTAGTCTTATCTAGAAAATCAGTAAACTCAATATCTTCAATTTTATTTTCAAACTTAAAGTTTATTTTACCTTCTTTCTCTATTGTATAGTTAAAGTCTATTCCTCTTAAGTTATATACTGGAGATAAATGATCATCATTAAAGATATAAACTATTCCAAATCGATATAGTTCTTTTGGAAAATATCCTAATCTATAATATAGATTTTGTGGAGAGTAGTATTCTATTTGAGAATCGTCAAGATTTTCTTTAGTTACAAAAGTATCAGGATGAATATATCCTATATTATAATTTTCATCCTGAACTTCTTTAGCTACTATATGTAAAGATAAATTTCTTAGGCCAGTGTTTTCATCTTCATTTTTCTCTACATTAGCAAAAAATAACATATTTTGTACTTGTGTTTGAGTTTTCACACTCTCAACATAATTGTACTGAATATTTAAATCTTCAACCGTTACTTGTGAAGTTTCTTCATATCCAGTAATAGTTATTAGTTGTGAACCAGAAACAATTTCATAATTAACATCAATTTTATATGTTTCTTGAACTAGTACTCCATTTTGATCACAAGTATTTCGTAAGCAGTATAGATTAAAGTATTTAAAAGAAGTGTCTATATTATAAAAGTTAAGTAATATTGACTTATCTGTTCTTTCATCCATAAAAGCACCACTACATGTTTTTGGATTATTAATAGTTCCTTTAAATACAGAAATTATACCAGTTTCAGCAACTATATCTGTTTCGTTAAAATCCTCATCGAGATATTTTAAATAGAAAATATAGTTACCTCCTTTTAATTGCCCAAAAGTTGAAACTTTGTTAAGCTTCAACTTTGGGATCTTTTGTACATTTCTAAACAATCTAGTTTCTTGATCAAGAAAACTTTCATCATATAGATTAGATTGTTTATTTTGATTTCGATTAATAACTTTGTATCTATCTCCTTCTAATAAGGTAACTCGGCTATTAATTATACGTGGAGGATTTATATCATCATTTAATATTAAGTTTACAGATCCATCATAACTTTGTTGACATTCAATATCAATTGGATTTTCTAAACTAATATTAAGTTGATCATTATCTACTTGAAAGTTAGTAATACTACCATCATCAGCCTTAATATTTCTTAGTGGATGATATTCTCAAGCGACATCTCCCTCTGTTTTATATTTTTTAACTTTTAAAGTTACATCCATATTACCTATCACATGTTATTGTACTACATTGTGCTATATCGACCCATCCTCCATAAGTTTGAGACATTGCTAAGTCTCCTTTACTTAAGTTTGAATCATCATCAATATATACTCTTCCCTCCTCATATCTAAGATATTTAACAAGTGTAGATAACTTAATCATGTTATCTTCCTCTTTGTAAGATTCATGTAAGTATACTTGTTTATTACTTAAATTTTCAAGTTGATTAAAAGAATCTCTTAATTTATTATATTTATTGTTAACATTTTCTACAAAACTTGCTAATGCTATTTGTATATTATTATCACTTGTAAAATAAAATGTTTTAGATACAGGAATTCTAGAAGTAATTTCATTATCTATTTGAAGTTTATCCTTAATTTTATCTATTGAATCTTTTAAATTACTTGAACCGTTATATGTATAACCGTAATTAAATTTAACAATAGCATTTAAAGCCTTAGTCTTAAATGAATCAAATTCTTCTTTAGATAAAGATATAGTATAAAAATAATAAGATATCTCCATAACCGTATCTGCAATTCTAACATAAGCCATTATTGCTGTATATAGTAGCATTGCTTGCAATTGCATAGTATCTCGCTGATTATTATCAATCGGCATTCCTTGTACAGGCGGAAACGAATAAAATATAGCTCAAGCTCTATCAGACCTTTTACTGGGAATTAATAAACCAAATAACCAATACTCATAATTTGGATACTCTGTAGTTGCACGAATTTTTTTATGATCTTTTCCATTTCTATTATCTGCTGCAAACATCATCGGTCCTTTTATAGCAGAAGTTACACTTCTCATTTGACTTGATTTTAAGTGCCCACTACTAGAGGTCATAGAATCTCTAGATAATCCTCATTTATCATATTTAGAATCTTCATTACTATAATCTCAACGTTGACCACTATCAGGATTTAATACATTAATATCTGTTAAAGTAATTGGAATAGATTGAGTAGAATTCGCCTTAAAATAACGGTTACCTATAACTTCTCATTTATCTACTCATGATTTATGTTTTCTTCACTCAGTAGACATATTATTTTTACTTCAAACACAATAAGTTACAAACGATTTTAAAGATATTTGATTTTTATTATAATCATAAGTATTATTTCAATTAGAATCAAGAGTACTAAGATTATTTAAGTTTTTTTCATTTTTAGCTCTAGTTTTTCTAATTGGAGAATTACTTGCAACAGATAATGCATATTGATCATATATATCAAAATAAATCTCCACATTTTTATCAATATATTTTTTATTAGAATCTTTATTAGATCTAATATTAACTTTGTGCGATTTATTTAAAGTATCTATAAAATAACAATTGCTTCCTATTTGGCTTAATATTAAATCTTTTCAAAGTCTTCCAATAGAATTATCATATTGATTTTTTGGAAGAATTATTTCAAATAAATCCCCTTTACCTTCTTCCTGAAGTATATATCTTTGTGCAGATCGAACATTTGCGCTTCCGACTTTATTAGTTGTTTTATTTTCCGCTACAAACGCGTCTCCATAATATTTTTTAATATTATTATCGTTTTCAAAAGTATCTTCTATATTTAATGTAGATATTTCAGTATAATCATTACTATCAATATTCTTAATAAGAATAACATCTGTTGGAACTTGATCTAACATCTTATCAAAATTATTTATTGTAACAGTTAACTGATGAGATATATTACTAGCTCATAATTCTGCAGTTATACTTTTGTAATCATCTCAAGCATAAAAATAATTAGTAAGCTCAGATATATATAATATTTGTTCCTTTTTGTCTCCTAATATTATATTAGAATCAGTTTTAATAAAATAGTATACTTCTAAAGTATAAATATCTTCTTTATCAAAATGATTTATATTTGGATTATAATCTTCTGAATAGTAAGGAATATCAACAATATTTATTCCATTATAATCTAATTCATTTCATGAATATACTTTTGTACCATTATTTAATGTTATTTCATCTCCTACTCCTTCTATAATACATTTTTTATATTCGTAAGGAAGTTCAGGAGAATAACGATATAGGTTATATCCAATATTTATACCTGGAGCTGCTTTAAAGTCAAAGTATAAAGTTGTAGAGTTTTGATCTACATAATACTTAAAATAATCTTCTCCAAATGTTATTTTATTTGCATCAATTGTTTGAGATTCAGTACTGATTACTGTTGTAAACTGATCATATATTATATAGTTATCTCCAACTTTTAAAGCAGGAGTAACGTAGTTGTATTCTATATCTGTTTTTTGATATGTTGTATGTAAAATAGATTGAACATCATTATACTCTAAAATAGAAATTTCACTCTGCTCAATTTTATAACGTTTTTCATTAATATCAGATTTGATATCCGATGTATCGTGAAATATAAAACATAAATTATCTTTAATGTAATTTAAACGAATATTATCATACGTTTCTTTACTTCAAATAGTTTTTAGTTTTAGATTTCCAGTAGGAGTTACAACATATTTATTATCAGTAGTTTGGTTTACTGTTACATTTGATTGTTCAAAATATACTCCAAATTCTTCTGGAGTATTAATTTCAAATCTTGCAGCTAACCAACCAGGTATTTCTCAAGAAATTGGGTTATAATCTGTACTAGTTTCAACATCTTGTTCAGTTCTAAAATTAATATAATTATTTATTCTATATAACTTATTTTCATCAGTTAAAACATATAGATTTAAATGTTGCCAATTTAATTTTTCTGTAGATGAAGAAAGTAAATCTTCTGATTCTCCTTTGTCATTTTTATAATATAATAAATATTCGTCTCCTGGAGATAAATAAAAATTAACATCCTTATCTTTACTTAATAAAGTAACAGATTGATTATTTATATTAGAATAAAAACTATATATGTCGTCTTCTAGCTCAATAAAATTTAAACTATTATTTGTATTATCTCCTTCAATATTATTAAAAATAGTTTGAGGTGCAGGAAATGTACCAATTTCTGCTTTATTTTCTATAGGATTATAAGATATTATATATAATAATCCTCCATGTTCTTTTAGTCCAACTGGAACGTAGTTTGGAGTTAAACTTCCTTGTTGAAAGGCATAATTACCCATATCATTTTGAAGAATAAATTCGTCTCCATTATATGTAATTAAAGTTCCATTTAGACAGTCTGTCATAACAGTATTTGGAGTTACTAAAGGATGAAGGTCCTTAATCATTCCTCCATTAAACTGACTAGTTTGTGTTAATCTTTCCATATTAAATTAATTTCAATATACCGTCTTCATCAACTTGCAAAGTTCCAGATTTATCTCCAATTGTTACAGTTCCATCTGAATTTATTACTATTGCTTTTGTCTCAAAATCTCCATCTACTGATATAGTAAATGCTTTTGTTTCTAAGGACCCATCCACATTAAATGTAGCAGATTTTGTTTTAATTAATCCTGTTGAATCAATTAAATAAGATTCTGTTTCAATTTTACCTAAATCTCTATTAATTGTAATTCACAATTGATCCTGAACTTTAACTTCCGCTAAAGTATTACTGATTTTTAAAAAAGGCCATGCTATATTTGGATTTATCAAAGTACAATTCTCAGGGCAATAAATTCCATTTCCAGTTAATTCTCCAAATATAGAATCAGTAATTCCACTTAAGTTTCCAATAGCTCCAATACTATTTCCTATTACATCTAGGTTAATATAATAATCAGGAATACAAGATAAATCTTCATTTACTGTATAGTCACTTAAATTATAAGTTCCTATTACTTCTTCATTATTATTAATAATACTATAATCTTCAGAAGTTTCTATATGAGAATTTTTAAAAGAATAAGTTTGTAAATCTGTAACTATAGATATAGTTGATTCACTAACAGAAGTTACTATTGCGTTAACTACTACTGTATTTGACTCTTCTGTTTCATACTCAGAAGTACAAATATTATTAACAATATTTCCATTCTTATCTTTGTAAATAATATTTTCAGCTGAAAAAGTAAATTCTGTTCCAATTTCTAATGTACCTGAAGAGAATTCTATTGTATATCCAGTACCATTATACTTAGCAGGAATTGTTTCTAAATATATAATTTTAGATAATATATCATATAATGAACCCTGAGACTTAGTTTGAATTGTTTTTCAAGTATCTAAATTTTTTGGTTTAAATACGATTCCAGAATTATCCATATATTCTACAGTTTCTGGAGTTCAGTTATAATTACTGTTTATAATTTCAAATAAATTAGAAGCTAGTGTATAAAAATCATCTTCAGTAATAATTTCGCTTTGATTAAAAAGATTATGAATAATAGTAAATATATCTACATTATAACTAATAAGTTTTGAATTTAAAAACTCAGAAAAATTAATAACTTTAACACTAGATCCAATTTGTATATTGCCTATTAAATTTTGAAATGATAAATTTTCTATATTACCGTTAGTAACTGAGATAGATCTAGCTATGATATTACCATCCTCTACTTTAAAGTTTCCATCAGATGTACCAATAGATTCAAATTCTAGTTTATCTGTCTTTTTTATAAAATCAGATGCAAAATAACCATCGAGATATTCAGCATTTAAGTTATTTATTCTAGTATTATCTCCATTAATAACAAATGCAGGATTTCCATTAAAAATAACTGTATCATTAAAAGTATTAGTTGTAGAAATTGACGGTCCTTCTGTATCTTCCTCTTTATCAAATGGAAGGTACATTTCATTATCCGTATAATATATATTATCTCCAGGTGCAAAAATAATTTTTGAATCTCCAGGATATTCTAATTCTCCAGAAAGATAAGGCCCCATTCCTTCTTCTGCAATTATAAAATTAGACTCTGCAGCATTAGAGCTTTTATCATCTGCATTTTCTGTATCGTATTTCAAAGTATAATACTTATCTCCAACTAGCACTCTAATATTTCCTGAGGTTCTAAAAACTAAGTTTTTGTAAGGATTACCTATTCTTTCTTCTTTTGCCATATTAAATCATTATTATTTTGTTCTTTGCATCTCTATACGCAATGTATTCGAAATTTCTTGTTGTAATTTCATTTTTTAAAAACGTTCATCCTACATCAATAGGATAATATAGTTTAAAGAAGTGTGTTCTAGATTTATCTAAAAAACACTCTTCTTGTATTTTATATAACTTCAAATCTCTAAATTTTATTTTAGCTCTTCGTTTTGAAGTTATCTGAGTTTGATAAAATTCTCACTCAGCTTCTGTTAGACCGAAATAGTACGCCCCGTTATATATTTCTTGGGCGTACTTATATTTCAGTCTTAGTTTAATTCTAGATTTAATGTTATTATAACGAGCTCTTTTATAGTCGTCAAAAAACATCTTTCCACAAAAAGCAGTATACTTATGATTTCCCATAACTATATCTGCTCCACTTTTAGTTAATAAATGAAAACTACTAAAACCGTGTTCTATAACTCTTTTTAACTCATCTTTTGAGATCTTTGGATATTTTTCTTGTATAATACCTAAATAATCGTCTAATTCTTTAATCATAATTAATAGTACACTTTTGCTTCTTCAGTATATTGATCTATGAGTTTTTTAAGATATTTATCAACATAGATTGGTTTTTCCATAGTTTCTTTATTATGCTTCATATATCTATATACTAGCTGGTTTCCTGTAAATTGAGATAATACAAAATCAATATTATTAAATTTACCTCTTCTATATGCTTGTTTAAAGTCTTCATCTGCAATTTGTTTCATAGAAATTTCTCCATAATTCCCAAAACGCAGAGGTAGTACAAAGGTAACATTATTATTTATAATATCCAATAAGATCTCATAAAAACAGTCATCAAAAATCTTAGCAGCTAGATTCTTACGATCTTTATATCTATTTTTTACTCATCTTCCTTTTAATAACTTAGGATTTAACCCATTATATAGTTCCCTAGAGTTAAAACCATGAGGAAACATTTTTTTATTCATTAGTTAACAGGTTTAAATGATTTCTTATATTGCTTTCTATCCCAACGTGTACGAGCATCAAGAATCTCATTCATTTCATTTTGCGAGATATGTTCAGGAACTCTAGCATCACTACAAGCTCTTAACCATTCTTGTTTAACTGCTTGAGCCATTTGAAAAGAATTACTATCTCTTAATACAAGACTCTTTTTATATAAATCAATATATGCAGCATATGCAGCTAACGCAGTTAATTCTTTATCTGTTATAAGTGGAAGTCCATCATCATCTACAATTACACCATGATATAGTACAGATACATTCGAATAATCTCTATCAAACTCTAATGCATTATTTATCTCATTATAATTTAATAGTTTTCCTGATTGGTATAATGGATCTTTATTCCATTTTCAAGCTTCATTATATCTTTCATAATAAGCATTTTGAACTAATGGGAAGATACTAGTGTCTGAAGTAGATTGAAAGTCTTCAAATGGAATTGTTACAGATTCTATAAAAGATAAATTGCAAGGTAATTCTAGTATTCTATTTGTAGTATCTCCTACATATCTATACATTCTAGAATGTTTATTACCTATTAACTGTAAACCATTTAAAACTATATCCTCAAAATTATCAGGATTTATTGTAACCCCATATAATATATTGGCAAGAGAATATACAGAATTTATATTATTTAACTTCATAATTATTTAGGAGTTTGATCGTTAGGCGTAACAGGAGTTGCAAGTTGACGATACCAGCGAATATATTTCTCAGTCATTCTTTTAATAATTTCATCAGATAAAATTCCACAATCTAGATATACCTCAGGGTTTTCAGAACAACAATCTCATTCTAAAAGCTTTCTTGGATCTAAGAATAGTGCAATTACAGATATATATTTTACAAAAGGAACATTAAAAATATATCCGTCCATATTACCATTAGAATTAATTGCAGTATCTATATAGACATATGGACTTCCTGGTTTATTTTTTCTATACTTATGAAATCTATAAGTTTCATCTGTATAAATATTATAACGAGTATGTCTATCTATACTGCCAACAAATCTTATTGTATCAATTCCGTTTATATAAATAATCGGTGGAATTTCAAAATGTAATGCTTTTTCTCCAACTTGTAAATCACAACATTTTGACATATAATCACAATCAACTTCAATACAATTAATTGCTAAAAATAATTCATCTAAAGTTAAAATTCCTTTTAAAAGAAATTCTCTCATTATCTGATTACGTTCAGCTACTACTTCATCCTGAAGTTGTTCTACAGATATTTTGGGATTTGAAGTAATTCCAGCTAATCCAGTTACTGTATTATTATATACAGCACTTGCTATTTGTTCTATTGTCATAAACTTCAGTTTAAAAAATTAAAGGCAGGACAGGGAAATACCCCGCCCTGCCTTCTCTAAACACTTTTATATATTGAAGAATTACGCGATTACCTTGAATTCTTTCGAGGCTTCTGAGCCATAATAAGAAACAGTAACTTTAAGTACATCACCTACTTTTGCAGTTTTTTCTGAAACAACAGATAATAGACCTGATGTTTTACCAATTTCGTATTTACCATCAGCGTTTTCTACAGCATACGTAACATCTTTTGTAACATCGCCACTAATTGCAGGACCTGAAATAGTTTGCTTAATAGAAACTTTTCCAGCATTAATGTCTGCAACAGTTAGATCAGCATCATTTAGAATTGTAATTTTGAAAAGTGCATCAGGAATGTCTACAATAACTTCTGAACCAAATGCTTCTTTGATTGCTGTTTCAAACTCATCAGCAATAGAACTCAATACATAGAAAGTATGAGTAGTAATTGACTTCAGAGCCTGACCAACAGTACCTTGTCCATGAAGACCTCTACGAGGTGAGCAATATCCAAAAGAATATTGAACATAGAGACCACCCTTAACAGGATACTCCTCTTCATTTAAAGCATCATACCGAAGATTAGGATAACTTGGGAATCGAAGATTCTCCTGAATCCATGCGGCTGTACCAACTTCCATTTCATTAGGAACATAGCTATCTTTGCGGTTAGCTTTAGAAAGTGCATCAAATACTGTAACATACGTCCATTCGTTGCAAGCATCTGCAGGACATCCGTTGTTATCTGCAAGTTGTAATTCAGCTACTTTAATAGTCTGATGTGAATCAATTCCACTAATTTTTACTTTATTAGTATCAACTTTTGTAACACGTGCAAATCTATAATTTTCAGGAATCGCCATTTCGATAGCTTTAATCATAATTTCCTGAGCATCAGCAAGATTGCTAGCATCAAGTTCGAATTCAGCCATAATTGGCTTACCAAACTTATACCAGGGATAAGCATAGTCTGAAAGATATTTTCCATCTAAACTAAAACCTACAATTACACGATAAATACCAGCGTCTGTTGGAACATTAAGTATAACTGAAGGAGCAACTCCTTTGTTGTACATTGTTTTATAAACAACTCCATCAATTAGACCTTCTTTTCTATAATCTGCACAACGAAGTACACGAAATAGATTTACAGCTCCAGTCATTGCCTTGAAACGAGGAGTTACACCATCTTCAAGTACATTTGAATTGATTATTACTTCTTTTTGAAAATCAAACATAGTTTTCTAATTTTTAAGTTAATAAATTTATTTATTTCCAGGTACGGCTATAGTCTGATTAATAGGAACGTTTGTTTGTAATCTTGGATCACCTGCATTCTCTAATAATAGTCTAGTTACGATATTAATAATCTCGTAACAAACATAGTCTGGAAATTCCAGGGTTTGAGTATTATCTTCTGGTAATAATACATCATCCTGAGTCATGGAAACATACATAGGAGCTTTTACATAAGTAATATATACATTATTTAAACTTCAATTCGAATCGCCACTATGTATTTCCAAATTTACAGAAGATTGATTTACAATCCTTTTATATGGTTCTTTTAATGCATAAAATCGATATTTTCCATCCTCTGTTTTAATATAATTAGGACGATAACTACCTTCTTTAATTTCATTATCCATAACAGGATTTGTTACTGGTTGATCTTTTTCATTTCTATTAATAATATAATAATATGGCTTCTTATGTGAAGGTTTCATATAATAATTATTAATAATACCTGCATAAAGATCTGCAGTTAATCTTTGACATGTTGAAGTAATAGTTCTTTGCACTCCATTTCCACATCTAGATTTATTTGAATCACTACCTGTAAATTCTGCAATACAATTCAACATATGTAAGTAATCTTTAGGAAGTTGTAGCTCTCAAACAGTATCATTAAATTCCTGTCTTGGAGCAATTTTACCTACTTTAATTACTGATGTAGTTTGTAAAAATCCTAAGTCATCTGAACTTTGTTGATTGTACTCACTTCTATTATATACACTATTTATATATTGTTGAATTGCTTTATTAAACAAGTATATGAAGTCCTCAAGTAAAACTTGAGGAGCTTTCACCTTGTTGCATTCAACTAAAATGTATTCGTAACATTGACGAATTGTCATATCATTTTATTTAAGCTAGTTTTCTATTTTTAGGTGGTATAAAATAATCTACCTTTTCTAAAGTTATAAAATACTTATTTATTGTGTATTTATTCTTAATAGCTCTAGATAAATTTGAACCATTAGTGTTTAAAAACTCTATACATTTCTTAAATGTTAACTCTCTAATAAAATTACCATTATGATCATAAATATAATAGGTTCTCAGCTGTTTAATTTTATATTCTGTAATATTTATGTTTTTATCTCAACTTCATAAAAATCCATGCCGAGCCACTTTTTTATTAATAGATTCTCCAATAGATTGTCTAGAAATTTGTAAAATTTTACTGGCAGTATTAATACAGTCCCAAATTTTAAGTAATTTGCCTTCTAAAGAATATTGATAAACTTTTCCTTTTGTAGGATGAGTCCTTCCGCCACCTGCAGTAACATTATATGTATTCCCTTTATTAATAACCTCAGGTGTTACTAGTTTTGCCTCATATTTATAGGCATCAATAGGATTATCAAATTTTGCTAAGGTTTCTCTATAAAACTGATCCTGTCCATATTTTTTGAATGCAAAATGGAATGGGTATTTTGGGTGAGTAATACTGTAGGTATGTTTCGGAATCTGAATTCCATTACCATAATATCCATCAAAAATTTCATCTGTTTCTGTTTTATGTACTCCAATATAAAATTTTCCGTTAATTTTACATGTAGTTCTATATACAATCCAAATCATTAATATACTATTATAATATTTTCCTATTTAAGGTATAATTATTTTTATTAGTAAGTTTTAAGAACTTATAGACAATAAATTCATTTATAATACTTAATTTAATATGTAGTATACTTATATCACTTGTCTAATAGTCATTATATATTGTTATTTATTGCTTTTCTTCTTTTCCGTCTTTTCAACTTTTTCCTCAGCTTTATCTTCAGCCTTTTCCTCTACTGTTTCTTTTAAACTTAGTTTCTGAAGATCAGGGTATGTCTCTAATGTAATACCCTCGTAGATAGTTTTATTTGCAGGAATCTTCAAGAAGAGTAAGATAGATTCGTCAGTTGTACCTAGACGAACATCCCCATACATCCAAACTCCACTTTGAAGGTTGATAACACGTTGTTCTTTTGCGTCAATAAGCAGCAGTTTAAGTGCTGTATCTGATCCTGTATAAAGGTCAATAACAACCATTGGATCTTTTTCCGCTCTTTGATATAAATAGTCCTGAACATCTGAGTCAGGAGCATTTCTCATTGATTTGCCAAGTAACCTTGTTTTGGTAAGTCTTCCTTTAGCAGAATCTTGTTCAATATAAGTGAACGCTTTTGTTACAAGCTTCATACGTTCGATACGTTTTTCAGATTCAACTCCAGGTCTTTCTACATAGAATTCAGCTTGACCATAACGTTTTGGACCTCCGTCAATTAAAAGATTACCTTTTGAATCTTTAGAATCTCTTTCAGGTGCAATTAAGAATGAATCTTTAATGCAAGTCCAAATATTTCTTTCTAGAGGATTATCTAAATCAAACGTTTTACCATCATAAATCTCTATTCGTTCATCTTCCTTAATAAAGTAATTACTATCAGGACTATTAATTTCTGCTTCACTTAAGATCATTTCTGTATCTCCACTAGCGTCTACCTGACGAACTCTTTTTACAAAAGGATAGTTTGAACCATTTGCTTGTTTTAAAGGATTAATAAAGCAATGTGCTTTTTCCTTACCATATACATTTCTTAAAGTTACTATATTATTCATATTTATTCTTATTAAATTTATCTATACCAAATAATGATATCTAAGTTTTAAATATTTTGTAGACTTCTCCCGAAGGAGAAGCCTACTAATATTCTATTCTATCTTTTTATATTACTTTTCACTAACTAAGATAAAGCTACGATATGGGTTGAATACACCAACACCAGCATAACCCCAGTCAATAAGTTTAGTTGCAGCTACTGGGCTTGCAACAGGACCACTTTCACGTCCACTTCTACGACCAACACCCTCTAACCAGTTATGGCAGAACTCATTGTTCTTGAATGTGAACATTGCAATAGCGGGTTTTCCACTAGCAGCATCAGCAGTCAGATCAAGGAAGATACCATATTTCTTCTCAGGGAATTCGATATCAAGAGCACGGTCAACTTTGAAAGTTACAGTATTACCTGCATACTCGTATGAGTTATAGGTTGCACCAACTTTGATATAATCATTAGCACCCTTAGAGAACATGAATGTACCAACAGTCTTCCAATCACGAAGATATCCTGACAGACTATCTTGAATTTCAGCCCACATAGGAGTATTGCAAATAAAGATATATTTATTGCCAGTAGGATTATTTGATTTAGCGATCATGGCAAGGATAGCGGTATTCATAACTTTATTAGTCATCTTTGAATACACATATTTACCTGCGAAACGCTCAATCTGAGGAATAATACCATCGCCAGAGATAATAGGCTCACCTGTTTCAGGATCAAAGATCTTAGGTTTACCATTCTTATCTACGTTAGTCTTACCCCAAAGCAGTGCATTTGCACGAGCAGCCATGAAGTTATCAAGACAATCTTTTTCTGCAGCATTCATTTTGTAAACAGGATCACTTTCTGTTCCTTTACCAATCTGAATGAAAACGTCCTCCATTGCACGATACTTAGCAGTGTAGTCTACATCTGCACGGTGTGTTGCAATAAATGTACGATGCTTTTCAACATTTGACTGATACTTAACGTATCCTTCCTCATGCATTTCAGGCTGATAGTTCGTTAAGAAACGAGTCTTCATACCTGGCTGGCAGAATTCAACATCAAGAGTAGCATTGTAATCTGAATCTTGTAGTTTACCTACAATCTCCCAGTCTCTATCTGATCTACGAACAGGACGTGACAGGAAGATAACTTGCTGACGTGATCCTTCGATGATCATTACGTCATTTCTCTGATAATAATTTTCAGGGAAGTGGAAGATGATATCAGTACCCTGAGCACCATCGCCATCAGGAACCTGTAGGAAAGGAATTCTCTTAATAAATCCTACACTAATGTCCCACTCTACCATAAATGAATTAATACTTTGGAAACTATTTTTCTTGTCTTTTTCCATTGTATATATATTCATCAGAGATTCAGTAAGGTACGATGCGGTATACTGCTCATAAAGTGAGGATACAATACCAAGACGTGCAGGTTTTTCACCTAAAAATTTGTAAAAATCCTCATATGTACGAGTTGAACTCATTTGAGGACGTACTGTACTAAAACTAGAAATTCTCATATTGTTTAATTTAATTGTTTATTTATAATTCGTCATCTCATAATGACGCGATTGATTTATCTGGATTTGATTTATTTTTCTCTTCATTAGTAGGTATTACAGTTGAAGGTTTAGGAGGCTCATTCTTAGGAGCTGCGGGCTTCCTAGTTTCCTTAATTAAACTCTTATAATACTGAGAAATACCTGAAATAGCATCTTTACCAAAGAGACGATACCAAGCAAGCTCTACAAGAACTTGTGGATCATTTAAATCTTTAAAGAACTGGCTAGCTCCATTTTCATCTTGATCTAGAATATAACTAAAGATCTCTTGTTTATCGTGATCTTCAATTTGTAAACTATCAGATTTTTCATCTTGATAGTCAAGAGAGATTTCATTGAAATTTACTAACTGTTCCTCAAGTGTTGATTTAAATGCGTTATACTGTTCCTCTTGAGCTCTTTGTGCATCTTCTACTGCTTTATCTTCTTGTGCTTTATATTGGTTTCGAATTGTCTCTACCTTTTTCTTAAATAAGTCTTCATTACTCTTTGCTAAGTCTAAATCTGCTTGAATTTCCTCTTCAGTCATACCTTCAAACTTAGATTTAAGATCGGCAATATACAATTCTTCATCAGAGTAATCATCTACAGAATAAGCTTTATTTACAGGACCATTTTGATTAATATAGTCTTGCACTGCTTTCTGAGAATAATATTCAATAACGTCCTGAATAGTTGCTTTATTATTTCTTAAATATTCAATTGTTTTAACTTCATCATCAGATAAATCAGGCTTAGCTAATTCATTTAGAATATTTAATTGTTCATCTCTATCCAACGAACTAAAGTCTACTTCTTGTTCATTACCTTCTTCATCTTGATAAAGTAAAGTTTTTCCATCTCTTAGTCCTCTACTTTTCAAGAACTCACTAAACACGTCTAAACCCTCGCCAGTATTTAGGTCAGGGTTTTCAGGAGGTTCTTGGTTAGTAGGACTAGGTTCAGGTTCTGGCTCACTATTAGTATTTTGATCTGTAATAGGAGTTTTGTCTGTTGGTTCTGGATCTTCTAATAGAAAATCCATGTGATTTTGTCCATCGATAATCATAATTCTTATTTTTCCTTATTAATTGATTATTAATATGTTTATATATTCGCAGCAAATATAATGTATTAATTTTTAATTTCCAAATAAAAAAGAATATTTTTTACTTTTTCTCTGAAAATAGATTAAATTTTCAATTAATTGCTTCTTTTCGAATATCTTTAACATATATTTCATCTATTGGTAGGTAGTTTGATATATTATCTACAATTCCATTAATATCATAATATACATTTTTAATTTTAGTAATAACATGATCACAATTATAATATGCTTCTGCTTCTGGAAATATGTATTTTAATATTAAATATAATTGATAACAACTACCTTGAGTATAAACTTTTTCAGAGCCAATAAAAGACTCTCTTATTAGTTGTATAACTTTTATTGGCTCTAGACTATACATAATTTACAAATATTTCTATTTATTAACTTTGTATTGCCTCAACAAAGTCTAGAATATTATCAGTAATAGATCCAGCTTTATCAAGCTTATCAATAAGTGACTTTAAGAAATCAACTTCACTATCTGTAAATTCAACTGTTAAAAGTTCCTTTTCTGGTAACCAAACAATTTTGTTATCTTTATTCTCAATTTTCAATGCTTCTACTTCTTCACTTGAAAAATCAATCTTTTTTCTAACATTACGCTTTGAGATCATTTCAGTTACTGAACCTTGTTCAGGTAAATTCATAAGTAACATTAATCGTGTAGCTACATTTAAATCAATTTTTTTCATTTTAGTTTTATTCATATTAGTTCATATTTTAGTTAATAATCGCAAAGTTAAAGATTATTTAATAAATAAACAAATTTTTATACAAATTATTGTATATAAACAGAAAAGGAGTGACATTTCTGCCACTCCTCTCTATCTATTCATTTAACATATCTTTTAGTTCAATTAAATCTTGATGACTTAAAACTAAGGCTCGATTTACCAAAGGTAAATTCATCTTTATTTTTCCGCTCCCGATTTCAAGTTCTCCTAGAAATCCACTATTGACTTTGAAAGGTTTAGTGTTAATTACATTATCAATCATTTCAGATAATATACCATTAACGTCAACCATACCATCTTTGTCAGCGATTTGTTTTAACATTCCTTCAACTTTATAAGCATTGTTGTCAATTACTCTAGTTATCAAAGGCTTAGCAAATGCCATCATTGGATTGCTTTGCGACAATGAAGTTAATTGTTTATCAACAAAATTATTAAGTCTAGTCATTATTACATCTACGTGCTGCGCCATTGTTTAATAAATTCTTCATAAGTTAAACCTGGGTTATCTTTAGAGAATTCGCGGAACTTTTTAAAGATAGCCATCTCATTATCTGTCTCTTCTACTATCTTGTTCTTTAACTTCTTAACTAATTTTAGCTGTCTTTGTAATAAGTCCTTACCCTCTGAATTACTTTCAATTTTGGCTTTTACTAAATTGAGTAATTCTACTTGCACCATTTGTTGTAATGAAGCTGTAATTTCTGAATATTCTTGATCTTCAAAAAATCTAGCTTTTTGACTTTCTGTTAAAGAACTCATCTCTTTATCTATATCATCTCATATTAAATCAGTCTGGAGAGTTCCCTTCTTCTGCAGTTGTGCTAGTTGGGCTTCATATTGTTTTAATATTTGCATCTGACTTGTAATATCAGATTGAGATAATAGAGGGTCTGAATTACCTAGGAAAACTTGATTCACAGGATACATCTTTTATTTTACTTTAAATTACTAGGCCGCTGGTGTTGTAGTTGGCTCAAACAGAATACTGTTTGAATAACCTGCACAAGGGCAAAGTGGATTATAAAGTGAACGTTGTACTGTATCAGTTCCTACTTCTACAGCAGCTACACGGATAGGATAGAAAGTGTTATTAGCATAGTTAACAATCTTGTTGTCAGCACACATTCTACGTTCTGCTTCAAGACCTACCATACCAGCTACACTAGCAATCTCCATCTTAGTAACTTTGCTTCTCCAAGGCTCTACAGCAGCATTAACAGCAGCTGCAGTTTCAAGTTTACCAATCCGATCAGCTAATACATCGAATTGATCTCTTTGATTTTTATACAGCCCGAAGTCAGCGTCGATCTGGCTCTTGTAAAGTCCAAACATTTCACCATTAATAGTCTGACGATCGTTAAAACGAGCGTTTGCAGACAGTAAAGCAAAATCATAAAGAGCTTTCTGATTAGCTAACTCAGCATTGCAAGAGTGTTGCCAAGCTTGGAATGTCGTTGGACCACCAGTAATAGCTTCAGCAGCTAAAGCACCAGCAGCTGCACTACCTGTATTTCCAAGTCCGAATAAACCTCTTCCGCTAAGAGCTAAAAGTCCTAATGCGGTTCCAGCAATACCTACAATATTTTCACATAAGGTCGTTAATCTTATGCAGTTCTCTTATGAACTTCTACATCTTTATATATACATGTAGTTAAGACTATATCTTCATCCAATTTGGATGCTCCCCATTTCGCACTACTTAGTGCTACTCTCTTCCGAGATAGTCGTTGAACTTTCAAAGATATTTCTATCTAAGCTTAGCTGCTGATTGTCCATTTCTGGAGTTTCCAGCAATTAAGGGAGTTTTGCATATAATATTACTATTATAAGGACCTAGTATATTAAGCCTAATCCAGTACCAGCTACACCTTTTGAAGCGTATTCTTTTTCACCGCTTTCATATACATCTTTGTGTACCATTTCTTTCTTTTCTACTACTTCCATAGTTCTATTATTTTTAAATTAATTAAATCTATTTGTTGTAAGCTTACAGTACAAAGATACTACCACATCAATCCAAAACATAACGTTACTATGAAAATAAAAAATCCCCTTAAGTTTCTCAACCTAAGGGGATTAGAAGGATCTATAATTAGTAACTCATTACTAATTCTTTTCCTGTAAAATATCTAAATCTTTCTTATATCAATATAATTCTTTAAATCCTATTTGTTTACGACCTTTAGGAATCTTACCTGCTCTAACATAATTATCAAACGTAGCTCTACTAACTTTCAAGTACTTGCAGGCTTGATATTTGCTAAGTTTCTCATTCTTATTTGTTATTTCAGTAAGATATTCAATAACTTCATTACACTCATCTGCACTTAAGTTAGAATTACCTGTATCTATGTCATTGATAATTTTAATCAAGAGATCTTTTATAATCTTCATCATAATTACTAACTATTGCCATATATAGCTCCATTAACCAATACTATACTAGAATTAATATATGTGATGCAGTAACATTTATAAGCGCCGCCTGTTAAGGTTCCTAAATCTTGCATTTCTGTATAAATAGTATTGTTAAAAGCAATACTAGTTGAAGAAGGAATTACAATAATTGCATCAGGCTCATCTGCAGAAACATATAAAGCACTAACTTCATAAGAAGATCCTGTTCCAACAAAAATTCCAGGTTGGCCAGGAGTAGTTACAGTTTTAAGCTTCTTAGAGAAAATACTATCTAAATTAATATTAACTGCAGAAGATCCTGTATAAGAATTATTTATTCTATTAGCTGTAATAGATAATGCATATGGATTTGGAAGAGCAATAGGAATTTCATTTGAGCTAATAGGAGTAAATCCTAATGCAGATATAATTTCTGATGAGGTAATATCTTTACCAATCTCAATCCAATTAATTAAAGCAGATTGCCCCATGTTAAATACTCCTGTATACGTTTTACCTGTATTTTCACTAGTAAGAAATGCTCTAACACTTCAATTATTAGCTGCAGTATATTTATATGGTTGCAAAGTACCAACGAAAGATTCTCCATCAACTGGGAGATTTGTATATGCACTATTATTATATTCAATTGGCACTAATTGTCCAACTCCATCAAATAAATAGTTATATAATCCAGTTATATTTCCCCTACCTGTAAATGCGTCTCATGGAAACATTCGACTAACATTATAATTAGTTACATTATATGTATCATCTACTAGTAATGAAATCCCATTAATAGTTTTTAGTCTTTTAGATGTAACACTATTAGTTCCTGCACCAATAACAATGCGATCTTCTGCTAAATCATCTGGCATTGTAATAAAGTTTTGAGTTCCTACTCATGATTCAGTAGCGTATCCGTCTAAAGATGGAATATCACTTTTTAAAGCTAAATCTGAAAGTAATTGTTCTGATTTCTTAATAGATTTAGACCCTGCGCCAATAATAATATAGTTATTAGCCAGATCTCCACTAGCCATTACATCTCCACCACCCGCAGAGCCAATTTTATCATCAACTTCATTTTTTGTATATACTTCTGCAGTAGTATAATAATTTCCTAAAGTTACATTTAAGTCTGCTGTCTTAACATAGCTTCCTAAAGTGGCATTATTAACTTTATTACTTAAAGCTGTAGCTACTACTTTATTCTGCACTGGATTTATAGAAGTAGCACTTAAAGTATCATCTACTGTAATAGGATCTAAATCGGTAATTTGAGATATCGTGTGTGTATGGTCTTTAACTGCAAAAGAACCTACATTATATCCTGAATCTTTAATAAGCTTTCCATTTGTTCCTTCAAATATTACAATATTAGAATCTTTTGAACTTGTAGGACCAGTAACATCTCCACTACCAGCTGAAGATGCATCAGCAGGACGATAACCTAGTGCATCTATAATTTGTTGTGGAGTTGGATTTAAATCAGGTAAAGAAGTTGGAACTGTAATATTTGCAACTCCTTCCCTAGAACCATTCCATGGATCAAGCAGATCAACACCATTCTTCTGAATTTTTAAGTTTTCAGGAGTAATAGATCCATTAGTAGTAATATTAGTAATACTTAAAGTATTATTGGAGATTTTATTATCTAAAGTATCTTTAATAGAATCTACTTGAGTTTTAGTATAATAATTTGTTAAATCAACATCTGTTGTTCCAATCTTCTCTCAATTTCCTTCTACGTATACATATTCATCATGTATATCAGTTCCTGTACCAGCTTTCTTTACTAAATAGATAATATTACTTTCTCCAGTTGTTGGAAGTGTATCTACTACTGTAATTTGTAAATTAGCTAGATTATCAATAAGTTCTTTTAATATTTTACCTTGTCTTGCAGATAATGCTTTTTCTGTATCAGAACTAGTAAGATTATCTATAATAGAAGACTTTAATTGATCACCAATTTCTACATTAACAATATTATCAATCTCATCGCTTAGATTAGTAATACTTGAATTAATAGTAGCTAAATCGGCATTAAAATCTGAATTCAATGAATCAATTGCATCTTTTACTCCTCCAGATAATACTAAATTAGTACTATCTTTAGTAGGAGTAGTATCTGCATTATTTATTTTATCTACTGCTACAGGAGCAATAGTAAGTGCGTTATTATATTCCTCTTCGGTTCCTTTATATCCACCTTCAACAGCAATAGTATATGCATCTCTTCCATCAGCTCCTTTAATTGATTTCAGTCACTCATCAAGAGTACCTTTATAACCCTGCTGTACTGCTAATTCATATGCAGATCTACCAGGTGCACCTATTGAGCCAGGAAATATAACCCACTTATTTTGTGCTTTATCAAAAATTTTTACACTCATAATTTATATATTTTTAAGATTACGCATATACTGCACCATTAACAGCAATTTTTCCATTTGCCATATAACTTAAGCAGTAGATATAATAAGTTCCAGATAAATCTGCAAGACCATCCATCTTTATAGCATTTGATGCAGTGAATGTAAGTTTAGCAGTACTTATAATAACTGAATCAGGATTAGATGCACTAAATCCACTTAAACTTGAAATAGTTCTTGAAGCAGTATTATTATAGCTATAACCTGCTGAAACTGTACTACTACTTAATGTAGTTGTACTAAGAATCTTTGGTATATCACTAGTATTAGCGGGAGTATATCCTAAAGCAGAAGTTACATTAGCTTTACTTAGTGAGATTGTTCCAGAAGATACTGTGATATTACTTCCGATTTTAACACCTCCAAGTACTGAACTTGTAGCTGTAGGTAAACTATCTGTCCAGGGAACATTAACATATGCTTTACCATTACTTAATTGTACTGCATAGTTTTTACCACTTGTAGTATAACCAATTTGAATTCCTCCATAAGTACTAGATGTAGCTACAGGAATACTTGTTAAATATCCTTGACTAGTTACTCAATTTTGAGTAGCATACCCTGATAAGGATGGGATAGTTGGTTTATTAGTTAAGTCATTATAAGATCCACTTGTAGCTACAGTAGCGAATGTTGGTTTACCTGTTACTCCAGACCAAGGTACACTAGTTGCACTTCCTGCTGTGAATTCTTTAAATTTAGTAGCAAAAGTAGATGCAGATTCTGATACGCAGAAGTACATAGGACCTCCTGAACCAATCTGAACAACATCTCCTTCTTGAACATCTGCACTCATTGCGGCAGATTGAGAATCTACTACAAACAGCCTTTCTAATGCAGCTGCAGGAATTTTTTCAATAGGAATTTCTGGCAACCTATTAGCATCAATAGTTCCAGTAAGTTTTTCAGCATTAATAGTACTTATTGTTGTGTTTATAGTCACATTTTTAGATCCATTAAATGATTCTGTAGTAGAACCAGTGACATCTCCGTTTAAAAATATCTTTCTACCATACATTAATGTTTCTGCAGCTGATGTTTTAGAAGCATATGGTACAGTAAAGGTATCAGAGATTTTATTTCCAACAGTTATCTGTATATAATTCTCATTCCTACTAAGTATAGGTTTTGTTGCGAGATTTGTAGCTGTAGTAGCTGTAGCTGCATTACCAGTTATATCAACTTGAGCAGGATGTACGTGATCAGAGCGTGAATAAGCATTATCTGTTCCAGGAGATGCTTGCCCTAAAGGTTTTGGATCCGTATTTGATGGCATAGTAACTGCAAACCTTGATGTTTTTTCTCCCGTAGGTTTAATTGTTCCAACATATCCAATCGTATTGAAAGTATTAGCATCATTTATACCTGTGAATGAAAAATATATGTTAATATTATTAGTAGTGGCTTCTTTTTCTATTACATTAGCTGTAAATCTGGAAGTTGGATCCGTAGAATCAAATATTGTTAATGGTTTTTTAGAATTAAATGCCTCTAAAGCAGTATTATAATCCTCAACTGTTTGGGAATTAAAATCTATAGTAAGAGGCAGTACATCGTTTTTATTTGCAGCATCAATATTTTCACGAGCTAGAGTTTTATTAGAATCAGAGAGTGTTTGCGTTCTATCATATCTTATTGTGCCAGCATCTACAAATTGTGAATTTATGCTATATATAATTCCTGTAGTAATACTTATTCTAATCAACTCTAATTGAGAACTAGAATTTATTTTAAAGAAATAATGGTTACTGGAATCATCATTACCTCTTACATATATAAGGCTAGTTTCTTTAACTAATAAAGTTGTAGCTTCTAAACGTTTAGTTTTTTCAGCAGCATCAGGAGAAGTAGTCGCATTAATATCTGATTGAGAAATAACATGGACTTTTCACCCCAAATTTTTAAATACTTGATCTTGTTTTTCAGTAGTTACTTCTTGAGGAAGTAAAGAAAGCGAATTAGCATCACATTGATATTCTTTTCCTCAAGTACAAATAGTTGGTCCTTCATCAATAAATGAGATATAAGCATCGAAAACCTTACGCTCTTCACTACCTTCAGTAGTTTTTGCTCTCTCAGCTTCGTACGATGCTTTAGTTTTAAAATGTAAAAATTTTGTTTTATATGCCATAGCGTCTATATTTTATATAGCACCTATAATATTATAGGTTAAAAATAAAGGGAATAGGGAAATCCCTATCCCCTTATTATCTTAATTTATTCGAATTCAACTCAAGTCATTAAACTATCAGCATAAGCCTTCACATCGCTAGCTTCAGCAAGACCTTTAGCACTTGAACTTGCACTAGCTACAGGTTGTAGCATAGAAGTAACTGTTACTGTAGTTCCACTTTTACTAGTTGCGATATAAGTAGCAGCAGTGCCATTAACTGCCTGAATTGCAGAATCAGCTTTAGCACCTTGAGCAGCTTTAGCATAAGTACTTGATTCGGTATAAGCCGCACTCTTAAGACCATTAACCGTACCTTTAAGCTGCTTTCCCGACATGCTAAACTTAACCTGCCCATTAGTAACATTAGTAGTATCTACAGTAATAGCCCCAGTTTGTCCACTAAATGATATAACTCTACTCTCAGTAAGGTCAGTTATTCTATCATCCATCGATTCAAGTACACTTTGAATTGGATTTTGCCTAAAATGCTCTCCTCCCGCTTCAATATCTGCACCAGTAAGTACTACATCAGCTGATAATGGTTTACTATTAACGGTTCTTGTAGTTGGAACTTTACCAGCTAATGCAGTATCGAGTCCAGATATTTTAGAAGTAGGTAAAGTAGGAATATCAGAATCAGTAAGACCTGTTCCAGCAGTTACTAAACCTTTGGCATCATAGGTAATCTTACACGCTGTACCTGCTGTAATACTTGCATTTGCAGTTATTTTTCCATTAACAGTTGTTGTTAAATTATTAAATGCAGTTAAAGTAGGTACTTCATCTTTCTTAGCGTAAGTAGATAGATCAATTGTTCCACCTAACTTATCCCACATTTCTGTTTGATTACCTGCACCAGCCTTAATTGCTACAAAGTTTGAACCAGCTTCAAAAGCTTCTCCATTTAGAGTACCTGCAGTAGCTACATTATAAACATCACCGATAACAACTCCTGTAAGGGCAGTAAGAGCTGCAGCATTATCTACAGAACCCTTCATCTTGTACACACTACCAACAGCAGAGGCCACTTTATTGTCAACTTCTGTTTTAGTGTATGTAGTAGCTTGAGGAGCTGCTGCTTCAGCCGTAGCTTTAACTGCATTAAGAGCAGTTGTAGTAGCTTTAGCGGCTAGATCTGTAGTCAGGCTAGTTACTTTACTTTGAGGAATTTCTCCTACAGCAAATGTAACAGTACTAGTTCCAGACTGAGTAACTGTTTTGCCATCTCCCTTATAAACAATAGCGGCAGGAATTTTGCCAATCTTAGTATCTGTATATGATTTAGCGGAACTAATTGCAGACGATTTTGCTTCATCTGTATATTTCTTCAGTCCATAATAACTCTGTATAGTTGAGGCATCTCCAGATGCTCCAATATTTAACTTCTTTGCAAGTTTTGTAGTTACCGAAGATGCCGATGCTACATCTGATAGATTTAGAGAAATCTCTTCTCCGCTTTCATTAATAATTTTAAGGGTTTTAGCACTCTCATCCCAGCTTGCAGATTTGACGCCATCACCAAATTTATCAACAGCAGTAGCACTTGTTGCTACTTTAATCATACCTGTTGATGTTTCAAAATATATTCTACCTGCTACAAGACCACTTTCTGGAACTGTAGCAATTTTTTGAAAACTTAATTGCATTCTTTTTTAAATTTTAATCCCCCCCCCTTCACTAAATGTGAGGAAGGGAGAAATTATTATTTATTCAATTTCTGATCAAAATATATCAAGCTTACCGTCTGTTCCAACTTGGATAGATGAACTTGTTGATACTAATTTAGACATATTTACAGCTAAACCTCTAGAAGTACCTTCACCAGTTACCTTAATAGTATTATCTGGACTAGTAATAGATGTAATGCCACCTGCAACAGCAGTTTTAATACTATCACTAAGAGCTTTCATACCTTCAGCAACTGTTTGATCTGCACCAATTTCAGCACCGCCAGTAATTGCTACTCCTACTTTTATATTGTTACCAGCAACCCTTGCTCTGTTTACTCTAAGTCCACTTTCAGATTTTGCTAATATATTATCAGAAACAGGATCAATTTTAACATCAATAACATTCGCTTCTGAAATCTCAACAGCATCACCAGCTGTAAGAGCTTCTTGCTTACCTCCAACAGATGTTTGTAAATTCGCAATATCAGCCTTATTCGTTCTAATCTGATTTAAATCTGTATCTGAAATTAGACCTGAGCCTTCAACCTTATCAACTTTATTTGCAAGTTGATTAGTAACAGTAGTAATCTGTCCTTCTAAAGCTGTATCAGCTGCTTCAAGTTCTGTTTTTGCTGCAGAAATAGCGCCATTTACTTGTGATTTAGTATAGTAGCCTGAAAGATCAATTGTACCTCCCAGAGGGTCCCAAGCTGCACCATCCCAGGCATAATTTGTACCTGCAGGAGTAGTACCATGAGCAGCAACTACATTCCAAACATCACCTTTCTTATTTCCTTTAGTAGGAAGTTCTTCGTAAGTATCTTTAGTACCTTTGTAGTCAAGAGCTGCAGCTACAGAAGCTTTTAGTTCATCTACAAGAGTTTTTAAAGCTTTACCTTGTGCTGCAGAAAGAGCAGCATCAGTTCTATCACTTTCAAGTGAGTTAATAATCTCTACAACTGTGCCAGTTGCAAGAGGTTCCCAAACTCGGTTAGAACCATCAGCATCAAAGCCTTTTAATACATAAGTGGTTTTATTTTCCTTTACATATACTAAAAGGCCTTCTACTAACTGAATAGTAGGCATTGCATCCCGTTCAGCAATTGTAGCCTGAACTGTTCTATTATCTAATGGTAGATTCGCACCTAAGTCAAAACCAGAACCTACCGAAATACCTTTACCAAAAAATTCTGCCATAATTAGTTAAAGTTTACATAGTAAGTACTAGGTTGCGACATCTTACCAGATAAATATACTGTATAATCAACCGCTTGACCATCTAAACCAGTAACCGAAACTGTACTAGTAGTATATGAACTAGTTACATCAAAGTTATTACTGTCTTTAATATTTGAAACCGATCAACCTGCAGGAGCAGCAAAACAAATATATTGTTCTGAAATTGGTCCAGCTACTTTAATTGTTTTCTTTGCAGAAGTAGTTTTAGTTAATCCTTTAATTACATCTTCTGTAATTGAAGCTGTAGAAACTAAACCTGAATAAGCAGGAATATATCCTGTTACTGTAACTGCACTTGAATCTACTGATCCTGCAGCTAAAGGAGTACCATAGTCGTTACCTTTAGAATCTTTAGGTTGAGGACCTTGTGCATGAGCAGCGTGATACTTATATGACATTGAGCCTTTAACTACCTTTGCGGGAAGTTCTTGAGATGAGCCATATAAAATATACGAATTCTCTGGATCTAAAGCTCCTGCGCGTTTTGCCTGCTCTTTTCCTGCGACTAAAATCTGGCCTTGATTAAATCCAGTATTAAAATTTGCAGCGGTTGGAGCATTTGCTCCTACTTCCTGAGTATTTGAATAGCCCTTTAAAGAAATAGTTGCAGTTGGAGCTACAAATGTGGGATTAACTGTTGGGAAGATAAGAGTATCAAAAATTTCATCATAACTCTTACCTGTAAGTTGTGCTACAGTTGTACCTGCGTTAATGCCCCCAAGTTTCTCTACTGTTGCTACACTAGGATCTAACGAAGATTCATAAGAACCACTTGCTGTAGGATCTAAACTATCAAGTTTAGCTTTATCTTCTTTAGACATAAGACCATCTGCAGTATCCGTAGCTTTACCTAGTAACAAAGTTGTAGATGTGGAATCTGTATATGTAATTACAATCCCATTAGCATTGGCATTTAATGCTACATTTGATACCTTTTTCTTAGAATCGCCACCATATTCAGTGCCATTCATAATAATTTTCTTAGTATCTGTGGCAAAATAAATACCATCAGCATGCGTAGTGGAATTATAAGAAGCTTGTGGACCTCTATAAAATTTTACAACACTATTAGCCATGTTTTAAAAATTAATTGTTAACATCATTTCAAATTGTAGAGGAAACCTCTTCAATTTTATCTTCTAATTTTTGTATCTGTTGATCCATTTCACTTTTAGTATAATAATCTTTTAAATCTACTGTTATTTGTCCACTTCCTCATTTTTCTCACATATATACATCTTCTGTAGTACTTGGAGAATGAACAACAATATATTCTTCAAATAAGTCGTGAAGTACTGTTGATGTTGCAGGTATTATATACAATTTTCCTAACTTATCAACAGTTGGATCTCCTAACTCTTCAAAACTATTTGCAAATCTTATTTCAAATCCTGATGTATTAGGAAAAGATTTTCAAGCAGTTTCAAATTGTTCTTGTGTAAGAGTACCCCCAATAGCAATATAAGAATGATATAAAAAGTCTTGAACTGAATATTCATCCATGGCTTCATCACAAGGATCGTATCAAATCTTATCATGCTCTGGTTCGTTATTTGGGAAATCGGATTGACATCCGATTGCTATATTTTCATCACCAGGATCACCTTTTTCTCCCTGAGGAATTCCAAACTTAAGATTTGCATCACTAATGTCTGGATTCAGATCAGTTACATAAGGTTGTGCATCTGGAGCTAATTTTTCTACTTCGGGAACTACAGTTACTGTAGCAGGTTTTCCCTTAGGAACTTTTACATTTAAAGCTCACTCTCTAGGAGCATTAGTTTTATCAATTACTAATGATGGATTTTGATCTCACTCAACAGTTTCAATAGTTCCTGCATTAAATCTTGGAAGTACAGAACCAGTAGCAGTAATAACTTTACTTGATTCCATTGTAAGTTCTAAACTACCTTCTGCATCTGTAATATTAACAGACTTAATAGAATCTCCTTTTAGCTCATTTAAGTAACATAATACTGTCCATTCACTAACAGGAACTCCATCATAACCTCAAAGAATGCGATCATCTAAAAGAGTAGCAGGATCTCCAAAAACTCTAATAAGTTTAGGCGTTTTACCAGGTTCTCCTTGGTCTCCAATAGATCTTCCTAGTACTTGCCAAGTAGCACCATCATTATATGATACATATCATTTATTATCCGTGATTTTAAGTATAGGACTAATTCCATCCTCTCCATCTTTACCATCACGTCCATTTCGACCATCAGTTCCAGGACGACCTTCTGGCCCTCTTTCTCCAGTAGCTTGGCCAATATCTTTTCATGAAGATTGGTTATCCATTGAAAGCATCCAGCGACCATTTTCTATTCGAAGATAAGGAGTTTTTCCATCCTTTCCGTTCTTCCCATCTTGACCATCTACGCCATCCTCACCTGTAGCTTTACCTAGGTTTTCTCATTTATTATTATCATAGGAAAGCATCCAGTTACCATTTTCTATTTTGAATACTGGAGTTTTTCCATCAGCTCCCTTTGGACCAGTGTTTCCTGTATCTCCTTTAGGTCCTTGTACAGGTACGTTTTCTTCAGTTTCTGGATCTTTTAAAGGTTCTCCGTTTACAGTTAAATAGTATAAATCACCTTTTTTTAGTAATCCAAGAACTGGAGTTTTTCCTTCTGGACCCTGAGGACCGATAATATTTGTTGAAGGAATTGAAGTAGGAGTTTCATCATCTAGTTTCCAAGAAATTATTCCATTTTTAACTTCAGGAACTCATACTTTACCAGTAGGTCCTTCAACTCCAGCCATTACAAAGGCTCAGAAGAGATTAGGTTTAATACCAATAATCTTATTTTCTTCTCAAACCAATTCAGGCATATTTAAAGACGAAGATGTATGACTCCTAGTACAAGATAATAAAGCTCCCTCAAATGCTACAAAATCTATAATATATTCATCATTAAAGTAATGTGTATTAGTCATTCATTCTCCAGCCATTTTAAAGGACGTACCTTTATAAAAGTCTCTTGAATTGTATGCTCCTACATACTCTCTTGAATTCTGAAGATCGATATTTGGTTGTATATTATTTTTTTTCATAGTTTATATAACTTCGATAACTTTTTGCAAAATTACATTTTTAGTCGAAGAAAACAGTCATCCTTTATATTCTTTACCAGCAGTTACTACTACAGGATTATTTACTAATATTTCATAGTTTGCAGATCAAGTAGCAGGTTTTCCAGGAATTACGGCATTAGGCAATAATCAGATTTTTAAAGTTACACTTTGTCTTGGTAATACCACTACATAGCTATAAGACTCTAACATGTCAAAGCCTGGTCGGTAAAATCCTACAGAATCAAATAGTAATGGAATATTGCCGTTATTAAATATATCAATTGTATATTTTGATTCAGAACTCATATTATCAAATACAGACGCATCAATATTTAATAGTTGTACTTTTGATTTTGTAATACTGGATTCATTCATATAAACGGTAATATTCTTTAACCCAGTAAGAGTAACTGTCTGAGTAGTAGAGCTATATGATAAATTCAATACCTCCTCGTCTGAACTACTCATATTACCGTTTACAGAAATATTTTTCGCATAAATGTTTCCATCAGTTTCAAATGAAATATTTCCTCCAGCAAGATACCCAGCCCCTGTTCCAAAATTAAACAACATATTAGGAATAAATGTTCTAACTCCTGGTTTTGTAGGATCAGTACTTTCAATTGGAGTTCCTATAGAATCTTTATTGAAATTTTCATAATGGGTAGAAACATCTCCATTCTCATCTACTCCCTGCTGACTAAACATATATACATCATTAAATACAGCAGAGCCAATTAATCCGTTTCCAATAATTCCAACTTTAGTATATAGTGCTTCAAATGCTTCTAACTTAACCCAACTACTACTAGTATCGGTACTTGGGGATTCATTACTATGTAATGTTCCTTGCCATGTTCCCACTATATTTAAAACATAATAGTTAGCATCATTAGAATCATATACATAAGGAGTTTTATCTACAGTTCCTTGATATACAGTATTAACATTATAAATACCTTCAGGATAAATTATTTGTCCTTTAGAACCGTTCTCTCCATTTAACCCATTAGTTCCACTTAATTTAGTGGGAGTACTCCAGCTACCTTCAATTGTGCCAACTTTATCAGTATTACTTGTATAATTTACTCTGGCTTGAATAAACCAAATATAAGGAGCCTCTTCAGTAGGAGTTGGAACCGCTAAATTCCAACCTGTCGGTTGTCTTGTCGTTCCAGGAGTACTTGTTCCTCCATAAATTGTTGTAGTTCCTAAACAGTAACGAACTTCGATGCCAATTCCAGGTAATCCATCAACTCCGTCTTTACCTGCAGGACCAGGATCACCAGTAACTCCAGGTTCTCCTTTTATTTTAGTCCATTTATAGTCAGATGGATCGTCACTATCATTTATATTAAAATCTATATATACTCCAATTCAAGCGCCTGGATCTTCTCCATTATTGCTTGTAAAAGTTGTACCTCCATCATTAGAGTATTTAATATGTAGATAACTTGTTTTTCCGTCTTCTCCATTAGTACCAGGAATTCCTTGATCGCCCTTTTCTCCTTGAATACCTTCAAATCTTGCCCAAGTATAGTCAGAAGGATCTGTACTATCTGCTTGAGTAAAATCTACATAAGTTCCAATATATGTACTTGGAGTTTCAGTCATTTGACTTGAAGAAGTTGGATTAGCAACAGAAGAATATTTAATATGGAAATATGTGGTTCTTCCGTCTGCTCCTGGAGTTCCAGGAATTCCATCTGTGCCATTTGTTCCATTTTCTCCACTTATAACAACTGGAGTAGTCCAGTTTGTATTTAGAGTATCATCAGGATTAATAGTTGCTGTAGTCATCCAAAGATATCCATCTTTAGATTTTTCAGGAGGAACTATAGACCATCCTGAAGGAGTTCTTATTGTTGCATTTAATGTAGGAGGATTTGAATTGCTTGTATTCACTGCAAATCTAAATTCTGTAAATTTACCATCTTGAGCTTGGCCATCTCTACCATTAACTGGTATTACTTCTGACCATTCAGTTACAAGCCCTGTCTCCCCATTAACCGTTCCAATACACTGCCACCAATTGCCACTAGTTGTAGGATAATCTTCCCATCCAGATGGACTAGGACTATTTCCTGTAGGTTTTGATGGTTTACTATCACTTAATTTATAAACGTATGTTTTCCAATTTGGTATTACTGCATCCTGTCCCTTTTCTCCTGTCATTTGAACAGGATCTGACCATTCTCCAACAAGAGTAGAATCTCTAAAAGATGCTGTAATTGACCATATAATTTCAGAGGATGTGTGAATTGGAACAACTGTACTTCATACAGAACCAGGATTTGCATTAGTTTTATTTACAACAGGAGGAGTATTGACACTTCCACTCTTTGCATACATTAACTTAATACCTAATCCATCCTCTCCATTAGAACCATCAGTCCCATTTGTTCCGTCCTTGCCATTCTCTCCATCTTTACCATCAGCTCCTTTAGGTAATCCAAAACTAAATTTAAATATATCTCCTTCTAAAACTACATTAGCATTAGCTTCAGTTGTTGAAGAAACACTAGCTACTTCTGCATCAAAATTAGGAATTTCTCCGCCTTCAGAAATAGTTTTTCATTCTGTATCATAATCTGCATCAGATTTTTTAACTAATGCTTGACCAGTAGTTCCTCCAGGAATTACTCCAATTCCATCAGAGCCATTCTTTCCATCAGTTCCATTTTGCCCAGGATCACCTGTAGCTTGGCCTATATCTTGTCAAGTTTGACCTTTATCCATTGAAAGTAGTCAACGACCGTCTTCAATTTTTAATTGTGGAGTAATACCATCAGTTCCACTTGGTCCGATAGGACCAATATCGCCTTTATCTCCTTTTTGACCTTTACCACTATTTCCCATAATAAAAGCTCAATACGGATTAGATTCTACACCAACAATTATATCGTCTTTATAAATTAGATTCGGCTTATTTCATTCTGATGATAAATGACCTCTTAGACAATACAATAAAGCTCCTTCACAAGATATAAAATCAATAATATGTTCATCGTTGAAATAATGAGTGTCTGGAGTTCAGGCTCCTGCCATCTTAAAAGATGTTCCTCTATAAAAATCTCTAGAACTATACATTCTATAATAGTCTTGAGAATTTATTGCATTATCTATGATTACATTAACATTAGATCTCTTCATAATATTGAATTATTTTGATTATTTCATTATTAGTTGGATTACCGTGTTCAATATAATCAATTGCATTAATTAATTCGTTCATTGTAAATAATGCTTTTTTATCAGGTAAATGCCCAATATTAATATTAATTAATTCTTGAACAAATATTTTATATAATTCATTATATAGAATTTCCACAACCACAACTATTATTTATATTACCTAATTCCTCTCCACATAAAGAATTACATGAAGATAAATTATCTAATATTCTTTGCGCTTCTGTAAAGTTCCCCATATCTTTTAGATAATCAAACACATACATAGCACTTAATAAGAAATCTCTGCGATTCCTTAAATTTTCATCTGTTTTACATTTATCATAACTACATATTTTACTGTTATTCAACAGTAATTGCCGTTGCAAATATACTAAACATCTTTGTAATTTGCAAACACTAAAGACATTTTTTATTGGACAATAGAAAGTTTGTGAAGCCTTATTTTCTTGCACAAATTCATATGCTTCTTTATAACCAATAATTTCAGAACTTTCAATTACTTCGTCTAATGTATATCCTTCCTGGTCTGTAATATTAGATTTATAAAGATCCCCATTTAAAAAAAATAATTCATCTATTAAATTAATATATTTATCAGGCTCTTTATCGTCTTGAAAATGCATTAATTGTGGAACTACTAATTTATAATAAGAATAAGTTCCATCAACATTTAATGTAAATTCAGATGCAAATCTACTTAAATAGTGTCCCCGATTATGTAATTCCTTTCTTATTTTTACTGATTCTGGAAGTAAATTTTCATCAGTATTATAAGATAGAAATTCTAACATTATATACTGACTTAAATCTACACCTAAATAATCACTATTATCTACAGCAATTAATTTACAATCAGATCTAACAATTACATCAATATTTATTTTTTTATTCATATTATACAACTTGTTTTATTTTATCATTATAAGGATTAGTATCAACTGTTTCTGCAGCTTGAATTTGAACTTGTTGCTGTTTTGTTTCAATAAGTTTATCGTTATAATCCTTATCGTTTTTAACTTTTTCTCTTTCAATAGCTACTTTTTCAGCTTCAAGTTGTAGTCTAGCTTGACTATTTTGTTCAAGTTGATTTTGTGATTGACCTAATTCCCTTTGTAATTGTTCATTTTGTTTCTGTAACTGTTGCAGATTTTGTTCATATTGCTGAAGTTGTTGCTGCAACTGAGAAACACTATTATTTTCTTCCTTCTTAACAGCAGTAGCTTTAGCTACATAACGTTTAAGTTCGGACATACTATTGGCAGTTGCAATACTTACTGCCATATCGGGATCTGACATTCCAGCTTTAATTAATTCAATATTAAGAGCCTTTACAGTTTCCATATCTTTAAAAGACTTAGAACTATCCTCAATATGTAAATCAAAATCTGTAAGTGTATAATGTTCAGGAAGTGCAGTAAATATTCTTGAATATTTATTACCTAACACAATAGTACCAGTAATACCATTTGGATATACTAATTTAGCTAAATTAAGCATATCATAATTAGCTTCTTTATAAATGATATCCATGGTCTCAAAATATTGTTTAGTTAATAAACCTGACATTTTAACTCCAAGTTGAACATTAGAAACTGCATCTCTCTGTTCATATTGAGCTAATCTTTCAGGTAACACTCCTGTAATTGAAGAAGCTTGTTGTTCTACAGCTTGAATAGCTAATTGAATGCCTTGAATAGCCTGAGCTTTAACAGTATCATCAAATCCATTAAAAATCGTATTAGGCATACCTTCATTACCTTCTTCCTTACTATTTATTAATGCTAAGCCATTCTTTTTATATGCTTGCCAAGCTTTAACTCTATCAACTAATTTTTCACCTAAAAACGAAGGAATAAAAGAAACATCCATTCAATCTCCAACTCCTCCTGAAGAAGCAATAAGATTATCTCTAAAATATATAAGTAAATCATATTTCATTGTTTATTCGATATAGGTCGTTAATCTATATCCGTCTTTTTGACTGCTGCATGTCACCATGCAGATTAGACTATATCATACAAATTTGATTTAAAATTAATTCAAATAAATTCTGTTTCATTATATTTCATAACTACTTATAATTAATTTTAAATTAAACTTGTCCCCGCGCTTCCACTTACTTAAGTGTACTCCTTTCGGATAGTCGTTGAACTTTCAAAGATATTTCTATCTAAGCTTAGCTGCTGATTGTCTTAAATTTACTATTATTCAATTTAAGGTTTTCCAGCAATTCACGGGGTTTATACAGGACTCATATAATTTAATCCTGTAGGTCCATAGTATGAGCTATTAATGAATATGGATCTCCATTTTTATCTAAGAAAAACATTCCGTTAACAGATAATCTACATCTACTAGGACAATCTGCACTTCTTACAATATACTTTGATTCTCCACGAGTAATGTATACTTCTGAACCAATTTTTACTCCTTCATGTCTTGTTAATTCTCCAGTTTTATAATCTGCTTCAATTCATTCAACTTCATATACAGGAATAAGATGATTCTTTATAGGTTCTATTGAATCATAATCTCCAGGCCATCCTGGATGTGCTTCAAGTCCTGCAAGAATACCTGTATGTAAATTATCAGCTCGTAAATTAGGCTCAGCAGGTTTACCAACATATCTAACCAAATAAGTAGGAGATGTTGAATCTGCAGTTTGTTGCATATCTCTAATTTTCTTAGCTGCTTCTGTAGTTAATTCTGATCTGAATGTATTTAAGATATCCTCTCTTGACATTCATTTTCTAATAACAACTCTCTTAGAATCTGCAAGATAAGGAGAATTTGGATTACGTTCTATAAATGTATTAACGGGATTTAAAATTTCAATATTGACATTTGAATTACTTTCTGTAGGTTTTACTCTATAGTAACAAGTACCTGTAACAAGTAAATCTGTAAGTAATTCTGCCATTTTACGTTTTAAATCGATGTTTCTTGATTGTCTTAAATAATCAAGAATATTTTGTGCAGCAATTTCATATTCCGAAACAAAAGATTGATCAATATCTTGTTGAATTGAGTTGATTTCTTTTTCAATAAAAGGATCATTTACAATTTCTTTATTTTCAATAATAGCTGCAATAATGTTATTCTTTAAATACTGTTGCAAATAATTAAATACTTCTGCACTAATTTTAAGTTGCTTTTCTCTCATTATATTTGAAACAGTCTTTTCATCTTTGCAAGATACTTTTAAATCTTGATTTAAACCTAGATATTCTCCAACTAATACATCAATATGTTTCTTAATTAATGGTGTAAAACTAACTGATGTAGGAGTCCCAATTCCGTAATTTTCTTCTAGGTGTTTGAATTGATCTGCATCTCTACGACAATGATAATATCCATAAGCTTTTCTTATAGCAACTTTATCATATACAAGATTACCTATCGCATCATTAATCTTCTTTACTTCATTCTCTATCACCATATTCTAATACTATATATTGATTTCCTTCACCTGGAGTAGTCATTTCTCCAGAATAATATTTTGTTCTATCTAGTTGTCTGTTTCTAAGTTCTTTTTCAAGAAATTCGAAAAAACCTTCTTCATCACCTTCATAGACTAAAACTAATGGAGCTTTTCATTGATTCAAATCTAAACTTAATTTCCATTGATTACCATCTATAGTTAATGTAAAGTCTCCAGTGTAATATGCACACATAGCCTTTTCAATTATTTCATATACTTTATCAACGAGTTCCATTCTTTTGCGGTATTACTCCATATTCTTTATAGCCTTTTTCATTAGTGAACCATCCAATATTTTCTCATTCTTTCGCTAATTTATCTTGAGCAGCAGGTCGTATATTCATTAATTCTTCATCTGCAATTTCTGCCATTTCCATAGCTGCGATAATATCGAACTTTCGTTTATTTTCTCAAGAATATTTTAACAATTGCTCAAGCATTTCATCAATATCAATTGAATAACAGTAATCATTAACAAAATTATTAATTAATTCAAGACCGTGCTTGATAATAGCTTCTGTAGCTGGTACACCAATCATTTGTGAGTTGCCTCTTTTCATATCTCCAAGAGTTGAAGCAGGACGTTTCATAAATAGACTATCTTTCTTTTTTTCTTTAAAATATGTAACAATACTAATCTTAGTATGTTCTAGTAGTGCTTTACAATTATATCATACTAATAATTTCATTGCTACATCATATGCTTCTCGAATATCTCGAGGACGATCTTTATAGATCGCAACATATTTCGCTTCTTGTAATCCATATATACGTTTCTTAATAACTATACAGAAATCAGATACATCTGTTGAGGTAGAAGAATCTCCAGAACCTTGGTCAATAGAGTCTATTCCTGCAACATATAGATTTTTTAATACAAGACCGTCTTCATCTCGAAGTGGTCTTTCGTATATAGTAATTTTACTATTTGGATTACTTACAACTTTTACTTTTGTTAAATCAGGAGTATCTCCAGAACGATCTCATAATAATGATACGTATTCTGGTTTTAATCCTGCTTTAAATATCCTAATTTGGGTTAATCTATCTGCAATTGCAATTGAATCAAAGATATTTTCACCCTGTTTATACAACGCTTCATTTGGAATAAAACAGTGCTCTGCACAATAATCAAGTAGATCTTTACCACTTAGCTTTTTACGTTCTTCCTCATAAAACTTTTTAAATTCTTCAGATTGTGTAACTCCTCTTGTATCTAAAAATTCTTCTCGTAAACTAAACTTATGAGCTGGAATAAAGAAAGCTGTTAATTGTGGCTTTCTATCTTCTGTATCATAATTTTTATATGGAAGTACATTATACCCTTCTGGTTTTGCAAAAATGTTTGATAAACCTTCAAGTGCCATATCATCACCACCTGTACCTAAAGCAATACGTGTTCCAAAATGATAACCACCAAGCTCAACAAGGGCATTACCTTGAATCCAACTTTTAGTTAAATATTTATTAGATCCTGCTTCTTCATAGATTAATCTATCGACACGATCACCACGAATCTTATCAGATGTATCAGCAATTACTGAATCAATTTCTGACATTCAACCATATTCAACTCCATCAGGAGTAACTTGAGATGCACGTTTAGTATCTGCATTATTAACTTTTTGCCGTAAATGGCGCATACCTCCATTAGTATTCATGTCTAATCAGTTTAACTGCTTTCAACATTTAGTTTTTAAAGGAGTAAGTTTACCTTCTGCAGCACAAGTTAATAAAGAACGATAACCTCTATTAGTTATATAAGGTCTTACTGCTAAACAAGCAACAATCTCAGATAGTCCAATACCACGAGCTTTTAATATAGCTACATCTTTATGTAGTCTTTCAGCCATTTCAACATAATGAAAGAATTCATATTGTTTAGCTAGAAATGTAGGAAACTTTTCATTACGACCAGCTCCACCTCTAGCTCCTTCAGAAATAACTTCCATTCTATAGAAATTTAAAAAGAAATAATGATCTCCTGTAATTCTATATTTACCAACTGTATAACCTTCAGTACAACGTTTATATTGTTCTCTTCAGAAATCATTATAAGGCTTTGAATCTGCAGGATATTCAGTATATGATCCAGTTCTATCATAAATTTGAGCTAGTTCATTAAAAGGAGTAGGATCAAAATCTAAACCTTGAGTTTCATTAATTGGGCGGTATCCAGTTAATTCATATGATAATTCTGGATCAAAGTAAAGTACGTCTTCGGTGACCGCCACATCTCACAAACCATCTCTCTTTTTATAAAAATCAGTTGCAGTATACTCAAATTGTTCTGTAGTATCTTCTTTCTGATCTCCAAGCATTTCTTGTAATTGCTTTTTTAATTCTTCTTCAAATTTATCTGAAAAAGATTGAGGAGTTGGTTCAGGACCTTTTATTGATTCTCTAAGCTCTTTATATTTCTCTTTAGTTGTTTTCTTTCTTTTGACTTCTGATTCTTCTTTATTTTTTATCTGTTCAAGCATTTTTTTACGTGCTTGAGACATTGAAGATTTAATTGTCTTTACCATACTTAACTATCCATAAATCCAGGTTTTACATCACCTCTATTTTTAGCATTGGATTGCATTTGATCTTTTTTATAATTAAGCTCAAGTTCTTTTAATTTATCTGCCATAACTCCAATACTAGCAATATCAGCTAATACATCTTTTGCCTTAAAGATAGGTTTACTATTATTATCTCTCTCTTCAAGGTCTATATTATCTAAAGATACTCTCATTTTTTCAAGAGTTCGATACGCTGTTTTTATAAGGCTAAGTATTCTAGAAGAATCTTTGATTTCCATGTATTTTCTAACTGCTGCATGGAAGACTGGATCGTCTCATTCTTCTTGAGTTAATCCAGAATCTTCCATAGCTGCATCATGCTTTTGTCTCTCTAAGTATTGTTGATATGGACTTTTCCAGTCACAAAACAACCATATATATTTAAATTCTCTTCAAGCTCTTAACCTCTTTGTTCCTTTTGGATCTTCTTTACATTTATTTCTTTCTGTATCTCACAGCGCTGCAAACTCCTTTATTAATAGTATTTCGTATTCGTTAATCTTTAGATTACATGTTACATTATCATAAAGGAATAAATCTAGCATTACTTATTTTAGATTAAAACGTTTATTAAATGCTTTGTCTCGTTTATCATATTCTTGTCTTTCAACTTTTTTATCTCTAAATTTTCACCACTTAGGATTATTAGAACGTGACATGCTACTTAAATCGTTTGTATATGTTGTATCTCTTTTATCTGCACTTATATCTCTATATGAACGCTTTCCTTTTGGATTTGTTACAATTTCTCTTATAGATCCATCTGAATTAATTATTCTTTCAGATTTATATCCATTAGATTTAGCTTGTTCAGTATCAGCTGTACCATTTGCCCAGTAAGGAATACCTGTCGGATGTAAGAATTTTAATAGATTCTGTTGTCTAGGTGTATATTGTTCTGGAGCAAACTCATCTAATTTTCTTTCTGCATTAGAAATAATAGGATTTGCAATTCTATTAACCATAACAGGATTATAACCTATTTTAATTAAAGAATCTCTAACTAATCCTGTAGTATTAAATACATCATGTACATTGTGATCTCCTGTCCTATTGTTTAGCGCCTTAGTAACAGCTACACTATCATTTGGATTAACCTTTACTTTAGTTGTAGTTTTACCCCCTTCTTGGAAAAATGAACCAAGGTTTCTTGGATTGATGCGGTGTTCAACAGGAATAGATCCTAAAGTAGCATTATTTCCATAATTGACCGACATACTTCTAGGTCCTACATATCTACTATCAAACCTATTAGGATTACCTAAATTAGATGCCACTATGTAATCACTATATGAAGGATTAGTTATAACTAATTCTTCATTCATGTTTGTAGGTCTAATTCCTTTAGCTGCAGACATTCCAGCTTCTTCTGCTCCAGAAATATTTCTTGATCCAAGATTAGATTGTGGAAGTTTTGGTTTCTTAGGAGCAGGTCTTGTTGGAGCTAATTGAGTTCCATATAATTTTCCATTTCAAGTAAAGCTAGTAAGTCCTGCACTTCTAGCTGCTGCAAAAGCTTGATTGAAATTACCTTGAGATAAATCAGGAGTAACATTAGTTTGTACATTTACTTTAGGAGTAATTCCAGTTTTCATAGATACTCCAAAAGATAAAGGTTGAGAAACAATTGAACCTTCAGTTTTTGTTACTTTAGGTTTAGAATTATCTCCTACAATATTTTTCATTGCAGCTGCTTTAACTTCTCTTCTACTTAATCCAAGATCTTGATCCTTAATAGCAGATTTCATATTTCTATATACAGTACGATTGAATTTAGAAGATTTCTTACCTTCTTTTACAACCTTCTTATTTTCTTTACGTTCATTCTTTGCAGATCCTCCATCCTTAAATTTATTAACAAGATAAGCAAGTTTACCTCCTTGTTTAAACATTCCTGCAGATTGTTCTTGTTTAAATTGATTAATCAATCCAGAAATAGTATTCATACCATCTTCTGTTTGTGCTAACTCATTTAATTTTCCTACAATTTCTTCAGGTGTTTTATTTTGGAATTCTTCTACTTTAGATGGAAGTCATTGAACAAATTGCATTAATTCTTCTTGTTCCATGATGATATTGTTTTAATTATTAATATCTGTTGTAGAGCAAGTAATTTCAAATTTATTATATTTAGGATCTAAAGGTTGTGAAGGATAAAACCAAACAGGAGTAGTATTTGGAGTAGTTGTAATTGTATAATGCTGTCCTTCCAAAAACTCTTTAATTTCAGCTACAGTACCTTCTATTGTTATACCATTATTTAAATAAGCTTTCATAATTACTTGTTCTTATAAAATTTTAAATCTTTTGTTGAGAATACTGCTTCACGTAAAACCATATTCTTATCAAATCATCTACATTTAATACCTTTAAAGATATTAGTTATTTCATTACCATGTTTGTATGATTGTGTAATTTTTTCTACTACATACATAACAGGAGATGTAAGTTCACCATGTTTTAAAGTGACTACATCTCCTGGGTTAAAAAACGTTTTTTCAATTTCGTTTATCATATTATTCTTTGTCCTTTTCAATTACTCGACATATAATGTTTTGTTCACTGATAGCGTAATAACCCATATTATTGAATGGAACAGGTACTACAGAATTTCTGTAATATATATCCTCTCCAGGTTTTACGTATTTACATTCGGGTCCTGCAGAAATAACAGTACCACATGCAATAAATTGTTCAGCTCTCTCCATCTCACCAGTATCATCAGACTTATATGTATCTGCAAAAAGATCTCCTGGAAGAATTAAACCTGAAGCACTTGTCTTAATTTCTCTATAAGGATTTTTTTCAAATGGTTTTATAATAACAGTATATCCTGTTGCAGCTACCCTCATTTTAGATGCATCTTTTGTGCCTTTGTTTAATTCAAGTAATCTATTTGCTGTTAAAAGCTGTTCTTCTTCCATTTTTTTATTGAGAGCAGCAATTTCTTCAGGAGTTAATTCCTTTGTTTCATGTTTAACGTTTGCTCCCATAAGATGAACTCCCATTTCTTGCATGTGTGCATTTCCTAAAAGATTTTTTCCCATAATCATTTACATTTTTAAATTTAACTTATTACCATTTATTTATTAAGCATCTTGCGTATGCAAGTCTTGTTTTTGCAGATAATCTACATCCGCATCCTTTTCTATATCCAATTTTTGGTCTATCTGAATAGTCTGTTTTATTATTTTCATTAATATATAATCTAGGATTACATATCGGACCCATTGGTGTTTCTTTGTATAATGGACATTCTTTACAAATTGCTAATCTTTTTTCAGATAAGTCTTCATTTTTATTAATTGCTTCATTAACATGTCCACTAATAATATCTATTAGTCCCATAATTAAAATACTATAGGTTTATCTAAATCTAATTCAGATTTAATCTTAACGTCTCTTTTATAATGTTTAAGCATTCTTTCAACATCTGATTTTAAATAATCACATTCATGTTCTGAAATATGATTGTTGTGATCAATATGAATTAATACTAATTTTTTAATATTAAAGTTTGGATTAATTTTTTGTAGTAAGTAAGCATATAATGATAACTGCAACGAATAATGATAAAAATTACAATCCATAATATTATCCATTGGGAATTTCATCATAGTTCTACTTTTAGTAAATTTATTATAAAATGATTCTTTTTCTAATTTCTTATTAGTATTATGTGTAACTATCATTGAATCGCCGAATAAAAACGTGTGTGATGGACTGTCAACTTCTAAGCATTGCGTTGCTACTGTATCAACTCTTTCTACAGATATAATATTTCTAAATGTATTCTTATTTTTAGATGGGAAGTCGATATCTTGATTTCTTACTAAAAAGGGATTTAATCCATCAGTTGAAAAACATACATCTCATCCTTTAAATATCTTTCCATTACATTTTTTATCTACTTCAAAAACAGTAGCTTTTATGCCTAATGTACTTACTAACCTTAATAAATCTTCAGCTTGTCATTTCTGAGTAGTTCCCATTACAAATCTTTTTCTAGATTCATGATAGTAACCATCAGTATCCATTAACCCTCTAAGCAAATCAAGTCTTTGTTGATAAGAGGCTCGCATATATAAATCAGGTATAAACTTATTATTTAGTATTCCTAGATCGTTAAGTTTTTTTCTAATATTATATATAGTTCGCATTTCCGCAGATTTTCCGTCAGAAAGATCTCCTCCAAAAGTATATCCTCTATTTTCTATTTCTTCCCATACTTTAGAGTTTATATTAGTGATAATTCCACATGACTTAGAGCCATCTCCTAGTCAACATCCCAGTACATAAGGATCTATAGGAAGTTCTATTTCTGGAAGATTTAGAGGATTTGCGTTCATTATTTTTGGGATATTGTACGAGGTTCTTGGTTTATCAATTAACCACTTTGCAATATCTTCTGTGGTCATAACTACTTCCCTAAATGTTTTATCTATATTCCTAAAAGAAATAAGTCATCTATGTTCATGGTCTGCCACAATCGACTCTCCGTTATCAAAAGTTATTTTAAAACATGGATTGTAATGGATATCTGATTTATGTAACACTTTAGTTATATTTCCTTCTTTATCAAATATCTCTTCTCCCTCCTTTATATCCTTAATAGTTGTCCATCCGTTTTTAGTTGGAATTTTTGTATCTAGAGGGAGTCCTTTATAATCGTATATATAAATATCATTACCGTCTTTAATGAGTAAGTCTAACTGTCCTGCAATTCTTAGTATTCCATCATCTGATTTATAACTAATCATAAATTCAGGATATACTCCTTTTTCTAAATCTAACTGATAGTATCCTTTTTTGCAAGTAAACTTTCCTCCAAGTCCAAACTTTTTTAGATCTTGTTCTTCAGATTGATAATACATGTTTTCAAATTGAGCATGTATTTTTGTACCTCTTTCACAAGATTTATTTCTTTCTACTTCATACGATTGAAGTATTTCTGCCCGTTTATTTTCAAACTCTTCTTCGTTGATATTTAACTTTTCAAGTAAAGTTGGATTTCAACGTTTTGTATTTAGTAATGTAGTTTTAACAACTTTAAAAATTTCTGGTTCTACTAAAGCTTCGCAAGCTTTATATGCAGATCAGAATGCTGAATCAAACTCATTAACATATTTATGTATCAATGTTGTTACAGATACATAAGGCTTATTATCATATTTATCTAAGTACAGATGTTTTGCATCTGAATAAATAACATCTTCTGTTTCTTTGTCTACTTGATATCCATTAACATATTTTTCCTTTACATTACTTAATTTTGGCATTGTTTATTATATTTGGTTTTATATATTGTTCTATTATTGCTCCGTATCTAATTAAATTCTCTTTAATAGTACTATCTTCATATCCTACTTCGTTTTCTTTTTCTCAAGTGAATCCTAAAATTCCTGTTGGAGTTCCAGTATCATCTTTTAGTAGAGTACATGCTAAATATTCTACATTATTTTTTCCAAATCGATCATACATTACATGATCTATTTGTTCTAAAGTAGTTAAGTTACCGATAAACTGATTATGTGTTTTTAAATAATCAGGAAGATTTAATCAACTAAGATGAAAATTATCATATTGTTCTTTGATTGAGTGTGCGTTTTCTCCACATAACTCAAATCGCATAGAACCATATAATCAATCAGAAATACCATTGTGATATTGTATTACTCATACTCTATCTGCACCTGACATATATAATAGTCTTGGAAGTAGATCTTTAACTTTCTTATCATCATCAATCCTATTTAACAATTCTTGTGAATGTTTCTGATTCATATATTCTGAATACTTATCAAATAAAAATGTTGGATCATAACATATTTTCAAAGTAATACTTAACATAAACATGATGATTAAGGCTTTAAAGATACTACATACTCCATAATCTCTAATATACTGTAGGATAGTCCCCAGTCATGAGAGTCCTGAGCTTAAATCGTGTTGTTTCTTAGCCATATCTATTTCTTTAAATTATTTGTATAATTTTATTTGGATGATGCAAATATATAATAATTTTTTTGTATATCCAAATAAATCAGTAAAATGTTTGTATATAATTAAATAAATAACTATATTTGCAGAAATAATGTGCTAACATAATGTAAATAAAATTTTAAAAATATTATAATTTATGAAGTATAACGATGAAATACTAAACAAAATTGCTGAGTCTTATAGTAAAAAGATTGATGAAAATACTAATCTAGATAATGTAATACTTGGTTATTTAGAAATGATGAAGAATGGTAGTAAAATCCATATTAAACCAGAAAATAGAGGTAAATTTAATGCTACTAAAAAGAAGACAGGTAAAACTACTGAAGAATTAACACATAGTAAAAATCCTGTAACTAGAAAGCGTGCTATATTTGCTCAGAACGCAGCTAAGTGAAATAAAGGCAAAAAATAATGAGAACCGATAATTTTGATAAAGATGGTAATCTTTTATGCCGAAAATGTGGAGAATATAAAATAGAAGATCATTTTTTCTCAGACAAAAATCAAAAGTATAGAAATTATAAAGGAACTGAGTGTAAAGAATGCCAAAGACTTAGAAAACAAAAATATTGGAGAACTAAAGAAGTTAGTGACTTACCGAATTATGCTAGGGTTTTAGTTAATGGTTGTAAAAGTAGAATTTCTAGAGGTAAATCTAAATATCGAACATTAGAATTTACTCTTACAAAAGAGTTTATACTAGAACTTTATAAGAAACAAAACGGAAAATGTGCCATAAGTGGATTAGAAATGACTTATATACAAGGATCTGGAAGACATCTTAAAAATATGTCAATTGATCGTATCGATCCAAATAAAGGTTATACTAAAGATAATGTTCAATTAGTTTGTGCACAGGTAAATATGATGAAATCTGATATGTCTTTAGAAGAATTATATATGTTTTGTGAGGCAATAATCAAAAATAAAAAATAATGAGAACAGATAATTTTATTAACTACAAAATATCAACTAATAATATTCATATTACTGATTCTTTTCAATATACAACTAAAAAGAGATGAAAGAAATAATTCAGTATTTGAAAAAATTATATCCCGATCATATCGTATTTACAAGGTCTATTTCATCATTAGTTAAAGAATGACAGAGTCATAATCTATTATATCGATTAAGAATTGCTAAAGATCGAACTAAAGATGTAGATTTGGAATGTCCACAAAAATGATATTATAAAATTGCATATTTTTTGCTATCTATATTATATTATGAATGCAAATAAATACTTTCAAGTAAAAGAATTAGTATCATCTAAAATATATAATCAATATGGTGATGATGCTATAAAATTTCTAGATCCAAAAGCTCTTGAAGCTTTAGAGAATGTTAGAGAAATTCTAAATGTTCCTCTTATATGTAACAATTGATACGCAGGAGGATCTAGAAATTATAGTGGTTATAGAGAACCTGGATGTGGAGTTGGTACTCCTACAGGCTATCATTATAAAGGTCAAGCGTTTGATTTAATATCAACTAAATTAACTGCTAAAGAGATGCGAGAAATCCTCGAAAATAATCAAGATAAACTTAGGTATCCTATACGAGTAGAAAAATGAGACAATAAAGGTGAAATCTCTTGATTACACATTGATATTTCTCCAAATACACATGGGAAAAAACTATACTTTTTTAAAGCATAACATATGAAATGATATATTAAACTGTTAAGATGGATCTGGGAATTCCCACAGTGTCTCCTAGGCCTTATCTTAACCAAATGTTACAATGTCGAACGTAAAGAGACATTTAAAGAAATTCCAATTTATGCAGGAAACTTTCCTGGAGGTATTTCATTAGGATTATATATCTTAATGGGAGAATCAAGTTGGAAATATAATAGAAACTTTATTAAAGATCACGAATGAGGACATACAAGACAATCTTTATATTTAGGTCCTCTTTATTTACTAATTATTGGACTTCCAAGTATTATTTGGGCTATGATCCATACTCCAAATTCTAAGAAATCATATTACTGGTTCTACACAGAGAGGTGAGCGGATAAACTTGGAGGTATACCTAAAAGATATTAATATATGGGAAAACCTTTTATATCACAAAATATAGGAAAAGAAACATCTCCTTATTCAATTCAATTGTATAATGCTGAGGGAAGTCATTGAGAAGATGCATATCCATTTAAAAATGTTGTAAGATATAATACGAGCGCTACAGGTCATCAATCTGGAGAACCAATGCATTTTCGAATTTGACCTGTAGGAGATCCTGATTATTTAGAGTTACGTTATACTGGAGGAAATGAAGGAACATTCTCCTGAGAGTCTACTGAAGATGGGAAGTCAATTATTAATGATGGTTCAATACTTTATTGCTCTGGAAGCTTTAATGCTCCCTATTATTGTAATTTTAATATCTATTCTCCCGTGTCTAGTTCTATAGTACAAACATTAGAATTAGAAGTATTCCTTGGCGGAGAAAGTGGAGAATTCATCAATTTAGGAACATTATATTTAACTCATGATTAAAATTTATCAAAGAAATACACTTGTACATAATGTGGATATGTATATGTAGAGGAACTGATTTTATAACAACATAATATGAATAAATTATTTATTTCCCAAAATAAAATGGGGGGGGGTTCATTTCAATATAAATCTATAGAGGTATATGTAAATGATTTTGGAGCCCAAAGAACTGAAGGAGGTACAGGAACTTTAATTGCGGTTCCAAACACACAGGAGGCAAAATTATGTTTATTATCGCAAGATAGTGGAATAACTATTTCTGAAGAATTGACATTAGATGAAGGAATGTATTCTGATTTTACACCTGTATCTTATCCACCACAAGTATATACAAGTCATCAACCTTGAGGACAAAATGCGCATTACTCTTTAGTAAAAGAAATGGGAAGCCCCATATCATTAAAACCTCAATTAACTTATTTTACATTTACTGCAATATGTGGAATAAAAGTAGGTGGAATCGAAATACATGATATGGATAATATAGGAAGAGTTAATGTTACAATAAGAAATATAGATACAAATGAAACAGAAACACACAATGATGTTGATTGTCAACTAGTTATGACTTCTTCATGAGGATTTGTAACTGCAGTCAGTCTTCCAAAATGAGAAAACGTAGAGATTAATTTCGAAGTATTTAGTGTAGAAATGAGAACTTAAAACAAAAGGAACCCAATTGGGTTCCTTTTTACTTTATACTATAACTTTATTATATCTTCTAAAATAATTTGACTATAAAATTGTGATGCAGAAGCTGTGCTAAGAAGTATATTTCATTTATTGTTATAATAATCTACACGTATTTGACACATTAATTTTCCACTACTACTTGATATTCTTACGAGTTCATTTTGATTACTACTTGCTGATAATAGTTTAATAATAGATGTAAGTCCTTCAGGATTACCACTTGGGATAGAAACTGTTCCAGAAGCAACAAATCTAAAATAAAATCGATAACGTTCTCCTTTAATTAAATCAACTCCAGTTAGTTCGTTATATCCTGCAGTTGTAGTTGGTATATGTAGAGGGCCCTTAAAAATTAAGTTAGAAACATAATTAATTATTATTTGAATATTACTAACTGGTCCTGTATAAATACATGGAAATTGAACAACTCCTTCAGAAACTTTATCGCAAGGACTGTCTCCAACATTATTGCCATCTACATAAACATCCATTTTATACCTATAATTGTGGTCATATAGCGTTTGGCTATTAATTGTAACTATAAAACCTCAAGCTTCCTCTGTAAGTATATCTTTAGAAACTTTTACATCAAATACTTCTAGAGTAGGTTTTGTATAGGTATATATATACGTTTTTGACATATCAAAGTTATAAAACTGTATAGAAGCACTTTCAATTGTTTGTTGGTTTATAGCTCCAGGATTGAAACTTATATTAACCCCCCCCCATTTTATTTTGACTCATGAATAATTTAATCATTTTCTTTGTAATATCTTCCACTAATTATAAAAGATACTAAACTCAGTAACGCATAGATTGGAGTTACTGAGTTTAGCGTACTTAAAAAGAATAATGTCATAAACATTAATCCTAATATGTAGAATATTTTATATATTTTCATTACTTATCTTTGAAATATTTATCATAAATATTTTTTGCATACCACCCACAAGCAGAACCTACTATAAAGCTAGTTAAAGCTAGTAAAAGACTTCCAAAGCTCATAGCTGATACAATGCCACAACCTGCTAATACTAAAGCAATTACGATTGCAGCAATAATTAATTTTGTTTTTCAAGTCATTGTTTTCATAATTATTTATATGTTAAGTTACTATAAGTTGTTCCATTTCCAGAAACAATATAGTTTTGTTGTTCTTTATATAATGGTAATACTCCATCTTTCCAGCAAATAAAAGCATAAGCCTCATCATAACTAGGATGGTCTTTCATTTTATCTTCAAATTCTTCTGGAGAACGTTCTTTTGTAATTAAAACATAATAGTCTCCTAAGTCGAAATTTAATTCACTTCCATTACCTGTAATTTTTCTTAATGCAAACATGTATTTATATATTTATTAATTTAAAAGTTTATTTTAAGTATATTACAAATACTCAAGTATAAACATCATCTGGTATGTCAATTATGATGTCACAAATTGTGACATCATCTATCTCTTCATGTTCTTCTTTTATTAGTTCCATAATTCCAATTACTTCCTTCATAGGACTAATAATAGAGTTTTCTATTCCCTTTGATCCGTTCTGTAAAACTGCATAGTACACATTTGAACCTTTAATAAAAGATACAGCTTTATTAGTGTAAAGTCCATATCCTTCTAATTCAATCTTTAGTGTATCAGGATCTTGCAATTCTGTTACTACTTTGTTATATATTTTATTGTCCATATGTTAATATTTTTTATAATATGGAGAAGATTCTCAATCTCTAGGTCCAACCTCTGCATCTTTTATTAAAGTTCTACCAAGTTTGTCAACTCGCTCTGGAAATCAATCATATTCTCCTAATGCCATTGCTCTTCTTCCTGAAGATCTTACTCCAGTTCAATTATCTTTTGAAGCATCGTGATTCATTTCTTTTATTAAAAGATTTGGATCAGTAACTCCATCAAGTAGCATTTTTCTTAACTTTGGGCTTCGTTTTTCAGAAAATTCAGTAATTCCATGGGTATTGTAGGATAACTCTGTTAGTGCTAACTGTATATTGGGATCTAAATTTTTAAAAGTGGGAAACTCCTTATTTAAGGCATCTCAATGTTTTTGCAGTTCACTTTCTAATAATTTTAAACCTTCAGATTGAGATATACCTGTTTCTCTATATTTATTGATTATATTTTTATCTGCAAATCCAAATCCAATTAATTCCTGATTATTTAAGTAATAAGGAAATTCTTTAAATCCTTCAAATCCTGATGTAAACTTAGTTGCTAAATCTTTAATAGTAGGAATGTATTTTTGTTTAGAAGGAATTTCGATTAATGGAGACTTTCAATTAGGGTCAAATGGTTTAAATTGCATTTGTTCTGGCAATACATTTCAAGGTTCTTGGTACTTAGGTATTTTTAATCCCAACTGAGCATATAATGTAGTATCTTTCTTTTTAGTAGGCGCTTGAGCTACATTATTAAATAAATAAAGTAAGAAATCATCACTATATCTATTTAATACATTATAAGTATTTTCTTTATTATAATGTGGAGTAACTGTAGACTCTTCAGGTACAATTTTATATTCGGGATTAAATGGTTCTGATTGAATTATCTTTCCATCTTTATCAAATTGTGATACTGAGAAACTACCTTTACCTTCTGAATTTTTAAGTCTATTTGTAAGAGTATAATGATCTAAATGTTCCTTCTTAATATTTTGTATTTCTTCTTTAGTAAATTTATGATTAGGATCTGCATTAATACTATATCTTAACTGCATTAATCTAGCATAAATTTCTTGAGGATTATCTAAATATTCATCAGGAACGATTGTTTTATTATCATAGACAGTATCTCCAAAATTATCTTGATACTTCTTAATTACTTTCTCTTGTGCATCAGGTAAACTACTATGAGTTCATTCATGAATTGCAGTACTAGTTGATCCATCTGTTAAAAATATTCTTCTACCAAACGGATAATAAACTCCTGAAGCATTATCAGGGACTTTACTCGGATTTATCTTTGCTCTAGTAAGATCTAAATTTCTTTTAAGTGCATTAAATACTAAAGATTCAGTTACAGGGAGAGGAATTGGTAGAACTTGTTTAACATTTTGTTTTACTAAACCTTTACGTGATTTATATCAATCTTCAAGCCACTGTTTTCCTTCTTGAATTCCTCCTTGTTGAAATTTTAATACTCCTCCATGTTTAGCAGAAGCTATAACTTGATTTAAAATATTTGCATATCTTGGATCTGTAGCATATCCTCCTCTATGAACTCTATTTGCAAATTCTTTTATATCTCCAGAGAATGCGTTATAACGTTTATTATTTAATAGATCAATTTTAAAGTTTGCATAATCTTCAAGTGATTTGAAATTTCTAAATTGATCATTTATATAAACATCCTTACCATTAATAACTTCTCTAGTTCGTTTAGTTGTTCCCTTTCCTTTAATACCTCCAAAATTATATGATCCTGCAGGTTTAGAACCTCAAGCTGATTCTAATCCGTCTTGTGCTACTAATGATTTAGCAAATGCAGGATTTAAACCTTTTGATTTTAATAATCTTTCATAAATAGGAAGCATTGTATCTTTGAAATCCTTTTTAGAATTGAATTTATGAACTGTAGTTTCTTGAACTATTGGTTCTGGATTTCTTATCTCTTCTACTTGAGATTGTACTTCTGTCTCTGTATCATCTTCCAAAGGTTGAGAATATCTGGGTTTATATACAGGTATTTCAAGATTTGGAATTTGAATATTAATATCTCCTAAAGCACTATCTCGTATGAATGGTCTGTATGTGATATCGTTCATAATAATTGTTTTATATTATTTTGCAAATATATACATTATTTTTATAAATCACAAATTACAGCACCTATTTCTGGATCTAATTTACAACGATTTGGATTCTCTAATTCAGAAGATGTTAAATTATCTACTTTATTTTCTAATTCAGAAACTTTAGATAATAAATAACTTGTTACGCTTTCTAAAGCTGCGATTCTTTGTTCTAATTCATTTTTTAGATTAGTTACTGTAGTACCTACTGAGTTTGCCATAGCACTCGCTACCCCTATAGTACTTGCCATACCTATATATGGATTAGGTGTTGTATTAATTATACTTCCAGGAAATGAAATAGTACCCGACAAATCTGCTGTAGTCTTATCTGTTATAGTCATATTTGTTGTGTTCATATTATGCAAAATTAAAATCAGAATTAGTATTTAATCTACTTAAAAGTTTTTCATTTTCTTGTTTTAATTTCATAATTTCCTTACGTAGATTTTTAATATCTTCTGAATGTTTTTCAATCTGTTCTGAATGTTGATCTACTTTTTGATTTACAAATAATATTGCTTGACATACTAAAGATAAATCAATAAGTTTAGCAGATTTACGTAATCCTGATATTTTATCTAAAGCAGATGTTCTACTTGTAATTAAAATACCTTTATCTTCTAATTGTCTAAATACTCTAGTTAATACTTTAGTACTTATGTCCATTTTTGCTGCAAGTTCTTTATTAGTTTTAGTTGTAATAGCAAATTGTCCATCATTTGTACTAGTGTATTGTTGCATTGCTAATAGAACTCCTTTTTCTTCAGGAGTAGTATTCTCAGCATCCATAAACTCGTAAGTAAATCTTTCAAAATATCTTCCCGATTTTTGAATCTCATAAATATTACTCCTACCTTTTTTCTTTTCTAGAATTTTAATTTCACCTGCTGCATTTAGTTTTTTAATACTACTTTGCACTGTATTAATAGATACTCTTGCTAATTCTGCAAGAGTTCTTAGTGAAACAAAAGTTTGGAATGTATCTTTATCCATATTTTTTCTCATATAACCATAAATGAGATAATCAGTAGGATTCATTTTAATTTCTTTTGCAACCCCTAAATCATGAGGGACTTGAATGTGTTGTACTTTATTATCCATAAATTAATATTTTTAATATTACAAAGATATAACATTTATTTAATATTACCAAATATTTATACCAATATTTATTTAAAGTGTATAAGAATTTGATATAGTACATTCAATTTAAAAATAGCCCTGGGAGATACACTAAGGTGTCGTTTTTGATACACCTATTTTAAAAAAGTGCCCTGGGAGATACACTTATATGCCCTGGGAGATACCTATCTATATATGTTCTCGCTTCGCGGAGGCGCTCGAACAGATCTATATACCTGTTGGGTTGTTTAAACAACCCCCCCCCCTTGAGTTTAGAAAAAGAGATTTGTGTATGGATATCATGTATACATACGAATATTGTATATATTGTATACACATATGGATACTCTATTAAAACTCCCCCTGGGGGTTTCAGATGGAAAATCGAAATTTTTTCGAGTAAAATATTTCTGACAAAAGTTCTATTTTTAGAAACCAAAGCATCTGAACTGTCTATATGTTAAACTTTTTCATCTAATACCATTATGAAAAACATCGCACTTATCAAATCGATCGTCGCTACTTCCATTTCGTCGGCAAACCCTGCTGAGCTCACTGAGCACATAGCAGCTCTCATTCAGGCTCATCCTGAAGAGACTCGAGAGAACGCGCTTGCCATCCTCACTGGCACTGCAGAACTCACGGTTCGTCCTGTAGACCAGGTTGAACTGACCTGCAACAGCAGCAACTACACCAACCTCTCGTTCATGGGCGAGCCTACCGTAAATCTGCTCGAAGGAACGGTTTGTTGCTCTATCAACTACACACGAACCGAAACTCGCTGGTACAAGACCGAGGAAGACGCCAATGCTGGAAGGAACGGCAGCTACAACCATGACGACTATGTCATCGCGCGCGAGAAAGCGTATAAAGACTCTACGAGTGCAACATTCGACATCCGCGAGTGGAACACGGGCAAGGTCGTGTGGAGATGCTAACCACCTCAATCTATCTCGGAGAAATCCGAGATAGATTTTTTTTCTTTTTACCAAAATATCTGAATATTATTTAGATAGCAATAGTGCTTCTCGGAAACTCATCAAACTATCAAACCATGGTACAGACTGTTTTTCACAACCTGCTCATCGAAGCAGAATCTATGTCGGATGTTCACAATTGTGGCACTGCTCGACCTCGTTACACTTATCAGGAGCCGCTCAAGCTGCAGAACGTCGACAAGGTCACGGAAGAAGACCGTGCACTCATGGATGTTGCTCGCGATATGTGGGCAGGTGTAATCAAGAAAGGGCTTTGAGCCCTTTCTTTAATAGCTTTTGCTATGGATGACAGAACCCAACGTGTTGCAGATGAAATAGCTTCTATTGAAGCTATTTCTCACAACACTGTAAAAGCTTTATCGACTGTTACTACTCCGCTCAATGTAATTGTTGAGATGTACATTGCAGGACTCGAAGCTAAGCTACAAGCACTTCGAGCACTGGTCAAATAACAAAAGCTACTGAAAGGTAGCGAATCACTAACTAATCATTCATCTTTAACTCATCACGTTTATGAAACAATTAAAAGGCGCCAAGAGGGCCGAAATGCTGCAGGATGCAGTCAACAGGGGATTCGATGACGTAACTGTCGAGATCTTGAAGTCGAAGACTATTTTCACCCAGAACTTGCTGTTGAAGGGTGATACGGTCGAGTTTGAGGACTTCGATATCCAGCTCATCAAGCAGGGGAAGGAATTTAAGACCGTCAACAAAGACGGTGAGGAGATCACCGTTCGGGGTCTCATGATCCTCTGCTGCATCAACGGAGTCTGGCGTTGGTTCCCGCTCAGCACGTTTCAGCGCGGTTGTCAGATCGCACCTGAAGGTCGCACGGACTACATGGAGGCCATTCGCGAGAAACACGACCTCAATCTGCGCATACTCACCTGCGGTGATGCGTTGGAGGTCGCCCAACTCCTCGCAGGCAAGCGGCTCAAAGTCACGGAGAACCAGTCCTTTAAGTTCCAGCGGTTCAACAAGGACCGTGAGAAGCTGGAGGGAGAGTTTGACCTCAAACCAGTCTCGTTATTCGAGGAACTGGCATAATAACTGGAGAGTGGGGAGCAATCCCTGCTCTCCTTCTTTTTTCCATCAACCAAAGCCACCAACAGGTACCAAAGCTCCCGACAAGTTCGTAGTACATCACAAGTATAAAATAAACGTGATTGTAGTACATAGAAGTTTAATTTAATTTATTTATAAAAGATGAAGATTTCTGAAGTAAAAAATCTGCCGAAGATTGCAGCTCCTGGTGGGCGTGTAGTCGCCGAAGTATCTCCTGAATTTCTGAAGGAGAAAGGTGTAGGTATCGTAACTTACGGTATTGCACCGAACGAAGTTATCGAATTTCCTGATACGGAAGCTGACATCAAACCCTTTACTCGCACCGTTCGTCCGAACAGTGATGCAGTTGAAACACTGATCGTAGTGAAACGAAACGGAGAGTTCGGGTATTTCTCGGTAGCGGCACTTCGTCGCATGGATTATCAGGGCAAGTTCGTCGGTCCTGTATGTCAGGCATTGCAGAATGAAGCAAGCGATTATGCTCGTGTAGCTAAACTCTGCGGTAAGAAGCTGACGTGCAAGGAGATGACGAAGATCAAGGTTCGTAAGTTCAACAACGGTGTCATGACCGATGAACTGACCGAGCGCGAAGTACCCGTTCTCGAGTATGCGTAACGGTCAAATTACAGTTAAGGGGTCGTGAGTACGGCCTCTTAACTGTTTAGAAACTAATATGGGTAGAATATATGTAGCTAATGCAGATAGCTGATATAGTAATCCAGAAAGTTTCTGAGTCCTTGAAAAAGGACGGTATGACATGTGGTACATTGTACGATGTGTCCATTGTCTATAAGTCTTTGATCGGACTTATAGGTCCTAGTGATGATTTGATGAGTTTAGATGATTAGTGACCGTGGGAAGAGAAGTGATGAGCTCTTCCCACATTTTTATTAAAGATTATGGATGCAATTAAAGTAATACTCGGTATAATCTTTGGCTTGATTATGCTTGGATGGATTGCTACAGTAATAGTCATGGCTTGTGGTCCTTGGGTAGCTGTAGTAATTGCCGCGATCGCTTTAACTATATATCTTAACCGAGATTAACTGCGATTGCATAGTAATAATAGTTCTTTGACATATTGACATGACAAAATGACAGAAACACCTGACAAAATGTCATGTTGTGACTGAAGTAGAGGATGAAGTGATCGGTGTAAGTCGTTGATTATCACACTGTTATTCATCCTCTACTCTTTTTAAAACTGTCAATTTGTCAGACCAACTTCCTTCATGTAAAATATCTATTATTCTCACATTCAGAAAGTTACTCTTCAATAATAATAATTTCAATTACTATTTTGAAGTTTAAACAATCGCTTTTGGTAATATTAGTTATTTTATAATTTGACAATTCAAAGTTTCAAACTTTAAACATACATAAACTCGAAATCCTGCTGATGATTACCAGAAACTAATGTCTGGATTTACTATGATTAGTTTACCTAATGTAAGTAGGGTTTAAACGAGTATAAATAAGACCCGAAATTGGCTTTTCACACTCGTCGAATAGTGTAAGGGAGCGAAGTACAGTAGGTCGACAAGTAATGTATATATTCCTTAACTGACTGTCACAAAGGAAGTGAGTACATTATGAGTTATATTATTGCTCAAGACGGTAGTAATAATTATTTAATGAATTGTGGAAGCGATATCTTTTCCAAATCACAATGGAACTTGGAGTTTCAAACATTAATCTATATCGCGGAGTGTATTGCGCATGGTAACTGGATAACCAGCCTGGGCCACGCATAACCCAGGAGATTCAGGTTCGAATCCTGACTCCGCAACTAATTTTCTTCATTATGGCATTTTTTATCTCTTTTAATTGCTCTTGTAATTATTATAGTATGAAAACGTAAGGAATAAATATTGGATGCCGAGATGGCGAAATGGCAGCCGCAGGGGACTTAAAATCCCCTGGTCAGTAATGGCCGTACGGGTTCGATTCCCGTTCTCGGTACAAAAAATCCTATGAGTTCTGCAGAGCTTACATAGGTCGCATATGTGCCTCATCAGCCTTATGTATGAGATAATAAGAGTGATTCTCAAACTTGATTAGGAAAATAGTTTTTTCTAGTTAGTGATTTTAAGTTATCCAGTGTACAATGGGATTATATGAATCTTTTTAATAAAAGTCTAACAAAATTTTAATTTTAAATAATATGCTCTGTAAGAATAATATTTTTAAGCTTTTTGTTCAAGAATTTATTTTATTTTTGCATACCAAAGACTCTGAAGAATTTTGTAAAAGACTTTGTGAAAAGCATAATTTCAAAAAAGAAGAATTTGAGGAATATTTTAAAATAGTCCAAGAAAAATTCAATGAAATACCTAGTGATCAAGAAATTGCATCTCAAGAATGCAAACAGTCTCAAATAAAAAATCAAGTTATTGAAACACTTGAAAAAGTTATTTTAGACATTAAAACTCTTAAATAAAGTTTAACAATATCTAAAATTGTAATTATGTTCATTTCTAAGAAAACTATGCGAAAGAAAGATTTCGCATGTCTCAAAGCAGAGAAGCCGAACTATAAGGCTTTTCGCGCACCGAAAGAAAATGCGAGACACAAGTTTCAGACGCTTTTCAAAACTCCTCGTGGCTGGTTTCTCAGCATGATGCAAGACAAAAAGCGTGTGATCGGCGAAATCTCTGTTCCTGCAGCTCAGGAATGGCTCGACGAGTGTCATTTCAAATACGAAACTGGCTGGTAAGCCACCTCCTTTCTTTGTAGTTAATGAATTCATAGCGAGAACCTTTGGGGCTATCTTGCCGTGACTGAACCATTAACAACGAGCAACCCTGGCACAACTCGTAAACGCCAGGAACAGTCTATCTACACATAAGGTCTAAGGACTAATTTGTGAATATAAATCCTCCTCCCCAAGTTGAATTTTATTCTAAATTGGATAGTTAATAGAGATGTCTGCGTGAGCAGGATTGGTAACACCCTCTATTGTTAAAACTGTTTCTTTTTGACATTTTTTATCTAAACATATAAATCTAGATTATGAAATTCGCAGTAGGCTAGCTTTAATGCTTAAAAGTTCTTAGTTTAATTTTACTTCCTCTGATTTAATTCGAGTGAACAATTGCAGAAGTAACTCACCTGCACTAACAAGCTAGAATATGAAAGCAAGAGACGGTCCGAATATGTAGGATTTATTTTTTATTCATCATAATTTATTTGGAGAGATTAAACATAAAAATGCCTAAGAAATTAGGTGTGTTGAACAGGAAGGCACTTGTCCTATTGCACGCAAGTTAATTACGGTTATTTCTACATATGCTAGCAACATTGATTTAACCCAATTAATATTGCCTATATAAGAGATGCGGAAGACTGTTAAATGTCGAACTACCAAGCGGTTTAACAGGGATAGAGGCTCTATGGTAACATAGAGAATTTGCTGGATAGCGTAGGTTCACATACGTAAGTGTGGAGCAAAGGAAAATGGCAGAATTACCAAACTTCTTTTCAATAGGGACGAAATTTATCTATAGACAATAACCAGTTAGCTCGTAATGTCTGCCTTTCAGATTAGCTAGTCTAGAAAGTTGAGTGAGTCATATAGGCAAGAAAAGAAGAAAACCCTCGAGTTAGAGGTCATATAAGAATTATTATCTTACCTAGCTAGTAAGATTGATCTGTAATGTTGACTGTAGTACGACAGATGATCGTAATCTTATATGTTGATTAGCCGTAACAGTAGTAATTGTAATTCTTTATTATTAAAGTTTTACATGCTGGGGAGAAGACAGAACTCTCTTTGGAATCTGTCATTTAGGTATAGCTTCTTTGATCGGAAGCTATACCACTAAGATATTTTATTCTCGAATCATATTAAAGGTGATTTCCGATTTTATAAATCGGATTCGCTCGGTTCGTCTAGTTGGTCTAGGACGCAAGATTTTCATTCTTGAAATCACGGGTTCGAATCCCGTACCGAGTACATAAAATTGAAATCTAAAATTGACTAAAAGAGTAATGGAAGTATATTTTGAAGGCACTATAGGTATCCGAAAATGGTTGCGAATTCGAAAGAATCGCATCTCTACACTTGAAGAACTTACTAAGTTAGTAATCAAACACGAACCTCGTGAATTAACTATTCACATCAATTCACTTGGAGGAAGTACATATCAAGCTTTAGCTATTTACTTCTATCTTCTTTCTCTTAGCATTCCAGTTACTACTTTTTGTCATGGTCAAGTGGCTTCTGCAGCAACTATTATTGCTCAAGCAGGAAAAAAGAGATATATGGATAAAGATGCAGAAATCCTTATTCATACTCCTCGGATTAATACAAGTAATGCAATTACTTTCAGACTTTTAGGTATTATTAAAGAAGATCTTGCATTTTCTAATAAAATACTTAAAACTATATTCAAAAGAAAATCAGCTTTAACTGAAAAACAAGTTGAAAGAGTCATGCACTTACAAAATGAAGAAGGCGTATGGTTGAACTACGAAACTGCACTTCAGTTTAAGTTGGTTGATGAACTTGAAGAATAATACGTATATTCCATAGTTAGTAGCTGGATCTTAGTGAGAGTGAGCTACCTCTCTGAGCTTAACTAAGATCCATTTTTAGAAACCTCTGTTTGCATTTGATTATATAACACACCTAGTTCCATATAACTTTTCAGTTGGCATTAGTTAGATGAAAACTACGATTTAATCCAGCGAGCGATAGTGTGGTTGCCATGACCTGGAGATTTTTAAAACCCTCTAAGTTTAACAATATCTAAAATTGTAATTATGTCTAAAGATCTTTTTTCGAGTCGTACTCCCTTTGAGAAGTGTTATCTCGTAGAAAACGTAAAACATCTTTCGTTCATTCCAGGGAATCGTACCCTGAGAACAGCTCACGTAAATCGAATCTTCAAAGCTTTCCTTGATGGAGAGTGGATGCCGCCTATCTATGTTTCTGCAGACGGTGAAGTTCTCGATGGTCAGAATCGTCTCGCAGCATTTCGTATGCTGAAAGAGAAGTATCCGCAGAACAAAACTGCAATTCGAGTGATTATTATCAACTCGGATGCATCTCCTCTGAATCTCGCAATCAAGTTCAATGCAGGACATGCAAACTGGGTAATCACTGACTACATGAAGGCTTATCTGGAAAAAGGTCTTCATGGCTATCAGCAGCTCCAGGATTTCACGAAAGCTTTCCCTGAGTTCGAATTCAAGGCAGCTATTCAACTGATCAAGGGTTCGCACTCTTCGAGAAAGTTCAACAACGGTCTCTTGGAGATCTCTAACGAAGAGTACATGGAAGCATGTAAGAAAGCTGCTGCTCTCATTCAGATCGCAGAAAAGTTGAACAATAAGATCGTCCTTCGACGAGACATTGTTCTCGCTTTCTATCATGTCTGGAACAAGATTCCTAATATTCAAACGTATCTCAAACGTATCGGTAATCTTCAGGTTCCGAGCGTTGAGAATCGTAAGGAGTGGGAACTTGCATATAGTGCTCTGTTGCGATAATTTCTGGTTTTTATTTGTTAATCGGCACGTTAATAGAGTTTACTCTATGCCTACTACCACTCGAAGGTGTGATTAACAAGGGTCGCCTAGCGTCCTTGTATGAACGTAGGTCGGTGATGGTCACTATCTCAGCCTCGCCATAACAACTTTAAGAAAATGAATAATTTAGGTAAAGCTATAGGATTAATTCTCTTCATGGGAATTATTCTAACTTCCTGTTTATTACTTGTTTCTAAACCTAAGGATCAAGTAGTAACCGTTACAGAGTTTCCTCAGGATGGAGTAAAAGTATCTAAAGTAACTCCTACTTCTGAGTTCGAACGTAATCAGATTACAATATCTGTAATGCATGAACTTGATTCACTTGATAATATTTATCGAGTAGAAGCAGGTATGCAAAAGATTCCTACTGAAGTGTTCAATAACTACTGTATTGAAGTAATGAATCACTACAAAGACCAAATTCAAAGTATCTTTTATGATCCTTTGGAAAATCCTCGTATAAAAATCAGATGGGTTAATTAACTATGATTATTTCTTGTATTACAACAGCTTCTAATAAAGCTGTACTCATTAAAGGAATTCCCTTTCGTATTGTTCAAATTAAAGGCTTTGTTGTAAATACAGAGACAAATCAAGTTCTTCACATTTGCATTAACAGATTGTATGATTTGTTAATGACTTGTTGTTTATACGAAAAAGTCTTTACAGAATAATGTAGGAAGTTGTATCTATAATTAATAATAAATAAATTAACAGTATGAAGGGTGGAAAACCTGGACTGAATGTCCGTCGCAAAGGTGCTCTTGCTCGCCTGGAAGTTACGTATGAAGCTTTCAAAAAAGCAGGTGAAGACAAAAGGAATTTGATTACGGGAAAGATTATTCCCTACGATCAGGAAATCGCACGCATGGAGCGTGAGATGGCAACACTCAAATCTCGAATCTATAACTAACAAGAAAGAAAATGTCAACGATTGGACAGGTAAGACGTATGCTTCGTATTCAGGCACTCGAAGCTGCAAAACGTGAGGATTATCGGACACGTACTCGTGTTCAGAAAATCTATATCAAGGATAAGATTACGAGGAATATCACTATAAAGGAGATTACTCATTTTCCTAAGAAGGAAGAGACTCCTGCAGAGGTAGAAACTCAGGTAACTGAATAAAATTACGTATACTTTCAGGCTTCAGTAAAAGATTTGGTGAATTTAGATGATTCCACTGCTGTACAGAATTTTTCTGTTAGGATAACATAAGGCAGCATAATTGATTCTAATACTTGCATCCTTGAGAGTTCGAACTGTATCAATGACCAAATAAGAGATACAGATTTTTAATAAAATGTAGGCTGCAACCTATTTGGGACGCTAACGGATATTATTATGATGTTGTTGCAGTAAAACATATAATAAGAAGGTTAGCGAAAAGATGTGAATAGCTCAGTTGGATAGAGCGGCAGGTTGTGCTGAGGGTCGCAGGTTCGAGTCCTGTTTCACATCCAAAATTAAAAATTAAAATTATGTTTTGGTTTATATATAAAATAACTCTCGTAGTTATTGTAATGATAATAATTGCAGTATACTTTAAAGATCGAGAACTTTTCAAGTCGCAAATTTTTAACTTATTTACGACAGGAGAATTTATTATCTTATTGACTCCCATTATCAATACACTTCTTATTATTTATAGTGTATATAGAGCCATTCAAATTACAACTAAAAATGGTAGGGAGTAAATATTGTGTAGAATATTATTTTTATAACGAGGATAATTTACCAGTTCAAAGTTTTGCTTTTGTCATTGCAACTTCTGATGAGGAAGCAATACAAAAAGCACAAAATTATTCTCTAAGTAAAATAACAATTATATCTTGTACTAAATACGCTTAAGTATGGAAGATATTGAGACGAATGATATTGGGCAATCTTTAGTAGATGAGTTCATTGATGATAATGCTATTGAAGCTCAAGAAAAATAGCCTACGGACTTAAGAGGGTTAACATAATTTAAGTAATAGGATTAAACCGCAATTGAGTGGGAATTAAAGACAAGGATATCGCGAGAGTGGCGCACAATCCAGGAAATAGTCTGTATTTTACTTCTGGTGGGCATAGTTTCCATAAACCCAGATGAATAAGTTTCAGATTGCTTAAAGTGAATCGTTTCTAGAGTGTCGTAAACTCTAGTTTTTAAAGTCACATATATAACTTAGATATGTTGAACGATCTGATAAACACGATAGATCTGCCAATTTATTGTGTGAAACAGAGATGCCTTGGCAGAGGCTACAACGGCTAGCAGATCATAAGAGATCCTAGTATCGGGCGGAGGGAAGTTGCATACGTAAGTACCTCTAACTTTTTAAATCCTTCTGATCTAACCTGGAGTTGATGAAGGTCGTAGTTGATGAAGGTCGTAATAGTATTTACTATGTTAAGGTGGTTGACTAAGAGACGAATGCAGTAAACGACTGGCCACACAAGGTCGGTAGAGTAGGGGCGGAGCCTATCATAGTCACAATGAAAAACGAAAAGATTAAGTTGTCGCAAGGAAACTTACACTTAGTAGTTTATAAGAGCAAACAGACGTCAGGCAATGTACAGATTAAATGATGTTTGGGAAAATAGAAACTATTAGTAGCTGTAACTACGAATGTTTGATGTAGCAGTCAATTGCATATGAGAGGTCATATGATTGATAGCCAAATGAATATCTGCTCTTATTGATTAAATATACCTGTACTGAAGTATCTAAGGTTGCACACGGATGATAATAGGTTGAAAAGAGTTGGTGCAATAAACTCGTAATTGGAATTTATCCAACTGGTATATTTAATCATTTTACCTATAATACTTTGATCGGTATTATAGGTTCTAGAAAATAATAGAGATAGGTGGCAAAGTCTGAAGATTCGAAAGAATATATGGCGACAGTACCTAGCTGTAGGGTTGTAACCATTGTGAGGTTACATTTTAGATGATCCGAACGTACAGTCTATCTCTTTTACTTTAAAAATAATTACAACAAAAATATGAAAAAGTTACTTATTGTACTCGCATTATGTGTATTTGCAGTATCTTGTTGTGAAGTAGACCACAACAATTCTCAGAAAAAAGAACCAGAAAAGATTACTGCAACTTCCTTTAAAGTTTATACACAAAGAGGAGGTCTTGTTTGTGAATACTATGAATTCATGTATCATGGGCATAAGTATATTACAAACTATGGAGAAAAATTTTTACTTCATTCTCCTGAGTGTTCTTGTCAGTATTAGTTTATGGAAAATAAAAGTTTACGAGCTCTTGCAATATTTATTATAATAGGTTTTGTCTTTATAGTAAATTTTGCTTTTTTTGGAGTTCAAGGTAGAATTACTGAAGACTGGACAGATAAGTTTACAAAAGAGATTAACTATCTTGAATATAAAGTAGATTCTTTAGAAAAGGTAGTTAATAGTAATCTTACACATCGTCGTGATACATTAATCATTGATGTACGCCCTCAAACAATCAAAATTTATCAACCTAATGGAAATAGTATTAATAATAATTCTAGTATTGCTAGTACTCCAAGATGACGATTAAACTATGTGGTTCTTTAGATTTGCAATTATTCTCTTAGAATTTTTATTTATTTTTTATTATACTGCAGTTGTTTTTCAACTGTTAGATGTATGGAAAATAACTAATCGTAAGATAACATGGAAGGCTATTATACCTTTCTATTACTTTATTAAGAGGTAGAAAATATATGGCGCCTCTATTTATAATTCTTGTAATCTGTTTATTGATATTATTAATAGATTGCTTTAAAAACAAAAGAAAACATTAATCACTTTATAAAATCATATGAATTTAAAAAAGATTATTGCTGTCTTCGTGGCAGTGTTCGCAGTTTTCTGCGTTGCGTTTCTCGGTAAGATTGGAGAAGATGTGAAGAACGAAACTATTGTGGTCAACCAGTACCCCTTTACAGGTAACATGGAGTATTGGACGACGCCTGGCTTCCACTGGCAGTGGTGGGGTAAGACGACGGTCTATTACAAGACTCAGCAGCTCTGGTTCGGATCTGACAACGATGCTGGTCAACAGATGGGAAGTCCTATTCCCGTGATCTTTAATGATGCGTCGGATGGTATGGTGTATGGTTCACTTCGAGTTAAACTCCCTACTGATCCTAAGTATCTAGCACGTATTCAGACGGATTATAACGGTATGGATAGGCTTATTAATGACCTCGTTCGGCCTACTGTTACCAAGGTTATTTATGCGTCTGGTCCTCTGATGTCTGCATTTGAATCTTATGCTGAAAAGAAGAACGACCTTATTGAGTATATCACTGACCAGCTCAATAATGGTGTATACAAAACTTCTGTAAAGCGAGTTGAGATTCTGGATGCAATTTCAGGAGATAAAAAGCTGGTTAATATTGCAACTCTTATCCCCGATTCTCTCTCTGCTGGTGGATACAAACGTAGTGAATCTTCGCCGTTTGCCTACTATGGTTTAGAGATCGGTCAGGTAGCAGTTTCTAAAATTGACTATTCTGAAACAGTTAAGAAGCAGATTGCTCAGCAACAGAAAGCAAACATGGATATCCAGACTGCAAAGGCGCAAGCCGCTGCTGCTCAACAGGATGCAATTAAGGCAGAGGAGCTTGGTAAAGCTGCTGCTATGACTGCAAAGTGGGAGCAGGAAAAAGTAAAAGCAGTCGAGGTAACTAAGGCTCAACAGGCTTATGAAGTAGCATCACTTGCTGCTAAAGAAGCTATGGAAAATGCAAAGAAAGTGAAGGCTGAAGGTGATGCAGAAGCATTCCGTCAGGCAGCATTAGTACGTGCAGGTCTTAGTCCTAAGGAAAAGGCAGAGATTGAGATGAAAACAAAGATTGGCGTAGCTGAAGCTTTGTCGAAACTTGAACTTCCTCGTGTTGTCATGGCTGGTGGAAACACTAGCAATGGTGGTACGGCCATGGACGCAATGGGACTTAAAATGGTATCGGATCTTGTAGATAAGATGTCTAATTAAGTCTTTTAAGGCTAGGGAGGAGCCTACGGTAATCCTCCCAACAAGCTAGGGTAGTTCTAGTAGTAAAACGCCAGACGACCCCTTTGTGGACCTGGAAAGGAAGGTGCGAATCCTTCACCTAGCGCATATAATAGTATTTAATTAAAGGAGTTTGATCGCTCCTATAGTCACCGTTTGCTTCAGAGGCTTAAGTCATACTAAGTAAATCTTGCCTGAATCTAATAAGCTGGAGTTCGAACCTATTCAATGACTTAGTAAAGAGAATAGGATTTTTATATAGTATATGAAAGAAATCAAAGAATATCAAGTGTTAGGAATAGGATTTTTAGCGATAGCTATTCTTGCAGGGTTAATCCTAATTCTTATGTAGTTTATTTTAAGATCTATAAGACTATAAGCGACTGTTCTAGTGGCCATAAGAGCAGTACACATTTCTCAAGATGTTACACTTGATCCAAATGAAGGAATATAACTCTAAGGACTGATATTGCGCAATATATTTAGACAACTGGAAGTATATTAGACCATCCTGGCTTCCCTATAAGAAAATGTTATAGTCTTATTTAAAAACTCTGGTATCCCCTCAAGCTTATACCTTGTAGAAAGGGTAGTTGGTTACACGTGGGTTCAAGTCCCTCCCAGAGTACAAGTGCCACAATTATTTGGTTATATCAAATATTTTTCATACTTTTGTATATTAATCTAAATTAACTTATTTTAGTATGAAAGAAAAACTATTTTGTAAAATTTGTGGTAAAGAATTACAAGGTTCTCAAAGATTGTATTGTTCTAGTTCTTGTAAACAAAAAGGACATTATCAAGATATCAAGAATAATACAAACACATCACATAGTCAATATATAAGAGCTTGACGAAGGAAATTAAAATTATTAGATATTTTTGGGAGTCATTGTGAAATTTGTGGTTATAACAAAAATATAGCCGCGTTAGAATTTCATCATAAAGATTCAACTCAAAAGGAATTTAAGTTAGATGCAAGAAAACTAGCTAATACTAAATGAGAAAATATTTTAATAGAAGCTAAAAAATGTCAATTATTATGCTCTAATTGTCATAGAGAACTTCATAATCCTGAGATGGAATCTAATCTTATAAAGGATAAATTAAAAATTATGTCGCATAAAGAACTTCAACATGCTTCTAAATTATGTTCAATATGTGGAAAACAAATTCCAGATTATAAAACTTATTGTAGTAAAAACTGTTGACTGCAAGGGTTAGATAATAGATATAAATCCAAAAACTATCCTACTAAAGATGAGATTATTGAAAAGTACCAGGAACTAAAATCTTGAGAAAAAGTAGCTCGTTTTTATAATCTCACTAGAAAGATTCTTCAAGGGATTAGAAAAAAATCATAATCCTGTATTCCTGGTTCGAGTCCAGGTAGGCCCACTAATTTAAGATATAAGCAATGAATGTAGATAAAGAACATATTATAAGTTATTTCCAAGATATCATTCACATTTGTGAAAGAACAATAACAGGTAATGTTTCTCATCAAATGCACGCTATTATTGGGACTTATTTGTATGTTGCAGATAAGATAAAGGAACAATATGGAGAGATTATGGCATATAGTAATCTTATGCATGTTGTTGAGTTAGCTGCAGGAGCTACAACTGGTAATATAGCGCACAAGGTTGCTACTATAGAAGGATTATGTCAACGAAACATTGATTTTATTAAAGAATAGGGATTATTAAAATTTAATGAATAAACTAGATAATTATCAAAAATTCTGTATAGTTACTTCTGCGATTTGTGCTGTAATTGGATATATTTCTGTATTTTTCAATATATTCATGATTGCAGGTATTACTACTGCAGTTTCAATTATTACATATATGACATTTATAATATCATTAGTAGAAAAAGACTAAACCATGAAAAGAATTAGTTTTGAAACTGCTAAAGCAGTTGCACACATATATAAAGAGTATACTACTCAAGCTTATTCTTCTACAGGAGAACTTGTAGAACCATATTATGGTGGTAGATATCACAATTTTGAAGATGATAATGGCGATTGTGTTTATGCAGCTCCATATCAGGCAGAACTTCAAGAATGGCTCCTAAAAGTAAATATCTTTGTAAGTGTGAGAATGTTAGCTCGCGATAATTCAGGTTATTTTTTCTGGGAATTGTTTGTAGATAATACTCAGATTCAATATTCTGGAGTTGAGTTACATAAAACTTATGAAGAAGCTCTTGAAGCTGGATTATACAAAGCATTAAAACAATTAATATAAAGAAACAATGGCAAAAATGAACATGAAAGCTATTACGATGGCTTTTAAAGAAGTTCTTCTTGACGAAGAAGGGAATCCTGTAAAGGATAAAGAAGGTAAAACTGTATATAACCGTGTGCTCCGCAAGGTACGTCACAATGCAGCATACTTTCCTCGAGAACGTCGCCGTTAGGCAGAAAATCCAACCTGCTTCATCAAAGGTGTAGTCCCTGTAATAGAACATTACAGTTTCTCTATTAGCATGTAGAAAAACTACATGTAGAGAAGGAACCCATACTAAAACTATGAAGTTCTTAAAGGACGATAAACATTGCCCATATCTCTTTGATCGGAGATATGGGCTCTATTTTTAGTTTATTACCTACTTTCGAAGGTACTTACTAATTGAAAGGATTCTCCAGTAATGGAAGCGAATCCAGGTAGGTGTACATGGTATGACCCGTTAATTAGAGTCTGATTCCACAGACGTTAAGTATTGTAGATTATATCAGAGAGAGAGTTCTTCTACTATAGATTACAGGTCTTGAGATATACCAGTTGGAAAATGCTGGAGTGGGTAATTTTTAATAGATCTAATTATGAGAACTTGGTTTTGTAAAGATACACAAAGATGGGTATCAGAAATTCCGCGTGCCTTTTGGTTAGGAATATACGATTATAAAACTGGAGAGAAATTATACAGTGATGACACCATATACAGTGCTAACCCATTTTTGAGAAGTCTTAATAAAGATCTTTACATAAAGGTGACTAATCTTCTAAATGACTATAGTAAGTCAGAATTTGGTAGAGGCAGATTTTACATGCCAAGACTCACTTTTCCTCCATATACTAAATATAATAAATAGAAACTATGAAACTAAAAGGAATCGAAATCAAACCAGGAATGGTTATAATCACTAAGAGTGCAAGGTATGTTGCATTCCCTACAGGGATGTCTGACTATCCTATAGCATTCGCTAACATCACAGCAGGAGAATGGACTTATAACATAACTGAGGCACTTGTAGAGAAGATCTATGATCTTATTACAGATTAGGTGTTAGATTCAGGTAAACTCCTATGGTCACAAAAATGGAACAGTGGGATCACTATGAGCGAGATTGCTGAGAAGTTCAGTATTCCTGTTGAACACTTACGAATTAAAAAGGAATAAATCTTATGGAAATCAGGTTTAACAACAAGAAGAAATACTAGTATAAACCAGGGAAAATTTAACAAGGGGCTATATTACCGTATCCAAACCAGAGCCCTTGAGGCGAAAAGGAGCCATGGATTTTACCATAAGAGAGCTTCAGGCCAACAGTCCACGATATAATGTCTAGAGCGCTGTTAGGGATACACTAACTAGAGAAGAAGGTCAGACTGGTGTATAGTCGCATATAGAGTATGGCACAGACAAAAGATCTGAATAATAGCCCATTACTAGCACACTCTAGTTTTTATGAAGCATTAATTTAACTGGTGTAGGGGTAACTGCGTATGAGCAAATCGGGTCTACAGTTACGTAGGGGTGCAAAAGCGGCACATTAGAATCACATTAGGGATAAGGGTACTGAGATGTACAACAGACTGAGGATGGGAAAACTCACTACTGAATAAAAACAGTGAAATTCTGTAACTAATGTGAAAGTAAGTTAGATTAATATATTCTAAATATAATAAAATGGAACAACAATTGTATAGAGAAGTAAATGATGGTGTAGGAACTAAACTTATAGAAGTTTCTGAGGAAGAAGTCAAAGCTGCTAAAGAAAAGTATGCTAAGACAGGTGAATGTGATTGTATTTACATTTATGATGAATCTAGTTACTGTGGTTGGTATCTAAGATATTGTGGTATTTGTGGGAGTTTAGTTAGCCTCGTTTAAACATATAATACAAAAATATGAAAGTTCGATTCAACAACAACAAAAAGAAATATTGGTATAAACAAGGAAAGTGTTAGCTAAATAGGCTTTCGGGCTTAAGTAAAAGACCAAGTGAATGCAGGTAGCTATTAAATTGTATGAACCGTAGATCCCCTTAAACAAACGGCTTGGGGACATAGTCTGTATACTTGCCCAAATCGAGGGTCATATTTTTCATCTCCTCAATGAGGAGATTTTTATTACTAAAGTAGTGAGCTTGGAGGTAGCTATCTTTAATGAGTAGATGAGTAGCAGTATGTGGTGAGGTATAAGTTTCACAGTTTACTCCTCAAATAAAAACTGTAGGTATACTTAAATAATGGTGAAAGACTAGACTCGAAGTCAGGAATCTGAAATATAAGAGTAAGTAGCTAGTGAAGTCAAGTTAAGAACCTGAAAAGCCGCAGCTGGATTCCCTACAATGAAGGTAAGTTAATGACTTACGGTACTATAACTAGCAATACTTATAGTACTTCTTTAGGTGTAACAACACGCTTTAGTAATATCTAGACTATAGGAGTTTGATCGCTCCTATGGTCACTAATTAAAGTCTACAAAATACTTTTATATGAAAGTACTTTATAAAGTTATTATAGAGGCAAACATGGATGCTTCTCATAAAATTGAGCTCTTAATAAAAGCGTCTAATGAAAGAAATGCTAAAAAATTAGCAGAGATAAAAGTAAGAAAAGATCCAAGAATCTTTTTCACTCAAATACAAAGTATCATAAAGGTAGAATAATACATACAAAATTATCTAAGTAGGAGTTTACGTGAGAGTCGTATTGGAAAATAGGCCGCGCATCATAGTTTGTCTATTTGGTGTATAGTATAAGCAGCACGACTTAGATAATTTTTAGTATTTAATATATTTTCATAATTACCAACTAAAATAAGCAAAACAATGTTTTTAATTATATTTGGGATTATTCTAATTGGAATATCGATCTGGACACTTATATTAACTTCTGATGCAGAAGTTGAGGATTTAGTTGTATTGATAACTGAAATTCTTGGAGTGGTATTTATTTGTTCTTTCTTTTTGTCCAATTTCATGATAAATAAAATTATGCAAGAATATGAACGAGGAAAAATTAAAAAAGAGTATACTATAATCGAGTCAGATACTACTTATAAATGGATATTAAAAAATAATTACAATGAGTAATCTTTACACTAAAATTAACACTCTTTACAAAAGAGATATGTCTAAACCTCGAAATCCAATGATTCTTGGAGAGTTTTCTGAACCCGAATTTGAATTATTAAAGGATTTAAAATGGAGAGGTGAAGAAAAAATCGATGGTCGTAATTCATCTTGTGCTTGGTGGCCGATACCTCGAATTATTCAAATGAGAGGTAAAACAGAAAATGCAGTTATTCCTACACATCTTTTAACAAGGATGCAAGAAATATTTACTGAAGAAGTCTTACAAAAGACTTTTGGAGTAGAAACAGAAGCAGGAATTGTTTATCCTGAGTGTGTAGAGATATTTGGAGAAGGATATGGTTTTAAAATTCAAAAAGGAGGAAACTATATCAAAGATCATTGTGACTTTATATTGTTTGATGTACGAGTTACAACAAATGAAGGAGTTCTTTGGCTTACACGAGAAGCATGTGAAGATATTGCAAAGAAACTTAATATTAAAATTGTTCCTGTTGTAGGATATTTTACTATTGAGGAAGCTGAAAACTTTGTAAAGAAAGGCTTTAAATCTCTGGTTGCAGAAAACAAGGACTATATAGCAGAAGGTCTGGTACTCAAAGCTCCTTGTGGATTGCTAAATCGACGAGGTAAAAGACTTGTTACAAAGATTAAGTATTGCGATTATAAAGATCTTTAATATGAGAGCCCTCAACATTTTAGTACTATTAGCAATTGTATTGCTACTCTTTCTTTTAATAATTGTTTTAATAGGATATATAATGTTTAAAGCGTCTATTTGGTTAGGTGTTGGATATATTATGATTCTTATTGCAATTATTATATATCTTTTATACAAACAAATAGAAAAATACTGAACATATGACTGAAAAGAATAAAGTCTTTTTTGCAGTAGATGGTATTACTGCTACTTCTGCAAATCATCTCTGCAACATAGGTAAAGAATATGTTGCATCTGCTCACAGTCGTCTTGATAACATTCGATTTATCACTACAACTGTAGAAACATTAAGTGCAGACAACCGCATTACTCTCTCGCAAGGATTAAATTCTGCAGAAGTACTTTCTTTAAAAGAAGAGATCAGAAAAATTGCTGAAATCAATGCATTTATTGCATATATGCGAGAGGCAATTAAAGCAAAAGATGCTGAGCATCGTGCTGTAAAAGAGCTTTCTTTTAAGGATTGGTGCGAGCAGGAAAGTATTACTCTTCCTGAATATCCCGCTAGTCCTAAGTATCCTTCTTTTGAAGATATCTTAGGAGAGTTAGATATCAAGGAGCGTAATCGTTATTACACTCTTGGAGCAGAAGCTGCTATCATTGGTAAGCAGATTCATCCTCGTGGTGCTATTCATGAAGCACGTGAAAAGCTGTTTGATGCAATATCAAATCCTGCGTTAGTAGAAGATGATAAAGTTTATCGTCATGTTGCATCAGTAAAACAGGAAGAAGTTGAAGAACTTTACTTTGAGCTGCAAAAGCAACATCGTGCTGTTGAAGCAAGTCTCAATGCCATTAAAGGTTCTATTGATCAACGTGTTGCAGAAGAAACTGCAAAACTTGATACAGAAACTGCAGTTAAATTCAAGCAATATTCAAATGAAATAGAGCTTTTGAATAAGCAGTTTACAACCTGGAAAAATGAGGAAATAAGTAAAATTGGTAAACTTCGGATTATAATTCCGAATGAACTGAAAGATACTTATGATTTCTTAAGTTCTCTCTAATAGGTAGATAGATGCTATACTGTATTTTCATCAGTATACTCTATCTTTTACATAGGACTAAATCCTACAAGATATATTGTGTATTATACGCGTGTTGCGGATAATACAAATATAGACAAACACTTGCTCTAGTAAAGCACATGTATGCTAAGCATTATTAGTATTGTACAAACTTGTGAAATACTTCAAATATAAATATAATTGACTTTGTTTTTAGCTTTGAGAAGTATTTCGTCATGGTCATTGTTTTTACTTTTGCCTCTGTTAGGATTTAGTCCTATGACTATTTCTTTATATACCTGCTGACTCCTGCGGTATAGAAAATGGGTAGTTTTCCTTCGACTATATGTAAGGGTATGTAACTCAGTGATACTTAAGACTGAGGGAGTTAAAACTAATCTTAAAAGTTTGATAGATTGGCTATTAGATCCCCACAAGAAATAGCCCTCCGCGATGTTCAGGCAACTTCACGCGTATCTGAAGTATCCCTATCGTCTTTCCTAGGACATTAAACAAGGATCTTGAGCCTATCGAGAATACGGGGCAATTCGGTCGGTTTTTTCATGTTAGGTTCCGCAGAAATAAAGAACATGCTATGTAGTTTCCATCGTGAAATAATAGCCGCGGTTAGTGTTTTCACACTAATCTCCGTTATAATTAGAGTAGGGATACTCTAGACTACAAGTTTGGAGTTCTACAAGTTTAAAAAAGAATCCTACTAGGGAGGTGATGGTTAAATCCTCCCTGCTCGGGGCTGCTAGGCATTTGATCCTAATGTCAAGTAATATCAATCGTGTCGAGTTTGATTCGTACTCGTAAAACAGATTCAAACAATAAACGCAAATAACATTTTTTCGCGCATTATCAACAAGGTTGAGACGGCGCTGTTTGGCGACATTGAAGGAGTAGCTTTAATGGCTGCGTAAATCAATGGGAGGTTCGTCACTCTTAAACTGGCGAGAACAACACTTCCTTTCAAGGTTTGGCTTCGTTCCTTAAAAATGAGCTGGTGGATGGGTCACCTTCGGGTACCCCTATTGGGTAGTTCCAATTAAAACAAAACTAACACACGTAACAAGTTGATATTAGGAGAATTAGGAGACACGCGTTCGACTCAATGGGTCGCTTTGGAAGTAATTCCATCGATTAAACAGGATGAATTGCTGGAAGGCTAAGTCAGAAATGATATGCTAATCAGCAGCTAAGCTATAGACCATTCTATAGAAAGTTCAGAGACTACTGGAGGGAAAATGGGTTCCCTTAATAACCAGATTTAGCGTCCTGCTCCAGTGTTTTCACTGGATGATGATATAGTCCTATTTTTAACAGCATCAATTAAGCTGTCCTTAGAAATAAGGTTCCGATGGATTAGTCTATGACAATTAGGACATAAAGAAATAAGGTTTGAAATTTCATTTTTACCTCCTTGAGAAACTTCTATAATATGATGTATATCTCTTGGACCTTTATTTCAACCGCATAATTCACAAGGAATATATTCAAATATTTTGTAATAATATTTCATATCTTTTGTGTTGTCAACCTTTTGTTGAGCTCTATAATGTTTTTGTTTACAAGACAACGAACAATATTTAGCTGTAGCATGATATCCAATAAAGAGTTTACCACAATGTTTACAAATAAGTTCAAATTGTTTTGTTTTTTCTGCTTTTGCAGCACAAGATAATGAACAATATTTAGCATTTCCTCTGTTTATTTCTTTATTTTCTGCTAAAAAGACTTTTCCACAATAATTACATTTTTTCTCAGTTTTTGCCATAATTTTTGTTATTTTATAATTAAATTTTTTATTACAAATATAATAAAAATTATTCAATTGTGGAACTAAAATGTAACAAAATAAAAATAGCGCGTCAGCTCCACTATTTAATACTCAGCTACTTAGGTGGCTGAGTATTTTTTAAAATTGAAATTTATGAGTAGTAAATTAAAGATATTTCAATATTATAACTTACATCTATACAATCTAAAACAATATAGAATAGCTTTAGAAGTTGGAGTATGTAATTCTAGGGAAGGTTTTCTAAGTGTATTAGGAAGTAATCAACGTTTAGCTTGGGAATTTAAAAAATGGTTACCTATACATAAAGAAGATTTTATTCCATATTCTATGAATTATCGATATGGGCATGTAATAGTATATAGTGATATGTGTATACAAATAGTTTATAGAATATGGGTAAGATAGTTCAAATTATAGATTCTTTCTGGGATGAACGATTGTCATTTAGAATTTGTGAGGTCGTAGGAACTTACAATAATTCTTTTGCACCTCCAAGTAGACTTATAGTTGGAAGTAATAAATTTTTGTCTTGGGAATTTGATGAGTGGCTTCCAGAAGTTAAGGATTTTGTTAACCTAGAGAAAAAATCATTAAGATATGGAAGAGTACTTACTGTAGGGGATGAATATGAGATTACAAAATATCGTATATGGATAAAATAGTACAGATTAAATATGCCCGTGGATTACGGTATGCAAAAAACAAGATATGCTTGATATTAGGTATAGATGAAGAGGGAACTGTTATTTTGGCTCGAAGTTCTAGTTTAAGTTGGAAGATTTCTAAGGACCTAATATCTCATCTTGTTAAATGTAATTTTACTTCTAAAGAATCTAAAAAATTAAATCTTATTTGTGGAAGATATATAGAACCTGAGGATATTACTTGTTATGTAAAATACCGTATATGGATAAGTTAACTTCTTATGACATTTGTACAAAATACGGATGTCTTTCTCGGATATTTACTTTAATTACATATTTTATTATGTTATTTGTAGTAATTTTATTACTTAATATTATATTATAATGAAAACTTCTGATTATACTATATATTCTATAGTAGCTATACTACTTTGGATTATATTACGTGCTGTGATTATAGCATTAATTCTTTATTTTTCTTGGAGTGCAATTATTCCTAATGTATTTCCTACAGAAGCAATTATTTATACTATTTCTCCAAGTCTTTGTTTTAAGATTGGATTACTTTTAAGTATTATTAAGAAATTATAATGTTAAGAAAACTTAGCATAATTTTCATTAGATTAGCTCCTGTACTTCTTGCAATTAAAATTTTAGTATTGCTACTAGCTGAATATTTTGTAGTTAGTTCTTTGTTGATTGGGTGGTCAGTTCAATTACTGATCTTTTAATTGCAATTGGATTACTTATACTCTCACTAACATTTAAGTTTTGTATCTATCATAGACTGATAATATATTATGTCTTTGTAAGTTACATCAGTTATATTGTTAGTATATTATTTGGATTTTCATTAACAAATATAATATTCGTATCTTTATTTCTATGTCTAACTATTATCGTTATATTTTTAGTAGTTTACACATATTTAAGATATGGAGATAAAAAGCAATGATAAACTCTTGTCATTCAAGATACGGACGTTTAATTTTTACACACTATGCATTATAAACTTGTAATTTTCGAAAATCACACTAAATCTACTAGCTTAGACATCACTCCTGAACAAGCTAGACAAATCTTAGGAGTAACAGACTATACTCCTGAACAGTATGAAATACTGGCAGAAATAACCAATCGTCCTGCATCCTACTTTATGGATGATTTAGTCGATTATTATGTAGACTTCTAATAAAAATATGGATCTTAAAGAACATATTGTAGGAGAAGTTGAAGGATATCCTGTAATCTACATTGAAGAAAAAGATACAATTTTCTGTAAGAACACTGCTGTAAAATATTCTTTATTAAAAAGATTATATGATAGTCCTTTCTCAAGAGAAAAAATTGAGGAAAAATCTCTTACTATAACAAAAGAAGAACATTTTGTTACATTTGGTTGTTTAACTACAACTAAAGAATATTGTCAAACTGTAATAAAAAATATAAATAAAATTAAAAATGGGAAATCCTGTAGGAGTTAAAAGCGTAATGCGAAGTACTGTTTCTAAGTATGAGCAGGAGCAAAAAGAGAAATTTATTCAGGTAATGTCTGATCCTCGTATGCGTTATTCGGACGCTTTAAATTTTGTTGAAAACGAGATTAAGCAGTCGAAGCGTATGGGTACATTCAATCATAAGATCTTGTGTTTTATGAATGATGGAGTTTATCAGCTGAATCGTGCAATCCAGGAAGTTTTTGGAATTGTATCAGCAGCTAAAAACGATAACCCTTCAGGAGGTGATGATACTGTTAATACTATTGAAGTTATCCTTGCTGATGGACGTCGTGTTAAAGTTCCGTATGGAGATATTGAACTTGCGGATTTAGGAGAAGGAAGTGTTATTTCTATCTCTTATAATGATAATGATCACCATCTCTATATCAAGGGTAAGTGTCAGTTCAGGTTTACTACTCTGATGGACGACATTATCGATCGGACAAAAGAACTTCTTGCAACTGATTCTATTTATAAGAGTCAGGCATTAGAGATCTCTGATCTCAACAATCCTCTTGTCATGGATCTGTCAAATATTGACCGTGAAATGATGGTTCTTTCTGAAGATACAGCTCTCGGATTACGTCCTCTTAAATCTCGTATCAAGTATCCTGAGAAGTGTACTGAACGAGGAATTCCTCTGAAGTATGGTGCACTGTTTGAAGGTCCTTATGGAACTGGTAAAACTCTGCTTGCTTTTAAGCTTATTCAGGAAGCTATTCAGAATAATTGGGTAAGTGTATATCTGAAAGATCCTACATTACTTGCTGAGACTATTCGTCTTTGTAAAGTAATTGATGGAACTGGTCATGGAGTTGTTATCTTCGTTGAGGATATTGACCAAGTAACTCGTGGTAAACGAGATGCTGCTATGCAGGATATTCTTAATACTCTTGATGGTGGTGATACTAAGGGTATGAATGTAATTACTCTGTTTACTACTAATCATCTTGAGCTTATTGAGCCGACTTTTCTGCGTGGTAAGCGTATTGGCAAAGTTATCTCTTTAGGTGCTTTAGATGAAGCTACTGCTAAAGAGTTCATTGAGCGTTCTTTTGTAGGAGATTATACTCTTCAGGGAGATTTCTCTGCAGTATGTAAGCAGATCCGAGATTCGAACATTGCTCCTGCATTCATGGCTGAGATTGTAGAATCTGTAAAGAGTGATATGATCTTTATGGATGATACTAAGGTTGTATTACCTCAGTATATTAAAGTAGCAGTTGAATCTTATCTGCGTCAAGTAGGTCTTGCTCAGAAGAAAGATATGACTGAAACTCCTGAAGTTAAATTTGCTGAATCAATTCGCGAAATTACTGGTATTGATCGCGTTGAGAAGAAAGTAGATGAACTTATTGAAATGCAAGACTAAGTGCTATGGAGAGCATATGCTCTCCTATGACACCTTTATTCTACCTTCACGTGGTGGTGTTGTAAGTAGATAGATATCGAAACCAAAGAATAAATAAAATGTAAATTATTTTAAAACAACTATGATAGTACAGTATTTTGACGTAATTCACTGTAAAACTCAGGAACAGGTAACGGCAGTAATTAACAAACTTCATTCTGAACAAGGACTTACTTGGATGCACGATGATGAAAATCCTCTTATCGAAAACCCTGCAGATTTTGAAATAGAACAGAAGTTCTTTAAAAATATTAATGAAGAAGAAAAGGAGGAGTTTTATATTGTAACAGTGAAATTTCCTGGATTAGATAAGTGTATTGTTTACATATCTCAAAAGGAACATAATACAGAAACAATGCAAGCTGCTCTTGCAGAAACTGATGAAGAAGAAAGTTCTGCAGAAACTGTTTTCTATGAAGCTGAAGAATTTCTTGGGAGTTTTATAGGAAGCGATCTCTTTGGAGTATTTTCTATAGACTACGAAGTCTATGATACTGAAGATAATCATATCTGTAGTATTAAGAACAAAAAGGAACTTTCTGAAATTTATAACAAAGCTATAGAAGAAGGAACTACATTTGTTGTCTACGTGGGTAGTGAAAAAGTAGAAATCAATTCTGAGCATAATATTGATTATTATGATGAAAAAATTGCATTCTAATCGAGAATTCTGAGATCAATTAAAGGAAAATGATAAAGTATTAGTAAAATCTAAAGACTGGTATGATAAAAACGCTGTTGAGGAAATTACAGGTTTAAATGTTCCTATAGGTCCTAAATTTGTTTCAGCAATGACTGAAGACTGTAATAAATTCTTAACAGTTTCTGGTGTTATAGGTTGGTATGGCAGAGAAGACTTGTACTTTGAAATTAAACATAACTGGTATACATACTCAAGTCTTTTTGTTCATAAGCTAATTATTCGTAACTATAGAATTTTATTGTAATAATTTTTTAAAAATAAGTGTATAAATATTTGGATATATTAACTTTTGTCCTTATATTTGTACACTTTTCTGATGAAATCAGACTGATTGCCCTGTCGTTTAATAGGCTAAGACGTTGCCCTTTGGAGGCAAAGTTCCAGGATCGTACCCTGGTGGGGCAACTAAATTTTAAATATATGAAAGAGTGGTGGTATAAAATTAGGAACTTCTTTAGAAATCTCTATATTTATAGAAAAATATTATCAGCAGATTATCAATTTGATTATGGGTATCTTCTTGATTTAGAAAAGTTTAAGTTACAGTTAATGCTTAAATCTTTTAAAGATGAATCTCATACAGATCACACTAACGATATTCGTTGGATATCTATATGTATTAAACTTATTGATATTATTCAAGAAGAAGATTCTGCTTTAGAAGTTGTTGAAATGGAAATGAGTAAACCTCAATTCAAACTTGTTAAATATGTAAATATTAATAATGCATTTCGGTTCGGAATTGAATATCTTGATCGATATGATGGACTTCAAGTATATCGAAGAGAATTATTAAGGCAACAAAAGGCTCTTTACTTATATAATAAAATTAGATATAACTATATGTTAGAATGGTGGGATTAATAAATAAGATATATGATAATACGCTCAGAATATTTTCATAAACATGGACTAAAAATTAGAGATAAAATAGTAATTGCAAGTAAGGAGGTCTTAAAAGATAATAAAACTGTACACCCCTTTGTAGCTGACGAAATGCTAAAATATGCGGATCAAGTTCATACTTTAAAGTATGAACCCAAGGATGTAGTTTATCTTACAAATACTCAAAACTGAGTATGGGGTCCAACCTTTTTCAGAAATTTAATTATTCGCAATTATAGACTTCTATTAGAAAATTAATTATTCAAGATTTTTTAATGTTTGAATTAAAAAAGATTTATTTTCTTAGTGAGAAGAAATATATACAAATATGTAAGGAAGGAAATAGTTGTTTCTCTGAGAAGCGATTGCCTTGTTGTTTTCAATATAGTTCAGATTGTTCTTTTTATCCTTGTCCAAGTAGAGTATATATACGTATTAAATATAGAATAACTTTATAAATAATGGTCTTATAGGGTAGTGGTTATCCTTCCAGCTTGTCACGCTGGAGACACGAGTTCGATTCTCGTTAAGACCGCGAAGTTCTTAATTATTAGCTGCAAATATACCCTATTTGGGAGAGCTTGTTATTCGTGTGTAAAGACGTTTGCTGTAAGCACGATTAAGAACTTTATTTTAATGGCCCCTTAGTTTATTTGGAAAAATATCAGTTTTGTAACCTGAAGAGAACGGATCGTAACCGTTAGGGGCCTCTATTATTGGGGGGTATGTAAATACTTTCTCACAATATTAACTTTTAAAATTATTAAATATGTTTAATTCAAAGGGTACAGCATCCGCAGATCTGTTAAAGAAAGTAGACAATGTTTTAAATGCTTTTAAAACAGCAATTGATGGACTTAATACAGTTAATACTCAGGCAAGAGCTGGTATTGCTGCTAAAGAAGAGGAAATCAAAGCTGCTCAAACTGAGAAAGAAGCACTTGAAGCAATCTGCAAAAAGAACGAAAGTGTTCTTGCAAAATTAACTGCTATCCTTGAATAAAGGATAGTTTTTACGGGAGTAGTTCAATTGGTAGAGCCCGTGGTTTGGGACCACGAAGTTGCACGTTCGAGTCGTGTCTCCCGTACAAAAATTATTATATTTATGAAAGATTTTATTGGAGATCCCAATCCGTTCTGTATTCAAATTGTAGAAGGTTATATAATTCAAACTACTCCTTCAGATAGTGAGTCTTGTTTAGCTCCTGATCAATTTGGCAATTATTGCATATGTCAATCTCGAGGAGATAACCCAGCAAAAATAAGGTGTTGTTTTATTTGTGAGAATTACTCAGAGTATAGTAATTATATAATACAGACTCAAATTAAATACAGAATTTATGTAAATAGTAAATAGAGAGTTAGCCAAGTGGTTCACAGCACCTGATTTACATTCAGGAGATCGAGAGTTCGACTCTCTCACTCTCTACTAATAACTAATATGTATAAGATGATAACACTAGATCATGTAAACAAAAATTCTGGAAACTTTCTTCCAACACTTTGGTTAGTAGATAAATATAAACAATATCCAAATTGTATATCAGTAATCTGTAACCTTGAACAAAAGAAGTTAAATGAAAATAAGTTCTTAAAGAAATTTAAAGAAAAATTCTCTAACTTTTGTATATGGGAGGATAATGTAATCGGAGTTAAATCTGAAGTTTCTGAAGAAGTACTTGAAGAATTAGATCGTCCATTTTATGTAAGTCAACCTACTGCTTTGCAATTCAGTGGAATTTGTGAAGAATACAAGTGTGCTTTAAATTATTATTCCTCTAGAATATTAATCTATTTTTGTGATAAAGCTCTTATAGATAACTTTATAGAGGATATTAAATCTTTATTTGAAGAATGTTCAGAAAAAGTAGTTTCTACAACAAAAGTTAATTTAATTACTTTTGATGGTCAAAATTATGGTTTGACTGAGTGTAAGATTAGAGATGTTAATGTTGATCTTGATAAACACTATAATGATGATTTCAAGCCTGTTTATAAAGATATCTCTGACTTCTTAAATAGCCCAAAATCTGGTTTAGTTATTCTTCATGGAACTCAAGGCACTGGTAAGACTTATATGATTCGTCATTTAGTTAATAATTTTGATAAGCAATTTATTATTATTAATAACTCGATGATGAATAGTTTGTCTGATCCTGTATTCTTAAACTTTATTCTTGATCATAAGAATTCAGTAATTATTCTTGAGGATTGTGAACAGCTTCTTAAAGATCGTTCTGAAAATGTATTTACAAATGGTATTAGTAATATTCTTAATATGACTGATGGTATTTATTCAGATATTTTAAATATTAAGTTTATTGCTACATTTAATAGTCTTGATACAAGTATTGATAAAGCATTGATGCGAAAGGGTCGACTTGCTGCAAAATACAAGTTTGATGAACTCTCTTTAGAGAAGACTAATAGAATACTTAAAGAATTAGGCAAACCTGAAGCAAGTAAGGGCATGACTCTTGCAGATATTTATAATCTTGATGTTCAGTCTTATGAACATAAGACTAGACGTAAAATTGGATTCTAATGATGTTTTGGATATTTATTTATTGGTTACTTTGTGCGTTTATTGTTATTGGAACAGATGATGGAGAACCATGGACTGTTGGAGATAAATGGTACATAGTATTTGCAGGATTTTATGTTCCTATAATAATTGGCCTATTTATAGGTAGTTACATTAAAGAAACTGGATTTTTTGATAAAAAACATCCATGGGAACATTAATCTATATGTTGTCCGTAGCTTAGTTGATTAAAGCGCAAGTTTGTGGCACTTGAGATCGGGAGTTTGAATCTCCTCGGACACCTAAAAGTATTCTTTAAACATACGAATCTGGACAAATGGTTAGACCTTATCTTATAAACCCCAAACTATAAGAATTAAGAAGTATTTCTCTCGAAATTAGGTAGATCCAGCTTCCTAGAGAGATAGAAGAATACTTACGATGGGAGCTTAGCTCAGCTGGTTAGAGTACTTGACTGATATTCAAGAGGTCCTAGGTTCGATTCCTAGAGCTCCTACTAAAAAGAAAGTTATGAAAGAATATAAAATTTGGAAATTTAATAAATCTGGATATTTACAAACAGTAACTGTTAGTCTTGAAGAGGAATATCCTTGTAAACAAAAAAGATGTGGATATTCCTGTTTAGGAGACAAAACGAAACATGTATGTTTTGTTAAAGTAAATCTTGCTTTTGAAGAACGTGCAAGTTTAAAATGTACAGCTTCAGGGAATAAAGAGCATAAAAATTTTATACATATTAGACTTTTATATAGAATTTTTATAGATGGATAATTATAAAAAGGAATATAATCCTTAGGAAGAGCTTATAATATAATCGGTTAGTATCCTACACTTTTAATGTAGTTGTCAGGGTTCGAGTCCCTGTAGGCTCACACAATTTTTAAGTCTGAATCACAAATGATAAAACGTTTTGAAAATAAGTACATACAATCCATAAGAAGAGGTTATTTATGTCATATTACCCCTAATAAAAAATGTTATGGATTTGAATATCATCATAATTCAAATGGATGTGAGATTTTTAATGAGAAATTTGGAGGATGTAGTAACAGACGTTATAATATGATTAAATATAGGATCTATGCAGATTAAATATTTTCCTGAAATAAAGTGTTGTATACAAGCAGTTAGATCTCTAAAACGAAACTATTGTAGTAATAATCAATGCTATAAATCAACCAATTATTGTATTTTGTTTTTACCTGCTTTCAATAAAAGTTGTCTTAAATATTATTTTTGGAGAGTTTCTTATCGTGTATTCTTAGAAGCTTCTTATGATAGAATATAAAATATAATTGGAATGTGGCTGAGTGGTTGAAGCACCAAACTGTTAATTTGGGTTACGTGGGTTCGAGCCCCACCGTTCCAGCTAATATTAAACTTATGCAACAGATAAATACTTATGCAGAGCTTAGAGAGCTTAAACTAAACAAGTTATTTAAACATCCAAATTATAATATATATCAAGTTATTAAAAATAGAAATAAAGGATTTTGTAAGGGTGGAACTAGTAGCATTAACCAATGCAGTTTTATGTATCGTACTAGTCCTAATACATCGTTTTGTTATACTGCATGTACACAAGGAAAACAATATTTTTGGTATATAAAAATTAAATATAGAATTGTACTAGATGATAAATAATTTATCACAAATTTGTTAACTTTTTGTGTTAAAATAAGGAGGATTAAGCCAAGTTGGACTAATGGCAGCACTCTTGAAAAGTGTAGGTCGCTTAAAACGGCGTGGGGGTTCGAGTCCCTCATCCTCCGCTAATATTTTGAAACTATGAGAATAGTAGAAAATTTTACAGAACTTAACAAAATCAAGTTAAATCAACTATTTAAATATATAAATAACTATATATTCCAGGCTATTCGAAGTAAAAAACATTTCTATTGTTTTGATAATAAGAAGAATATTGGATGTAATTTATATAAGATTGGTCGTGAATGTGGCTTAGTTTGTATAAAATCTAAAGAAGAAAATTTCTGGTATATAAGAATCATATATAGAATTAGACTAGATGAGTAGAGATATTGTATTAGAATATTGGAAAATAATTAGATATAAAACTTTAATTATTCAATGTGTACCTGAAGGAACACCTATAAAAAGATTTTGTTATGAATCTTCTGTTGGAAAGCCATGTGCTTTTACAGGAAAGGCTTGTAGTGATTTTAAATGTATAGATAGAGCAGATGGTCTTCGAGTTAGGTATATTAAAATAGATCATAGAGTTTATGTCAGCAAAACATAGAGTTTCTCAAATAATTCTATTATTTGGTTATAGATATCGATTACATCAGGTTATTCTAGGTATACAAGGAGAATCATCGTGTTATATGAGTGTTATTAAAGGTAAATCTTGTATATTTCGTGAGTATAATAGAATAAATGGTAAGACATGTTGTGTCGATATTGCATGTACTCCTTTAGAACGAAAAGATGATATTAGAGTACGTTATATTAAATTAGACTATCGAATTTATTTGTTTAAATAAGCACTCTTGATGTAACTGGTAACATGACAGTCTCCAAAACTGTTCTTTGGGGTTCGAATCCTTAAGAGTGTGCTTATATATAATTAGGGCTGTTAGTATAGTGGCTATTACATCTGGTTTGCAACCAGAAAACAGGGTTTCGATTACCCTACGGTCCACAATCTTCTGTAGATTAGGATTCTATACAGAAAGAGTACTGTAATCTGTTAAGAGCTTATAAATCAGACGTTAAAGAAAAAAGTTTTCGGGGCTGAAGAGCCCTGCTATGAATCTAATCCTAGTAGAAATACTAGGATTTTTGGAACTGCGGTGTGCTAGGTGCGCTCGCTGGACTGAAAATCCAGAGGTAAATGTTCGACTCATTTCAGTTCCGCACTATCGTCTTCCTTATTAAGTTTGGTAACACGTGCACTGCCTGTAAATCTTAATAATAGATATGCTTAGTACTTGTTTTTATTAGTAGATGTATTAGCTCAGTGGTAGAGCTCTGGCAGGGAGTGCCAGAAGTCATAGGTTCGAATCCTATATGCATCCCTTAAATCAAAAAAATTATGATTATACCTCCAAAATTTTTAATATTAAAAGCTATTCCACTATATAATGAAGGAGATGTATCTGCTCCACATATAGTAATAAATTATCTTACAAGAAATATATTTTTTATTCTTTTAAAATTTTCTCCAAATAAAAAATTAATGAAAGTTAAAGAAATAAAAGATAGGATTTTTATTAAAAGTCTTGATCATAAGATGACTATGAGTCTTATGGAAGCAAAAAAAATTGTAGATGACTTAACTATACAATATGATATGAATAATATCTATAGAATACGATTGGTAGAATAGCCAAGTTGATAAGGCAGTGGTCTGCAACACCACGATCGCAGGTTTGAGTCCTGCTTCTACCTCTAAGCGAGTTGGAGAAGATGGTTACCTCGAGAGTTTCATAAGCTCTAGACCTCGGTTCAAATCCGAGACTCGCTACACAAAATTTTAAAGTTATGAGAAATATATTTAACGTACTTATATGGAATTTTAATACACAAACAATAGAAGAATATAATGTTATTCCATATTTTGTAAGAGAATGGAAAGAAGAAAAAGATAAATCTAAATTTAAGTCTTTTGATGATATTAAAGAATTTGTTAGAAGTAAATCTTTATATCAATTCTGGTCTCGATGTGAATATGAAATGATTGTTAAAGGATGGCCTGTAACTAAAAGAGAAATTAAATTAGATGTACATGAACAAATCATGATGAATCTTGATTTAGTTACACAAGTTTTTATAAATACTATTGGATGGAAAGTAAAGTAAAAGATATTTTGTTACTTTTAGAACAAAATGGATGATCTGATCTTATCGATAGTCGATGGGAACAACAGGTTAGAGAGGAAATATTAACAGCTTATCCTGATATTGATATAGATACTTTAGATAAGGTATTAGAAATTGTATTAATTTAATTAGGATTACAAGTGAAAATAATTGTAAGTCCAGTTGACTATAATCACGATGAAACTGCAATTATATTTTACTGTAGAGCAAAAGATCGTGAGGATTATATGCGAGTATATGGTATTTTTGATACAGAACAATTTGAAATTATTGAATCAAGAATTACTGATATAACTATTTTTAGAAAAATGGTTGAAAAACTTAACGATTTTGGATTTGAAAATGAAAAATATAAAGAAAATAATCCTAATTTTGATATTAATATTGTTAAGCTCATGTGCAACAACAAAGTTTAACTTAATGGTTGGTCCTACAGGTGAGGAACAGAAAACATATATAGAAAATATAAAACAGTATAAATAATGATAATTATTATTTTCATTTTATTTTATTTACTTCCTATATTTTTAATTCATATCGTTGGATTATATTTTTGGAAGAAGCGCACTGATTGTGGGAAAACAATAGGAGATATGTATGAATATTATGATGCAGCTGATGGAAATCCTTTAGTAATTTTTACTTGGGTTCCTCTCGCTAATATTTTTATATTATTAGCAGGACTTATTATATTTTTTATAAATTTAATGAGTAATATAAAAATTCGATAGGATGTATACTTTTTTTGTTATTATTTTATGTTATATTATTCCTGTATTTATTAATGCTTTTCTTTTTGTTTTTGCTTATAAAGTAAGTCATAAAGAAAAGATTGTTATTGGAAAAATATTTGAATATTGGAATGATAAGTTTAGGGATAGTGATGGTGATAGTAGTCTTTGTCTATTTCTTTTTATTCCTGGAATGAATATACTATTTATACTCTATACCTTTTTCTTATCATTGTATAACATATTTAAAAATATAGAAGTCTAATGTTTACTTTTATTACAGGTCTAATTGCAGTTTTGGTATGTGGAGCTCTTATAGGATATGAACGACAATTTAAATCTAAAATAATTGGAATTAGAACCTGTATATTAATTATGTTAGGTTCTTTTGTTTTTACATATATCTCAATTAAAATAGGTGGAGATCCGTCTAGAGTTGCTGCACAAATTGCTTCTGGTGTTGGTTTTATTGGCGCAGGTATAATATTTAAGAATGGAATTGATGATATTCGGCATTTAACTACAGCTGTATTAGTTTGGGTATTAGCGGCTTTAGGTAGTTTAATTTCTCTTGGATATTTATTTGAATCGTTAATGATAACTGGAATAATCTATATAATCCTTAAAATAAAAATACTAAAATGAACAAAATTGAAAAGCTGTACAGGTCTATGTATGAAAATGAATTAAGTAAACTAAGAAAATGTGCAGAATCTGTTCAAAAACCTTCTCAATATGTTGTATTTAAAGCATGGAGTAAGGAAGTAATGGCTTACTTGTTTTTTAAAATAGATCGTTTAGATTATAATTGGGAATGGGAATATAAGGATAAAATTGCAATGTTTATTCAGGATTGTCAAGAAATTGCTTTGCGAAAAGTAAAACTTAGTTCTAAATGACAGAAGAAAGAAAACTTTGGTTATCAATATGTAATAATGATTTAAAGAAATTAGAAGCTTGTGCTGAATCTATTCAAACTGAAATTCAAAGAAATGTGTTTTGAATTGGAGCGAAAAGGTAAAGTGGAATATTATCTTTAAATTAGATAAAGCTACTCGTTGGGGGCATAGTCCTCATAGAAGAGAAATTTCTTATATTATTTCTGTATATCAACAAAGAGTTAGAGAAATGATGCTAGAATAAATATTAATGGTTTGCGTCGTTGGTGTTAGTGATAGCATATTAGACTTCCAATCTAAAGGGGAGAGTTTGAATCTCTTACGACGCTCTAAAGTGAATAATGAATATTGATGAAAACTATTAAAGAACTTTCAGATAGACAAATTAAACTTGCGTGAATTAGTAGTAAAAGTTTATATGAAATTTGTAAAAAATTAGAAATTCACGATAATACTTATAATAGAAAATATTTAAGAGTTTGAGGAGTTAAGGAAGGACTAAAAATTCCTGTTTTTACACGATTTACTAAAACAGATTATGTAAAAAATCCTAAATTGTGTAAAAAATGTAAAAAACCTATTCCTTGAAATCAAAGAGAAAATAACTTCTGTTCTCACTCTTGTGCAACTAGTTATACAAATATAAAAAGAGGTGCTATAACTAGTGGTAAATATGTCAAAAATGCAACTAGTAAATGCTTAAATTGTGGAAAGGAAATTTTTGCAAGAAATAAATATTGTAGTATTATTTGTCAAGTTGAATTTAAATATAAGGAGTATATTCAAAGGTGGAAAGACGGGAAAGAAACAGGAATGTCTGGTACAGATGGTCTTTCAAATCATATAAGAAAATATTTATTAGATAAGACTAATTATACTTGTGAAATTCCAGGGTGTGGATGCAATTTTATTAATCCTTATACTGGATTATCTATTTTGCAAATTCATCATATAGATGGAGATGCAACTAATAATAAAGAGCAAAATCTTCAGGTTTTATGTCCTAATCATCATGCTATGACAGAACATTTTGGCTCCAGAAATAAAAATAGTACTAGAAAGTATCGTTATAAAAAGTAATTACCCACTCTAATAAATTTTAAAAACATGAAATCCTTATCTAAAATTTTTAATGCAATATATTTGTGTATAAGATTCCCATTCTTATATCCAAGAAATAGATTTTCAGATAAACATACAGTTTATATAAGATGGATGTCTAATTTAGTATACAAATACTATAGTAAGTCTTATTATGATATCAGTTTAGCTTATAAGTTTTATAAAGATCCTCAAGAATGTACTACTATTACAAAGCAAGTAATCTTCAAGGATAAATACAATTTTAAAGCAAGGCTTATACGTAATAATACTATTTTAAGATTTTATAGTGATATATTGAAAGAACCTTATGATTTTAATATACAAAAGTATGTGGGTGATAATTTTAAGATTTCAGGAATTACTGTAAGTAAATCAACCTTCAATAATATACCTGTTTTATATTATCATATACATAAAAAGGAAGTTACTAATACTAATTATGGATTTAGTTATAAGAAGTTAGAATTTGTAGCTGATACCAAAAGTGTCAAGATCTATACTATTCTAAACTATATTTACGAAAATATAATTCCTAAAATTTGTTTTATTCCAACTTATACAGAACTTAATAGTATGCCAATTGGTTGGAGAAAAGCATTTGGCATTCAAATGTGTAAAGAAATAAAACAAGCTCTTAAAAAGCATAATTATTTATATAATTATAGAATTATGCAGATTAAAGAGAAGTATGGTTCTCTTCGTTGGTATGATGCAGGAGCTCCAGAAGAAATACAGACTATAATTAATAAGTATGAAGATATTTCTTATCATACATGTATAAGTTGTGGAAAACCTGCTAAATATTTAAGTACAGGGTGGATATGTCCTTATTGTGAAAAATGTGCTCCAAGGGGCAGTAAGTTAATGAAATAATGACTTTTAAAGAATTTTGTAAAGAACTATTAGAAGAATATAAATGGGCATCGTTTCAATATGACAGCGTTATTTCCTTTACTCAAACTTTTTCTGATACAACCTGTAGATTAGATGGACAAGCATTTACAGATGCTCAAATATTTATATTTGTTGATCAAAGTAATAGAAATGCTATTGTAATTGGTCCTGCATGGAGTTATTACATAGAGGGTATTACTGAAAAATTTTCAGTAGATTGTTGTAATCATCATATAGCTGGAATTAATAATATTGCAAGAATTAAAAAATATGGTGACATTAAAGAAATTAAAAGAGCTTAAGCAGATTAAGCGAGATAATAAGGTAATTTATAATTTGTTAAATACTATCATTGGAGAGTGTGAACAGATTAGTAAAGATCCTTCTTGTAGTCAGGTTATGGATGTTATACAGAAAATGTATAAAGATAATAAACAGACTATTAGTGAATGTTCGGTGGATAGAGTTGATCAACTTAATACCCTAAACGAAGAAAATGCTTTCCTTGAGAGTTATTTACCTCAACCTCTTACTAAGGAGGAATTAACTGCACTTATTGGTTCACAATTAACTGCAGGTAACAATATGTCAAAAATTATGAAATATCTTTCAGAAGAATATAAAGGAAGATATGATGGCAAAGTTGCAGTAGAAATTATTAAATCCTTACAATAATGTTAATTGTATTTATTATAATATTCATAGCTTTATATGAACTAATAACAGTTATGTATTATGAAAGTCTTAAGATAAGACTTGTCAAAGTAGGCGCTTTTATAGATCATCTTAATACTTTTGGTTCTACAGAAGATAAACAAATTTTCTATAAGTTTTTAAAAGAAGTTAATACAGAATCTATTAGATGCAATGCTAAACTTGATATAACTATAGAAAATGCAAGTAAACCTGAACTTTGGTACAGATATCCTTCAAATCCTAATACCTTTAAAGAGTGTTTCAAACTTTTTAATTTATGTTTTTATCGAAATGTAGTTAAAGATTCAGTTGATAAAATAATTAACTGGTTTAAGAAATAAAAATATGAAATTTTTACTTTGTCTAATTTGTTTAATTACAGTTAGTTGTAATGCTGTAATTGATCCTAAGTCAGAAACTATAAGATCTGAAGATGGATACTATATTGGTACTGCACATAAATTTAAGTTTGAAGGACATGATTATATTAGTTTTACTAAAGGTCATGGTGTAGCAGTTGTTCATAATCCTAAATGTCATTGTAATCTAAATGAAGACTATTAAAACATATTGCCCAGAATGTGACAAAGAAACAGTTCATATAATTTGGACGGAGGATGCATATGGAGCTTCTGGTGTAGCTAGAATCTTTTCAACTTTACTTTCTGTTGGAATGTCAAACTTAGCTTGTACTACATACAGTAAGTGTATTAGTTGTGGAAATACTAAAGAATTATAAAATGATTAATGACCAAATTAAAAAGTTAGCTAATAAAAAGATTCCATTATATAATAACTCTTCTAGTTTATATGATATTTTGGATTGGCTGCGGGAGAAAAAATTCCTACATGTAGAGATACAATGGTATCCTCATGGTTGGATGTTTGTTATTTATAAAATTGATTCTCAAGAGGATGAACCATATGATACTTTCTCTGAAGTATATACTAGTTATCTAGATTGTTTAGAAGCTGGAATTATAAGAGCATTAAATATTATATAATTATGAAAAATACAGGTTTACATGATATTCTGGATGAACTAAGAGATAAAGAGTCTTTACATGTAGAAATCGGATGGCATCCTAATGGATATGCATACTCTATTTATAGAATTAATAGGCGAGATACAGAGCCGTGTTATGCTTCTTCTGAAAGATACTATAATTATCGGGAATGCTTAGGAGCGGCAATTGTAAAAGCAATGAACTTAGCGGATTAATAAAAATGAAAACACTTCTTTGGGTAGATGATGCTCGTAATCCAATGGAAGATGATTGGATGAATTTTAGTCCAATTGGTAGAAATTGTAAAGTAATATGGGCTCAATCTTACCAAGAAGCGATTGATTTTCTTGAGAAAGAATGGCCTGATGCAATTTGTCTAGATCATGATTTAGGGGAAGAGAAATCTGGATATGATATAGCTAAGTATATTGTGGATAAATGTATAGATGAAGGATATATCCTTCCACAATTTGCAAGTCAATCTGCAAATCCTGTTGGTAGAGAGAATATTCTTTCTTTGTTTAAAAATTATGAAAAATTTTATTCAACATGTTGTTTATAGTCATAGAGAGGGATTACGTTGGTACTTTAAATCAACAGAGCGTAAAGGTACATTTGTAATTTCTTTATATCCTTGGGATATTAGACTTTTAAAATATGGACTTTATTTACTAATTCCACCTCTTAAAGAGACTCATATTAAAGGCAACTGGAATTAAAAAGGTACGCCCACGCAGCAGAGTTGGAGATCTGCACGAAACTGTAAATTTCGCGTCTCAGACTAATGAGGTTCGAATCCTCACGGGGGCACAAAATAATAAAAATTGCAAATAATGAAAAATTTTCAAGTAACTTCAAAAGAAGATAATCAAAAATACTGGATTTCGAGGTCTTGTGCAGTTGCTATGTTTCTATTTTCTAGAGATAAATTTGGAAACTTATGTATTTTAGCAAATAAACGTGGTACTGGAACTCCTGATTTTCAAGGATATTGGAATTGTCCTTGTGGTTATATAGACTTTGATGAAACTGGAGAAGATGCCGTTTGCAGAGAAATTATGGAAGAAACAGGATATGTAATTACTCCTGAAGTTCCTAAATTTGTAGAGGTTGAAACAAGTCCAAAGGCTAATAAGCAAAATATTACTCTTAGATATACTGCTTTAGTACCTTATAAATTACTTTCTCAAGTTAAACCTATTGGAGGCGAAGATAATGAAGTTGAAGAGGTTAAATGGATTGATATAAGAAAATTAAACAACTATAAATGGGCATTTAATCACAACAAAATAATTGAAAGAATTATACTTTTAAAACAATATATACAAAATGACAGACATAAACACTTTAGCTAAAAGTGGTTGGTATGAAACTAATCACGATAAGTATAAGTATGTTTACTTAGAGCTTGATTATAGTAAAAAAATTAACAAGTTTGTATTTTCAGGCTGTTTAAGCCCTCAAGGGTTAGCTTATTTTCCACTTCCTAATCAAATTTATAGAGAACCAGATAGTGGAAATATGTTTTGTATCCCTTTTACATTATTTTCGCTTGTAAAATTTTGTGACGGGACTTTACTTCCACTAGTTTTAACTGAAGACTTAGTAAAAAGGTACGCAGATCCTGAAAATATTGTTCTAACTTCTTTATGTATTAATATCTCTCGTTATGCAAGTAGTTTAGACTTTAGTACTATTCATCTTACTCGAGATACTCCTTTAAGAAATCTCTTGAGTGAAGAGGCATTAAGAGTTGTTACTGGTAGTATGTTTGATTATTTTATGATAAGTGTATTAGAACATAAGAAGGAGTTTGATGAGCTTAACACTTCTCATTCAAATATAGAGTCTTTCATTAAGGTAATCTTAAAAATAATAGACTTATAAAATGTTTACTTTTATTATTCTTTATTTTTTTAAACTTAGTTCTAGATTATCCATTGCAAGGAACATTTCTTGCAGAATATAAATGTAAAAATAATTATATTTTATTTGTTCATTGTGCTATTTGGGCATTAGGTATTTATATTGCTTTATATTTTCTAGGGCTAGCTACAGTTTGGAAACTTGTAATGTTATTAGTTGGACATTATCTTATTAACTACTGGAAATGTAGAGGCTTATATAAGAAATATATGAAAGACTTTACCGCTTATTATATTGATCAAAGTCTTCATATTGTTCAGGTTCTACTTTGTTTAATATAAAACAAGTTCTATAAAAACTTGTTTTTTGGAGAGTTGGGGGAGTTGGCTTAACCCATCGTCCTGCTAAGACGACGTACCTCAAAAGGGTGCCACTAGTTCGAATCTAGTACTCTCCGCAAATTTAAAATAACATGAGTAAACTAATAATTAATATACATCAAATTTGTTATATACTAGAATACAATTTATATTTACAGAGAGTAGGAGTAGATAATACAAGCGTTCGTCATACTTGTGAACGTATATGTTCGATTTATCAGATCTGTAGGGATGGTTATTGTCGTAATAAGACTATAGACCCACATTATGGTAATCATGGTTGCGCAGATAACGGAGAGCAAGACGCTTATAAAATTATTTGTTATAAAATTATTTGTTATAGAATATACTTAGAACCTATAGAATGGAAATAGCAAATTTAAAGGTATATAATGATAATATGCGAAAATCACTTTTAGATAAAGCATATTTTCTATCTTTTGTAGATTCGGATACGTTCATTGATTTTGGATGTGCTGATGGATCTTTATTAAAACATATTCATGAGATGTTTCCTGATAAGAAACTAATTGGATATGATATATCTCCTGAAATGCTTCAAGTTGCAGAAAAGAATCTTGAAGGATGTAATGTTTCTTTATATAATAATTTTGAAAACGTTATATCCTTAAAGTTAGATAATGCTACTTTAATACTTTCTTCTGTTATTCATGAAGTTTATAGTTACGGTGATAATCAAAGTGTAAATGAATTTTGAAGACAAGTTTTTAATGAAAACTTTAGATATATTGCTATTCGAGATTTAACTCCTCGAAAATCAATTGATAGAATGTCTGATATTAATGATGTTTCTAGAGTTTTACATAATGCTAATCCCACACATTTAGCTGAGTTTCAATCTATTTGGGGAAATATTAGTAACAATAAAAATCTAGTTCATTTCCTTATGAAATATAAATGGGTTGAAAATTGGGCTAGAGAAGTTAGAGAAAATTATTTTCCAATAACTATCGAAGAGTTTTTATCAAAAGTTCCTAATAACTATGTTATTGATTATTTTTACGAATTTATTATGCCTCAAACTCAGCAAGGAATTCTTAAAGATTTTAATATCCTATTAAAGGATACAACACACTTCAAATGCATTTTAAGAAAAATATAATATGAAAGTAGTACAAGTAAATGTGGATTACACTGAAGAAGTTAATTCTTCGAATAAGAATTGGTTAAATTCTGATTCTAGGCATTGTGATATCTTAGTTAGAAGTGATGATGCAGAAACTATTAAGTATAGTGGAACTTTATCTCAATCACAAGTAGAACATATCGTGTTTCTAATTCAAGATAATTATTCTGGAAAAGATATTAAAGATCAAATTATCGAATATGAAGTTCAAAATCTATCTCCTACAGTAACTTCTCAGATTGGAGATCCTGAATTTTTAGAAGAATAATAGAGAGATTTACTCTCTATTTGCCCTCGTGATGGAACTGGCAGACATGCCGCTCTTAGAAAGCGGTCTGAAGTAATAGTAGGGTGCAGGTTCAAATCCTGTCGAGGGCACTCTAATAGCTTCCTATCTTGGAGGCATTTTCTATTTTATAGATATGTTTAAGTTTATTAAAAAGATGTTTAACAATAGAAATATTCTAACTAAAAACTTATATAAAGTAAAGTTAGATAAATATGATGAAGCTCTGATTATTATTTGTAAAGCTTTAGGAGTAAACTTACTAAAAGCAAATTTCTTCCATATAGATTCTTATACAAAAGTAATGAAATCATATGGCTCTTTGATAACTATTATTGATTTTGATAATGCTATTGATTTAATTTTTGGTAATTTAAGTTCTAAAAGAAATCATGACGAAATTGTTTTACAATACATGATTAAGGTTATGCAGCTTCCTTCTAGTGTTATTGATAATGATAGATTTTATCGTAGTATTCGTAAGACCTTTAATAAGATTTCTGTGTATTATTCTAAAGAAGATAAATTTACATGGTTTCAAGAATATTGTCAAAAATTTATAAAACCTGAATGGTCTAATTCTTTTTGCTTTTACTATAAATCTGCAGAATTTTATGTAACTTTTTATCAAGGATATTTTAAATATAAACGTAAACAGGAAGACTATCGAAGAAAAAGTAGAGAGAATTATCAATCTCAAAAACAACCTAATATAAATGAGTATTATAGAATACTTGGAATTAATATTACTAAAGATAAGGCTATTATCAAAACTGCTTATCGTAAGTTGTGTTTTCAGTATCATCCTGATAAAGGAGGCTCTAAGGAAAAGTTTATTGAAATTAATCAAGCATATGAATATTTAATTACACATGTCTAAAATGTATAAATTAATGAGTCTTAAAGGCTATAACGGGCCTGAAGATGTAATAAAACTTCAAGAATGGTTAGCTATAGAAAAACAAATATTTATTGAGACAAGAGTGTGTTGGAATAAAGAAGGAACTTTCCCTATTGGATATAGTGCAAGAGCTTGGATGCCTCCGTATACATTATATACAGTAGCTCCAACAGAATTAACTATTGAAGAAGCAGTTATGGCAATTCTAGCAAGAATTTATGATTATATTTAAATAATCTTGCTCCCGTAGTTCAAGGGATAGAAATTAATTTTTGATTCGAACTTTGTATTTTTGATAAAATTTTTGTATCTTTGTGTACGAAAATTTTAAATATAAAATATATGATAAGTTGAAAATTAGAAAAAGAAAATTTAATTAAGTTCCTTATTGATGAAAAATTAAGTTTTGAAGAAGTAGGTCGTAAGTATAAATGTAGTGGTAGCAATATTAGAAAAGTAGCACAACGTTTAAATATAATTGTTCCTTCTAGAAGAGCAGTAAATCCATGCGAAACTTTTAGAAGAGGAACTGCTAAAAAAGGTATCTGTAAGAACTGTGGAAAAGAATTTATATTATATTTATCTCATAGCGGAATTTATTGTAGTAGTAAATGTCAACAAGAGTATCAATCTAAGAAAAGATATGAATTAATTCTTAATGGAGATCCTTCTATTATGAGAGCTAATTATAACCCTAGATCATCTAAGAAGTATATATTAGAGGAACAGAATAATAAATGTGCCATTTGTGGGATGGAACCCAGTTGAAATGGGAAAGAGTTAGTTTTTATTTTAGATCATATTGACGGTCATGCTTCTAATAATAAAAGAGATAATTTAAGATGTATATGTCCTAATTGCGATTCTCAGTTGGATACTTACAAATCTAAAAATAAAAACGGAGACAGATATTATTATAGATACTATAAAAGTAGGAGTGACCAGAATGGATAATGGACCAGACTTCTAATCTGGCGAGCTGCAATGCTCATTGCGGGTTCGACTCCCGCCTCCTATACTAAATAAATATAACTATGATATTATATAAAGTTCAGAAATACTTTCCTACAGATTTTACAAAAAAATTTATAGAATGTAATATTTGTTCTATAGACAATTTTGAAAGAGAAAGTATAAAACATGCTATTCGCGATGGTCTTAAACCACATATTTGTTCAGGCATGTGTAGAGAATGTAATAATTTTATAGGTTTGATTGGAGTAGATCTTGAAAAACAAACAGGAACTGTAATATGTTCTCATAAAAATTATTACAGACTTGAATTTGATGAAAACGAAGGTGCATAAATTATTATATATGAAATTATACGATTCAACTGAAAACACATTTCATTGGGAAAAATTAGATTTAATCCCTGAAATAGAAAAACTAAAACGAATACCTCAAAATGAAATATGGCACAAAGAGGGTAATGCTTTTGTACATACTTGTATGGTTGTACAAAGTGCATTAGATCATATTTCAAATGAAACTATTGATTATTTAGCATCACCTGAAATTAGAGAAATTTTAGTATATGCTGCTTTATTGCATGATGTTGGCAAAGCTTTTACAACAAAGAAAGGAGAAGATGGCCTATATCATGCAAGTAACCATGCAATTAAAAGTGCAGAAATTGCAAAAGATTTATTAGTTAAGTTAGAAGTAGATAAACATTTACATACAGCAATTATTTCATTAGTTCGCTGGCATATGCAGCCTATGTATATTCTTGAACAGACAAATCCTGAAAAAGCTATACTAAAACTAGCTAATAATCTTAATGAAGTAAATGTAGAACTTTTAATTCTACTAAAACAATGTGATTGTGAAGGTTCAATCTACGATAAGGATGATCATCGAGACGAAATACTCCAAAAGGTAAGAGAGATTTATTATGATAAAATTACTTACAAACGTGGAGAAACCGTTAAAATTACTAAGTTATCAGATAATGATACTTGTAGTTATGTTCCAGGACATCATCCTAATGGAATTAATACTGGATATGAAAAAATAGGTAGGCTAATTGAACCTATTACAAAAGGACATAGAGTATATCTAGGACTTGGATTCTCTACATCTCCTGTTGTAGAAATTGTTAGCAAAAATTGTTTTAAAACAAGAAATTCTGTATATGAAATTACAGAAGTTTGTAAAACTACAGAAAAATAAAATTTAATATAATGCGTTATTTATTAGTAAAAACCGAAAACATGCCTATTTTGGCTCTGGCTCTTGGAAGTCTAGATTACAAAGCTGGAAACTCACCTATTTTTCCTATTGCATTTGGAGAATTCTCAATTTTAATTGATAAGGAGGATAAAACATTCTTCTATGTTAAAGGTCGAAAAGAAATTGATAAATTTGTTGAAGATCATGCTAAAATCTATACAACTAATGATTTATCACATGCTCTTGAATTTCTTAAGGAAGACGAAGATGAGGAAACCGATAAGTCTGAAGAAGATAAAGAGGAGATCGATCTTAAAACTATTTTTGAACATCCTTTAATGCAGGTTTTTAGTCGGCATATTCCTAAAGAGATTTTGGCTAAGTGTATTATGGAAGCTAAAGAAGAACGAGAACAGGAAGAAGAAAACGCTGCAGAGGAAAAATCTGAAGATAAAGAGTCTAACTTCCATAAAGAGTTGGTACCTGGACGAATCGTTCAGTTTGAAAATGCAGGTATGATTCGGTATGGAATTGTACTTAGTAATGGTACAGTAATGCACTTTTCAGGAAGTAATTTAGCTGCTTCAGGATATATTAATAATATTACTGAAGATCGTCCTTATAGAGTTGTACGTATTCTTAAGCCTACAAGTAAATATTACAATCTAAAGGATGTAAGTAATATGGAAGTAGCTTGGGAACGTAAAGTTCGCAAACCTAAAGTTACTAAAACAATAACCGAGATTGAAAAGGAATTAGGGCTTACTCCTGGTTCGTTAGTCATTGAATAAGAGGGATTAATTCCCTCTTTTTGTTTTTATAAGTATGGGTAAGTTTATTCGGGATTATCAAGTTGGTAAGACATTTAGTAAAGAAGAGGAAACTTTTAAGCCTAATCGTAAAAAGGTAAAAAAGTTTAAAGACCCTGAAAAACGTGAAAAGAAACAATCTAAAAAAGATTAAAAGATGACATATGGATTGAACGATATTTGTTTAGTACCTGCTAGGATTAGTGATATTGAACATCGTGAACAATGTAATCCATATAATGCTGATAATATGCTCCCGTTGTTTACTGCTCCTATGAGTTCAGTAATTAACGAGAGCAATTATCAGGTATTTATGGATAATAAAATAAATACTATAATTCCTCGTTCAGTAGATTTATCTACTAGATATGAGTTAATGTCAAAAACTTTTGTGGCCTTAAGTTTATCTGAATTTGAAACATTTGCAGGTCTAGAATTAGGTGAAATTAAGGAGGAAGAAATATTTTATATATGCGTAGATATTGCTAATGGTCATATGCGTAAGCTTATTGATCTTTGTAAATCTGTAAAACAGAAATATGGAGGTCATGTTATACTAATGGCAGGCAATATTGCAAATCCTGATACTTATATAGATTATGCCTTAGCTGGTATTGATTTTGTACGTGTTGGAATTGGTGGTGGATCAGTATGTACTACTTCTGCAAATGGAGGAGTTCATTATGCTATGGCTTCTTTAATTAAAGAGGTTGTAGATCGTAAGTGGGAGATAGAAAAAGCAATTAAAGATGCAGAAGCTATGCGTATTTCCCATAAATATGAGTCTTTGCCATTTATTGTAGCTGATGGAGGATTTGATAATTATGATAAGATTATTAAAGCGTTAGCATTAGGTGCAGATTATGTAATGGTAGGCAAAATCTTTGCTCAAGCAGAAGAAGCTTGTGGTAAAGTAATAGAACATTGGGTACGAGGAGAGTATATTGCTCGAGACCGAGTTTATTATGGGATGTCTACTAAAAAAGCTCAAGTAGAAACTGGAAGTCAAAAATTAAAAACAGCAGAAGGAATAGAAGTTACAGTACCTATTTTGTATCCTTTAAGTGGATGGTGTGAGAATTTTGTTCATTATCTTCGATCAATGATGAGTTATACAAACTCTTTTACACTTAGTGATTTTAAAAATACAGAATATCGTATTGTTAGTCCTTCTGAATATTTATCATATTATAAGTAATGGCAGAGATAATTTATTGTAAATTAACTGAAACTAGATCTCGAAGAACTTGGCAAATATTGCCTAAGCAGTATTTTCCTGACAAAACTCCTGTTTATGAATTAGCTGTATCTATTTCTCAGTATACAATTGATAGGGTACAACATCCTTTTGATTGTATAGTTGGATTATATGCTAAACAGCTAAATTTTGCATCAACACAAAAGTATTATTCTTATTCTGGAGACGTATATTCAATAGCGGATGATCCTAAGGCAGATTCTGGATATCAAAAATACCTTAAAAATAGGGATAAGACTCCTGAAGAAATAGAAGAGGAAGAAGCTAAGCTAAAATCAAAAGTCTTGTATCAGATTAAGAGTAATCCTGATATAGTTCCTATGTCTATTGATAAGGATGGTTTCTATATTAAGGATGAAACTTTCTATCTACTTACTCGAAATATTTATAAACGTGTAAATACAATGCTAACTGGTCCTACTGGATCTGGTAAAACACAAGTAGTAGAATTAATTTGTAAGCAGTTAGGAATTCCTTGTACTATTTATGATATGGGTGCTATGCATGATCCTATATCTGATTTACTTGGTGTTCACCGTCTTGATGATGGAAAGTCTATTTTTGACTATGCTAAGTTTACTCAGGATGTTCAGAAACCTGGAGTTATTGTACTTGATGAGTTATCACGTTGCCCTGCAACAGCTCTGAATATTTTATTCCCTGTTCTTGACCATCGTAGAACTTTACCTGTAGAAATTGCAGGTTCTAAGGATATTCGTGAAATCCCTATTCATCCTGAAGTATGTTTTATATCAACTTGTAATATTGGTATTGAATATACTGGTACTTCAACTCTTGATAAAGCATTAAAGAATCGTTTCTTTCCAATTGAATTTACATATCTTCCTGCAGACATTGAAGCTCGAGTTCTCATGAAGAGATGTGATATTGAGAAACAGGATGCTGATATGATTACTTCTATTGCTGCTAAACTTCGTAGGATGGCAGAAAATGCAGAGGCTGCAACAACAGTATCAACTCGAGAAACTTTAATGATTGCAGAATTAATTCATGATGGATGGTCAACATTAGATGCATTAAATTATGTATTAATTCCATTATGTGATAGTAAAGAGTCTCGAGAATTAGTACGAAAATTATTAATGAGTAAATAATATGTCATTTACTGACTGGTTTGGGCGTAAAGGTAAGAATTATACATCTACTTATAAAGGATCTACTCGTTTAGGATGGGATACTAAAGTAAGTGGATCGTATTCTTCTTTCTTTGCACCTGATTTGAATAAAAGAAAACTTTTAAGAGATTCCTATCGCCACGCGTGTGACATTAGGGATATTATGGATATCCCAAGAAGTATTCGAATACAGTTAAATGTAGACGCAGAAACTTCATGTACAGATGGAAAAACAGTTATTGTTTCTACTAAAGTATATGATGATAATAAAATCGATAATAATGTTAAATTAGATGTATTCTTAGGTACAACTATTCATGAATTTTCTCACATATTATATACAGATATGGCAGAAATTCGTAAAAATAGACCTAATAAGTTCCTTTTTAATCTGTTCAATACTATTGAAGATGAACGAATTGAATACAATACTACACAAAATTATCCTGGGTATGCTAATTTTATTGGGCAAGCAAAATATTATTATTTTGATTTGTTATATAAAAAAGCTGAAAAACAGGATGATTTAATGGATGTATTACAAAACATTTTATATATTGTAAGATATCCTGCAAGAGTAGATACTAAGGTTATTTATCGACATCAGGTTTTGTTTGATAAAATTAAGAAAGTTCTTTGTGACTTTGGAAATAATTCTAAAGAAGCTTATGATAAAGCAGAAAAAATTTATAAGCTATTACTAGATTACTTTAAGTTCCCACCTCCTCCGCCTGAAGAACAACAAGAAGGAGATGAAGAACAAGATCAATCTGATTCTAGTGAAGGACAGTCTGATTCAGGTGAAGGCCAAGAAGGATCAGACGGAAGTTCTGACCCTCAAAATTCTAAACAGTCTTCTCAAAAACAAGATTCTAAAGATAATGAAGGATCAGATAAGAATAGTAAAACACAAAGTTCTCCCAAAAGTGGTTCTGATGAGGGATCTGCGGGCAAAAAGAAACAAGAACCTATTAAAGCATATACTCAAGAAGAAATAAAACAGGCAGCTGAGAAATTAGCTGAACAAATGCGACGTTTAATTACTTCTAATACTTCTTTAAATAGTAATGAAATTAAAGATGAGTGGGATTCTAAAGAAATTGCTGATGAGTATAAGCAAATAAAAGATGATGTTTTTATTGTAAAACAAGAAGATTACGAAAGACGTTATAAAGCGGATTTTGATACAGTAAAACAACATATTAATGGTTTAGTTAATACTTTTAGCAAATTCTTTGTTGAACAGGAATATCGTTTAACAGGAATGCGAAGAGGTGTGCTAGATACTAATAAATTAGCTGAAGCTTATCAAGCAGTAGAAACTGTCTATTCAAATAAGTTTAAACGTACTACTCCTGGTTTAGATGTTTGTGTATTGATTGATGAGAGTGGCTCTATGAGCGGAACTAATATCGCATCTGCAAGAAAATGTGCAATATTACTTAATGAGGTATTTTTACGTTTAAAGCAATGTGACTTTTATGTTTATGGTCATACTGCAGATAATCGACATATGGGAGAAGTTACTATTAATGTATATCGTGATCACTGGAATAGGAACCGTTATGCTTTAGGTAAAGTTGAAAGTTATTCTAATAACAAAGACTCTGTTGCTATTGAAGAGACATATAAAATGGTTAGAAAGCAAACTTCGAAACCACTTTTAATGTTTGTAATTTCTGATGGAGCACCTAATGCATATGGTTTAAGAGGACAACCTGCTGTAGAGGAAGTTAAAAAGGTAGTAAATAGAATTGAATCAAATGGAGATACTCTAGTTTGTCAAATTGCTATTGAAAGCCACTTCCGACCTCAGGATATGTTTAATCATTATGTTGTCATGACAGATATGAATACTTTTCCAAGTGACTTATCTGGATACGTTATGAATACGTTAATATCTAAACTTAAAAGAGTAGATGTTTAATTTGTATATTTTCAGATTTTTTACTACCTTTGCTGTATAACTAAAGGTAGTAATTTTTGCGAGCTTGGTGTAATGGTAGCACAGCGGTCTTCGAATTGGAGCACGCTTGGCGTGAAAATTGTGGCAAATTCGGTAAAAGCGAAATAAGATGATAAAAATCATGCGAATCAGCTTTCTAAGAAAGTCTAAGGTCCCGAAATATGGATAGCTGATAATACCGAGCTAAATTAGAGTAAAATACAGTAGAGAACATAGGCTGTCTATGCCGTGTAAAATAGGCGGAGTGCTTAGTAGGTCGAAAATTAAAGCCGTACACTTCTCTATGTATCCTACTTTACTCTATAAATGTGTAGAGACTAAATGCCACACTTGTATATCAAGCTGATATAGTCCAGACCACAAACAGTAAAACTGGTAGTGAAAACTATAGTGGTAAGCAAAACCGTATTGTAGGGCTCCAAACCCTACGGTCTCTGTTCGAATCGGAGAGCTCGTGCGTAACTAATTAATAATCAAACATTTATATATAAAATATAAATGAAAAGTTTTAGATTAAAATCATAGGCATCTAGAGTAATCTAGGTGCCTTTATTTTTAAAACGAAGAATATTATGGTAATTGGAGTATTAATTTTAGGAACATTAGTTGCTTTGGATAGTTTGGCAATTATAGAATATTTTATAGATAAAAAGTAAAATGAAATCAATTTTAATAAAAATTGGGATATTAGCTGTTTTAGGTTTAACAATATTTTTCATGGGACAAAGAATTCATGATTTAAATATTGCATTAGATAATTCAGTTAATAACGAAAAGGCTTATGCTGCAGAAAATTCTGGTTTAAAAGAAAGTAATCGAGTATTTAAATTAACTATTGAACAATTAGATTATTATAATGATTCACTTATGTTAGCTATGAAAAAAATAGCTAATGATAATGGTATTAAAGATAAAAAAATTAAGTCTTTACAGTATCAATTAGAACATTATTCTAAAAGAGATACTTTAATTCTTAGAGATACTGTATTTAAAGATCCTAATTTTGTTCTTGATACATGTATTATTGATCGTTGGAATAAGAGCTGTTTACACTTACAATATCCTGGTACAATTGCTCTAAGTAATGAGTATGAAAATGAAAAGTTTATTACTTTAAGTTCTCATCGAGAACCTATTAAACCTCGTAAATGGTTTTTACCTAGATGGTTTACTAAGAAACAAACTGTAGTAGAGGTTTTAGTAGTTGATGAAAACCCTTATGTTAAAACAAAACAACAAAGATTTGTTGAAATTATAGACTAATATGAAAGCTGCACTTCCAAGAGATGTTTCTTTAAATATATTATTTGTAATAGATATCTGTAAATTAACTTTAGAAGAAAAAGGTAAACTCCAGGAAGATTTATTTGGAGTAGGAGCTTGTTGGAATAATAGTCAGAGAGTTATTATTGAAGAGGGCACGGATAATTCAGTTGGATATTATTTTATATATCCTAATCGAAGAATAACTTATTTACAAAAAGATCGTAATATTTTTGATTTTACCTTTGATCGTATTGTAGATAAAGATACTGCGCTAAATCTTTTAAGATATAGAATTTTTCTAAAGTAATGAAAAAGAAAGCTATTGCATTAATAGATTATATTGATGATGATGGAATGATTGCATTTCAAGTTAATCAAAGAGTTAATATAATTGAATTTACAGATAATTGTCTAGTTAAAACTAAGTATGGTTATATAAAAATCTCTAAAGAATATTTAAAAATATTATAAAATGTCTGAAAAATCTCTTTCAATTAAAATTCGAAGAGCTAGAAAAGAGCTAAGAATAATGCAAGGTGAAGCTACTAATATTTATTCTTATCTTACTGTAATAAAGAATATTGATAAAAATAATCATATGGCTCGCAATATATATGTAAGTTTAATAGCTGACAATTTAGAGCAATACTCAGTTAAAAGTATTACTGAACTAGAAAAACTTATTCGAAAACAGAAAAGTAAAATACGTAAATATGATCAAAGAATATGCAAATTACGGTCAACACAAAATATGAAATAGGACAGCAGGTATATCTTTGTAAAACAAAGTTAAAATTTAAAGATGGAGATTTTGTAAATGCGAGTGTACCTAATTTGAATCCTTTTACTGTAACTTCTATTCGGATTCATCAACATCTTAGTTCTCAGAGTATTTATTATCGCTTAGATGGTTTACAAAAATCTATTCGTGAAGATCAGGTTTTTGAATCTATTGAAGCAGCTAAAAAATTTTGTCATGAGCAATAGTTTTAATCATCAATCTTTCTTAAAAGCAGGAGCTGAAAAAGAGCAAGAATTTGCTAATTTATTAGTTCTTAGGAATGGTGGGGTCATTTCACATTCTGATAGAAGTACAGATATTAAAGACCATATAGATCTTTTCTGAACTAAAGACAATAAAACATTTTCTTTTGATGTTAAAAGCTTAAAAAAGAGTAATCGATCAGATAGTAATACAGATAGTAATATTCATTGGATTGAAATTAGTAACGTTAGAGGAAATCCAGGCTGGGTGTATGGAAAGGCAGATTATATTGCTTTTGAGACAGATAAAGAATGGCTTTTAGTAAAAAGACGTAAGTTAATTGATTTAATTAATTCAAAAGTAACAGATACTGCAGTTAAAAATACTAAAGAATTATATACTTACTATCAAAGATATGGTAAAAAGGATATAATTGTTAAAGTTTTAACTAAAGATCTAGCTGAAATAGCTTCAAAAACTATTAATAAATGAGAAAATTAAATATAGCATTAGTTGCACACGATGCTAGAAAACAAGAATTAGTTGATTGGGTTAGGTTTAATGGAAAAACATTATATCCACATAATTTAATAGCAACTGGAACTACAGGTAAATTATTAAGCGAAATATTAGTAAATGATTTAGAAGAAACATTTCCAGGACAAAAAATAGTTTATTATAGTGATCATTTATACGTTACTTCTGTACTTTCTGGTCCTTTAGGAGGAGATCAGATGATAGGAGCTATGATTGCTCAAGGACAAATTGATGTATTAATTTTCTTTTGTGATAATCTTATTACTCAAGGACACCAAACTGATATATCTGCATTAACTCGTTTAGCATCGTTATATAATATTGCTTTTGCAACAAATAGAACTACTGCGGACATGATTCTTACATCCTCATTATTTGGAAATGAAGATTATGTTCCTATTAAACAAGATTTTAGTTCTTATTTAAATAGAAAATTATAGATAATTTAAAAATAAAAAGATATGAGTAAAGTAGTTAAATTTTATTACACTAGACCTCTTTCCTTTCTTGAAGTAGCAATTGTGCCAATTCGAGAAACTGTAGCAGTACCTCAGCAAAAAACTCGTATGAGTGAGCGATATACAATTGCTGCAATATACGATGAGGAAGCTAAAACTATTAAGTTTGGTCTTGCAACATGTGTTCCTGCCGATCCTTTTGTTAAAAAGATTGGTCGAGAAATTGCTGAAAAGAGAGCAGAAACTGAACCTTTCTTTGAAGTAAAAGATTTTGATGGAACTTTTGCAGATTTTAGGCGTTTGGTTATAGAGGTTGGTACTAATAAAGAAGAGGAATTACTTTATCGGAAGTATAACCGTTATATGCAGGCTGCTGATGAAAATCCTAGATCTAGCATTTAAAGGGAAGGTAACCCTTTCTTTGGAAAAAGAACAAGACTTCTTAAAAGATTTCGAAGACTTACTAGCTAAACACGATGCCTATTTTGATGGCACAATTAGGTCTTATGAATTTGACGATTGTGAAATTATAGAAGAAATTGAAGAAGTGAGAAGTTAATATTCCAATTTTTGATAAAGATATTTTAGTTATTCAGGATGAAGATATAAGTAAGATCACATCTTATTTAGAAGATATGTATTCTGTGCATCTTGAGTACCAATCTAATCTAACAGATGGTATTACTTGTATACTACCTAACGGATTAATTGTTATTGGATTAACCAATAACGATCCATATATTGCTTTACATGAATGTACTCATGCTGTATTTGCTTTAAAAGAGATAATAGGATGATCAGATAACGATGAAGAAGTATTTTGTTATACTTTAGAATGAGTCTATAAGCATGTAACAAAGTATATAAATTCTCATGATTAGAGTATATACAGATGGTAGTTATAAACCAACATTAAATCAAGGTGGATATTCTTCAGTTATAACTGAAGATGGAAAAGTAATTAAAATTCTTTATCAAGGTTTTAAAAATACTACTAATAATAGACAAGAACTAAAAGGAGTTTTAGAAGCTTTAAAATATTTTAAAACTCCTCAAGTTCTTGAAATCTATTCAGATTCAAGTTATGTAGTTAGTAGTATAAATAATGGCCATGTGGCTAGATGAATCGAAGAAAAAGACGATTCAAAGAAAAATATGGATTTATGAACTGAAATCTACAAGTTAATTCAGTTTCATAAAGTTACATTTGTCTGAGTAAAAGGACATAATAACAATGAATTTAATGAACTTGCAGATTTATATGCACAACATGCTGCAGAATGTTTAGAATTAACAGAAGATGAAAAGTTTTAAATTAAGAAAAATTGGAAATCATTGGTATCCTTGTATTGATCATGAACTTGGAGATCCTATTAATCTTACTGAAAAAGTTGACCGATATTTAAATATATTAGATCTCTCTAAATCAGGAGAAATTACAGTAGAACTAGAAGAATTAGGAATTTTATTTGGAGGTATAAATATTATCTATTTTAACGAAGAGGATATTGTTCGATATTTGACTACTGATGATAATTTTGATATTCGTTTTGTTGTAAACGAACATGAGTTTCTTATATCTTCTGATGTTTATTGGTTATTGGAAAATCAATTTAATTTTAATTTTCATAAGACTAGTTATAAAATTCATATTTATTAGAGATAGCAGAAATGCTTTGTATTTTTAACCATTATAATTATGGTAGTTAAAGAAACTGCAAAGGACCCTACTGGACCTAAAGATATTAGTAGGAGAGAATGTACATTAAGTAAAGAAATTCAAGAGTTATTACTTCGACAGCTTAAACATGAATTACAAAATCATAATATATACATGAATTTTGCTAATTATTTTGGAGTTCGTGGATTTGTAGTTCTCGAAGAGTATTTTAAATTAAGAGCCGATGAAGAATATTTGCATCATAGTTGGATTCGTAAGTATTTAAATGAAAATGATGCAGAATATATTTATCCTACTATTGATCAATTTGATAAAAAGATAGTGGATATGGTTGATCCGTTCAAGATGACTGTTGATCTTGAAATTGAAACTACTCAAATGATTTATGAAATAGTTGATCAAGCTGCTGCTGAATGCGATTGGGCAACGTTTAACTGGTTACTTGGACACGATGAAACTACTGGTCGTTTAGTTGAGGAACAGCGTGAAGAGGAATCAATCAGTCGTACAGTTAGAGATATTGCAGAATCAGAAGGTTCTTGGCTTCGTAAGGAAAAGTCTATTATGAACGCTTATAAAGGCGATACTGATTAATAGTTAAATCTATGTTAATTCAACTTCCAGATACAATTAAAGACTTATACTTTGTTGGAGATGTTCATGGATCTTGGGATATAGTTACTTATCATATTCGACAATATAAAGTTAAAGATTCAGTTTTTATTTTCTGTGGAGATATTGGACCACGCCAATGCCCAGCACCGGCACCACGTTGACGGTGCCCCAGTTGGGGTGGCTCCAGGCCACGGTCCACGAGGGCGCAACCGATTCCTTGACCAGCGCCAGCAGCAGCACGGCGGCGGCGCCCAGTGCATAGGGCAGCCAGGCGGGCAGCACCGGCGCATCGACGCGTATCCAGCGGTTCAGGCTGCGATGGTACGCCGAATCCTTGTCGGCCTTGTAGGCCGCCAGACGACGGTCAAGGGCGTCCATGACGTCGTCGGCCCGGCCCCGCATGGCGGCATAGCGCATCTCGAACGGGCTGAACACGATGGACGCGGGCTCTGCGGTGCCGCGCCGCTCGTGATGGGTGCCGATGAACCGGGGGATGACGGCGGCGTCCACCTCGCCCCGGTTCAGGGCGTCCAGCAGGGCCGAGTAGTCGGGATAGTCGCGCTGCCGGTACTGCACGCCGAAGCGGCGGGCAAAGGCCTCGAACCCGGCGGGAAAGATGCTCATGGACACCCCGCCCACCAGCTTGTCCTGCAGGTCGAACAGCATGTCCACGCGGGTGCTGCGCCGCACCCATATCTGCCCCCAGTCGATGACCAGATAGTCGCGGTTGTAGCGGTAGGCGGTGCGCGTTTCCGAAAAGGCGATGGGGGCCAGCACGTCGATGCGGCCATCTTCCAGCATGGGCATCAGCCGGTCCCAGTCATCGTACACGTAGCGCACGGTCCAGCCTTCGTCGCGGGCCACGGCGTCCATGACGTCCACCACGATGCCCTGCACCCGGCCATCGGCGCCGCGCATGGACAGCGGCTCCATGTCGTAGATGCCCACCACCACCTCGCGGGCATGGGCCGGGGCGACGGGGCACAGGACGGACAGCAGCACCAGCAGGGCAGGAAGCAGCCGGAGCAGCAGCGGCAACGAAGTGCGGGGAATGCGCGAAACGCAAGGCGAAAACGCCGACAGCGCCGACAGCGCGCAACGGGAACGGCACGACCGGCGTGCGCGTTCGCGGAGGTGGTCCGGGTGCGGATCAGGCACCGGACGGGCGGGTGATGGCGGCCGGGGCAACAGCCTTGGCGGCGCGCAGGGCGTGGATATCCGCATGCAGGTCCCTTGCCGCGCCTTCGGCCAGCAGGCCCAGCGCGACATAGTGGGGGGTGCGGGCGGCGCGCTGCATGGCCTCGCGCACCATCGGCACCCACATCAGGAGATGATCGTCCAGAAAAGCGCGGGCCGCGTCAAGCGTGTCCGGCATGAACGTCGGGAATCCCTTGGACGTTGCGAGTTCCGGGGACGAGGGGGATTCGGACGAAGGGAACTTCGGGGACTCCGGCCCCGACGCGGCAAGCCCGGCGAGATGACCGAGAAAACCTAATTCGCGCCCCAGGTGGTCGTCCGGCTCGTTGCCGGGGCGGTCGGCCCCCAGGCCAAAGCGGGCATAGGCGGCGCGCACGGCAAAGGTGGATTCGCCGAACAGCAGCCGGTCCTTGTCGCGCCACACCGATTCCCACGGCGGCACGGCAATCTCCGGCCCGACGAACAATTGGGCATGGTCGCGCTCCAGATCCTGCGCCAGCGCGTTCCAGCGGGCGTCGTCCCCACCGGGGT
>OGYB01000013.1_pt1 | contig 175727 bp, 138 predicted proteins | sample 1576421 | NCBI WGS metagenome assembly OGYB01 (sample SAMEA3541577, study PRJEB24748) | human gut metagenome | biome: human gut; feature: human-associated habitat; material: faeces | place: China | collected 2012
ACAAGTTTTTTAGTATTGAAGTAATTAATTTGTAAACCTATTTCAGGTAAAGTCAATAATATATTTCACCTTATTATCATATATTGTGCCAACGTTGTGCCATATATTATGATACTGGAATGTCATAATATATGAGAATGCAGTATCACAATATATGATACTGCAATGAAGTGCCGGATCAAAAAAATTAAAACATAATATCTGTTATCTTGTTTTAAATTATAGAGTATCTGCCTTGCGGATTACATTTATAATAAGATATGGGGCAAAAGAAGAAAATAGCAAAGTATATTTTTCCGGCAATAGGATTGCTGGTCGTGGCTCTTACTGTCCTGAACCTGTATCTGAGCAACCGTCTTGAAAGGTATCTGAAAAAAGAACTGAGCCGCCGGACAGCGGAAGCTACGGATGGTTTTTATGCGCTCTCGTTCGACGACCTGTCTATCGGTTTTGTAAAGGGAGAGTTGAAGATAAAAGGCATCAGGCTCGTGCCCGACACAACGGCGTTCCGGCAATGGGCGGCTATTGATAGCTTGCCCCGGACATACGTGAAGGCCGAAGTCGGTGTGATCGATTTTAAAGGGGTGAACCTGACATGGCGCTGGAGTTATAAGAAACTGCATTTTAACTCTTTCGAAATAAAAGATCCGAAGATAGAGATCTTTGATTCGTACAACTCCGACCGGACAGAGAAGAAGGTGAGGAATGTCAGCACTAAATCTTTGTATGAAGTGATCTCACCCTATATAAATGTATTGAGCGTGCGGACACTGAACCTGGAAGATGCCAGTGTCTCTTACACGGTGGAGAATCCGGCGACACCGATCGTCTATGCTTTGGCCGATGTCAGTTTCCGGGCGTATGGTTTTATATTGGATGAGAACTCTTCGCGAAGCGGTAAATTGCTTTATTGCGATAACTTTGAATTTGTCACTCACCAACCGCAGACGCTGCTGGCCAATAACGACTTCGTACTGGAAACCGACAGCATCAAACTGAGCACGCAGGATTCGATAATCTATATAGAAAAGATCAATCTGATCCCGCAGGAGAAGTTGTGGGTAGAGAAAAACCAGAAACCGGACAGCTATGTCGACGCACTGGTTAAAACCGTTGAGGTGAATGGCATACAGTTTAAACGGGAAGAGGCTTTGAATTATCTTACTGCCCGTTCGTTCGAAATCTCATCGTCAGACATACAGGTCTTTAACCAGGCAGGAAATACGGCGTCAAAAGATACCGTGGCTGACACTTCGGTGAAAGTGGATGCCGACTCGTTGGTACAGGCCTTGTCTCTTTACGATATCATATCGCCCGTGTTACACAGCGTCTCTATTCAATCTATCGGCATCCGGGATGCAAAAGTAGCTTATTCGCAGGTGGTGAAAGATTCGGTGGAGGTATATAAACTGGATAACTTTAATTTCCAGGCGAATGACTTCCGGGTGGATTCCGTTTCGGAGGTGAAGCATGGTCTGTGGTATTCAACCAGTTTCGCTTTTGAAGCGACCGGGATCAGTGGGATGATGACAGCCCGTAACCATCGCCTGGACGTGGAGCGTATGGCATTGAACACGGAAACGGGTGATTTCAGTATCGAGAACATCCGTCTGAAACCCCTCTCGGTGCGGTCGCGGAACGACTATATGTCGGGAAGTATCGATACGATCGTCCTGAAAGGTTTACTGTATGATAAAGGGATCAGTGCCGACCTGTTTAAGATAGACCGTCCTGTCATCCGTTATAATAAAGCGCCTTCTTATAGCCGGAAAAATAAAGAACTGAAGGTTCCGGTCGATACCCGGGGGGATATTGAAGGGATATTGAATCCGTTGCTTCAGTATTTATCCATCAAAAAGATCCGTTTGAACCATGCCTTTGTGACGTTGAACGATAGGAGCGTTCCTGATCCGGTCGTTTACAGGTTGAAAGATTTTAATTTCGATGCAACCGATTTCCTGATCGATGATAGTACGAACCGTAGTAAAGGACTGTTCTTCCAGTGCGACCACTTTGGATTCAGCCTGAAGAATTTCGATAATTATTTACCGGGAAAAGAGTATCGCCTGATTGTCGGTAAAGGCGACTTTTCAACCCGGAAAGGTGTGCTTCGTTTACAGGATGTGAAGTTACTGCCTCAGGATTCGTTATGGGAAAAGCCTTCAGACTGGCAGGTTCGCTTTGAAACTCCCCTGATCTCTATTTCCGGTATGAACCGCTTACCCGAAAAGCTTGCTCAAAGCCTGGAGACGGGAACAGTTCATATACAATCGCCGGATGTCGGGATAATCAAAAAGGACGGAACTTTCTTTCAAGCCTGTCTGAAAGATTTTGCAGTCAGCAAGGTCGTATGGGATAGCCTGCATTTGGCTGTTGGAGATATTCTGCTGGCTGACCCTGTGTTTTCTTATCAATTGGAGAATGCGCCGGATAAGGAGAAAAAGCAACCGGCTGCAAAGGAGTTGAAAGATATATATGGAGTATTGGGGCGTTTTACCCCCGACCTGTCTTTAGGAAAGCTGGATGTATCGAATGCCGTGCTGAATAGCGATACGGCCAGTCTGTTGCTGGAAGGGTTACACGTAAACACGGCAGGCCGTTCGTTTAAGCTAAAGACAATCCGGTTCGATACGAAGGATTTATCTTTCCCGCTGGATAATGGTTTCTATACCTTACATATCGGAAAAATAAACCTGGATAACACCGACCTCGACCTCGCTGATATCCGTCTGCTTTCCAAATATCCCAAAAAGGAGTTTGCTTATCTCCAGCCGGAGCATAAGGATTGGTTTGATGTCCGGGCGGGACGTCTGAGTCTGTCGGGAATCGATCTGCCTGCCTGGATTGCGGAGAAAGTAATCAGGGTAAGAAAGGTACAGGTGGACGATGCCGTCCTGCAGAATTTTAAAAATCAGCAAATCATTGTCCCTAGGCGTATTGTACCGATGATCTATTCCGGTTTACAGAAAGCACCGGTTAAGTTGGCGATCGATAGCCTGGATGTCAATAACTTTTCCGTCGTTTACGAAGAACTGGCCCGGAAAGGGATAGAGCCGGGAAAACTATTCTTTACGGAGATGAATGGGAAGTTCTCCGGATTTACGAATATCGTTACCCGTCCGAATCAGTATATCCGCCTGGATGCAAACGGCAAATTGATGGGCAAAGGATACTTTACCGCTACCTGGCTATTACCGGTCGACTCGCTGAACGACCGTTTTATCCTGAATGCCCACATGAAAGATTTCGACCTGACAGCCTTAAATGAACTGATCACCCCGCTTGCCTTTGCCAAAGTGGAAAGTGGCCGGCTGGATGATTTTACATTCAGTACGGAGGCTTCGAGCAAAGGGGCGAAAGTCGATATGTTGTTTCTTTACAGGGATCTGAAAGCGGAGATATTCAAGGAAAAGCATGGTGAAGTGATCGATAATAAGTTTTTGTCGCGCCTGGCCAACCTGGTGTTGAAGCACGATAACCCGGATCATCCGGAAAAAGGAGGGCACAAACCCCGTCAATCGGACCTGACAGTTGAGCGGGATCCGTATCATTCCACCTTTAATTATATATGGCAGATACTGCGCCCCCCTCTGATCGAGTCGGTAGGAGTTTCTAAAAAGACACAGGATGTGGCGAAGGAAGTAAGCGGCTTTTTAACAAAAATAAAAAACTTCTTCCATCCCCGGAAGAACAAGGCGCAAGCTGAAGAAACGGCCGGGAAAACAAATTAACGGGTGAACTTATCCGTGGATGAAATGTTTTAACTATATAGATGTTTGTCTCGCAGATAAGTAATAAACGTAAATATGGAATATGACATAGTTCATCATCCGGAGAAATATCGCTTCGAGGTGAAACAAGATGATTTAACAGCCTTTGTACAATACAGGCTTGTCGGTAATAACCTGGATATTATTCACACGATAGTACCCGGTCCTCTGGAAGGGCAAGGCATCGCCGCTTCGTTAGTGAAAGCAGCCTTCGACTACGCATTAGAGAATCAATTAAAGCCGCGGGCAGTTTGCTCGTACGCTGTTGTATGGTTAAAAAGACATCAGGAATATGCAAGATAACCAATTTGAGAATGATGATTATCCTTTAATCGTAACTCCCAGCAAATGGGCTAGTTCGAGTGCTTGTAGGGAAGTTACAGTGGCTCCACGTAACTCACAACCTGTGATGGGGCTTATCCGTATGCCGGATATGTCGCAGTTACTTAAATCAGCACCTTTCAAGGAAGTACGGTAAAACTCCGCTTCTTTCAGGTTGCATGCATCAAATACCGTATAGGCAAACTGGCAACTCTCCAACGAACCGCTTTTCAGGTCGCTTTGATGGAAGCCGATATATTTTAATTTGCTCATGGTCAGGTTGATATATTCAGCCTTGCAGTTGCTGAAAGTAATATGATTTAAAGACGATTCGGAGAAATTCGCACCGATCAGTTTACAATCGATAAACTCGACACGGTGGAAGCCGGATTCGGAAAAATTGACATTAGAAAGATCGCAGTTCCGGAAGATTATATCACTGAACTGCGATTTTTTTATGCTGCAACCGATCAGCATACAATTCGTGAACAAACAGGATTGTATACTGATATTTTTAGTCTTGATCTCGAATACTCTTTGATTCTTGAAAGCAAACTCTGTCAAATCTTCCCCCTCTTTCAGGAGTACCTCATCCAGCGCTATGTCTTCTTTTAAAACGGCTGTTATCCGCGGAGCAGTTATCTTCATCTTATCTCGTTTTGTAATGAGTCGGTAAAGGTAACTATTTTGATCCGGATTTCCCGTTTCATCTATCTTAATCCAGCAACTTACCGGGAATAACGATCTTGTTCTCCTTTTGTGTCCTGAAGATAATAAATTCGACCTCTTTCGATTTATCGACCTTTTGAAGTACTTCCTGCATCTCCCGGAGGTTATTGACCGGAGTTGTCCCTATCCGGACGATCACGTCGTTAGGGCGGATATAATCCCGTAGCTTGCCACCCAATGCATTGACCGAAATAACGTATACGCCCCGTTCCGAGTCCATTCCCGTAGCCGAACGTTCGCCCAGTGTCTGTAAACTTTTGATCGTGGCACCACACCAGTCGGTGATGTCGCTGCCGGCATGGTCGGCGATCATGATCGGTGCCGGCATCTTGGGTGTGTGTGCGATCGCTTTCAGGCGGGGAGAGACTACGCCGAACTGATCCATGACAAAGTTATGGAAACCGCCTTTCGTGATTGCTTCGGAATCGTCGGGAATAGTGAAATCTCCTTCCGACGGATTGCGGAATTGTACGGAGGTGACGATCGAATGTTCATCCGTCTTGTTTTTGATTGCTGCCGCGTACGACATGCTGTCCGTAAAGATATTGTAGTCGACCATCAATCCCCATTCGCGCACGCTGATCGGTTTATATTCGGTCATCACGATATTCCGTGTAAAGACGTCGCCGCTGTTATTGAACCAGACGTGCGGGTGGAAAGAGTTGTTGATCATGATGTTATTCTCTACTACCCGGTAGAAACCCTCCCTTAACTTGATCCCTCCGTTGAGGCATAAGTTATTATATATATGGTAGTTGCTTGAACCGTCATCGAGGTCGATATCCCATCCCCGGTCGCAACGGAAGCGGTTGTTCCTCATGATGGTCGTCTGGGTGGCATCAGCCAGGATGAGGGCGGGATCTTTGGCTGCAATCGACTCCATCTCCTTGTATTTCGGATGCCAGTAGCGGTCGCGTCCCCAGGAATTGAAAGAACCGTGGTCACCTGTTTCCTTGACCGTATCGAATATGTCGTTGAACTCCAGGATATGGCCGCCCCAGGTTCCTTCGCTGATATTGATCCCGGCGCGGGGAGTGTCGTAGATACTGTTGTGGCTGACGGTGATTGCCTGGCACATGGACAGCTCGACGCCTGTGATCTGCTTTTCGTAGAGGCCGATCGAATGGATCAGATTGTCGTATACGAGACATTGTGCCGGATAATTATTGTTTTTGGGGCCTTTACCCGGATCGATCTCATCGTACGGGACAAACTCGCCGTATTCGAAACTCGGTGAACGAACGCCGGCCGGATCGCCGACGAAGCAGATCGCACTGGCTCCGATCTGCGTCAGGTGCGAACCGGATACTTCCGAATGGCGGTTGTAGTTGGAGAAGAATACGGCATTCCCTCCCAGGTTATGCAGGTAAGCATTACGCAAGGCACAATGTTCCGTTCCTTCAAAGAACACCGCCGCTCCCCGGTAGATCGACCAGTCCGAGCGGAGCAGTTGCTCGTAAGGTTCCATAAAGGTGCGGAGGGTCTGCGTCAGTTCCAGTCCGTCAAGCGTGATGTTCTTTACCGGATCGGCTTCTGTTCCCCGGAATTCGATCAGGTGTTTGAGCTGCGGGGATTCGAAGAGGACTTCGGATACGTTTTCACCCTCGAGCGGGTAGTAGTATAGAACTTGTTCGTCGGCAGCGTAGAACCATTCGCCGGGAGCGTCCAGTTCTTCAAATATATTTTCCACCATCCGGTTGTCCGGATGTATTCCCAGCTGGCGGTTGTTTTGCCAGCCGCCTTCCATCGACAATTCTCCTTTTTTGTTTTTTCCGGTGATGCGGTAATGGAAATCTCCCCAGTCGTGTTTATGCATGGCATGTAAATAACCACCGGCCGGATTTTTCCATTTTTTTACCCGTTCGGGAGCGGTTGCCTGGGCGGAAGTCCCGTTGAAACGGACGGCTTTCTCGTCGAAGTTCGGGAAGCGGGCCAAATGACGCAATTGTCCGTCGGCAACCAGCATATCCATAACCGGACTACCGTTTACTTTCGCTTTCATGATCCCTTTCTTATAAGGTTCCCATTGCAGGTTCAAAGGTATTCCCCCTGAGAGGACGACCTGTTCGCCAGGATAGGCTTTTACGGATAATTGCCGGGTGTCGTTCCCATCCTGCGAAGTGAAAACGACCGGTTTGTCGAGAATATACTTCCCTTCCCGTAAATAAATAACAATTTCACCCTTTTCCGTCCGGGCTTTTTCCAAAGCCGCCGGAATACGGTTGAATGGATTCCGGGCACTTCCATCGCCATCGGCTTTCCCTTCCGGGGAAACATAAAACTCGGATTGCGCCGATATCGGTAGTGTTGTAAAGGCTAGCAGTAAGGCCAATGAGGCTTTCAGTACATTGCTTTTCATTACTAATTAGATTTAAATTCCTATATAAGTGTGTTCTATCTCTTTTCTTCTGATAAACCGATCACATCGTTGCTACCCGTTCAGACAGAATAGGGCTATAGCTGAGATAATTCTTGTTGTTGGCATAAATGAACAACAGGGAACCGCCTTTGATCGTATTAATGATCGGTTTGCTGACCGATTGCGGAAGGGCGGGACAACCGAAGCTACGGCCCAGCCGACCGGAAGAAGCAATGACGGAAGGATTGGAATAAGCCGCTCCGTGAATAACGATTGCCCGCTCTTTGGCACGGTCGTTGATTCCTTTTTCCAGCCCGTTAAGCACCAGTGAATACCCGTTTTTCCCCTGATAAGTATTTTCAGTCAGGAAAAATCCCAGAGAACTTTTAAGCGAACCGTTCTCGTTGGAGAAAGAAGTTGCGTAATTCCCCCCGCTATTCTTCCCGTGTGAAACCAGTGAGGAGAACAACAGTTTCTTATGTCTCATATCGAACACATAAAAACGTTCTTCCGTGGAAGGTTTGCTGAAATCGACCAGGGTCAGAATCTCTTTATCTTTTTGTGTGATCTTATTATAACCGGCCACAGCCTGCTCGAATGCTGCATAATTGACTACTCCATCCAGCTCCATTTCGACATATAACTGCCGGCAGCTTGAAGTTACGGACGTGCGGGGCTCCGGACGACTCATGGAAGAGAAGCTCGCCGGGATAAATAAAAGGAACAGATATAAGAAAACTTTGTGCATGTCTGTGTGAATCAGATCACAAAGGTAAAATATTTAATCGAAAACAAAAACCAGCGTCTCCTCGATCGGTGCCCAGTCGTAAATAAATTTAGCATGTGAAGTGGCATTCCTCACACACATGTGGGAGCGGGGAGTGGTTCCCAGCGACGGGCTGAACTCGATGAGCGTTTTCCTCGGCGCGTTGACCGGTACGCCGTGAATATATCCGCCATTGGTAAAACGGCTGGCGTAAGGAGCAAAACCACCGGTCTCCGTCGTCCCGTCCACCAGATAGATCATCCGGGGTTTCTTTTCCTGGATAACGAAAATACCCGGAGGAGTTTCCTGGGCATAAGGCGGCCTGTGTAATCCGGTGGTTGCCGGGTTCATGCTCCTGACCAGCCATTTATCCCCTATATGTTCGAGGGTGGCTATATTCTGGTTCTTGGTATCGACGAAGATCGCTTTTTTGAATACGACCGTGTCGGCGATAGTTTCGATATATTTGCGGGGCACCATCCATTCTTTTCCGGTATGGACGGAAGCCACTTTTATAAAGTTTGTGTAATCTTCCAGATGTTTAACCAATGCACCGTCGCGGCCATAGAGTTCGGGTACGGCGGTATCGGCCGGGAGATAAAGCGGTACGCCCTGGAAACGTTCCACTCCCAGCGAGTCGGCGATCCGTCGGTAGGAGTCGCGGTGATAGTTCCTGACCAGCGGAGCTTCCCCGTTCTTATTCCTGTAATTCTGCAGGATCGACCAGGTGGCCGGTTCCCGTTGGGTAGACTCGAGCCAGGTGAGCCGTTCGCGTATCTTATCCCATTGGAATTCGCGGGTGGTATCTTTATAAGGATAACTGTCGGCCAGTGTATGCTGGTCGTAAAGCAGTTCCTTTTCGATGATGATCTCTTTGGGAGCCGCTTCGACTTCTTCCACCACTTCGGTGACAGTCGAGTCCGGCACCGATAGTTCATCCGGCACCGGCTTGTCCGTCTTCATCGTACAATAGCTGAGGCTAAGGGCGACAAGACAAAATACCGGAAATATAACAGCTCTTTTCATGCTTGGTTTCTTTTTAGGGTGAATATACATTTTATTATTGACATATCCACCGGTTTATCAGGAAAAGAGGTTATCCCATCCGGAATAACCTCTCCACTTTTTACTCTGCTAACATAAATGAGACATCTGTCCCATCAATCATATTTAATAACGCTTACCGGACAGCTTTCGGCCGCTTCCTTGATTCCTTCTTCGTAATCGTTAAAGTCTACGCCCTCATTCACGTGGGAACGGTCGGTTACGTGAAAAACTTCCGGGCAGATGCCTTCGCAAGTACCGCAGGCGATACAGTCTTCTTCTATCCAAACACTTTTAATTGCCATAGTTGTATACATTAAAGATGATTTATACAAGTATAACAAATCAAGGGGTAAAATGGTTGATGTAAATAAGACACGAAATCAACTCCGTTTAAAACTAATTTAACGCTTAAGGAGCTATGAATTAAAATTATTTGATTACGTTTACAGCAATAAAATCTTTGATTAACTATTCATAAACTAAAAACAACATGGATAACGCTATTTTTAGATTTCCTAAGCCTATTAATGAACCGGTAAAATCGTATGCTCCCGGATCAAGTGAAAAAGCAGCATTAAAAAGCACGTTAGCTCAATTATCGAATGAAGAATGGGATATTCCATTGATCATCGGTGGTAAAGAAATCCGTACAGGTAATACCGGAAAAGTTGTTATGCCGCATGATCATCATCATGTACTGGCTACTTATCATAAAGCCGGAGAAAAAGAAGTGCAAATGGCTATCGACGCCGCCATGAAAGCGCATAAGGAATGGTCGGAACTTCCCTGGGTAGAACGTGCTTCGGTTATGTTGCGGGTGGCAGAACTCTTCGCTACTAAATACCGTTATCTGTTGAATGCGTCCGTGATGCTGGGGCAGAGCAAGAACCCCTATCAGGCGGAGATCGATGCTCCTTGTGAACTGATCGACTTCCTGCGTTTCAGTACATTCTATGCAAGCCAGGTATATGCAGACCAGCCTTATTCCGAAACAGGTATCCTGAACCGTATGGAATACCGTGCTTTGGAAGGTTTCGTTTTCTCATTGACTCCGTTCAACTTCACCTCGATTGCCAGCAACCTGAATATGGGGCCGGCCATGATGGGGAATGTTGCGGTATGGAAACCGTCTACAACGGCTATTCATTCAAACTATTTGCTGATGAAAGTATTCCAGGAAGCCGGACTTCCGGATGGTGTCGTGAACTTTATCCCGGGACAGGGAAGCGTGATCGGTAAGGTTGTTACTGCCAGCCGCGATCTGGCAGGCTTCCATTTCACCGGATCTACCTCTACCTTCAATACGCTATGGCGCCAGATGGGTGAAAACCTGGGACATTATAAATCGTATCCGAAGATCGTAGGCGAAACAGGTGGTAAGAACTTTATCTTCGCCCATCCTTCAGCTCCGGCGGCAGATGTGGCAACAGCCATTGTACGCGGTGCGTTTGAATATCAGGGACAGAAATGTTCTGCCGGTTCGCGTGCCTATATCCCTGCTTCCATGTGGAATGAAGTGAAGGATATGGTGGGTGCCATGCTGAAAGAAATCAAGATGGGTGACGTACAGGACTTCACTAACTTTATAAATGCCGTTATCGACGAGCCGTCGTTCGATAATATCATGGGATATATCAACTATGCAAAACAAGCTCCGGATGCAGAGATCGTATTTGGTGGCAACGGGGATAAGTCGGTAGGTTACTTTATTGAACCGACTGTCATCCAGACAACAAACCCGGCCTTCAAATCGATGGTGGAAGAGATCTTCGGCCCGGTAATCACAATCTATGTATACGAAGACAGCAAGTTTGAAGAAACCCTGGAAATCTGCGATCAGACTTCTCCTTACGGCCTGACCGGTTCGATCTTCTCACGGGATCGCTTTGCTATCGATAAGGCGTTCAATAAACTGCGTTATGCAGCAGGTAACTTCTATATCAACGATAAACCGACTGGTGCCGTTATTGCACAGCAACCGTTCGGAGGCTCGAGAGCTTCCGGTACAAACGATAAGGCAGGTGGCCCGTTGAACCTGATCCGCTGGACGAATCCTCGCTGTATCAAAGAGGCTTTAGTCCCACCGACATCTTACGGTTATCCGTTCTTAGGTGAAAAATAAACACAATAAAACAGTTGGCAACCGGTAGCTTGAAACGTATGTTTCGGGATTGCCGGTTGCTGGCTGTGACCTTTTAAAAATCAGATACTATGTTAGACTTTAATAATACCGAGATTGCTTTTTCTTCTAAATCGCAGTCTGAACTGAAAAACGCTTACTTACTATTCAACACAATCAAATATCCGTGGTTGGTAAAATGTGCCAGTATCGGTAGTAATATCGCTCTGAAGATCCATTTCCCTCTGGCATGGGCTGTTAAGCCGACTTTATACAAGCAATTTGTAGGAGGTGAAACATTGCAGGACTGCACCAAAGCTATCAACCATCTCCGCCAGTTCAATGTGCTCTCTACCCTCGACTTCTCTGCCGAAGGCGAACAAACTCCCGAAGGCATCCAGGCCACATTCGAAGAAACAATGCGTTCGATCGATTTTGCCAAAGGTAACGACAATCTGGCTTATGCCGTATTCAAGCCTTCTACTATTACGACCGATGAACTGCTTGCCAAAGCTTCAGAGAAACGCAGCGAGCTGACCATAGAAGAAGTAAAAGCTTTCCGTGAATTTAAAGAACGCTTCATGGCTTTCTGCCAGCGTGCTTACGAGAATGATGTCCGTCTGATTGTGGATGCCGAAGATTACTGTTTTCAGGATGCTTTGGACGAACTGACAGACGAGGCGATGCGTAAATACAATAAAAAACGTGCGATCGTATTTGCAACTTTGCAGATGTATCGGCACGACCGTATGCCTTATTTGCGTCGTATTCTGGATGATGCTAAAGAAAAGGGATATATCGCCGGTGTGAAGTTTGTGCGTGGTGCTTATATGGAAGCAGAGCGTGCGCGTGCTGCGGCTTTGGGTTATCCCGATCCGATCTGCAAGGATAAAAAGGCCACTGACGATAATTACGACGAAGCTGTCCGTTTCACGATGGATCATCTGGAACATTTCGAGATGTTTATGGGAACGCACAACGAGGAAAGTAACTATAAGTTGGCCCGCCTGATGGACGAAAAAGGCATTAAACGGAATGATTCCCGTATCTTCTTTGCCCAGTTGCTGGGGATGAGCGATAATATCTCATTCAATCTGGCTAATGAAGGATATAATGTAACCAAGTATGTCCCTTATGCTCCGGTAAGAGACGTATTGCCTTACCTGATCCGCCGTGCCGAAGAAAATACTTCGGTAGCAGGACAAACCAGCCGCGAACTGAAAATGTTGCAGGCCGAACTGAACCGGCGTAAGAAGGTGAATCGATAAACACTCACAGAATGTTTTCGGTATTTTGTTTGCCATTTGCAATATGCCGATGCAATGTGTTGTTAAACAGTTATATATACTATTGCAAATGCTTTTTTTGTTTGCAATGTTATTTGTCATTTGCCATAATTAACCGTAAGAGGAATGATGGCAAATGGCAAATAGTATGGCAAATAGAAAAGTGATTTGCCATGTCTTATTATGCTTATTGATAGGATGTTATAGAAGTATATTGCAAATGGCAAATAAATACTGAAAACATTGTGTATAAAAGATGTTTTATCATGTATCACTTCTGAAACTATTGCTCCCTTCCGGTCTAAGTAAATCAAACCCTATAATAAACTAATTGTTAACTCCTTACTTAGTATAACTACCCTGTACAGGATAATCGATTAGCCTGTACACCCTGGTGGATTATCCTGTACACCTTGGCTGGCTATCCTGTACACCTTGCCAATAAGGAGTCCTTACATTTCAATTAGTTAGTAGGGAGGAATGAATTAGTTTCCCGGCTTCTGCCGGTTAGTAAGTCGGTATTCCAAATTCGATCCGTTGGTCATGCTCCACGTAGTTGCCGCAGGTATAACTACCGTAAAAGAATAATCATTCGGATTTGCATTTATCATAGCATACAAAAGTATGGAAAAAAGGAATAAAACCCGTACATTTGCTACAAAATATATAAAGCTTTTAAATCGAAAACAAAAGATGAACAAACTTATTGCAGCCGGCTTTTTGCTGGCTTGTGCGTTTTCTGTGACTAATGCCGAAGCACAAGAGGAGGACGAATATGTATTCACCCCGGTAAAAGAATTGAAAATTACTCCTGTAAAGAACCAGAACCGTACTGGCACCTGTTGGTCTTTCTCTGCGATCGGCTTTCTGGAGTCTGAGTTGCTACGTATGGGGAAAGGCGAATATGACTTGTCTGAAATGTTTGTGGTAAACCATTCTTATAAGGACAAGGCCGATAAGTTTGTCCGTTTGCATGGCTGTTTGAATTTTGGGCAAGGGGGTTCTTCCGGCGATGTGCTGTATGCAGTCGAGCATTACGGTATCGTTCCTGAGTCGGTAATGACCGGGTTGCAGTATGGTGAAGACCAGCACGTACATGGCGAACTGGAAGGGCTGGCACTCTCTTATGTAAATACCGTGATTAAAAATCCGAACGGGAAGCTATCTACAGCCTGGAAGAAAGGGTTGGATGGTATCGTAGATGCCTACCTGGGCGAAATACCGGAGAAGTTCACTTATAACGGAAAAGAATATACTCCAAAGAGTTTCAGAGATGAACTGGGATTGAATATGGACGACTATGTTTCTTTGACATCTTATACACATCATCCTTTCTATACAGCGTTTCCTCTTGAACTGGAAGATAACTGGCGCTGGGAGTCAGCCTATAACCTGCCTTTGGATGAACTGATGCAAGTAATAGATAACGCGATCAATACCGGTTACACGATTGTATGGGGCTCTGACGTCAGTGAAAAAGGTTTTACCCGTAACGGTATTGCCGTCGCTGCTGATGTGGCTTCTATCGAGACTGCCGGCTCGGATCAGGACAAATGGGTCGGTCTGAGCAAATCGGAAAAAGAGGAGGAGATCAAGAAGATGATCGGGAAGCCGGGATGTAAGGAGCTGGCCATTACTCAGGAAATGCGTCAGAAAGAGTATGATAACTATCAGACAACGGACGATCACGGTATGCAGATCTACGGTATAGCAAAAGATCAGAATGGTAAAAAGTTCTATATGGTAAAGAATTCCTGGGGAACTGATAACAAATATAAAGGTACCTGGTATGTATCAGAACCGTTTGTAGCTTATAAGACACTGGATATTGTCGTTCACAAAGACGCCCTTCCCAAAGCGATCAAGACAAAAATAGGTATTAAATAATATAGAGAAGAAAAAGGACGCTGTTGAAGGCGTCCTTTTTTATTTTTATTTACTGGCCTTCAATCCTCTGATGACAGAAGAGGTGAAACCGGACAGTTCCATTTCATTCAACCCCTTGATGGTAATACCGCCGGGAGTGGTAACCTTGTCGATTTCCATTTCCGGATTGCTCTTGTTTTCCAGTAACAGGTCGGTAGCCCCTTTTACGGTGTGGACAACGATTTCCTGTGCCTGCTTCGGATAGAAACCCAATTCGACACCGCCTTCAATGGCAGCACGGATATAACGAAGGGCGAAAGCGATACCGCTGGAAGCCAGTGCAGTACCGGCACCCATCAGGCGTTCTTCTACCAACATCGCATTACCAAGCTCATTGAATATATTTATTATCAGTTCGGATTGCTCCGGTGTCGCGTTATGGGCGGAGACGAAAGTCATACTGCTCAATACCTCGATAGCGGTGTTGGGCATAATACGGAAAAGAGCCGGAGTAACCCAGTCTTCATAACTGGTGTTTTTAGTGAGATAAGAATTCAGCGTATCGAAGGTGATTCCGGCAGCTACCGAAACGATCACTTGTTTGTCGTAATCGAGAACTCCCTTTATCTGGTCGATGATCTCTTCCACCCGCCAGGGTTTTACTGCAATGACGATAATGTCTGCACCTTTTACTGCTTCTATGTTGTTGAGCGACAATACAAAGTCAGGATTGGCTGCTTTCATTTTGTCCAATGTGGCTTGCGACTGTGCCGTACAGGTGATGTCCGATGCTTTGAACATATTTCCTTTTGCCAGTCCCTTGGCAATGGCACCGCCGATACTTCCGGCTCCGATAATCGTAATTTTCATGTCTCCGTTAATTTTTTATTGTAAAATCGTAAGATGCAAAAGTATGGAAAAAAGGAATAAAACCCGTACATTTGTCACAAAATGTATAATTGCTAATAAAATCGAAAACAAAAGATGAAGAAACTTATTGTTGCCAGTCTGATGCTGGCTTGTATGCTTTCTACTTCAGTAGGAGCACAGGAAACGGAAGAATATGTGTTTACTCCCGTGAAAGAGTTGAAAATTACTCCGGTTAAGAATCAGAACCGTACAGGAACATGCTGGTCTTTTTCCGGTATCGGTTTCCTTGAAGCTGAATTGCTGCGTATGGGAAAAGGGGAGTTCGACCTTTCGGAAATGTTTGTCGTAAGTCATTCCTATAAAGATAAGGCAGACAAATTTGTGCGCCTGCATGGTTGCCTGAACTTTGCACAGGGTGGATCGTTCGGTGATGTGCTGTATGCTACCAAACATTACGGTGCGGTTCCCGAATCGGTAATGAACGGATTGCAGTATGGTGAAAGCCAGCATGTACACGGCGAGCTGGAAAGCCTGGCTATCTCTTATGTAAACACAATTATCAAGAACCCGAACGGTAAGTTATCTCCTGTCTGGAAGAAAGGTTTTGATGGAATTATCGACTCATACCTGGGTGCAGTTCCCGAAAAGTTCACTTACAACGGAAAAGAATATACTCCGGAAAGTTTCGGAAAAGAACTGGGTTTGAATATCGACGATTATATCTCTCTTACTTCTTATACACACCAGCCTTTCTACACTGCATTCCCTATCGAAGTGCAGGATAACTGGCGTTGGGATCTTTCATACAACCTTCCGTTGGATGAACTGATGCAGGTGATGGATAATGCGATCAATACCGGTTATTCTATTGCATGGGCTTCCGATGTAAGTGAAAAAGGATTTACACGTAACGGTATAGCGATTGCCGCCGATGTTACTTCTATTGAAACATCCGGTTCGGATCAGGACAAATGGGTTGGCTTGAGCAAGACTGAAAAGGATGCTGAAATCCGTAAGATGATCGAAAAACCGGGTTGCAAGGAACTGACTGTTACCCAGGAAATGCGTCAGAAGGATTATGACAACTATCAGACTACCGACGACCACGGTATGTTGATCTACGGTATCGCAAAAGACCAGAATGGTAAAAAGTTCTACATGGTAAAAAATTCATGGGGAACTGATAACAAATATAAAGGAACATGGTATGCTTCTGAACCGTTCGTAGCCTACAAGACTATGACTATCGTTGTTCACAAAGATGCACTGCCTAAAGCGATCAAAGCGAAGTTGGGTTTGAAATAATTCAATCTCGGAAGATAAAACAAAAAGAGGCGTTCCCCGGTAGGAGTTGGGGCGCCTCTTTTCTATTTATACAAAGATGTGCTTCTTTATGGAACCAGTATCAGGGTGTAATTAAGATCTGATGCTGCTTTCTGTAAATCCTGGTTCAGCAGGGTCAGGCTGTCGCCTTCTGCCTGGAAATAGAATTCCATGCTACCGTCGCTTGGGATCAATTCGTAAACAACCGCTTCCGCATCGACCGGAGTACCTTTTTTCACTTTGCGTTTACCGGTAGAGGAGAAAGTCTTATCCTGTCCGTTCTCAGCTTCCAGGTAGGTGGCATCCATTTCGTAAACGCCGTCGTCGCTGTCCTGCTGATAGAATAAAGTCAGGTCATAAACAATGCCTGGGCCGTCTGCTGCAGGGAATGTGCCTTTATATTTTTTCTGAATGACAGAACCCTTTTTAGGATCGACCTTCAGCGAGTCGCGCATATTCACAGGCTTGCTCGTTTTCCCCGTTACTTCAGGTAAAGCCGGTGCATCGGGCACTGCTTCTGCTACTGCGACACTTTCTTCTTCTATTAAAGCGGGTTCGGCTGTTTTCTTCCCACTACATGCAGCTAGTAAAGCCAGAGCTGCTACTGCGATAAAATACTTTTTCATTATTCTGCATTTTTATTTATTAGTGACTTTGCCGATATAACAAAAGTCCCCCTGCATTTTGTTTTGCAGGAGGACTTTTTTAACTATATAACAGGCTGTTTCTTACTTTTTATCCGGCTCGTCCGGCTTTTGCAGATATTCGGAAGGGATGGTGGTCGCACTTCCGTCGCGTCCGGCAAAATAATGAGGCGACATGATCTCTATACCGGCCTCGTTGAACGTATCCTGTATGTTCTGGTGCAGGTCTGAATAGATCTGCGATAACTGGTCGGCCTCTTTTATATATGCGTTGATCTGGTAGCAGGGATAATAATCCTGTAGTTCCGTTTCCAGCACGAAAGGCTTCGGATGCGGCAAAACTCCCGGCGTTGAACGGGCTGCATCGATCAGCAGCTGATGAACCTGCCGCCAGGGAATATCGTAACCGATACTGACTGTCGAGTGGATGATCAGGCCGAACTGCCGGGCGGAAGCACTGTAGTTGACCGTATGTGACGACATGATGAAAGAGTTCGGGATCGTAACCACTTCATTCTTGGGCGTACGGATACGGGTCACGAACGGCGTTTTCTCGATCACGTTACCGGTTGTCTCGTTCAATTTGATGCGGTCGCCGAGTTTGAACGGACGCATATAGGTAATGACCAGCCCTGCAATGATATTACCGATCACCGTACTCGATCCCAGCGATACGATCAGTCCGACAAAGACCGATATACCTTGGAATACACCGGAGTCGGAGCCCGGCAGATAAGGATAGATCATTGCGATCATAAAAGCATACAGCAGGAAACGTATGATATTGAAGGAAGGTTGCGCCCAGTCCGGATAGAACCCGGTGATCTTCAGCTTCTCACTCTCTATTTCGTTCGCTATGTATTGGATACCTTTGATGATATATTTTACACAGTAGTAAATGACAATGATAATGAATAGATTGGGGATATATTCAATAACCGATTTAAGAACCATTTTGATCGGTTCAATAATATAAGTGAACAACTTCATTGCCAAGTTCTCCGTCTGCGGGAATATGGCAAACAGCATCGGGACACTGAACATAAGTTGTATCAGCAGTACGATATAACGCAGGATATTATTCAGGAATATAAGTATCCTACCTTGTCGGTGGGTATTCAGGAATTCATAATCGCGTATGGTGATGGAGTGGAGCTTGTTCTGTTTCAGCCAGATAATCCGCCGGCGTAGCTTTTTGAACAGATAGTTCGTCAGCTTGAAGAACAGATACTGGACAACCAGTACCAGCACGAATAACGCCACCCGCTTGACAACCTGAAGCAAGCCGTGTTCTTTTTTCAGCGATACGATCTTATCGTTGACAACGGACTGGTATTTTTTAGCCAGGACTTCCCTTTCCGTATTTAACCAAAGGGCGTCCTGATCCGTAACACTCAGTATTACTTTTTCCCCATACATGATATCGGTCTGGTATTCACTGTTGAATATATGTACGGAGTCTGTTTTCAGGCTGAGGTCTTTACCGATTTTCAGGATCATGTTAACCGCGTTCTCCGCCCGGTCGTAGGCAGATACACCGCCTCTTTTGGCATAGAAGGTGAGAAGGGTGTCGCTGTCGATGATAAGCGGTACGCCGGGAGTCAGCGTCCGCAGCGAGTCGATGCTGCGGCGTTGTTCTTCCCTCTTAAGCGAGTCGGTAGTGATGTGCATATTCAGCGCATCGTTCAGTTCGGTTCGCAGCATTATCTCGTTCAGTTTCATTTCCTGCAACTGGAGCTCGAGTTCCTGCATCCGGATGGAATCCTGCCGCCGTTTTTCTTCGACAGCCGCCGACGAGTCGACGACTGCTTCGTTCGTTTTGTTCTCTGTAATAACAGCATTCAGTAATCCTTCCGCCTTTTCCCGTATCTGTGACGTAGCCCGGGATGGCATAAGGAATATCGCCGACAATACGGCAATGCATAACATCAAACGTTTCATTGTGTTTTTACTCTAAGCTTTAATTATATGTATTTATTTGCCGCCGGCCGGTAAATGTTTCAACCAGTAGTCGGCCATGCTCTTCCGCAGATGCAATGTCGTTCCTTCGCGTTCGTAGATACCGTGGCTGCGCATCGGGTAACTGATCTGGCTGAAGATCTTTCCGTGTTTCACCAGTTCGTTTACCAGCATTTCGCAGTTCTGGTAATGTACGTTGTCGTCTCCGGTTCCATGTATCAGCAATAAGTTCCCTTTCAATCCTTTGGTATAGGAAATAGGAGAGCCCTTGCGGTAACCTTCCGGATTGTTTTGAGGGGTATTCATGTAACGTTCCTGATAGATCGTATCGTATAAGCGTTGGTCGGCAACGAATGCGATAGCGATACCCGTATGGAATATTTCCGGATACCGGAACATGCAGTTCAATGTCTGGCTACCGCCGCCGCTCCATCCGGTGATACCGATACGGGTCGGGTCGATGAACGAAAATTGTTTGGCGAGATCCTGTATGCCCCGTGCCTGGTCTTCGGAAGCAAATGTCCCGACCTCTCCGTAGATGCATTTGCGCCATTCGCGTCCGCGCGGTGCATTGGCTCCCCGGTTTTCGATGCTGACATAGATATATCCCTGGTTGACCATATACTGTGTCCATAGGTCGCCGCCGCCCCAAACATCCTGTACGGTCGATCCGGCCGGTTCACCGTAGACCTCGATGATTACCGGATATTTCTTTGACGGGTCGAAGCCGACCGGCTTGATCATGCAAACGTCCAGTTCCAGATCGCCGGATTTCGCTTTGACGAACTCTTTCGGGTTCAGACCCAGCGCGTTGTATTGTTCTTTGGCTTTCGCATTGTCTTCAATCATGCGTACGGATTGGTTTTTCGGGAATGATACCATGTCGATGACAGGTGGTGTTACCGAGTTGCTATACGTATGTACGGCCCATTTGCCGGTGGGCGACATATTATAACGGTGCTGTCCGGGTTGGTTTTCCGGGCTGAGGCGTTTTACTTCCCCTTTCCCGAACAGGTTGGCACTGTACAGGTAGCGTTGTGTGTAATTGTCGGGCGAAGCGATGAAATAAACCAATCCTTTCTGAAGATCGCTGCCTACCGGTTCGATATAATCGAAGTCTCCCTGGGTAACAGGTACGATCTCCTTACCGTCGCGGCTGATGCGGTACAGATGGCGCCATCCGCTGCGTTCGCTTTCCCAGGTGAAATACCGGTTGTTTTTCAGCCACAGGATATTATCGTTCGTGTCGAGCCAGGCGGCATCCTTATCCGTAAAGATATTTTCGGGTGTGGCACTGCCTATCCGGGCAATCCATACCTTGTTTGTATTCTGTTCCCGGTTCAGTTGCTGGATGAACAGTTCGTTGCTTTCCGGGATAAACTCCATACGTGGAATATAGTTGTTACGAGCATCCCCCGGAATATTGATCCAAGTGGTTGTCCCTCCTTCGGCCGGAACGTAACCTACTTTTACGGCCGAGTTGCTGGTACCTGCCTTGGGGTAGGGGAAATGCAGGATGGATGCATAGATCGAGTCGACATTGTTGATGATGTCGAATACGCCGGTTCCTTCCGTGTCGCTTTGCCAGTAGGCGATATATTTACCGTCCGGGCTCCAGCGGAAACCGTCGCGGCAACTGAATTCTTCTTCGTATACCCAATCGAACGTCCCGTTTACGATCGTTTGGCTTCCATCATCCGTCAGCCGGGTTATTTTGCCGGTGTTTATATCTTCCACATAAATGTTATTGTTGGAGACATAAGCAACCCTTGTCCCATCGGGCGAGAACTTGGCAAACATCATGGATGATTCAGGCAGGCCTTTTCCCAATTGGCGCAGGTTGCCGTCATGCAGGGAAAGCACCCAGTAATCGCCACGGGTATCGTAACGCCATACACGTTTTGTGTTGTTGAATATCAATACTTTATCATTGTCATTACTCCACGATAATCTTCCCATGCCGATCTTCTTGCCGGTCGATTTATCTGTAAACATACTAGAGGGGATAATCACTTCACGGGCATTGTCTTTGGCACGGTAGGCTACGACATCCATTCCACCTTCTTCTTTGTTTTGTTCCAGACGGCTGTAGCGTTCTCCGTCTTTCAACCAGTTCATGGCGCCTACGCCTTTGGTCTGGATAAGTTTTCCACTAAGTACATCTTCTAGCTCAAGTGATTTTTGAGCGGTACACAAACTGCTGCAACAAATAGTAATAGCGGCGGTAACAAATAGTTTATTTAGTTTCATTTGTATTAATTGTGTTTGTTTCTGTATTTGCAAATTACGTAAAGTTCTTTGAGATAACAAAGCGGAACTCTTTATTATTATCTTTGTGGCTTCAAAAGAATTTAATAATAAAATAAAATCGAAGAATGAGATCAATTTATGCAGTCGCATGTTCTGCGATGGTGATGTTGAGTGCGTTTACCGCTTGTGATAATAGCAATGATAGTTTTGAATATTCTCCGGAACAGTTAGCTTATTTTGAAAAGAATCGTGAGTATATCCGTGAAAAGAAAAAGGAAAAAGATGCTAATGGAGAGTTGGTTTATCAGGAATTGGTGAAGTATGGAGATACAACTTTGTACCGGGTAATTGACAGTAAGGGAAGTGGTGATTATCCGTTGGGTGACAGAGTATTGAAATTTCGTTTGGAAGGCCATTTGATCGATGGGACAAACTTTCAGAAAAATGATACAATGAGATTTGCAGCCAATAACTTGATATATGGTTTGCGTGGAGTAGTTCTTGAAACTGCAGTTGGTGATTCTGTAGAAGCTATTATGCCAGCATCTTTAGCTTATGGATATCAGGATTACGGTTCGGTAGTTGCTGGTTCAACATTAATATTCAGATATAGAGCTGAGAATATACAGTAAAAAATATTATAACAGAAAAAGGCCACCTTCGAAATATCCGTTGGTGGCCTTTTTTATAATAAAGAACTAATTAAGCATTAAGTACTTTTTTGAAACGGGCAAGGAATTCTTTAGCTTCGTCCATTGTCAGGCATAGCGGGGGAAGCAGACGGATCGTGTTCGTTCCGGCAACACCTGTAAATACCTTTTCTTCAAACAACAGTTTGCTGCGTACTTCCTTGATCGACTCTTCAAATTCGATACCGATCATCAGGCCACGGCCACGGATCTCTTTGATACCCGGCAATTTGTGTAATTCTTCGATCAGGAATTCGCCAACCTTAGCGGCATTCTCGATCAGATTCTCATTCTCCATAATGTCCAATACGGCGATAGCTGCCGCACAAGCCAGGTGGTTACCACCGAAAGTAGTACCCAGCATGCCATAAACAGGTTTGAACATCGGGCTGATCAACAAACCGCTCATCGGGAAACCGTTACCGATACCTTTGGCAACAGTGATCAGATCCGGTTTGATATCCGCATACTGGTGGGCGAAGAATTTACCGCTACGTCCGTAACCGGATTGTATCTCGTCCAGGATCAGGCAAGCCTCGTATTTGCTACACAGGTCGCGCAGTTCCTTCATAAAGTTATCTGTCGGAAGCTGGATTCCGCCAACACCCTGGATACCTTCTATAATAACGGAGGATACATCCCCTTTTTGCAGTTCCGCTTCAACAGCTGCCGCATCGTTCAACGGAAGATAAGTAACGGCCAGGTCTTCATTTACCGGAGCTATGATCTTCGGATTATCCGTTACGCGAACCGCTGCGGAAGTACGTCCGTGGAATGCATGCTTGAAAGCGATCACCCGCTTTTTACCGTTATGGAATGAAGCCAGCTTCAAGGCATTTTCATTCGCTTCCGCTCCTGAGTTGATCAGGAAAAGGGAATAATCGTCGTAACCGGAAGCTTTTCCCAGTTTGTCGGCCAGCTTTTGTTGCAGGCTGTTGATTACCGAATTGGAATAGAATCCCAGCTTGTTAACCTGTTCGGTGATAGCGGCTACATAAGTAGGATGGCTATGGCCGACGGAAATAACGGCATGTCCGCCGTACAGGTCGAGATATTCGGTTCCTTCGGCATCCCATACATGGCATCCTTTTCCTTTTACGATTTCTATATTAAATAAAGGATATACGTCGAATAGTTTCATAATCTTGTTGTTTAAAAAGCTGACGGTTTGAGATGTAATCCAACAGTCTCTTCCAGACCGAACAGCAGGTTCATATTATGCACAGCCTGACCGCTGGCTCCTTTCAACAAGTTGTCGATCATGGATACGACCAGCAATTTGTTATCATATTTCTGTAGATACAGGAGGCACTTGTTCGTGTTTACTACCTGTTTCAGATCCGGATTCTTGTCTGTAATGAAGGTGAAAGAATGATCGTCGTAATACTCTTCGTAGATACGTTTGATCTCTTCCAGGCTTACTTTACAGTCTACATACGTCGTGGCAAAAATACCACGGGAGAAATTGCCCCTTACCGGTATGAAGTTGATATTGCTTTCGAAGCTATTCTGCAACTGGCGCAGGCTCTGTCCGATCTCTGCCAGATGCTGGTGTGTGAACGGTTTATAGATCGAAATGTTATCGTTTCGCCAGCTGAAATGAGAAGTCGACGAAGGCTTTACACCGGCTCCTGTCGATCCGGTGATCGCATTTACGTGCAACTCTGAATTCAGCATCAGGTGTTTAGCCAGCGGCAAAACGGCTAACTGGATACAAGTGGCAAAACAACCGGGGTTTGCAATGTGTCGGGAGTTGCAGATACGTCGTCGGTTCAGTTCGGGCAAGCCGTAAACGAAATCGTGTTCGTCGCTTTCGATACGGTAATCCATGCTGAGGTCGATGATCCTGACGTTTTCCGGAATGGTATGGCTCTCCATGAATTTCTTTGTGTCGCCGTGGGCGGTACAGAAGAAAAGGAGGTCGATGCTTTCCAGAGGAAGCTGGTCGGTAAAACGCATATCGGTTTCACCAAACAGGCCACCATGAACGTCAGTGATCCGGTTTCCGGCGTTACTGGTACTATTCACAAATGTAATCTCGGCGTCCGGGTGATTAAGCAGCAGACGGATCAATTCGCCTGCCGTATATCCCGCACCACCTATAATTCCAATCTTAATCATATTTCTTCGTCCTTATGGTTGTTATAATACACACGCAGCGGTGTGGAAGTTACTTTGATAAAGCCTTTTGCATCTTCTGCCGTCCAGCCTTTCTGCATTTCACCGTATTCACCGAATTTAGTCTTCACCAGGTCGTCTTTCGATTCAACACCGACGGTGGAGAAAGAAAGCGGGCGAAGTTCAAGGATAGCCGTTCCGTTCACGTTGCGCTGTGATTCCTGCAACATGGCTTCAATATCGCGCATTACCGGTTCCAGATACTGGCTTTCGTGCAGGAACATGCCGTACCAGTTGGCTACCTGGTCTTTCCAGTATTGCTGCCATTTGCTCAATGTATATTTTTCAAGGAAACGGTGTGCACCGATGATCAGCATGGGAGCAGCAGCTTCAAAACCTACACGTCCCTTGATACCGATGATCGTATCGCCTACGTGCATGTCGCGGCCGATACCGTAAGCAGCACCGATCTCTTCCACTTTCTGGATCGCTGCGATCTTGTCTTCGAATACTTCACCGTTTACGGCGTGGATTTCACCCTTCTTGAATTCGATGCGCAGTTCTTCGCTACCGGTCTTTTCCACCTGTTTCAGGTAAGCGCTTTCAGGTAAACCTTGTGCAGAGTCGAGGATTTCACCACCACAGATGGAAGTTCCCCAAAGACCTACGTTATAAGAATATTTCAGTTTGGTAAAGTCCGCAACGAAACCGTTTTCTTTCAGGTAATTGATTTCGTAGTCGCGTGTCAGTGCCATGTCACGTGTCAGGGTGATGATCTCTACGTTCGGAGCCAGCACCATGAATGTCATGTCGAAACGGATCTGGTCGTTACCGGCACCTGTCGAGCCGTGAGCGATTGCGTCTGCACCGATCTCGTTGGCATAACGGGCGATAGCCAAAGCCTGGAAAATACGTTCCGAACTAACGGAGATAGGGTACGTACCGTTACGCAGCACATTACCGAATACCATATATTTCAGACTCTTTTCGTAATATTCTTCTGTTACGTCGATAGTAACATATTTAGTTGCGCCCAGTTTATAGGCGTTTTCTTCATTCTGTTTAAGCTGTTCTTCGCTGAAGCCACCAGTATTGGCACAAGCTGCATATACTTCGTAGCCCTTTTCTTTGGCAAGGTACATTACGGTAAAAGAGGTATCCAAACCCCCGCTGAATGCTACTACAACTTTCTTTTTCATTGTCTGTTTGTTTTTGTGAGTTCCGTATGGCTGTTTCGCGAAACGCCCTTACAAGATCTCCTTTATTATTTATTATTTTTATTTCTCTCGTCTGCTTCCCGTTTGGCACGATGCGGATCGGCCGGATCGAACAACATGGCTGTACAGATGCAATATTTGCGGCCTGTACGTTCCAGGATGTCATGGTTTACACAACCATTGCAACCGCGCCAGAAGGATTCATCGTCTGTCAGGTCGGAAAATGTGACGGGTACATATCCCAGTTCCGTATTCATTTTCATTACAGCCGCCCCGGAGGTCAGACTGAATATTTTTGCTTTCGGCCAACGCATGCGAGCCAGCTGGAAAGTCATATCCTTAATACGTTTGGCAATGCCCAGCCCCCTGAAATCCGGGTGAACGATTAATCCGGAAGTCGTTACATACTGTTTATTTCCCCACGATTCTATATAACTGAAACCTGCAAACTTATCCCCTGCCAACGCAATGACTGCTTTCCCTTCAATCATTTTCTGGGCCACATATTCATGCGTACGCTTTGCGATACCGGTTCCGCGTACTTTGGCAGCGGCCTCAATAGTATCAAGAATTATGTCGACATATACCTCATGAGAGGCATCAGCGATCATTACATCGATTTCTGTTTCTTGTTCCATTTCTCTTAAGCTTGTTCTTAGTCTTCTTTTGTTTATAAACGGAAGATCCGTAGTCTCCCTTATCGCCCTTATATAAAATGTGATAATGCTTTTACTATTCTGTCACGGCTGATCCCTTCGCGCGGGATGATCAGGATCGTGTCGTCTCCGGCTATCGTCCCCAGTATTTCATAAGGAGCATGGGTGTCAATATCCGAAGCAATGCCCATCGCATATCCCGGTCTTGTCTTTACAACAGCCAGATTGCCGGAAAATTCGATGTTGGGATGATGCTGTGTCTGTGTTTTTTTCGGTTGTATCAACGCTAAATAATCAGGCAGACAATATACATAATCTCCGTTCGCATCGTGTACTTTGGCTACTTTCAGCTGCTTGATGTCGCGCGACAAAGTAGCTTGTGTAACCTGAAATCCGCTAGCTTCCAATTCTTTAAGCAGCTCTTCCTGATTACATATCGTCTTCGTCTGTATGATGCGACAAATAGCATCCAATCGTTCCTTTTTTGTACTCATGTTTGTATATTTATGCAAAACGGTTGCAAATATAAAGCGAATAATTGAATAAATATACATTCGGCTCCGGTTTTTTTGCATAATTATTTATCCTATATATCTCTTGAGCAAAAATGCCTTTATAATTGTTCTATTCTTATAAAGAAATGATAATTTTGTATCAGTAAAAACTAAATGAGAGAGATGAAGAAGATAACAGGTTTATTAATGGCGGTATTCTTACTGCTAAGTAGTTGTGGTAGTGTGCCTTTGACGGGAAGAAAACAGGTGTTGCTTGTTTCGGATCAGGAAGTGTTGTCATCTAGCCTGACACAATATGGCGATTATATGAAATCGGCAACGAAATCTACCGATAAGGCTAAGAGTGAAATGGTTACCCGGGTAGGGAAGAAGATTGCAGCGGCTACCGAAGCTTACCTGAAGGCAAATGGAATGGAAAGCGAGATCAAAAACTTCCAGTGGGAGTTTAACCTGGTGAAAGACAATCAGGTGAATGCTTTCTGTATGCCCGGTGGAAAGATCGTAGTTTACGAAGGATTATTGCCTTTGGTGTCGTCGGACGACGAACTGGCTGTCGTGGTAGGACACGAAGTGGCGCATGCCGTTGCCAAACATAGTAACGAACGCATGAGCCAGCAGTTGATGACCCAATACGGCGCAGCTATCCTGGGACAGGCTGTAAGTAATAAAAGTGCAGCCGTACAGACTGTGGCCAATACGGTCTATGGGGTAGGAGCACAATATGGCGTTATGTTGCCTTTCTCACGCAAACATGAATCGGAAGCCGATTATATGGGGTTGGTATTTATGGCTATGGCCGGTTATAACCCGGAAGTGGCGGTGAACTTCTGGCAGAAGATGTCTGCCGGTAAGAATGGTTCGACTCCCGAGTTTATGAGTACGCACCCAAGCGATGCGACTCGTATAAACGATATTAAAAGATATCTTCCGGAGATTGAAAAATACCGGACAAAGAAATAAGACAATAGAATGGGGATTACACAGTGATCCCCATTTTTTTCATCAGGAAGCAGGCATTCATATTCTCTGCAACGCCTTCACGAAGCTGGTAAGAGAAAGTCAACTCCTCGTTCGTGATATCTGCTTCAAAGCGGTAATTCTTTATCTGGTTCGGGAACTCCTTTTCCAATTCGCCCAGCGCCAGGTCATGTGTAGCGATAATTCCGCAGGTCTGGTAAGACACCAGCTGTTTCATCAGGGCCAGCGAACCTTTCTGCTTATCGATGGAATTGGTTCCCTTTAATATTTCATCCAGGATAATAAATAACTTTTCACCCTGGTGCAAACGGTCGATGATCATCTTCAGGCGTTTCAGTTCGGCAAAGAAATAAGACTCGTTGCTCACCAATGAATCGGATGTACGCAGGCTGGTCACCATCTTGGCCGGATATACAGTCAGCGAGTCGGCATAGACCGGAGCCCCGATGCAAGCCAGCAGATAATTGACTCCTACAGTACGCAGATAGGTACTTTTACCGGCCATATTCGCCCCTGTAATGATCAGGAACCACGGACTTTTCTCGATGGATATGTCATTCCGTACACAAACATCGCGACGAAGCAACGGATGCCCCAACGCTTTACCGCTCATTTTGAAATAAGCGTCTGCTATTTCCGGATAAATATATCCCGGATGGTTGAAGGCAAATCCTCCCAGCGAACTGTAAGCGTCGAAACGTCCCAGGGCATCGAACCAACGGGGAATGTCTTCCGCATGCTGTTGTATCCAACTTTCCAACCTCATGGCTGTCCGGGTATCGCGTAAGATAAAGATGTTGAGGATAATACCTATGAAGCTGACGCGTTGGTCGAGGGCACCGATACATTTCGACAGCTTCTTCAACGCTTTCGATGCTGTCCCGTCTACCCCAGTAAACAGCTTGCTTATTTCCGACAATTCGGCCGATTTGAAAGCATCGCCTTCTATGCTTTTGATCAACAGGGAATAGGTAGAAAGTATCTTTTCCATCTTATCCACGGAGTTGTGAAGGTCAGTGATTTGCTTTGCCCGGATATTCGCTATAAGAAGTGCAATGGCAAAGAATATTCCGAAGGCAGATAAACCGATCACCTCCAATGCCAAACCTATAAATATAGCGACCCAGATGGCGGGAACAATCCAGATCAGGCATTTCCAAAGTGTCTTTGTAATAAAGTTAGGAGTATGCCGGGTCAATGAAGCCAGAGCACTTACGTCTCCTTTTTCTTTCGGGTACAGCCTTCCGGTGACAAAGAAATGTTGCCTTAGCTGGGTGAGTGTGCTTAGTTCCAGGATGGCTTCCTGGCGTTTGCCTATTTCCTGCTTGTCGGTCAGCGGATTGACAAACCAGTCGATAAGCGTCTCTTTCCCTACCGCTGTCACTGTCCGGTTGATCGACTGGAAGATCGAACGGTTGCCGAACAGGTCGAGATCCAGGCTGAACGAATGGTCGGCCGAACTCTTTTCCGGTGCTCCGTCGAAAGCGCTGAAATCATAATCCAGCCCCTTCAATTCGTCATTGCATAATTTCACTAAGGTGTCTGCATATTCCTTTAAATAAGACAGATGTGTATGATAAGCCATTAATGCAATGAATGGGATAATGAACAATACGACTGTTCCAGCCAGCACTTGCCAGCCTTCTGCTTTCAGCAACCATATAGCTGCCACGAGGCCGGCTACCAGTAACAGGCGGATCGTTCCGCATAAATGCATTTTCTTTCTCAGACTATCCGAACGGCGTGTATAAGCTGTAATCGTTTCCTTATAATATTGGTATACTTTTTCCATGCGGACAAAGATATAAAAAATGAACATACCAGTAGAGATATGGTTATTAATAAAGACTGGTTATTAAATTGACTATAATTCAGATGATTTGGGAGAATCGTCTGTTTGTGGTAATAGTAACTTTGTTCTGTTTTGTAAAGTTTATATGATAACGTTTATGAAAAAGATAACTTTGTTTCTGTTGGTATTGTTCATCCAGGGGGTTGTGAAAGTAACAGCCCAGGTACTTGTGAAAGATCCTAAGATGGAATATAATGCGGATAGTGTGCGTGCCGTATTGGATAAGGCTCCTTATTTTTCGCTGTTCAAGGATAACTATTTTATTGGTGGTACGACGATCGGCCATAAGCCGACTGCTGCCAATTCGGATGTAAAGTTCCAGTTGAGTATCGCCCAGCGGTTAACCAAGAGTAAGTTACCTTTCGATACCTATCTTTTCATTCAATATACACAGAAAGCCTTTTGGAATGTCTTCCAGAAATCTCTCCCTATGCGCGACCTGAACTTCAACCCGGGAATAGGCTTGGGGCATTTGATCATCCATCACAATAAATATATAGGTAAAGGTTATCTGATGCTGGAACACGAATCGAACGGGAAAGACAGTACGGCTTCGCGTAGTTGGAACAAGGTTACATTTGCTGCGGCTGTCGTTCTCAATAAAAACTGGGAAGCCCAGTTTAAAACATGGATACCGATCGTGGATGGTAAGTATAATAAGGATTTGTTGAAATATAACGGTATATTCCAGGTGGCAACCAATTTCCGGACAGACAATAAACGGTTTAACTGCGGAGTGATCCTGACGAAACGCAAAACCTGGCTCAGCTTTAATACGCAGGTCGAGTTAAGTTATAAGTTCAACAATAACGAGAACCAATATTTCTTCCTTCAATATTATAACGGGTACGGTGAGAACCTGTTGGAATATAATCACTTTAAGAGTATGCTGCGGATCGGTTTTGTGATAAAACCGCAGGATTTCAGTATCTATTGAGAATCTGTTTCATAGAGTGATTGATGTTCTTCTTTCATTAATCAGCAAGCGTTCTGACTTGTTTTTTCCCCACAATTTATATCCACGTGGGGAATTGTTCCCACTACTATGGGGAATACTGCCCACTTGTGTGGGGAATATTACCCATTTAAGTGGGGATTATAAGTAATAAAGGCCTAAAAGTATACAATTTCTTACCAATCGTATTGCTCTACATATTGGTCGAAAAGCGGATCGGTATGGATACCTTGTCGCATAAAAATCAGACGAATGATCTTTTGTTCGTCAGTGGTAATTAATCGTTCTTTCTTTTGGATGCGATAAAGGGTTCCTTTACTAAAATTTGCATTTATTGCCCGCTTGATGGCAACAGCTTTGTTATGAGGTAGATCGTCCAGTAAATGAGTAATACCCAAAGCGTACCTGTCCTTTTGATCTGCTTTGAAAAAGGGACAGCTATCTGCTTGTGGCGTTGTGCAAGTCGGGTTTATGATCGAGAAAACTGTCCGTTCCGGTGTAAGTTGTTTCGAAACGAGATAACGCAGGCATTTCGTAGAGTGTTTGCATTGCTCATTCAGGCAGTAAGCAAAACTATCAGGGACGGATTCGTATTTTGATTCAGGTTCCATTATATATGTTTTGTTTAGTTAACCAGGCAAACTTACGTTTTATTATTTAATTATACGAAGCTTGAAGATGAAAAAAACATGCAAAGATTGTTTTTTAGGATTTGCGTGAAATAATCCGGATAAATGGATTGTAATGTATTCTACTTTTATATATTTGTGAAAACTAAATTAATCGAACATGAGATTTAAGTTAACCTTACAAATACAACCGCATGTTTCAGGACGTGAACTACCAATTAATTATCAGTATGAATTATCGGCAGCTATTTATCGAATATTGGCTCATAGTGATGAGAATTATTCATCATGGCTGCATGAAAATGGCTTCGTTATTGGTGGTAAGCGTTTTAAACTATTTACTTTCTCAAATCTTATCATACCTCAATATGGTATAGATAAACAACGCCAACGTTTAGTTATAAAATCAGATATAATAGAATGGTTTATTAGCTTTTTGCCGGAGAAGAGTACGCAACAATTTATTGAAGGCGTATTTTGTCAACAAAGTTTCCATATTGCAGATAAGATATCTGGTGTAGAATTTCAAGTACGTGAGGTGCAGGTCATGCCACCACTGGATTATCAGAAGGAAATGTGTTTTGAGACTTTATCGCCGGTTTGTGTTTCGACGCGTAAGGAGGACGGAAAGACGGAATATATTTCTCCTTCCGATCCATCGTATGTCACTGGTATTCTGACAGGTCTTTTGGCGCGTTACGAGGCCTATTATGGAAAAGAATATGACAGGGAGGTTTATTGTGACTTTATGGTGCTTGATGAACCGAAGTCTGTTTTAGTGAAAATAAAAGCTGAAACTCCCCAGCAAACATTTGTACGAGGATATCGGTACAAATTTAAAGTTAAACTCCCAGAACCTTTGATGAATATAGGTTATGAAAGTGGATGGGGGGAGAAAGGGGCAATCGGATTTGGGATGATTGGAGTATATATTTAAATTTACAATATAAAATGAAGAAAACATGTACAAATATTGATTATAAAGTTCTCTTGGAACCGACTGGAGATCCCTTTATTGATTCAGGAGGATATGTGTTAAAGGCTTTATCTGATTATTATCCTGAATATGATGTGTTGGAATTAATCATGTTAGCAACTAAAATATATGTGGATAATTGGGATGCGAAGATAAATCCGTTTTTTCTGAATTCAAAGATAACACAACCTGCTTTTAAAGTTGAGAAGAAAAAAGAAGAAACGAAATTATACTTTTTGGGGCTTTTGGAAGAAACTCTACCGTATATTATAGGCCATTGTAGAGTTACTGGAAAAAAAACGAAACTTTTTCCGGCAGGTAGAGATAATACGGTCTTATCCGGTTCTGGTACGTTCGTGAATTTTCATAACTCTTTTGATACAGGAATTATGTTGTCGAAAGAAGCATTGATACGATATCATTTTCTTCCTTTAGGATGTGAGTTGCTTCAAGGCAGAGTATGTGTGATTAGTAGTACAAATCAGCCAACTACTGAGCTGTATGCAAAAGAATGTTGTGATAGAATATTATATGATCTAGGACAGAATGCTTCTCAGGGATTATTAAGAAATGAGTCTCGATCCCCTGGTACGGCTATATTTAGATTTTTGGATAAGGTGCTTATACATTATGCAGATAATAATACCGGAAGTGAATATATAACACTTTATCATTTTACAAACTTTGGAGCAAGTCCTGATGTACAAATTTATACGCTTCCGTCCCAAGCCTTTAATTTTTATAAAGAAACACGTAAAGCGCAATACAAAGCAAATTGGAATATTTTTGTGAATCATCATTATAGATGTTCCGATTATAAGAAAATACAATACAACGATGAGGCAAATTCTTTTATAGCTTTAGATAAAAAGCAGGAGATAAGTATAAATGAAGATGATTTCAAGTTTTGGAGAAATACCATTTATGACAAATTACTGATAGGAGCAAATATTATTAGTGACGTCAGAAAATGGAGTATACATCATCATTTTGATTTAGATCTATTAGAGTGTTATTTAATTAATATACAGAATATGAAAAAGGAGACTGTTGACAAAATAAATCAAATAGCAGATTTTATTCTTAGCTATAATTCGGAAGTAGATATGAAAAAGGTCTTGACAAAATTGAATGGCGTGAAGAATCCATATTTGTTAAGACGATTTGTATTGAAAGTAATAGAAGATAATTATAAGAGAGGAAATGAAATGCCTCTTGTTACTGTAGAAGATTATGTAGATTTCTTATTTCCAGATTCAAACTCTTGGATGGAAACACGCGATGTTCTATTGATTTCAATTTATCAGAAATTACATGAAAGACATTTGACTGTGGAAGTAGAAGAAACAACTTTCGATGAGAAAGAATTTGGCGATGATGAAATTTAACCTTATAATATAAACAATATGAATGAAAATTTGAAAGTTCAGGGATTTTACCTGATAGATGTGGATGTAGTGGCTTTGAATAATGCCGGAAAGAACATGATGTCAAATTTTGATAACGCAGTATCAACTAAGAGTATTATCAAGAATGGTCGTAACTATACTTATGTATCAGGACAAGCTGTGCGTTTTTGGTGGCGTGATTCTTTACAAAAGAATTGTGGCTGGAAGCTTTCTCCAGTAATTCGCGAAGATAAAATAGCATATACAAATGCTAATCCGATAGAATATCCGGATGATGATGTCTTTGGATATATGAGAGCTGCTTCTGAGGAGATTATTGATGATAAGGGAAAAAAGAAAAAGGTGAATGTAACTGTAACGAGGGTATCTCCTTTAAAAAATTCAGCAATAGTGTCGGCCTGTGCTGTGCGTCCGGTTGAAAACTGGTCAAGTATGGCACGTCAGGATGGTGATTCAGTACCTTATGGAAAACAGGAATATAGTGCAATAATGAAGGGCATGTTTAGCTTGGATTTGAATATGATTGGAACTTTCTCTAATTATAATAAAACAGGTTTTCAAAATCTTTCCCAAAAACTGAAAGATGAAGCTATGGGAAATGGCTGTATTGAAAAAAATGATCCTTTTGTTACTGGACAAAAATTGATTCAACTCCCATTAGAAACTCGTGTTCAACGGGCTAGTGATACGATTAAGGCTTTAAAAAATATTTCTGGTGGAGCTATGCAAACCAATAATATGGGAGATGTAACTCCTAAATTTATAATTCTTGTATCGACTAATTCCGGTAATCATCCTTTCTCTCACGTTGTGTCAAGTTATGGTGACCGGGATGAGATGGTTAAGTTGAATATAAAGGGGATAAGAGAAGTTATTAATGAGTATCATGACGATTTTATCGGAAAAATTTTCATAGGAAGAAGAAGTGGCTTTTTTGATGAGCAGGATGATGCTTTGATATCTTTACAACAGGAATATCAGAATCTTATTGTCTATGGGCCTGTGAATGCAATGATTGATGCTTATTGTGAGCAAATAACTAATCAGATAAAATAATGAAGGCTTACCGTATTAAAATAAGTTCATGGACTTCAAGTTTTCGCTATCCCAATATTATATCCGGGTTCCAACCTACATTGCTTGTTCCTCCCATTAGTACGGTATTGGGTATTTTGAATGCTTGTGCAGGTAAATATCTTGTCCACAGTGAATTGTTTTTAGGCTATTATTTTGAATATGGTGGAAAATCTGTTGATTTGGAAACAATCTATCAGGTTGAACTAGACTCAAAAAACATACCCAAAAATCAAGTGAAATCCAATGTGATTAGAAGAGAATTTCTTTTTGAGAACTGTCTGTATCTTTATTTAGTTGACTTAGAATTGGTGAGATACTTTCGTAATCCCTACTATTCTATTTTGTTAGGAAGAAGTTCGGATTTGGCTTCTGTCGACTCTATAGAAGAGGTCGAATTGAATGAAGTTATAGATGCATACATGATTAAAGGACAAATTGTACCTTTTAAAGGAAATTGCTTACCGGGTGTTATACAGGCATTGCCAAAATATTTTACGGAAACGATACCTCGTAATAACATTGGAACTGAAGCTTATTCTGTTATACCATATAATGCAGCTGATGTACAAACAGATTTGACTGCGTATAGAGACTGTATCGAAGAAAAACAAATTGATATTTATTTTCATCAGTTGAATTTTACTGAATATATATGAATGTGACTCTTCCTCGGAAACCTGAGGTTTTGGCTAAATCAGAACCTCAGGTTTCTTTAAAACAGCATATAGATGATTGTTTAATCATTTATGAACAGTTGGTTAAGTGTTTTCCTAATCTGCCTTTAATGGATCATAAAGTATTTTGGAAAATAGTGCATGACAGTATCATATTTCATGATACAGGTAAGTCGCATAGTGAATTTCAGCGCATACTTTATAAATACTCACCAAATGCCTGGAACCATCAAAGGCATGAAATATTTTCACTTTACTTTATTAAACAAGCCAATATTCCAGATAAATGGAAAGAACTCATGTATTATGCAGTGATAGGACATCATAGAAGTATAGATGAAACATATGAATTTGTTCTTGATAATTATGTATCAGTTGCTCGACCAGGTTGGTATTCGTGTGATAATCTGTCTTTTAAAGATGAGTGTGGAAAGTTATGGAGAAATAAAATTTGGAAGATCTTAAATGTGTATGGTTTTCAAAAGATCAATGATGATGTTATAGATATTGTTTCTCTTGTAAAATCATACCATCATACTCCTTGTAGTTTGTCGGATAGTGTATTTATACGATGTTTATTGCTGATTGGATTTGTGAAACAATGTGATCATTTGGCATCTGCAGGTATTACAAGACTTTATAAATTGTCTGATGCAAATTTCTCTTTTTTATTTGAGTATCCTTTATATAAGCATCAAGAAGAATCATATAAACTCAGCGGTAATGTAATCTTATCGTCTCCAACCGGATCAGGAAAAACAGAGACATCTATTTTATGGCTAAAACGTCAATTAGGAAAGAGAGGTGAAGGTCGAATATTTTATATATTACCTTACACTGCTTCCATTAATGCTATGTATGAAAGACTAAATATGAAGTTTAACGAAGGTTATATGTCTAGTGATACTCATTGGGTTGGAATGCTTCATGGAAAACTGTCACAATATCTTGAGAATAAGATATCATCGGATAAATCTTGGAATGCAACGGGAAGGGAACAGCTTATACAAGATTTTAAAACATTAGTTACTCCAATGAAAATAGTTACTCCTTTTCAGTTGTTGAAGTATTTATTTGGACTAAAAGGTTTTGAAAAGGGAATGTCGGAATGGTCAGGTGGATATTTTATTTTTGATGAGATTCATGCTTATGATAGTAAAACATTTGCTCAGATTATAGTTTTATTAGAATTTTGCTCGCAATATATGAATGTAAATGTTTTTATAATGACTGCAACTTTACCTTCGTTTATGTTGCATATTTTAGAACGGGCAATAGGAGAACATAGCAGAGTTATTGCGGATGAAAATTTGTACAATAAATTTGATAGGCATAAAATTAGTATCGAAGAAGGAGTATTACAGGATTCATTAGATTTAATTCAAAAGGATCTTGATGAGGGAAAAAAGGTTCTTGTTGTATGTAATACAGTAGAACAGGCACAAAATGTCTATAAAAGTCTCTATATACAGGAAAGCAAATTATTACTTCATGGCTCATTTAATGCAGAAGATCGTAATAAGAAAGAGGTTAAACTTCAAAATGAGGAGGTACGGCTATTAGTAGGAACTCAGGCAATAGAAGTCAGTCTGGATATTGATTATGATACGATTTATACAGAACCAGCACCTTTGGATGCATTGATTCAACGTTTTGGTCGAGTGAACAGGAAACGTCAAAAAGGGCTTTGTGTTTGTCATGTTTTTGATACGCAAAATGAAAAAGATAAGTTCATTTATAATGAAGCTGTTGTTTCTCGTTCGATAGAAATCCTCCATAAAATAGAGGAAAAAGATGAAGGGATCATTCATGAGAAAGACTTACAAGCATATATTGATAAGGTATATCCAGATTGGGAGGATTGTCAGAAAGAGGATTTTGATATAACTTATGAAATGTTGTCTTTAAGTATACGTAATCGATTGAAGCCTTTGACTTATGATGAAAAATCGGAGGATCTGTTTTATAAACAATTCGATGGCATTAAGGTTCTTCCTGTTTGCTTAGTACAGCAATATCAAAAATACCTTGATTCATACCAATTAATAAAGGCTGAAGGATTATTGGTTTCAATAAGGGAGAGTCGTTTTTTTGCATTGTTAAAAAATAATGAAATAAGTAGAGAGACTTTTTGTTATACTAAAATGAATGATGACAGACTCAATAATAAATCTATTTTGGTTATGAAACGCGCTTATAATGAGGAAATAGGGCTTCAGATATCCAAAATAGACAATATGAATGAACAATTATTTTTATGAATAACTATAATTAGACCTGTTATGCAAATCACCGGAACACATTTCAATTATTATCAAATATGCAAACGAAAACTTTGGTTGTTTGCTAATGGTATCAATTTTGAGCATACTTCAGATTTGGTGTATGAGGGGAAATTGATCCATGAAGATTCTTATCCACAACGTTCAAGTAAATATGAAGAGGTTGAGATCGATGGGATTAAAGTGGATTATTATGATGCAGCGAACAAAGTAATTCATGAGATAAAAAAATCTGATAAAATAGAAACAGCACATGAATGGCAGTTGAAATATTATTTATATGTCTTTGAGCGTAATGGTATCGTTGGTTGTTCCGGTATTTTGGAGTATCCCACTTTGAGACAGACAAAACAAGTCGTGTTAAGTGATGTTGACAGAGAGGTGCTGGAAGATATGAAAGGAGAGATCAGCAAAATAATTCATTCAGAGACTTGCCCTCTTAAAGATAAAAAGCGTATCTGTAAAAACTGTAGTTATTATGATTTTTGTTATACTGTAGAACCTGATGATTTATGAAAAAGACATTTTATTTGTTCAATCCCGGAATATTGGAGCGAAAAGATAATACCTTGAAATTTATTCCTTATTCAGATGACGAGGATGGACGAGAGGTTTTGGGGACTCCCCGGTATTTGCCTATTGAAGATATCAATGAATTTTATGTGTTCGGCTCTTTGCGTGCCAATAGTTCATTGTTTAATTTTCTGGGACAGAAAGATATTGCGATGCATTTCTTTGATTATTATGAGAACTATACAGGCTCGTTTATGCCGCGGGACTCTTTGCTTTCAGGAAGGATGATTTTAGCTCAAACATCTGCCTATCAATCGAAAAAGAAACGTATGGTAATTGCACGAAAGTTTATTGAAGGAGCAGCCTATAATATGGTAAAAAATCTTCAGTATTATAATCGTAGAGGAAAAGACATGGCAGATATTATGGATATAATCAGTAATTATGCTGAGAAAATTTCGGATACGGAGTCTGTAGATGAATTGATGGGAGTAGAAGGAATGATCCGTCAAACATATTATGAGGCATTCAATTTGATCTTAAATGAATTCGAAATGGGCTCCCGGACAAAACAACCTCCACAGAATGAAGTAAATGCTTTAATGTCATTCGGAAACATGATGTGCTATACTTTATGTTTGAGGGCTATACATCAAACACAGCTTAACCCGACGATCAGTTATTTACATACCCCTGGCGAGCGACGTTATTCATTAGCCTTGGATGTGGCTGAGATTTTTAAACCTATCATTGTAGATCGAGTGATATTTAAGGTTCTAAATCGTAAAGAGATACAAAGTAAGCATTTTGATAAGAAGTTAAACAAATGCTTGCTAAACTCGTCAGGAAAAAAGATATTTGTAAAAGCGATTGAAGATCGGTTGGAGGAAACGATACAGCATCGTTCGTTGGGTAGAAAAGTTAGCTATAGACATTTGATCAAACTGGAATGTTATAAGTTAGCTAAGCATTTATTAGAAATAGAGGAATATAAACCTTTTAAAATGTATTGGTAATGTATGTGATCTTAGTTTATGATTGTGGAGAAAAACGGGTCGCGAAGATGTTAAAACTTTGTCGGCGTTATTTGAACTGGATCCAGAATTCTGTCTTTGAAGGTGAGATATCCGAAGTTCGTCTAAAGGAGTTGATAATGCAGGCAGAAACCTTTATGGATAAGACCTGCGATAGTATCATTATTTTTAAGAATGCTTCAAAAGTGACAATGGATAAGCAGATTGTAGGTAAAGAATGCAGCTCTATTGATATATTCCTGTAACAATAGATATTTGTCGATCCTGTAATTTTTGAAATATACAGTGGTTGAAAATATGAAATAAGCTCTTTGACTTGTTGATTTATAGCTGTTTATGTGATATGTCGATCTCCAGTGTTTTTTATATTATTGGAGGTCGACATATTTTATCAGGAAAAATGGTTGTTTTTAAATTTTGAACTTATTGATATTTATAAGTTTATGTTTTTGGGACGATAAGGTATTAATTGAACTTAGTAGAATAGAAATGCGTTATATCTACATTCAGAAATTCTGATAGAATGTATTAATTGAACTTAGTAGAATAGAAATGAAACAAAGAAGGCTATATCAGACCTTACAACCGAGTATTAATTGAACTTAGTAGAATAGAAATCTACTTGCGGTAGTTGATTTGCTCTTAATGAGGCCGTATTAATTGAACTTAGTAGAATAGAAATTAGATAATACCGAGTCATATGCCCCTTTGCGATACAGTATTAATTGAACTTAGTAGAATAGAAATAGTTCAACAAAGACCTAGTTCGGCTAGAACGAAAGGTATTAATTGAACTTAGTAGAATAGAAATCTGGATTCATTGGCGTTATCTTCATGTATTCATGGTATTAATTGAACTTAGTAGAATAGAAATTTATCTCATTGACAACAGGTACTACGTTGTAGTCAGTATTAATTGAACTTAGTAGAATAGAAATAACAGATATATGCTAGGGGCGAACGTCCTTCTTCCTCTGTATTAATTGAACTTAGTAGAATAGAAATGAATAACAGCGTCCTCTTTCTCGGATACTTCTAGGTTATGTATTAATTGAACTTAGTAGAATAGAAATAAGGACATGATGAAAAACATGCTCGTTGAGTCTGTAAGTATTAATTGAACTTAGTAGAATAGAAATTATGTCACTCCCGAAGGTGTGTGCTATCTTTTTAGTATTAATTGAACTTAGTAGAATAGAAATTAACCTTTGCATTCGATGTTTCCGTTATCGACTCAATTGTATTAATTGAACTTAGTAGAATAGAAATGACAAAAGAAAATTCCTTGATAGACTTGAAAGTGAGTATTAATTGAACTTAGTAGAATAGAAATAAAACAAGGCTGTTGGCGGTACAGAGTTAAAAAAAGGTATTAATTGAACTTAGTAGAATAGAAATTACGCTAGCCATACACATAGGACACCTGAACAATGGGTATTAATTGAACTTAGTAGAATAGAAATTCTTTTCAAGGCGATGGCCGATAGCTGTCAGCTTATGTATTAATTGAACTTAGTAGAATAGAAATCTATCTATTGTAAATCCACCAATCTTTCCTGTCTTGGTATTAATTGAACTTAGTAGAATAGAAATATGGTTTTAAGTGAGTTTCTTGTAGACGCTATAAAGTATTAATTGAACTTAGTAGAATAGAAATTACTTTCCATCGTGATAGATGTTGTCCATTTCTTGGTATTAATTGAACTTAGTAGAATAGAAATCTTTTATAGCGTCTACAAGAAACTCACTTAAAACCATGTATTAATTGAACTTAGTAGAATAGAAATCTAACACGAAATCAAATGAATAATATCTTTCTAGGGTATTAATTGAACTTAGTAGAATAGAAATATGTTTTGGATTGAAATAGCAGCACTGAGCGTAACTGTATTAATTGAACTTAGTAGAATAGAAATAAGCTATTTTGACTTTCAACGTATGATTTAATCTGTATTAATTGAACTTAGTAGAATAGAAATCCGGCATGCAAGGCGATTAGAGAAATACGGTGTACACGTATTAATTGAACTTAGTAGAATAGAAATCTATTTGCCCGAGATCATCTAATATGATCGGGTAATGTATTAATTGAACTTAGTAGAATAGAAATGATAGTTCGCTGCTGTCCGGCTTTGCAGTTTAATAAGTATTAATTGAACTTAGTAGAATAGAAATCTATTGATCTTTCAAATGATATATAGTCCCGCATTGTATTAATTGAACTTAGTAGAATAGAAATTTACTCTCTGTGATCTTAATTAATTCTTCCATGATAATTGTATTAATTGAACTTAGTAGAATAGAAATCCAAGTTCGCTCAACTTTTTCCCCGCAAGGGTCAGTGTATTAATTGAACTTAGTAGAATAGAAATGAACAAAAGGAGTATAGGAGACTGTTATCTCCTGAGGTATTAATTGAACTTAGTAGAATAGAAATGCTATCAATCTCTGATTGAATTTCTGCCTTTCTTGTGTATTAATTGAACTTAGTAGAATAGAAATTGCGAGTGCAGCCTCTATACCTGTCGTCGGATGGGGTATTAATTGAACTTAGTAGAATAGAAATGTAGTCAGGCTTTTGCCTACCTTCCACGCATTGTTTTTGTATTAATTGAACTTAGTAGAATAGAAATCCTTGAATCTGCCCGCAATAGCAGGAAGTAATACAAGGTATTAATTGAACTTAGTAGAATAGAAATCTCATAAGGCATATCAGATGTAGGTCCTTTAGGAGTATTAATTGAACTTAGTAGAATAGAAATATAGACCAGGTTACTTTACCGGCTTCATTGTCTCGTATTAATTGAACTTAGTAGAATAGAAATTGTGTTTTTATCTGTTATGCGAGGAGCTCCAGGGGTGTATTAATTGAACTTAGTAGAATAGAAATTTACCTGGATTATCTTTTCTCGTATCATAATCAAGTATTAATTGAACTTAGTAGAATAGAAATATGTATCGCGGGAAACGATGGATCCCGTAAAAGCCTTGTATTAATTGAACTTAGTAGAATAGAAATAATTTTGAGCGTTTCGGTTCATCCGAGTACACTATGTATTAATTGAACTAACAAGTCTCAACTAATATAATATAGAATGAATTAAAATATGGGGTTTACAGCCTTAATTGTATCCCTCCCCAATTTTTTGTATCTTTGCCCCTCAAAGTAAAGTACAAAAGGCAATATGATCAGTTATTTACAGATAGACGGACTGACCAAGAGCTTCGGCGATTTGGTTCTTTTTGAGGATATTACATTTGGGATTGCACAAGGCCAGAAGGTGGGGCTTATCGCAAAGAACGGTACAGGTAAAACAACTTTACTGAATATCATTGCCGGGAAGGAGGATTATGATAGCGGGGCGGTTGTGTTCCGTAACGACCTGCGTGTCGGTTATCTGGAGCAGACACCGGTTTATCCCGAAGGACTGACTGTTCTTCAGGCCTGTTTCTATTCCCCGAATGAGACGGTTCGACTGATCGCTGAGTATGAAGAAGCGATGGCCAGTGACGATCATTCCAACCTGCAGGATATCCTGATGCGTATGGATAACCTGAAAGCCTGGGATTATGAACAGCGTGCCAAACAAATCCTTTCACAATTGAAGATCACAAACTTCGACCAGAAAGTGGAACATCTGTCCGGCGGACAGTTGAAACGGGTGGCACTTGCCAATGTCCTGATCACCGACCCGGAGCTGATCATCCTCGATGAGCCGACCAACCACCTCGATCTGGAAATGACCGAATGGTTGGAAGGATATCTGAGCCGTGCGAATATCAGTATCCTGATGGTGACGCACGACCGCTATTTCCTGGATCGTGTATGTAGCGAGATCATTGAAATAGATCGTCAGCAAATATTCCAATATAAAGGAAACTACAGCTATTACCTGGAGAAACGCCAGGAACGTATGGAGACGATGAATACGGAGGTAGAGCGAGCCAATAACCTGTTGCGTAAAGAATTGGAATGGATGCGCCGTCAGCCGCAGGCACGTGGCACGAAAGCCAAATATCGTATCGATGCTTTCTACGAACTGGAAAAGAAAGCCAAGCAGCAACGGGATAACGGAAATGTGAACCTGGATGTGAAAGCGTCCTATATCGGTTCGAAGATATTTGAAGCGGAGCATGTGACGAAAAGTTTTGGAAACATTAAAATCGTAGAAGATTTCAATTATATTTTTGCCCGTTTCGAGAAAATGGGTATTGTCGGTAATAATGGTACCGGGAAGTCTACCTTTATTAAAATGCTGATGGGGGAAGTGGAACCGGATAGCGGTCGCTTCGATGTGGGCGAAACTGTTCGCTTCGGTTATTACAGTCAGGATGGCTTGCAGTTTGACGAACAGATGAAGGTGATCGATGTCGTACAAGATATTGCCGAATATGTCGATCTGGGCGACGGAAAGAAACTGGGTGTTTCTCAGTTCCTGAATTATTTCCTGTTTACTCCCGAAAAACAACATAGCTATGTTTATAAACTGAGTGGGGGAGAGAAGCGCCGTCTTTATCTGTGTACAGTCCTGATGCGTAACCCGAACTTCCTTGTACTGGATGAGCCGACCAACGACCTGGATATCGTAACGCTGAATGTGCTGGAAGAATATCTGCGTAACTTTAAAGGTTGTGTGATCGTTGTTTCGCACGACCGTTACTTTATGGATAAGGTTGTCGATCATCTGCTGGTATTCCGTGGTAATGCCGACCTGAAAGATTTCCCCGGTAACTACACTCAATACCGCGACTGGAAAGAGGTACAGGATCAGTTGGAGAAGGAAGCGGAAGCTGCCCGTCAACCCAAACAAGCTCCTGTCCCCGAAAAGAATAACCGTCCGCAAACGGAACAGAAAAAGAAACTTACTTTCAAGGAACGGAAGGAGTTTGAAGCATTAGAATCCGAAATACCTGCTCTTGAAGCTGAAAAGGCAGAACTGGAAACAGCTATGAGCAGCGGAACCCTTAGCAATGACGAACTGATGGCGAAATCGGAACGCATAGCCAAAGTGATCGACGAAATAGATGAAAAGACAATGCGTTGGCTCGAACTGAGTGAATTAGCCTGATGAACGAAACGAAACCGATACTCTGGAACCGGAATTTCATTCAGTGTTGTATCTCTTATTTCCTGATGAACTTCTCCTTCTACATGCTGATGCCGACTATGCCGGTTTATCTGGTGGAAGTGCTGAAGATTGATCCGTCGGAGGTGGGAGTGGCTCTTTCCAGTTACTCGATAGGTCTGTTATGTGTCCGTCCCTTCTCGGGGTATCTGGTGGATTGTTTTTCCCGCAAACCGTTATATCTGTTTGCTTTTATGGTCTTTGCCTGTATGTTCGCTGGTTATCTGTTCGCGACGACGGTGCTGACTATTATGGCTGTCCGTTTTATACAAGGTGGATTTATGGGAATGACGTCCGTTGCCGGAAATACCATTGCGATCGATGTGATTCCATCCAAACGGAGAGGAGAAGGAATGGGCTTCTATGGATTGACGATCAACTTGGCGATGTCTTTATCTCCGCTGGTTGCCGTGGCTGTTTACGATAGATATGGATTTCATCCTTTAGTGTTTGCCGGAATGGCGATAGCATTGGTCGGCGTCGGTTCTGTCAGCCTGATCCGTTATCCGAAGCGGGAGAAACTGCCGAGACCACCTTTTTCGCTCGACCGTTTTATACTTGTGAAAGCCTTACCGACTGCATTGGCTTATCTGTTAAGCGCCATACCTTATGGAATGGTTGTTTCTTTTGTGGTGCTGTACGGTAAAGAGATCAATGTGTCTAATCCCGGTTACTTCTTCATTTTTATGGCGATTGGGGTTGGTACGGCTCGTCTTATATCCGGCCGTCTGGTCGATCATGGAAAGATACACATGGTTTCGATCAGTGCACTGGTCTTTCTGACGCTCTCGTTCGCTGTCTTTGCCTTGTTCCATAATGAAATAGTCTTTTTTGCCTCGGCACTGGCAATCGGTATCGGTTTTGGTATTTGTGTCCCCGCTATCCAGTGTCTATTTGTAAATGTTGCTCCGCATCACATGCGTGGAACGGCAACTTCTACTTATCTGACTTCTTTTGATTTCGGCGTTGGGATCGGAATGCTTGCCGCCGGCTTTATCGCTTCGTATGCCGATTTGGCAACAGCCTATCTGGTAGGTTCCGGATGCTGCCTGGTGTCTCTTTGCGTTTATCTGCGTTGGGTGAGACCGTTGTATGAGAAGCATAAGTTGGTTGATTGAATTTTATACTTGCCTGATTAGATTTGTTTCTTTTGTTTATATTTGTACTGTGGTCTTGTTTTTGGGGCTGCAATGATAATTTAAAATGTCGGGTACATGAAAAACATTCTGTTAGCCATCTTTTTACTGACATATACCTGTTTGCCGTGTTTTTGTCAGCAAGCGGTAGACGAAACCTGGGTTACTTCTATTAATAAAGAATATGCAGCCTTTCCTTCCGAGCTTATCTATCTCCAAACCAGTAAAGGTATTTATGAGACTGGAGAAGACCTTTGGTTTAAAGCTTATCAATTGAATTCCCTGTCTTTTACATTCTCCAATCAAAGTCAGACATTGTATCTGCAAATGATAAATAATAAGGATAGTATCGTTTGGCAAGAGAAATATCCGGTAGAAAACGGTATGGTATTCGGTCATGTTTATGTCAGTGAGAAGCTGGCGGATGGTGATTATTTTCTGGAAGCTTATACCCGTCATTCTTTTCATAGCGACACAACAGGAATTATATCTTCACGTAAAGTAAGGATTATCAAAAATATAGCTCATGATAATCAACAATCGGAAGATATGGGAAAAGATAGTTTGCGATTTGATGTTTTTCCGGAGGGAGGAAATCTGATTTCGGGTTTGCCTTCACGTGTGGCATTTAAGGCTACAAATGGCAAAGGATATCCGGTAGAGGTAAAAGGTACTTTATATCAAGATGATACTCCGGTCACCCTATTTGAAAGTAGTCATGACGGAATGGGATTTTTCTTTTTTACTCCTGATGCTGAAAAGAAGTACCGGATAGAGTTAGAGGATGGTGTTTGTTGTTCTTTACCGGAGATTTGCCCACAAGGAATGACTTTAAGCCTATCCAAACAAGACAAGAAAAATCTGGAGTTTTTTATCTCACAAACCGAAGGTTCTCCTGCTCAGGAAGTTTGTCTGGTAGGACAAATCCGTGGGATGATTTGCTGTGTAGCAAAGGGAGTATTGAAGGATCGGCTTAAAATAAAAATGCCGCTTAGTGAGTTCTTTTATCAGGGAATTGCAGAGTTTACCTTGTTTAATGGCGATATGCAACCGGTTGCGGAAAGGTTGGTTTACGTGCATCCGGAAAAGAAGCTACAGATAAATATTGAACCGGATAAGAAAACATATGCCCTTCGTGAAAAAGCTACATTGAAAATAAAGGTGACGGATGGGAATGGAGTACCAGTGAAAACGAATCTGGGTCTCAGTGTATTTGATAAGGCATATATCAATCCGGCAGATCCTGTAAATATATTGACGCATTGTTATCTATCCTCTCAGATACGTGGAAAGATTCATAATCCGTTTTATTATTTCGATGAAAAGAATAAAGACCGTATGCAGGCAATGGATTTATTGTTGCTGACTCAGGGATGGAGGCGGTATGTCTGGAATATAGAATATGCTCCCGATAATGAAAATCTGTTTTTGTCTGATGAAATAATAGGTATACAATCTATTCATAGTAAGAAAAAGAGGAAAGAGGCGCAGGGGACGGAACAACTTATTCAGATATCCGGTGCAGAGGGAAATTCATTGTATGTATGGGCTGACTCAACCGGCTCTTTTACTGTCGGTACGGATATATTGAAGGAACTTCGAGGCGGTTATGTCTATTTGAAACCGATGTTGTCGAATGAACATAAGCCTCAACTTGAAATAGAAGATTATTTTCCGCAAATCGATAGTCTAAGGAAAAAGAAACAGAGATATTACCCTATTATGGATATTTCTCAGTCTGTAAAAGAACAGATTCTCGATATGCCGGTCGTTAGTAATGATAGTACAATTTTACTGGATGAGGTAGTTGTTACCCGTAAAGCAAGTAGACCTTTCAGGGATAAGTTTATGGGACGTTTAGATAGCTTGGCTCAGATGGATGTTGGTATGCCTTGGGTCTGCCCGGATGGACATTTGGAAAATTATAAAGACGGATATACGGTACATCATGACCCCCGTTATTGTCCCAATGCAAATATCGTTCCTCTTGAAGAACGAAGTAAACCGGTAGAGGGCAAAACGTATCGAATTATTAAACCTAAATATTTCGATGGAGGAAAATGGTTTATTGTGGAAGACGAACAATATGTCGTTTATCACGGTCCTATTTATTCGGAAGAAGAGCTTCTTCGTCGGAACAACCTTTGGCGTGCCAAAGGCTACTACGTTGCCCGTGAATTTTACCAACCGGACGAAATAGATATGCAATTGTCAACTCCCGATGCCCGTAATACTTTGTTATGGCAACCTTCCGTCATTACGGACGAAAAAGGCGAAGCAACAGTTTCGTTTTATTGTTCGGATATTAATACCGGATTTGTGGGAATAGCGGAAGGTGTCGATGGAACGGGACTGCTCGGTACAGGGAAATGTGAGTTCAGGGTAGTTAGGAATTTTAATTGAATATAGCGCTCATAATAACGAATTATTTTATCAATGGAGGTAGATCGCAAAGATTTAGTTGAGCACTACGGTACAATGGTCGCTACCATTGCCCATCGGATGATTCAGAACAGGGAGATTGCGAAGGAGGCGGCTCAGGAAGTCTGGTATGAGGTTTTCAAGAGTCTGCCTTCGTTCAATGCTGATTCTGAATTATCGACCTGGATTTATACGATTGCCAGACGGACTATTTCACGGTATGCCCAAAATGAAAAAGTGGCGACATTGGTGAAGCTGGAACAATTCAGGGCCTTACAGGAAATCGAATATTCCGGTTCTGATGAGGAACGGAAGGAATGGGTAAAAGAGAGATGCGACTGGTGTTTGACGGCATTGAATCATTGCCTGAATAATGATGCCCGGCTGATCTTTATCTTTAAGGAGAATGTAGGGCTTTCTCATAAAGAGATCGGAGAGATCATGGAAATGTCGGTAGAGAATGTCCGTAAGATATATTCCCGTTCCATTGATAAGATCAGCCATTTCCTGACCGATACCTGTCCGCTCTATAATCCTGCGGGAACCTGTAAATGCAGGATTTGTAAACAGGTCTTTTTTATCGACCTGGATAAAGAATATACCACAGTTGCCAAAATGATACGGCTGGCCGACCTGTATCAGAAGTTTGAGAAAGATTTGCCCCGGAAAAATTATTGGGAAAAATTTCTGGACTGAGTTGTCACAATCTCTACACTGTTACTCACTAATTATAATGTATAACTTAAAAAGTAACATTATGATAAGTAAAATTGAATTTTTGAGAGAGCAAATCATTGAAGCACGGAGTTTTGTGAACCGTCTGATTTCAGAAATGCCGGAAGAGCTATGGTACACAATTCCGGAAGGTACGGATTCAAACTTCGCCTGGCAGGTTGGACATTTGTTGGTTTCACAGAATTTTCATGCTATTACAACGATAACCGGAGTAAATGAAGATATTAAACGGCAGATACCTATCGCCCGTTATAATAAAATCTTTAATGGTATGGGTACTTTGCACCGTTCTGTTGAAAGAGACTTTGTTCCCACTTCTGCATTAAAGGAACAACTGGATTTCGTGCACGATATTTGCCTTACGAACCTACTGACTCTTAACGATGAAATCCTGAACTCCCCACTTGAACCAATTCCGTTTAAGCATCCCGTTGCCGATATAAAGTACGAAGCCTTGTCTTGGTGCTTCAAGCATGAGATGTGGCATAGCGCCGAGATGGAAGCAATTAAAAGGGCTCTAGGCTATCCTATCATCTGGATGAAATAATAAAACCTGTTCGTGAACAATGTTATAAAACATATTGTTATATACATGAAAACAATAATATGAAAAGAATGAAAGGAGGCAGCGGCCTCCGGGTTTAGGTTTATTAATTTAATGTTTAGGTATTATGAGACGTTTAGGTATGGCTGTTGCAGCCATTTTATTATGTGCAACTGTAGGTTTTGCACGCGAGAACCGAAACAAAGTGAGTAAAGAACCGTTTGCTATTAACTTTGAGAAATTGAGTCATTATTTACAATTGACCCCTTCTCAGTCGGAAGAAGTAGCAAATATAAATGAATATTTCCTTGACAAACAGAGTGAAAGTCTCCGGTCGGGTGAAAAACGACGTGAAGAAAAGATGCGTCAGGCTGTTTATGGAAATCTGAAATTGATGAAGAAGGTGTTGACTCACGAACAGTATCGCAAATATGTGACATTGTTGAATGTAACGAACAATAATAACCGTGCTTTGAGCCTTTAATAACGAAAGGATCCGGGTGGAAATGCATCCGGGAAGCGGTTACTTAAAATAGATAGAAGAGATTGCATTAATTGTTGGTGCAGTCTCTTCTTTTTTTATATATCTTTGCGACACTTAAAAAAACAAATAATGAAATAACGTTTAATCTTTGTTATGAAACAACTAAGTCTTCCTTCTAATGCTACTTTGAAAAGTGCTGTTGTCGACTACTCTTTTATTGTGGTCGGGGCTTTTCTTCAGGCACTGAGTTATGTGCTGTTCCTTGCTCCCTTTAAGATTGTTCCGGGAGGGTGTTACGGTATTTCCATTGTGATACATTATGTAACGAAAGGGGTTTTCTCTATTTTTCCGGATGGTTTGCCGATGGGTGCTACCGCCTTGTGCTTTAATATCCCGTTGATGATCCTGGCAATGAAAAAGATCGGTCTGTCGTCCGGTCCTAAAACGATTGTGACATTCCTTCTGATCTCCATCTTTACGGATACCCTGTCGTATTTCTGTGGAAATGAACCGTTGGTGGAGAATGATACTTTCATAGCCTGTTTCTACGGAGGTGCTATCTTAGGTATTGGTGTAGCATGTATTTTTAAAGCGCAGAGTACGAGTGCCGGAACGGATGTGCTGGCTCGTGTAATTGCTAATAACTCCAATCTGAAAGTAAGTAATATGATCATTCTGCTGGACTCGGCTGTTGTTTTGCTGGGGTTGATCGTTTTCAAGGATTGGGCTGTTCCTTTGTATTCTTGGTTCACCATTTTTGTGTATGGAAAGGTGGTTGAAATGTTCCAGACGGAGAACCCGAACCGTGCCGTATTTATCGTATCGAAAAAGACGCAAGAAATCAAGGATCTTATTGTCGGTAAGATGGGTATGCGTGGTACTTTCCTGCATGGACGGGGTATGTATGAAGGAAAAGAGAAAGAGATTATCTTTACGATTGCCGAGCGTAAAGACATGCCGCGCCTGAAAGACGAGATCAAAGAGATCGATCCGAATGCCTTTATTTCTACGATGCACGCAAGTAAAGATTCGCCTCGTCCCGGGATATAATCCTGTGATTATATTTGCATGGTATCACAACTTACGTTACTTTTGTAGCATTTTACAATTGAACAGAAAGATATATTTACAAATTATTAGTACATAATGCCTAATATCTCACAACGGGGAGTAGACATGCCGGCTTCTCCCATTAGAAAACTCGTTCCGCTAGCCAACAAGGCTAAAGCAAAGGGTACTAAAGTGTACCATCTGAATATCGGTCAACCGGATTTACCTACTCCTGAGGTCGCGATGGAGGCCATGCGCCGTATTGATCGTAAGGTTCTGGAGTATTCTCCCAGTGAGGGAATACGTAGTTTCCGTGAGAAATTGGTGAAGTATTATGCGAAGTTCAATATCCATGTAGATGTTGAGGATATTATTATCACTACCGGTGGTTCGGAGGCTGTATTCTTTTCTTTTATGGCTTGTCTGGATCCGGGGGATGAGATCATAGTTCCTGAACCGGCTTATGCCAATTATATGGCATTTGCTATTTCCAGCGGAGCGGTTATTAAAACGGTACCTTCTTCTATCGATGAGGGGTTTGCCCTTCCTTCTGTGGAGCGGTTTGAGGAACTGATCACACCGCGTACGAAAGCGATCCTGATCTGTAACCCGAATAACCCGACCGGTTATCTTTACACACAGAAGGAAATGGATCAGATTCGTGATATCGTAAAGAAATACGATCTGTTCCTGTTCTCGGATGAGGTGTATCGTGAGTTCTGTTATACAGGTGCTCCTTATATCTCGGCTTTCCATTTGAAAGGGATAGAGAATAATGTGGTGCTGGTCGATTCTGTTTCGAAACGTTACAGCGAATGCGGTATCCGTATCGGTGCGCTGATCACGAAGAACCAGATGGTGAAGGAAAATGTTATGAAATGGTGTCAGGCGCGTTTGAGCCCTCCTCTGGTCGGACAGATCATTGCCGAGGCTTCACTGGATACGTCTGAAGAATATATGCTGGAGGTGTACAACGAATATGTGGAACGTCGTAAATTCCTGATCGACGGACTGAACCGTATTCCGGGTTGTTATTCTCCGATTCCGATGGGTGCATTCTATACCGTAGCCAAATTGCCGGTTGACGATGCCGACAAGTTCTGTGCCTGGTGTCTGGACGAATTTGAATATGAAGGACAGACAGTTATGATGGCTCCGGCTTCCGGTTTCTATACGACGCCCGGTCTGGGAAAGAACGAAGTGCGTATTGCTTACGTCCTGAAAAAGGAAGACCTGGCTAATGCACTGGTTGTTTTGGCAAAGGCACTGGAGGCATATCCGGGAAGAGTTTTATAAAAAGGGATAGATGAATTGAACTTAGAACTATTTATAGCACGAAGAATTCATTTCAGCAAGGAGGGTGATCGTCAGGTCACACCTCCTGCTGTGCGTATTGCCATGATCGGTATTGCGCTCGGTTTGGCGGTGATGATCCTTTCTGTGGCTATTGTCATTGGTTTTAAGAAGGAAGTTCGCAATAAAGTGATCGGTTTCGGATCCCATATCCAGATCACTAACTTTGATAATAACAGCTCTTTCGAGTCGACTCCGATAGCGGTAAGCGACTCTTTGCTCGAGGCACTTCATTCGTTTCCCGGAGTTCATCATGTAGAAGCTTATGCTACGAAGATGGGCATAATGAAGACCGACAGTGATTTTCAGGGAATTGTCCTGAAAGGTATCGATACGGATTATGACTGGTCGTTTTTTCGTAATAACCTGAAAGAAGGGGAAATCCTTTCAATTAATCCGAATAAGAATTCTACCGATATTATTATTTCCAGATACTTGTCTGATCTACTTGGACTCAAAATGGGGGACTCTGTCCTGACTTATTTTGTGCAAGAAGATGTCCGTGCCCGTAAATTCACTGTTACGGGGATTTATGAAACCGGCTTTCTGGATTATGATAAGTTGTTTGTTCTGGCCGATATCAAGCAGGTTCGCCGATTGAACGGTTGGGAAAAGGATCAGGTCAGCGGTTTGGAATTGCTGGTCGATAATTATGATGATCTGGATCAGGTGGCTGAAGACCTGTATTTCGATCTGGTAGAAAAGCAGGATCGTAACGGGAATACTTATTTTGTCCGTTCGATAAAAGAGATGAATCCCATGATCTTTAACTGGCTGGATGTGCTGGATGTGAATGTGGTGGTGATACTTGTCCTGATCTTTGCTGTCGCCGGATTTACCATGATCTCCGGTTTGCTGATCATTATATTGGAGCGGACTAATATGATCGGAATTTTAAAGGCTTTGGGGGAAAACAATACCAGTATCCGTAAAGTCTTTCTTTATATCTCCTTTTTCCTTATCGGCAAAGGGATGCTTTTGGGGAATGTGATCGGTATTGCTATCTGCCTGATACAGTCTCATTTCCATCTTATAACCCTCGATCCCTCTACTTATTACCTGGATGCAGTACCCATCGATCTGAATATCCTGTCGTTGGTTCTGCTGAATATCGGCACATTATGCGCTTCCATGCTGATGATGCTCGGCCCATCTTACCTGATCACAAAGATCGATCCGGCTAAGAGTATCCGTTTTGAATAATCCTTATTTGTTTCCCAACCGGAATGTGTAGTCGTTTTTTCCACGGAATGCGCGGTAAATTCTTACATACAAATTGAATAAGGGCAGAATAAGTTCGAGGAAAAACAGCCAGCCTGTTACCGGTCTTTGTTGTAGCAAAAGAGCCGATTTATGAAGAACAGTCGCTTTTACGGCAAACCTGGAAATATATAATAAGCCAGCCAGTACGGATAGCAACCAATTGCCGAAAATACCTGTGACGATAGCAGCAATAACAGCCAGGAAAAAGAGGAAGTAACTAAAACTTTCCATCCTGTAGAAAGTCAGTGTCCCTCCTTTGTAATGCCGGTGGGTGGCGGCGCGTGACACTTTCATCTCTTTCCACATGCTGAAGCGTTCTATTTTAGCCATTTCCGTAATACTTTCGGCAGAATATTCCACCCGTGTATTTTTACTGTTTGCCGATTCGTTGATGAACAGGTCATCGTCTCCAGCATGAAGGCTCAGCGATTTATAATATCCTTTATGCGCGAAGAATAAGTCTTTTTTGTAGGAAAGATTACGCCCGTTGCCTACATAAGGGTGACGGGTGAGGGCGGCCGATATATATTGCAGGCCACTCATCAGGTTATCATAAGCAACCAGTTTATGGAAGAACCCTTTATGATTGCCATAGGCACAGAAGCCCAGTACGATGCTGGTTTCTTTATTGTAATTGCGTGCCATCGTGGAGATCCAGTTCTTACTGATCGGTTCGCAGTTGGCTTCCGTGAAAAGAAGAATGTCATGATGAGCCGCTTTGATACCGACAGTCAGGGCCAGTTTCTTCCGGCTCAGGTATTTTACATCTTCCGGAATATAGGTGTGATACAGGTGCTGGTTATCATTCTTCAGCTTTTTCAATACTTCGTCGCTTTCATCCGTAGAACCGTCGTTCACGACGATCACTTCATACTCGGGATACTCCTGGGCTAATAAAGACGGGAGATGTTTTCTTAAGTTCTCGGATTCATTTTTTGCATAGACGATAACGGAAACAGCCGGCTGGGCCTCTTTTTTCTCCGTATCGTTTCTTTTGGATTCTTTCAGCGGACGGCTGTAAGTCACGAGGTAATACAAAAGTTGAATGATAAATAAACCTGCGATCGAACCTGCAAGTATCAGTTCTATATTATTGAATATAAGTAAGTCTCTCATTATTGAAGCTGTGTATTTAAAAAAACGTACAAATGTACATGTTTCCTGCTTAATTACCATATTATCCCAGTAAATGTGCAATTATTGTAAAAGCCCGCCGGGAAGAAGGGCGTACTTTTGTCGCGGTAATTTTAACTGGAATAATTTTATGAACAGAAAAATGGGAGTTGTGGTTTTGGTGCTTTCTGTATTAGCAGCATTGGAACCTTTGAGTATAGACCTTTATTTGCCGGCCTTTTCGGATATAGCTGAAAGTATGCAGGTGTCTATGGGTGAGGTACAGATATCTCTGTCTATCTTTTTGGCAGGTTTTGCCCTCGGGCAATTGTTTTGGGGATCGCTTTCCGATTATTACGGAAGAAAGAACCCGATCTTATGGGCTACTGCTTTATTTACAGTGAGTTCGTTTGCTTCTATTTATGCAACATCGATCGAGCAATTATGGGTGATCCGTTTTTTACAGGCGTTCGGGGGGTGTGCCGGCGTAGTGGTGGGACGTGCTGCCGTTAATGATTTCTTTGTGAATGAACAGCGTACAAAAGTCTTTTCTTTATTGGCAATCATTTCAGGACTTGCTCCGATCATAGCTCCTACAATGGGTAATCTGCTGTTGAAACAATGGCATTGGCATGGTATTTTCAATGCGATGGGAATACTGGGAGTGTGTACGGTCTTATTGGTTTGGGCTTTTCTGCCTAAGAGTCAACCGGTACAGGTTAAAGGGGGAGAGAAGAACAGGATGCCTTCGGTTATGGAAATGGCAAAAGGGTATATCCGGGTGACGAAGAACTGGCCTTACATGGTCTATACCATTATCGGAAGTATGGCATACGGCGGTTTGATGATCTATGTTTCCAATGCTCCTTTCCTGATCATGGAAAAAGGCGGATTCTCCGGGAATATATTTAGTATGATCTTTGCAATAAACGCGCTTGCATTATTGTTTGGTAGTTATATTGTGGACATTCTTCAGAAGTATATGACATTGAAGAAGCTGGTACGGTTGACTATTGCCTCTCAGCTGCTGATCAATGTCTTATTACTGACAAGTGCTTTTTATTCGACCTCAGTTATCCCGATGCTCGTGCTGATTTTCCTGAACCTGATTCCGATCGGTGTTTTATTGCCGGCAACGACATCTTTGGGTTTGTCTTACTTTAAAGAAGATAGTGGAGCTGCTTCCGCTTTTATGGGATTCCTGCAATTATTGTTTACCGGGATCTTGTCGGCGATAATCAGTTTCCTGCAAAACAATTCCGTAGTGCCGATGATGAGCGGGCTGTTTGTCTGCGCTCTGGTTCCGTTCGTTCTTTTGTTTGTGGAGAAGAGACGGCGTTTGAGCATGATAAAGGTTCGGTCATAACAAGTCATTTTTGAGCGATAGCCTGAATTGTTCGGGAGTGGAACCGCTTTGTTCTTTAAAGAAACGGGTGAAATAGGAGGCATCGCTGAAACCGAGTAGGAAAGCGATCTCTTTAAAGCTCTGGCTGCCGTAACTGATCATTCGTTTGGCTTCCAGTAATAGCCGTTGGTCGATCAGTTGTTTAACTGTGTGGCCGACGGCATTTTTTGTCAGATCGTTCAGTCGCTTTTTACTGAGCATGATCCGGCCGGCATAAAACTCTGTTGAACGTTCATGGATAAAGTGTTCGTCGATCAGCGAAAGGACTTTGTTTACACGCATATCCTGCTCGTTCGGACGATCCGTACAAAGTAACATCAGGTGTGTGATGAAAGCGTGCATGTAGGAATTCAGCAAGCTTTTCCGGTGCAGGTTCTCATGTTCGTTGTAGATCAGATTGGCCAGTTCCCGGATGGCAGGCGCTTCTTTTTCCGGAAGGGAAAGCTGATCCGGAAATGTATAGTCGGTGTAGTTTTCGATATGCAGGCTGAGTCTTTCAAAGTAATCGGGGCTGATTGCAAATAAAAATCCCCTTTGTCCTCTCAGTTTCATAGTATGCACTTGTCCTTTCCGAAGCAGATAGATCTGGTTGGGACATAGCGGATATTCTATGAAATCAATACTTTGGCTGTCGCCGGGTTCGACATCAGTGAAGAATAACAGCTCGTAGAAATTGTGGCGATGTGATCCGCTAAAGTTCAACATGTCGCAGTTTTCGATTGGTTCGACCACATAGAAATCGCTTTCTTCGAGGCTATGTACGGGGATATTATCTAAATACATTTTATCAGATTTTACCACAAAGATAGTTCTAAATTCCTTACTTTTGTCTGGCAAATCCCGGTAAAAATATGGATGAAAGTGTTCTCGAAAAACTGAAAATACTAGCAGAATCGGCTAAATATGATGTATCCTGCGCTTCAAGCGGTACTTCCCGTTCCAAGAAAAGTGGAATGATCGGGAGTGCGGCCGGGTGGGGGATTTGCCATAGTTTTGCGGAAGACGGACGGTGTATCTCTTTGCTGAAGATCATGCTGACCAATTCCTGCATGTACGATTGTGCCTATTGTATCAACCGGCGAAGCAACGATTTGCCGCGGGCTACACTTTCTGTTACGGAGCTGGTTAATCTCACGATCGAGTTCTATCGCCGCAATTATATCGAGGGATTATTCCTTAGCTCGGGCGTTGTCCGGAGTCCGGATTATACGATGGAACGTCTGGTACGCGCCATCAAAGACCTGCGCCTGGTGCATCGTTTCAATGGGTATATTCATATGAAAAGTATTCCGGGAGCCAGTCAGGAACTGGTGAACGAAGCCGGGCTGTATGCCGACCGTTTAAGTGTGAATATAGAGATCCCGAACGAACAAAGTTTGCAGGTGCTTGCTCCTGAAAAAGATTTCAAAAGCGTTTTCACTCCGATGCGTTATATCCAGCAGGGGGTTCTGCAGAGTGCGGAAGAGCGTAAACGATTCCGTCATGCTCCGCGTTTTGCCCCGGCCGGACAAAGTACACAGATGATTGTAGGCGCAACGGCTGATACGGATAAAGACATCCTTCGTCTCTCGTCGGCCCTTTATCAGCGGCCGACCATGAAGCGGGTCTATTATTCCGGTTTTATTCCGGTGAATGATTACGATACACGCCTTCCGATGTTGAAGCAACCGCCGTTGGTGCGCGAAAACCGTTTGTATCAGGCCGACTGGTTGTTGCGTTTCTATCAGTTCCGGGTGGATGAGATCGTGAATGACGCTTATCCGGATCTGGATCTGGAGATCGATCCCAAACTGTCCTGGGCGTTGCGTAACCCGCAGGCATTCCCGGTGGATATCAATAAGGCGGATTTTGAAATGCTTCTCCGGGTTCCCGGGATAGGAGTGAAGTCGGCCAAGCTGATTGTCGTATCCCGCCGTTACGGTCGTTTGGGTGCCGACCAGTTGAAAAAGATCGGAGTCGTAATGAAGAAAGCCCAGTATTTTATCACCTGCAACGAACTGCCGATGCGGACAGTGAACGAACTGAGCCCGGAGAATGTCCGCCATATTCTATTGCAAAAAGGAAAGAAGAAAACGGACGAACGGCAATTAACCTTGCAATTCCCCGAATAATAACAACATGACAGTTTTCATCTACGATAAAACATTTGAAGGATTGCTTACGGCTGTCTTTGATGCCTATGTCCGTAAATCATTCCCGGATGCGTTGGCGATGGAGGGAGAACCGTTGCCTTTGTTCTGCGAGGAGACGGTAACGATTTATTCGGACAGTGAAAAAGCGGACAGGGTCTGGAAAGGTCTTCAGAAGAAGTTATCGCCTACTTCGCTTTCGATGCTGACTGTTACCTGGCTGTCGGAGTTGCCCGAAGTCGATATACTCATGTTTCGCTATATCCGTAAGGCCATCGATCATCCTCGTTCTATTGAATTGAATTTCGGGGATCCCGATGTGATGGAGTTGGCTAAGATCTGGAAGAAGGTAAGCAACGAACGGCTTCGTAACATGCAGTTCTTCCGTTTCCAGAAAGCGGCCGACGGGACATTTTTTGCAGCCGTAGAACCTCTGTATAATATATTGCCCCTGATTATTCCCCATCTGAAAGATCGTTTTGGCGATCAGAAATGGTTGGTGTATGATCTGAAACGTGAGTATGGTTTTTATTATGATCTGACGGAAGCTGTCGAAGTGCGTTTCGAGCATAAAGAAGCTCACCTGCTTTCCGGTTTTCTGGGGGAGAGTATCATGGATAAAGATGAAAAGCTTTTTCAGAAAATGTGGAAGGCTTATTTTAAATCGATCGCCATCAAGGAACGATTGAACCCGAAACTGCACCGCCAGCATATGCCCGTTCGTTTCTGGAAATATATGACGGAAAAACAGTGAGAAAGGTTTACGGAGGAGAAAAATGGCTTTCCGTCTGTCGGAAAGCTTCAAAAAACGGCTGGGAAAGTTTCCGTTTGCCGGAAAGCTCCAAAAGGCAAAAAAACGACGTTTCCGCCTGCCGGAAAGTTTCAAAAGACAAAAAAGAACGTTTCCGCCTGTCGGAAAGCTTCAAAATTTGAAGGAGAAGGATTCCGCCTGTCGGCGAGCTTCCCGGAGTGAAAATGGGGTTTTCCGCCTGTCGGACAGCTTGAAAAATGAAAAACGGAGCTTTCCGACAGACGGAAAACGCCGTTTTTTAATTTTTTCTTACTTCTGCCAGATTTCCCACGCGGCGAATGCCTGAAGAAGCAACATTTCGAGTCCGTTCTTGACGACGGCTCCTTTTTCTTTCCCCTTTTTCATGAAAAGAGTTTCATCCGGATTATACAACAAATCGTATAGTAGATGATCGGGAGTGAGCAGGTCGTAAGGAATATCCGGACAGTTGTTGATATTCGGGAACATTCCTAGCGGGGTCGTATTGACGATCACCGTGTATTGTTCCATTGTCTTCGGAGTGATCTCGTCGTATGTGATGCAGAACTCTTTCGGCTTGCGTGAAACCAGTGTCGCACCAACTCCCAGTTGCTTTAGTCCCTGGAATACAGCTTTGGAAGCACCCCCGGTACCGAGAATTAACGCTTTCCGGTGAGTCTCGTTCAATAACGGTTCGATCGATTGCTTAAATCCGATGATATCGGAATTGTATCCCTTCAATTTTTTACCGAAAAGGCCTTTCGTGAACTTGATCACATTTACCGCACCGATCAGGCGGGCATCTTCGTCGAGTTCGTCCAGATAAGGTATAACCTGTTCCTTGTAAGGAATCGTTACATTCAAACCGTTCAAATCCGGATTCTCTTTCAATACATTTTTGATGTCTTTGATATTCGGGATCTCAAAATTCACATATTGTGCATCGATCTTTTCCGCCTCAAACTTCTGGTTGAAATAAGTTTTGGAAAACGAGTGCCCGAGTGGATATCCCAATAAACCATATTTCTGCATAACCTTTTCTAGTATTTGTTTATTCTTTAGTTCCTGTGTATAACGAGCAAATTCCAAAGGTGAAGGTACGAACCCGTGCCTCGGAAAATCCCAGGCGGGTGAGTAGTCCGGTCATAACCTTTCCTTGCGGAACCACCTTGATAGAAGCCGGCAGGTAACTGTAAGCTGTTTTTTCTTTCGATAGCAGCCGGCCGATAAATGGAATAACTGTCTTTGAATAGATGGAGTAGAGTTGTTTCATCGGGAAATGTTCCGGTGTGGAGAACTCCAGGATCATTACATGTCCGCCGGGTTTCAGCACCCTGTACATCTCTGAGATACCCTGTTCTATATTTTCAAAGTTGCGTACTCCGAATGCAGCAGTTACGGCGTCGAACGAATTGTCGGGGTAGGTGAGCGCCGTACAGTCTTGTTGTTCGAATGATATATATTCCGAGTAACCGGCCCGGGCCACTTTTTCGCGTCCCACCTGCATCATGCCTTCGGAGATATCGGCTCCGATAATCTGCCGGGCTTTCAGCTTGCGGTGCATGGAAATGGCGAGGTCGCCTGTTCCGGTCGCGATATCCAGTATGGATTGTGGAGAAAAAGGACGCAGGGAAGCAATCGCCTTCCTGCGCCATATTTTATCAATTCCGAACGAGAGCGTATGGTTCAGCAGATCATACGTGCCTGCAATCGAGTCGAACATACGTCTGACTTGTGTGCTCTTCTGTTCTTCTCCGTTGTAAGGTAATATCTGTTCTGAACCGTATTTCATCTTCTCTTATTTATTTTTCAAATATTCTGTTACGTTCTTTTCGATGCGGGCCAACAGGTTGTCTGTATCGCCTTTCTCGAATTTCTCACCGGTGATGTGCTCGAACAGCTCGATGTAACGTTCGCTGATACCTTCCACGATAGCCGGAGTCATTTCCGGAACCACCTGTCCTGCTTTACCCTGGAAACCGTTTTCCATCAACCATTCGCGAACGAACTCTTTTGAAAGTTGTTTCTGCGGTTCACCTTTGGCGAAACGTTCTTCGTAACCTTCAGAATAGAAATAACGGGAAGAGTCGGGGGTATGGATTTCGTCGATCAGGTAGATCTTACCGTCACGGTGTCCGAATTCGTATTTGGTATCGACCAGGATCAGGCCGCGTTTTGCTGCGATTTCAGTTCCGCGCATGAACAGATCCATTGTATATTTTTCCAGAACGGCGTAGTCTGCTTCAGAAACGAGTCCTTGTTTCAGGATTTCTTCTTTAGAGATATCTTCGTCGTGTGCACCGATAGCCGCTTTTGTTGTCGGAGTGATGATCGGTTCCGGGAAACGCTGGTTTTCGCGCATTCCTTCCGGCAGTTTCACACCGCAGATCTCACGAACACCGCTCTTATAAGCACGCCATGCGCTACCGCAAAGGTAACCGCGTACGATCATTTCAACAGGGAAACCTTCGCACTGTACACCAACGGTAACCATTGGGTCGGGTGAAGCCATTTTCCAGTTCGGGCAGATATCGGTGGTTGCGTCAAGGAATTTGGCGGCAATCTGGTTCAACATCTGGCCTTTGTAAGGAATACCTTCCGGCAGAACAACGTCGAAAGCGGAGATACGGTCGGTTGCAACCATAACCAATACTTCATCGTTGATATTATACACGTCGCGTACTTTTCCATGATAAACACTCTTCTGTCCCGGGAAATTGAAATCTGTTCTAACTAACGCCTTCTTCATGACCAATTTATTTTTAATTGTTTTCTGATAGTTTATTGTTCTTTTCTATTGTTTTAGGCGAGTGGGCCTTAGTCTCACTGCGTCGTTTTTCGTCGAATTTGTCATACGCTTCAACGATGCGCTGCACCAGTTTGTGGCGGACAATATCTTTTTTATCGAATTCGATTTTGCCGATCCCTTTCACTCCTTTCAATATCTGCATCGCCTGTATCAGTCCGGAGGTGGCAGTAGGAGGAAGGTCGATCTGGGTGACGTCACCTGTGATGATCATCTTGGCGTTCATGCCCAGGCGGGTCAGGAACATTTTGATCTGGTGGGTCGTTGTATTCTGTGCTTCGTCGAGGATAATAACGGCATCATTCAATGTACGGCCGCGCATAAAGGCGAGCGGTGCAATCTGGATCACGTTATTTTCCATATACTCTTTGAGTTTCGCTCCCGGTATCATATCCTGCAAGGCATCGTATAATGGTTGCAGATACGGGTCGAGCTTGTCTTTCATCTCTCCCGGCAGGAATCCCAGCTTTTCTCCGGCTTCAACGGCGGGACGACTCAGGATGATCTTTCTGATCTCTTTGTTCTTCAGAGCCTTGACAGCAAGGGCGATGGCGACGAATGTCTTACCTGTTCCGGCGGGGCCGGTGGCGAATACGAGGTCGTTTTCCTCGAATGCTTTTACAAGTAATTGCTGGTTTTCGGTGCGGGCAACGATCGCTTTGCCGTTCATTCCATGAATGATCAGGTTTTCCTGTTTAACGACCGTCGGAGCTTTACCTTTGATAATATCGAGGATCACATCTTCTGTCAGGGAATTGAACTCCTCGCAGTACTTTTCAACTTCTCGGATCTTTTTCAGGAATAGTTCGGATTCATCCTCGTCTCCGATTACTTTCATCACATTTCCGCGGGCCACAATGCGAAGTTTCGGGAACAACGTTTTAATCAGTTGCATATTCGCATTATTCACACCGTAAAAAATAACCGGGTCTACACTTTCAAGAATATATATTCGTTCTATCATCCGTTCTTTTCCTTTTTCCTTATAATTTTTATGTTTTATCCTACCTTTTTATTCAGGTACGCAAAATTAGTAATATTCTTAATCCGTTGGTACGTACTTACGTTTTTTATTTACTATTGTAGGAATACATTTGAATAATTGTCCTATTTTTGTATTCATAATATAGTAAAAAGATGATGAAAAAAATACTTGGTTTAGCGTTGATCCTGTTTGCAGCCCTATCAGTAACAGCGCTTCCTTCCTGTAAAGAAAAACGTGGTGAGTTGAAAACCATTTGGTATAACGGTAGTTATAATCGCGATTTTAATGATCTGAACGATGTGCAGCTGGCGGTTGCGCAAAAAATAGGTATCGAACCGATCAGTAACCGGGAAGAAGCGGAACACGCATCTAAAAAGATGGAAGAGATCAAGACCTGCGACTACTATGAGGTAGAAGAGTTAAAACATTCCATCCCGTACCTTATCCCCGAAGCAGCTACTTTGCTGGAAGATATCGGACGCAACTTCCAGGATTCTTTATATAATCTGAATGCTTCTATCTATAAACTGAAAGTAACAAGCGTTACCCGCACCGTGGATGATGTAAAGAAACTGGGGAAACGTAATTATAATGCCTCCATGAACTCGGCTCACCGCTATGGGACTACTTTCGATATTTCATGGGTGCGTTATACGAAGATCGATGAAAAAGATACGCTGAATATCGATAACGACCGTCTGAAAATGGTACTTGCGTCGGTGCTTCGTGATCAGAGAAAAGCTGACCGTTGTTATATAAAGCACGAACGCAAGCAGGGATGTTTTCACATTACTGTACGGAAATAAGGTTGTCGATCACCTTTTTAAGCTCATGTTTGGGAAGAGTACCCAGCATGAGTTCTTTTGTTCCGTCCATTTTACATAGAAGAAGCGTCGGGATCGTACGTATGTTGAATGCCGTTTCCAGTTCTTCTTCGTTATCCACATTTACTTTGTAGATGTATAACTGTCCTTCATAAGTTTGTGCAAACTCTTCCAGTATCGGGTCGAGCCGTTTGCAGTAACCGCACCAGGGAGCCTGGAAATCTACGATACAAGGTTTGTCTTCTATATATTTCCAGTCTTTCGGATCCGCTTCAAAGTTACCTACTTTCTGAATAAAATCTGCTTTTGTCAATTCAATGGGTTTCATATACTCCTTGTTTTAATTTGATGATGCAAAGTTACATCAGACAGGCGGGTAATGAGATAGCAATATCACTTATATTATTGTCTATTTTCCCCGAGTAATTCTTATTGCATTATTTTGTCGTTCATGGCCGCTTCCGACAGAAAAGACAATACTGTTTGTTTATGCGGGCTATCCAGTAATATATAGATCAGTTCGGCAAACTTGATCGGTATCATTTCATCCTTCACCTCTTTTTTCAGTTTGTGATATATTTGAATGGAATCGAAAAAGTTGTGGAAGATATTTTCCTTAGGAATGATATGTATTTCCTTACAGGAGGTTAACTTGCATTGCTCGTTTAGAATATCGGTTATCCCCGGCAATCTGAGAATGCACTGTGCCGTCCACTGGTTAAAAAAGAGGGCGAACATGGAATACTTATTGTTGCAGGTCAACTCTGAAGAGAAATAGACTCCGGGGGAGAAGAGGCATAATTCACCTTCCCTTATGAGTAACTCGGAGTCATTATCCATCAGATAAATCGAACCTGATGCTACGTATACAATAGAATGATGTGTCAGGAAAGTACGGATGTTTTCCTGATCAGATGCCGTTGAGTGTTGTAATACTTTAAAATTTTCTACTTCTCCGTTGAAAATACGCATGTCTTGATTATACTAAATGAATAGTCAGAAAACGGATATTCATAATCAATAAAATCCTATTAGAACAGGAGTAAAGATAATTCTTTTCCTTCTAAAACGATAATAATGTGAGTGTTAGAATCTCTCTTTTTTTGATTATTAAGTATGTTTATTACAATTAGAATAGCTGGATAAGAAGTAAACCAAGCATTACAGAAACGCCGGTTGCGATCAGTCCGGGGATCATAAATGAGTGATTTAATATATATTTTCCGATATGCGTAGTTCCCGTACGGTCAAAATTGATAGCGGCAACTACGGTCGGATAGTTCGGTATGAAAAAGTAACCGTTCACGGCCGGGAAAAGGGCAATCAGCATATAAGGAGATATCCCTAGCGCTAAGCCTAAAGGCAGTAAAGCACGTACGGTTGCGGCCTGACTGAACAACAGGATAGACATCAGGAACAGGGCGATACCGAACAACCAGGGCATAGCCGTCACGATCTGTTCGATGGAACCTTTCAGTTCCGCCATATTTCCTCCGATAAAAGTATCACCCATCCAGGCAATACCGAAGATCGCCACGACAGCCTGCATGCCGGCAGAGAAAACGGAACCCTGTACGGCTTTGATACCGTCGGTTCTGGTAGCCAGCAGAATGATTGCCGCAGCCGACAACATCAATATTTCGATAATATAGGCCATCGACAAAGAGGTTCCGTTGAATACCGGACGAATGCTTTCGATAGAACCGAACAGGATAATACCGATCGTTGCCAATATAAAGATAGCTACCGACCAACCGGCCGCTTTCTGGTTCTTTACGTCTTTCAGTACATATTTCTGGGTAGTAAATTCGCCTTCCGCAATACGTCTTTTAAATTCGGGATCATCTTCCAGTTCCTTTCCGACACGCAACGAGTAGAAAGCCCCGGCTAATACACCGGCCAACGTACAGGGTACGGAAATCATCAGGATATCGAATAAGGAGATATTGAACCCCTGTCCGGTCAGCATACTGAGTAATGCTACCGTGGCAGCGGAGATCGGACTGGCGGTGATAGCCTGCTGTGAAGCGATCACGGCAATACCCAGCGGACGTTCGGGACGTATTTTTGTTTCGGTCGCCACTTCGGCGATAACAGGTAATACGGAATAAGCCACGTGCCCTGTCCCCGCAATGAATGTAAAAATATAGGTGACCAGCGGGCTTAATATTGTAATTTTCGAAGGATTCTTCCGGAGGAGTTTCTCAGCCCATTTAACCATCAGATCAAGCCCCCCTGCAGCTTGCATACAGCTGGCGGCCGCGATGACAGCAACGATCATCAGCATCACATCGATAGGCGGGGAAGTCGGCTCGAGCCCGAAAACGAAAGTCAGCACAGCTAACCCAAGGCCTCCCAGCACACCGAGACCGATACCGCCCAAACGGGCACCAATAATAATAGCAATTAATACGAATGCAAGTTGAATCAACATACTCTATGACTTCTTAATGTAGATTTAGTTTGTAAAGGCCACAAATTTAGTTATTTTTGCTGCGCTAAGAACTACAAATACATTTAAAATGCGCATGAAAAGATTCAATTCCCTTATTTTAGTCGCGTTATTTGGACTGGTAACTAACTTATCCGCCCAGGTTCGCAGTGAATTCCTGTTAGAGAAAAACTGGAAGTTTACCCGCGAAGATAACCCCGACTTTATCAAACCCGCTTTCGACGACAGTAAGTGGCAATCGGTGACGGTTCCGCACGACTGGGCTATCTACGGCCCGTTCAGCTCCCAGAACGACAAGCAGGAAGTGGCTATTTCGCAAGACGGCCAAAAAGAGGCGTTGGAACATGCCGGTCGTACAGGCGGTCTGCCTTTTGTCGGCGTGGGATGGTACCGTACCCAGTTTGAAGTACCTCAGTTTGCTGAGGGAAAGAAGGCTACTATCCTGTTCGACGGGGCTATGAGCCATGCTAAAGTGTATATCAACGGACAGGAAGTAGGTTATTGGCCGTATGGATATAACTCCTTCCATTTCGATATTACAAAGTACCTGAAACCGGGACAGAAGAATACACTGGCTGTCCGCCTGGAAAACTTGCCCGAGTCTTCCCGTTGGTATCCCGGTGCCGGTTTGTACCGTAACGTACATGTGATCGTAACGGAAGATGCCCATATCCCGGTTTGGGGAACATTCGTGACAACTCCTACTGTCAGCAAGGAGTTTGCCAAGGTGAATGTAAATACGAAGGTCGATCTGCCGGAAGGTGCCGATCCCAAGCAATACGCTGTCAAGACCAGCCTGGTGAATCCGAACGGGGAAAAGCTGGTCGAGTCTACAATGCCGTTGACGGATATCAAGTATAATAACGGTACGGTCGACCAGGAATTTATTGTTCATACACCGACACTCTGGTCGCCGGATATGCCCGCCCTTTATGTGGCTGAAAGCCGTCTGTATAAGAACGGGACAGAACTGAAAGATACCTATTCGACTCCGTTCGGTATCCGTTCGATCGAGATCATTCCGGGTAAAGGCTTCTTCCTGAATGGTGAAAAGACCGTGTTCAAAGGCGTATGCAACCACCATGACCTGGGGCCGTTGGGCGCAGCTGTCAATGACGCAGCTATCCGCCGTCAGATCCGTATCCTGAAAGAAATGGGATGTAATGCGATCCGTACGTCGCACAACATGCCGGCTCCCGACCTGGTGAAAGCCTGCGACGAAATGGGTATGATGTTGATGGCCGAAAGCTTCGACGAATGGAACGTGGCTAAATGTAAGAACGGTTACAACCTGTTCTTCGACGAATGGGCTGAAAAAGATATGGTCAACCTGCTCCATAACTTCCGCAACAATCCGAGTATCGTAATGTGGTGTATCGGTAACGAAGTGCCGAACCAGTGGATCGAAGGCGATGCCAAGATCGCCCGCTTCCTGCAGGACATCTGCCATCGTGAAGACCCGACACGTCCGGTGACCCAGGGGATGGATGCTCCGGATGCAGTGGTAAACAACAATTTTGCCGCCGTGATGGAAGTGGCCGGATTCAACTACCGTCCGTTCAAATACCAGGTGAATTATAAGAAACTGCCGCAGGAGATCATCCTGGGAAGCGAAACGGCTTCGACGGTAAGTTCGCGCGGCGTGTATAAGTTCCCTGTTGAACGCAAGGCGATGGCCGTGTACGACGATCACCAGAGCTCTTCCTACGACGTGGAGCATTGCGGCTGGTCGAATCTGCCGGAAGACGATTTCATCCAGCATGAAGACCTGCCTTACTGTATCGGCGAATTTGTATGGACAGGTTTCGACTATCTGGGCGAACCGACTCCGTATTACACCAACTGGCCGAGCCATAGCTCCCTGTTCGGTATCATCGACCTGGCCGGTATTCCCAAGGATCGCTACTACCTGTACCGCAGCCATTGGAACAAGGCGGAAAAGACCTTGCATGTCCTGCCGCATTGGACGTGGCCGGGACGTGAAGGCGAAGTCACTCCGGTATTCGTTTACACCAACTATCCTTCTGCCGAGCTTTTCATCAACGGAAAGAGCCAGGGCAAACGTACGAAAGACCTGAGTATCGGTATCGACAGCAGCTATACCGAAGCCGCCCAGAAGAGCTTCGAGCGCCAGAAACGCTATCGTCTGATGTGGATGGATACCAAATACGAACCGGGTACCCTGAAAGTCGTAGCTTACGATAAAGACGGCAACGCCGTGGCCGAAGAAGAAGTGCATACAGCCGGTAAACCTCATCACATCGAACTGAGTGCCGACCGTACCAACCTGACAGCCGACGGCAAAGACCTTTCATTTATCAACGTACGGGTAGTGGATAAGAATGGCAACCTTTGTCCGGATGCCACCAACCAGATCAAGTTCAACGTGCGTGGAGCCGGAACATACAAGGCGGCAGCCAATGGTAACCCTGCCAGCCTCGAGTCTTTCCAGGCACCGCAGATGAAACTGTTCAGCGGACAGCTGACAGCGATCGTCCAGACTGAAGAAACTCCGGGAACGATTTATTTTGAAGCATCTTCTCCGGGAGTTAAGAGTGCACGGATCGAGTTGATAAGCAGATAAGCATTGTTGATTGATAAGAATAGGAATCCCCCTGGCATCTTCATTGTGAATGATGTGCCAGGGGGATTTTGTTATTTATTCATTGTACGATATTCCCAATCGCATCGAACGTAACATCCGTGCTTTGGCCATTGTGATCGACGGTGAAGGTGTAGAAAGTGCCGGCGGCTTCGATCTTTACGATGATCGACTGGATCGTATCGCTGGCATAGCCGGTAGACTGGAAGCTATTCATTATGATAGCCGGTACATCCTGTTCTGCAATCTGGTACGACGTGCTTTGCCATCTGTAATCCTTATTCAACTGCGCGATCTTATACACTTTCCCATCCAGCATATTCAGGACATACCCATCCGCATTCGCCTGTATATCCAGCAGGGTGCAGGTCGCGAAGGTCAGGTTCATCAGCATGTGTACGGCATCGGGAATGACGATCGGGGCGTCTTCGTTGCCTTTGTCGGGAACTGCTTTGATCAGGTTGCCGTACCTGGAATAATACAGATCCATATCACTGTCCGCTTTCTCGGCTTCTATTTTGTAGACAACCGCCATGCTGTCGCGGTGGATGGTATACGTATCGTCTACTTTCCAACCGGCGTAAAGACCGTTGTCGAAAGCTGTCGTCACGTCCTGGGGCAGCTGGTTGAAAGGCGTATCGGCCTTGTCCATCATCCACTTGCCCTGGTCGGTGAGCCATGCTTCGGTGGAGACGCCGTTGTTGGTGAATTCGGCTACGTAATAGTTGCCCTCGATGGTGAAGAGGGTGTTTGTTGCATCCGGGTATTTGTCGTTGAAGGCCTGCAGAACAGGCTCGGTCGGTTCGATGGCGTTCTTGTGGTCGTTGTCTGTCTTGTCACAGCCGGCCATTAACAAGGCGACTCCCGCAATCAGGGAGAATAAGATTGATCTTGTGTTCATACGTTTATTATTTAGCGATTAATACTGTCTGTCGATGTTGCATAATAACAACACTGCCCCGTGGAATGTTCTGCGTAAAACCGAACACACTGTCCGATATTGAACACTGTTTCCGTAGTGATAAATGCACATATTCAACCGATTAGCTTTTTGGCACGGAGTTTGCCCCTACCGGGACAGAACATAAAAACAATACTAAATATGGACAGAGAGATATCGAAAGCGGAACAAAGGAAAGAACAACGCAAGCAATTTATAAAGATCGGTGCCGGTGTGGGAATAGGCATCGCCCTGATCGCCGTTGTCTTATCCTTTCTGCAAACCAGCCTGAACCGTAAGGACTTGACTATATCGACCGTAGATAAGGGAGTGATAGAAGTATCCGTCAGCGCTTCCGGCAAGGTGATCCCGGCCTTTGAGGAAATAATCAACTCACCGATCAACTCCCGCATCGTCGAGATATACAAAAAAGGTGGCGACTCCGTCGATATAGGAACGCCTATCCTCAAACTGGATCTACAGAGCGCGGAAACAGACTATAACAAACTACTCGACGAAGAACAAATGAAACGCCTCGAACTCGAAAAGCTGCGTGTCACCAACCACAGCAAACTCTCCGAAATGGAAATGAAGCTGAAGGTCTCCCGCATGGAACTCGACCGTAAAGCCGTGGAACTCCGCAACGAACGCTACCTCGACAGCCTCGGCGCCGGCACCACCGACAAAGTACGCCAGGTGGAACTCGACTACAACGTCAGCCAGCTCAAACTGAAAGAGGATGAACAGAAATACATCAACGAACAAGCCCTCACCGATGCCGACCTGAAGGTAAAGGAGCTCGAACTCAATATCTTCCGCAAAGGCCTGGCCGAAACCAAGCGCACCCTCGACGATGCGCAGATCCGTTCCCCCCGTAAGGCCATCCTTACGTATGTGAACAACGAGATCGGCTCGCAGGTAGGGCAGGGCACGAAGGTTGCCATTGTCTCCGACCTCTCGCATTTCAAGATCGAGGGCGAGATAGCCGACACCTACGGCGACCGTATCGCGGCAGGCAGCAAAGCCGTCGTCAAGATCGGCAGCGATAAACTGGATGGAACCGTGAGCGACGTAACGCCGCTATCGAAAAACGGCGTGATCTCCTTCACCGTGCAACTGGAAGAAGACAGCCACCGCCGTCTACGCTCCGGCCTGAAGACAGACGTCTACGTGATGAACGCCGTAAAGGATGACGTATTGCGCATCGCCAACGCTTCCTATTATATAGGCAAGGGCGAATACGAGCTCTTCGTCGTTAACGGCGACCAACTGCTGAAACGCAAAGTGCAGCTCGGCGACAGCAACTACGAATACGTGGAAGTGATAAGCGGCCTCGAACCCGGCGACCAGGTAGTCGTCTCCGACATGGCCAGCTACAAAGACAAGAACAAACTCAAAGTAAAATAAGCCATGCTCAAACAATACCTCAAACAAGCCCTGAACATGCTGCGTGAGAACCCGCTCATCAGTGTGATTTCCATACTCGGTACGGCGCTGTCCATTGCCATGATCATGATCGTTATCCTGGTCTTCCAGGTGCAGCTGACCAGCTTTGTGCCCGAGGTGAACCGCGACCGGATGCTCTATGTGGAGCAAGGAACCGAGGTAAAGACTCGGAACAGCTGGAGCAGGGGTAACATGTCCGTCGAAGCCGTCCGCGAATGCTTCTATTCGTTAAAGACGCCCGAAGCCGTGTCCGCCTGGTTCACGATGTCATACCCCTTGTCGCTACCCGGCAAGCAGATGTTTAAGACATACCATATCTTCTACACCGACCCGGGATTCTGGAAAGTCTACGCCTTCTCTTTCCTGGAAGGCAAGCCGTTTACGGAAGCCGACTTCACTTCCGGCATTCCCCAGGCCGTTGTCTGTGAGAGTGTAGCGAGGGGACTGTATGGCACGACCCAGGTAGTTGGAAAGCCGGTCATCATCGACCGCCAGCCCTTTACGATCTGCGGGGTGGTGAAAGACGTCAGCCGCGCCGCCGACTCATCCTACGGACAAGTCTGGACACCTTATACGACCAATCCGATGGTACTTAATATGGCCTACCTCGAGAACATGTCGGGTGCTTTCAACACCTGCCTGCTGGCTCGTGACGCCGCCGACTTCGATGCCATCCGCCAGGAACTGAAAGGGCAGATCGCTCGTTATAACGCAACCAAGCAGGAAGCGGAGATCCATTTCTTCCACAACCCGATTACCCGTTTCGACAAGGCGATCGGTACGATCGGGCAGGTCAAAGTCGAGCTGAAGGACTACCTCGCGGAGGTGGGGGGCCTGCTGCTTTTCCTGCTGCTCGTCCCGGCACTCAACCTGATGGGCGTGACGCAATCCGCCGTGCAGAAACGCCGTGGAGAGATGGGCGTCCGCAAGGCATTCGGGGCCACCTCCGGTGTACTCGTCCGCCAGGTTCTTTATGAGAACAGCGTGACGACCCTGTTGGGCGGTGCGATCGGTTTGATCCTCTCGTTCCTGCTGCTGCCGGTCTGCCGCGACTTCCTGCTGGCCAATGCCGATACGACGTTGCAAGGCGATATGCTGTTCAAGCCCGGTATTTTCCTTGCCGCCCTGTTGTTTTGCCTGTTGCTCAACCTACTTTCCGCCGGGATACCCGCCCTGCGTATCGCCCGTGAACAGATAGCCGGATCGTTGAAAGGCGAAGGTCCGGCAGATAATTAACCCTATAAAAGACGAAACGAAGATGATAAAGCATATACTGAAGATTATCTGGAACCAGCGACGCAGCAACGGCTGGATCTTTGCCGAGCTCCTGGTCGTTGTCGGCATCCTATGGGTCATGATGGACTCGCTGCTGGTGGATAAGTACACTTACTACCAACCGCTGGGTTTCAACATCGACAACGTTTACAAGGTGCAGTTGGGAGTCATTATGCCGGGTACTCCGGGGCATGTGGAAGACTCGCTGGTCACCAGCCGGAAAGGGGAGGACGTACTACGGCTGGTCGGTAACATCCGCCAGGAAGAGAAGGTGGAAGAAGCCTCCCTGTCCCTCGTCGGCTGTGTCTATACGGAGAGTCGCGCCTGGTCGACACTCTACCGCGCCGATGCCGATACGTTCATCAAGGCCGGGTTCCGGCAGTCTACCGTCACTCCGGAGTATTTTACCGTACTGCGGATGAGGGACAAAGAGGGCAAGGAACTTGCCCCGCTCGTCGGGCAACAGGCCGGGTGTGTTATTTCCGCAGACCTGGAGCGTGAGTTCTACGGGGAGAAGGGGTCGGCCCGCGGGCAAGCAATCAAATTCCATCCCAAGAATACGGATGAGATGCCCGTCCTGGCGGTGTCCGGTTCCGTCCGCGAGTCGGAGTATAAGGAGAGGTTGCCTTTCTTTTATCTGATACCTACGCGGGACGAACTGTTCAGGGAGATTGAAGAGAACCAGCCACAGTCTGTCGATTGCCTGGTACGCATGAAACCCGGTTTCCGGGCGGAAGACATGGAAGCCTTCCTGCAAGGGATGGGCGACCGGCTGAGGGTGAACAACGTCTACGTCTCGAGCGTCGTCCCCCTCAGTGAGATGCGAAGCCAGATCCTCAAGAGCCGTGAGGACAATATGAAGAAGAAGACCGCCCTTGTCGGCTTCATGCTTATCAACGTATTCTTCGGCATCATCGGAACCTTCTGGTTGCGTACGCAAGCACGGCAGGGGGAGATGGGATTACGCATCGCCCTGGGATCGAACCGCAGCCAACTAAGCCGGCTGATGAACCTGGAAGGACTGGTCTTGCTCGGCCTCACCATCCCGTTCCTGCTGGTCTTCATCCTCAATATGCTTTACTTCGAACTGCCTGATACCGTCCGCCTGCCGTATACCTGGTGGCGTTTCGCAGCTACCTTCGGGGGAGCCTACCTGCTGATGGGCGGCATGATCTGCCTCGGTATCTGGTTCCCGATACGCAAGACACGGCAGATGGAACCGGCCGAAGCGTTGCATTATGAATAAGAATACGATAAAGAACGAATTAATCAATAACAAATTAAATATCAAACAGTATGATCAAGTTAACAAACCTCGAAAAGATCTATCGCACGAAGGAAATCGAAACAGTTGCCTTAGAGAACGTGAATCTGGAAGTACAGAAAGGAGAGTTCCTGAGCATCATGGGCCCTTCCGGTTGTGGAAAATCCACCCTGCTTAACATCATGGGATTGCTTGACGCCCCGACATCGGGCGACATCGAGATAGACGGTACCGACACCATCCGTATGAGCGACAAACAACTGGCTGCCTTCCGTAACCAGAAACTCGGTTTCGTCTTCCAGTCCTTCCACCTGATCAACTCTCTGAATGTATTGGATAACGTGGAACTCCCGTTGCTCTACCGCAAGGTATCCGCTTCGGAACGTCGCAAGGCAGCCGAAGCCGTTCTCGAGAAGGTAGGCCTCAGCCACCGTATGCGTCACTTCCCGACCCAGTTGTCAGGCGGTCAGTGCCAGCGTGTAGCCATCGCCCGCGCCATCGTGGGTAACCCCGATATTATTCTGGCGGATGAGCCGACCGGTAACCTGGACTCGAAGATGGGTATCGAGGTCATGGAGATCCTTCACAAACTGAACAAGGAGGACGGCCGCACCATCGTCATGGTAACCCACAACGAGGCACAGGCGCAGCAAACTTCTCGCACGATACGGTTCTTCGATGGACGCCAAGTTCAGTAGTTACTTTTCTCTTGATAGAAAAGTAACCAAAAGATCAAGGCTGCACCCGCTTCGCTACTCCGGTGAAAGACTACGCTGTCGCCTGCGAACTCGCTTCGCTCAAACAGCGCATGCTCCGGACGCTCCGTCTTTCACCTTCGCTTAACGCTCATCGGCTGAGGCCTTTCATAGAACGCCTTGCGTTCTGTGGGGATGGCCGATACCGTCTGTTTCAATGGATGGAGTAACTTTTCCCCTCTCGAGAGGGGGCAGGGGGTGTGTTACAGGCAGAGCAGACAGAGGCTGTGTACTAACCCGCTCCCCGTTTGCCGGGGCTACCGGTAGCCTAAGCCTTGGAGGTGCATCATATGGATGAGGTGGCATACCTCACCCCGATGAGGTAGTTGACATCATCCGGATGAGGTAGACTGCATCACCCTGGTGAGGTGAGTAGCATCATCCTGGTGAGGTAGTATCCAATACGGTAAAGGTGACAACCCCGACTCTAGGCTTCTTGTACAGATGGTAAGTAGGTGTGTACTGGCTATGCACTTCCGCCACCCACTTCCCCGGCGTCAGTGGCTCGGGGACTTGGAAAGCCAGATGCGCAGCTTCATTGATGAAGACGAACCGGGGTTCGATAAAGTAACGTTTGTCGCCTTCCTCTTCCTGGCGGATCACGATACCGACTTCCGGATGGTCGCCCATCACCTTCACGCGTCGTCCGTGGATGAAGAGCGGGAGGGTATAGTCGGGAGGGATACAGCAGAACTCGTAAGCCATCCCGTCGTTGTGGCGTTCGTTGTAGATGCTCACTTCGTTCGGGCTGGGGGCGTTCTCGTAGAAGTTGCTCACCTCTGCCGGAAACCAGTCGGTCAGTTGGTTTAGCCGCGGAGAGGGGCGGAAGTTGGCACGGATGGCATGGCGCTCGCGGTCGAACTTATCGTTAGGAGAGTTGAAACGTCCGGTCACGGTCAGTTCCGTGCGTCCCAGGCCGAAGTCGACGTTGAAGCCGTCTTCGATGGCGTTGTACATCTCGTCGATCATCGTGCGGAACACTTCGACGAACGTTCCGTGGCGGTAGGAGGAGCGGGCTTTGACAGCCCGGGTGGCGATATCTTCGATCGTAAGTGTCGGATGGTTGGGCAGGGTTCCTTTAAAGAACGGCTCCTGGCCGGGCAACTGGCTTTTGCTTAACTTGATGAACAGCTTGCCGGGCTTGACCAGCATCTGCGATTTAGGGAGTTCCTTATCCATGACTAGTGTGTTTAGTTATAACGAAACAAAGATAACAATCCGGTGAAACATTGCGTACATCTGGTGTCGGTATTTCATAAAGTTCGCGTAATAGCGAACTTTTACTGTTATCTCTTGCGATTATTCCGTACATTTGTTCCTGTCAATCAATAAACACAGTCAGTTATGGAAGCAAAAAATATACCCTACGGGTTGACAGACTTCGCCCGCATTCGTAAAGATAATTATTACTATGTGGATAAGACGCAGTATATCCCCCTGATAGAGCGGGCAGCGCCTTACTTCTTCCTGATCCGTCCGCGCCGTTTCGGGAAGTCGTTGCTGATTAATGTGCTTACCTGGTATTATGATATCAACCGGAAAGACCGTTTCGAAGAAGTATTCGGCGGATGCCGCATTGCGGATACCCCGACAGCTGAGCAGGGGAAATACCTGATCCTGAGTTTTAACTTCTCGGATGTGAACCCGATGCCTGATAAGGTGTTCGAATCGTTCGAGCAGCATTGTAGTTTCCGCTTTATGGAGTTTGCCGGCAACTACGAACGTTTCTTTGAACCTGGTTTTCGCGATGAACTGATGGCAAAACCTACGGCCGATGCCAAGTTTTCCTATCTGGTATCGAGGGCTACCCAGTGCGGACTTCCCATCTATCTTTTCATTGATGAATACGACAACTTTGCCAACTCCATCCTGGCACGTGAAGGACACGAACGTTACCATGCACTGACCCACAGCGAAGGCTTCTTCCGCTACTTCTTCAATAAGATCAAGGCGGGAGCGACGGGTGACGGGCCTATCAAACGTATGTTTATCACCGGCGTGTCTCCCGTCACGATGGATGATGTGACGAGCGGTTTCAATATCGGTGCCAATATGAGTGCCGACTCGCGCTTCAACGGGCTGGTCGGTTTTAGCGAAGAGGAGTTGCGGGAGATGCTGACCTATTACGATTCGCAGGGTATGCTTGCCAATAGCGTGGATGATCTTATCGGGGTGATGAAGCCGTGGTATGATAACTATTGCTTCTCTAAGCGGTCGCTTAAAGAGCCGATGTACAATTCGGATATGGTGCTTTACTTCCTCAACAATTATCTCCCCCACCAGGAAGCACCCGACCAGATGATCGACAATAATATCCGTACCGACTATAACAAGTTGCGCCACTTGATCCGTGTTGATAAGACTTTTGGAGTGAATGCTTCAATTATTCAGGATGTGGTAGCCAATGGAAGTATCATGGCTGAGATAAACTCATCTTTTCCTGCCGAGGCAATTGTGTTACCGGAGAATTTCAAGAGTCTGCTTTACTATTTCGGTCTTCTCTCCATTCGGGAAGTATCTATGGGGCGTACTATCCTGGGAATCCCTAACCTGACTGTCCGTGAGCAACTCTATACCTATCTGATTGAAGCCTATCGCGAAGCTTATATCTTTAACCTCGATTTTCATGAACTGGAAGATCTGGTCTGGAAGATGGCTTACCAAGGCGAATGGGAATCTGTCTTCCGCTACTTTGCCGGCGAACTGGACCGACAGAGCCGGGTGCGCGAGTTTATCGAAGGGGAAGCGCATGTGAAAGGCTTCTTGCTGGCTTACCTCGGGATGGTGGGCGGTTATATCATTCAGCCGGAATATGAATCGGCCAAAGGGTATGCCGATTTCTATATGATGCCCGACCTGCTCCATCAGCCGGACATTGCTTACAGCTATATTGTGGAAGTGAAGTACGCCCACCGTGACGCTACGGAAGCCAATATAGAAGCACTGCGCCGTGAAGCTGCCGTACAACTGCAACGCTATGCCGCCGATCCGCTGGTGGCGCAAACCAAAGGGAATACCTGTCTGGGTCTTATCACCCTGGTCTTTAAAGGGTGGGAACTGGTGGTCTGCGAGAAAGACTAGCCGCTCCTTTCCTCTTACTGTCCGTTCTTTTCTCCCGATAGTGTTCGATACCGTGACGACTGTTCAGTATCGAACACTCTTGTTGTTGTGCTATCTATTTATTATCAGCATATTACGATTGTGGCACGCCATTTGCATATCCGAAAACAAAACTATAATCTACTTAGGAATGTACAAACAATACCTCACACAAGCCTGGAACCTGATGAAGCAGAACCGCTTCTACAGCGGCGTCTATATCATCGGAACGGGACTGGCTATCTCGATGGTGATGGTGATGGCCATCGCCTACCATATCCGTACGGCCAATATGGCACCGGAGGTGAACCGTGACCGCACGCTTTACCTCAACAGCCTGCAATACACAAGGGGGCAGGGCACCAGCGACTTCTTCTTCGGAACCCGCACCGTCCGCGAATGTCTTTACCCGCTGACTTCGGCTGAGGTCGTCGCCGTTGCCACCGACCCGACGATCGCTGCCATGCTGCTTGGCGACAACTATATCGATCTCCTGGGGGGAGGCAATCCTTTGAAGGTGTCGATGATGGCTACCAACGACGGTTTCTGGCAACTCTTCCGCTTCCGTTTCCTCGAGGGGAAGGGATACGATAAGGCCGATTTCACGTCGGGGATCAGCAAGGCGGTAATCTCCGTCACGACGGCCAAGAAGCTGTTCAGCGAAACGAATGTAACAGGCCGTTCCTTCCTGCTCAACGATACGGAATACACCGTGAGCGGCGTTGTGGACGATGTGTCGGGTATCACTCCTTCGGTCTGTGCCGATATCTGGATACCGTATACAACGTTCGCAGCCTTCAATGAGACGGGGAAGGACGAGCGGGATGTTTCCATCGGTTTCCTTTGCGCTTATATCCTGCCCCGCGATGGTGTCACCCAAAAAGAGGTGGCCGGTGAGCTGGATGAGAATATACGCCGCTATAACTCCACCCTGAGCGACGGGAAGATCGTGCTGACCGGCCCGCTCGACTCTCACGGCGAGCATATCGTTCGCCAGTTTGTCATGGGGGGCATCGGGACGAATGTGGACAGTGGAGGCGAGGTGCGCTTCATTTACACCGTACTCGGCCTGCTGATCTTCCTCTTCCTGCTTATCCCGGCCCTTAACCTGTCGGGGTTGAATGCCTCACACATGCACGACCGCATCCCCGAATTGGGTGTACGGCAGGCTTTCGGGGCACGCAAGGCGGGGCTTTTCCTGCAAGTCCTGGTAGAGAATATGGTGTTGATGCTGCCCGGTGGCGTGATGGGGCTCGTCTTCTCTTATATCCTGGTGATGCTTTTCCGGAAACTGCTGCTCGCCTCGGGGCTCGTCTCCCTCTTGATGGGTAACACAGATATGGTGTTGACACCGGGGGTGATGATCAACCTGCCGGTCTTCTTCTATGCCTTCCTGGTCTGCCTGGTACTGAATATCCTCTCGTCGATGATACCCGTCTGGCGTGCCGTTCGTGTGAATATAACAGATGCCCTGAACAGTTAATAAATGAATGCTATGCTGAAACATATCCTTAAACTTATCTGGACTCAACGCCGTAACAACGTGTGGGTCTTTATCGAACTGCTGCTCGTCTTCGTTCTCCTCTGGCGTTCGCTCGACAGCTTGCTGATGCAGGGCATCACGGCTTTCCAGCCTGAAGGCATCTCTGTGGAAAATGTCTATAAGGTAACACTGGCCTTGCGCCCTTCTACCAGCTCATCCTATATTACCTATGAGCAGGGAAGCAACGAGCCGGGTACCAACCTGATGCGTATAGTGGATCGCTTGCGCGAACATCCCGATGTCGAGTCGGTCGCCCTCAGCGATACCTATTCCTTACCTTTTACTCATTCGAACAACAACCGTTCGCTTTTCAACGATTCGATCGGTAAACAAGCGCTGATCTATACCATTACGCCCGATTACTTCCGGGTGTTCGATATCCATACCGCCGACGGGCAAAGCCCCGAACGCCTGGCGAAGCAGCTTCCCGAAGGCCTCATTATCACCCAAACACTGGCTACCAATATTTTTGGTGATGAAGAAGCCGTTGGCCGGAAGGTAACCTATGAGAAGGGCGACTCCACCTTCCGGTATGTCTCTGCCGTCACCGCTCCCCTGAAGAAGAAGGGAGTCGACCAACCAAAGAACGCAATGTTCGAGTACCTGAAAGAGTCGAGCATATACCGGTCGGACGAACAGAGGGTGATGTCCTTCGCGATCTGCTTCCGTACCCGCCCCGGCGTGGAAGGATCTGCGGACTATGCCGACCGCTTCAAGAAGCAGATGAAGCAGCCGCTCTCGGCAGGCAACTTCTGGCTGGCTGATGTGCAGTACTACAGCGACATCCGCACCGGCTTCCTCGACAACTCGATGGAGATGAACGGCCGGCGCCTGACGTTGGCGATCAACCTCTTCTTCCTTGTCAACGTCTTCCTGGCTGTGATCGGTACCTTCTGGTTCCGTATCAGTCGCCGCCGTGGAGAGCTGGGCTTGCGTATGGCCGTAGGCTCCACCCGCCGCGAACTGCACCGCCTGGTGATCGGCGAGGGATTGCTGATCCTTACCCTCGTCGTTTTCCCGGCCTTGCTGCTCTGCTTCAACCTGGCTTACCTCGACTTCCTGAGCACGGACGTGATGCCGGTAACGGTGCTCCGCCTTCTCGTTGTCAGCCTGCTGACCTGGGGCATCCTGGCGGCTACCATCATGCTCGCCGTCTGGTATCCCGCCCGCAAAGCAGCCCGTCTCGAACCGGCCGAAGCTCTCCATTATGAATAACCCATCCCCCCGTACGGGCGGTTCGCAAACCGCCCTTCCCGGATGGCCTGACAAATAGAATATCATCGAATATAAACAATGACAACGAATATGTATAAACAGTATCTCAAACAAGCCCTGGCCATGCTGAAGGAGAACAAGCTCCTAAGCCTGATCTCCATCCTTGGAACAGCCCTGGCCATCTGTATGATCATGGTAATGGTCATCACGTACCAGATGCGGGTGAAGAACTATTCCCCCGAGGACAACCGCGACCGCACGATGTATGTGCGTTGGGGCGGCCGTACCTTCAATGATAAAAATTACGGAAATGGTTACCTCTCGCTCCGTACCGTCAAGGAATGCCTGCTTCCGATGAAAACACCCGAGGCTGTCTCCTTCTTCTCTCCCTGCCGCAGCCAGCTGGCTTCTTTGCCGGGCGGAAAGGAGAAGAAAGACTGCCTGATGCTGTTTACCGACGACGTATTCTGGAAGGTCTTCAACTTCGACTTCATTTCCGGTAGCCCCTATACGCATGAGGAAGTGGCTTCGGGTATCAAAAAGGCAGTCATCACCGAGACGATGGCACGCCGCCTGTATGGTACGACCGATGCCGCAGGCAAGACCGTCATGATCAGCTATAAGCCCTATACCGTTAGCGGCGTAGTGAAAGACGTCTCTGTTATCGCCCGGACAGCCTATGCCGAGGCCTGGCTACCATACTCTTCCGTCGACGGGGATATGCTGGCAGATGATATCTGGGCGGAAAGTATCACCGGCTGGTTCCATGCCGTGATCCTGGCCCGTTCGCCTGCCGACTTCGATGCGATCCGTACGGAGATGAACAACCTGCTGGCGGGTTACAACAGCTCGTTGAAAGAGTATAAACTGTCTCTCTATAACCAACCCGATACCCAGCTGGAACTGGTGATAAAAGGAGTGGGTGCCATCGGCCCCGACAAGACGAAAACGATCTTGCAGTATGTGCTTGTGATCGTTATCCTGCTGCTGGTTCCTGCTATCAACCTATCCGGTATGACTCTCTCGCAGATGCGCAACCGTCTTTCCGAGATCGGTATCCGCAAAGCGTTCGGGGCGACGAAAGGAAGGCTGCTCGTGCAGATCCTCTCGGAGAATATGTTCCTAACCCTACTGGGGGGAGTGGGCGGACTGTTGCTGTCTTATGTCGCCATCTTCCTGATGCGCACCTGGCTGCTGAGTGGCAGCTTCGGGTCGATCTCTTCCGTGTTCGGGGGGACGCCGCAGCTATCGGTGTCTGAATTGCTGAACCCGGTGATCTTCCTCTATGCTTTCCTGTTCTGTCTGGTGCTCAACCTGCTGTCGGCAGGCATACCGGCTTACCGGATGTCGCGGAAGAATGTTATAGATGCGTTGAATGAATACTAACCCTTAAAACACGAAGAAGATGATTAAACATATACTTAAACTGATATGGAACCAGCGGAAAAGCAATAGCTGGTTGTTGGGGGAGTTGCTGTTGGTGTTTGTCTGCCTGTGGTATATCGTCGACTACTTCCTGGTCGTCCTCTACACCTTCAATGCCCCGGTAGGCTTCGAGCTCGATCATACCTACAATTTCCAGTTCAACGCCCGTGAAGAAGGAGCGGAGGGGTATCTCACAACAGCCGAACATCCGTCTTCCGTCGGGGAAGATTTGTGGGAGGCTATGGACAGGATCCGTCGTATGCCCGGGGTGGAGGCTGTCTCTTTCTCCCGGTTCGGCACTCCGTATAATACGATGGACAACTATATGGCTTTACGTTCCGATACCACCGGTTCCGAAGCGGTGTCCTGTCGCCTTTATTTCGTATCGCCCGACTATTTCGATGTATACCGCATCCTGCCTACAGCGGGAAGTAAAGCCGCTTTGAAAGAGGGGATTACCACCCGTACCGCCGTCATTACGGAAGATGTGGCCGAACGCCTGTTCCCCGGCCAGGATGCCGTCGGGAAGACCGTCTATACCGGCAACGATAACCAGACACTGACGATCGGAGCTGTGAGCCGGACAGGCCGTGGCTCGGAATTCAATAAGGTAAGGCCGCAGGTCTTTCTCTATCAGGGTGAAGCGAATGTGAAAGCTTTTGGTGCGAATATGTTACCGTGGGCGGAAGTCTCCGTCCGCGTAAAGCCGGATGCCGACAAGGACTTTGCGGAGACCTTCATGGCACAGAAAAGCGACCAGGTGGAACTGGGTAACCTGTATCTTCAGAATATAACCCCTTTGTCGAATATCAGGGAGGATGCCTTGCGGGAGGGTAAAAGCGATATGAAGACCCGCACGTTCATCCTGTTCTTTCTCCTGCTGAATATCTTCCTGGGGATAGTCGGTACCTTCTGGTTCCGTACCCGTCAGCGGCAGGGGGAGATGGGGCTGCGTATGGCTTTGGGGTCTACCCGCAGTCAGTTGCGCATGGCTGTATTGGGTGAAGGGGTGATGCTCCTGACCCTTGTGCTTATCCCGGCTTCGCTGATCTGCCTGAATATCGCGTTGACAGACCTGACAAGCACCGGACTTCTGGGAAATACGGCAGGACGTTTCATCGTCGGGATCCTTCTTTCCTATCTGCTGATTGTCGGGATGATCGTTGCCGGTATTTGGTATCCGGCCAACGAAGCGGCCAGCCTCGAACCGGCGGAAGCTTTACATTATGAATAGTGGTAGTTCACACATATAGATTTAAAAATAGTAAGACCCGGATCTGTAGTGATACACGTCCGGGTCGCCAGTTTTAATCCAGTCTATCTCCTGTCAGAAGTTCATCGAAGCATAAATACCGAAATGCTTGTCGCTGGCTACCGGGCTGATCGTCAGGTTATGCTTTTTAGCGAACGGACGGGTGAAGATATAAGCACTTCCGGCACCCAGTGCGGCTCCGGCAGCCACATCCCACCAGTCATGCTTCTTGGCATACGTGCGGCTCCATCCTACATAGGTGGCTACGGCATAGGCCGGTATACCCCATTTCCAACCATAACGGCGTTGTATAAAGGCTGCTCCGGTAAAGGAGACGGAGGTGTGCATGGAAGGGAACGAATGATTATCGCTGCCGTCGGGACGTTCTTTCTTGACGATATACTTCAACGCATAGGTCATACCCAGGGTCGTTACGCCCGCAAATACTCCCTGTTTCAATCCCTGCCAGTCCTGCAAGGCCAGTATGGTTGCCAGGCTGGCGGCCGGTGTTACAAAGGCCAGCACATCGCCGGAGGTACGTACCGCCTTGCGGCTTCCACTGATCTTTATTTCCTGTGCACCTGCGGTGAGGCAGGCGGCAAAGGCCAGAAAGACGATAAGAATGTGTCTGATAGGTTTCATGTCTCTTTTATTACTGATGTTGTTGATAGGAACGGCGTTTACCAGAACTTATTGTTCTCGGCGCTGTATTCAAATCCGGCAACAGACAGTTTATGGACAAGCATATCCTTGTCTACATCCATTTTACGGCAAAGTTCATCAAGGGATGCGTATTTGTCACGTAGTTTCATGTTGACTACGCTGAAAAGCATCATCGGGTCTTCGGGAAGTTTCATTGTTGTGAATAATTAATGATTAATAATGAATAATGAGTTATCGAAATAACTATGTTTGATCCTGTTTTGTTTAAAACGTTCCTAATATCAGAATAAAGCGGCTAGCTTGGGAAAGAAGATGATCCCGCCTACGATGGCGGCTGCGATCGCCATCAGCAGGACGGCTCCGGCGGCCAGGTCTTTGGTGCGTTTGATGGCTTCGCTGTATTCGGGCGACACGAAATCGGCCAGCGCCTCGAGTGCCGAGTTGACTGCTTCGGCTGCCAGCACGGCGCCGATCACGATCACTACGGCGATCCATTCCAGTTGCGAGATATCCAGCAGGAAGCCTGCTGCGATCACACAGACGGCGGCAAAGCAATGTATCCAAGCATTATGCTCTTTCGTGACCAGCAAGCGTATGCCGTTGAAAGCATACCGGAAACTACGCAGCCGTTTGCGGAAAGTAAAACCATCATTCTTCATATTCCAATCGGTTGAAGCCACAAAGATAGGTAAATTAATTAAAACCCGTTCATCGGAACCAGTACGGTCGGTATCAACAGCAGGAATCCGACGATCACCATCACCAGGATAAACTTCCAGGCCCAGCCGAACCATTTGTCGTAAGGGATGCGGCTGACTCCGAGTACTGCGATCAGTACGCCGGAGGTGGGTGTGATCAGGTTCGTGAAGCCGTCGCCGAACTGGAAAGCCATGACCGTTGCCTGCTTGGACAATCCGATCAGGTCGGAGAAAGGTGCCATGATGGGCATCGTAAGGGCGGCTTTGGCACTGCCCGAAGGGATCACCAGGTTGATCAGTGTCTGGATAACATACATCATGCCGACGGTAGCTACCTGCCCAAGCCCTTCCATTCCTTTAGCCAGGTTGAACAGGATGGTGTCGATCACCTTCCCGTCCTGCAGGATTACGATGATACCGCCTGCCAGTCCGACAACCAAGGCGGCACTCATAATGTCTTTGCATCCGTCGAGGAAGAGTTTTACCAGTTCGTTCGGCGTGCGGTTGTTGGCTATCCCTGCCGCTATTCCCAGTACGAAGAACAGGGTGGCTATCTCCATGATATACCAACCATAACCCATCACACCGGTGATCAGGTAGAAGATCGTAAAGAACAGCAGGTTCAGTATATACAGGTGAACCGTTTTCCTCAGGGCAACGACCGAGGTCAGGATGAAAGCAACGGTGAGGATCGGCATTAAGGGCAGTCCTTCGATCACGCTGTTCCCGATCCGTAACGTGTTAAGCGGATAGTAAACGGCAAAGATGACCTGTGCCACGGTCAGCAGGGCGAAACTTACCCAGGCAGCTTTCGGCGTATGGTAGGTAACGTCCAGTGACGTGTTGCTATGCAGGTCGCGCCAGTATTGGTCTTCCTCGTAAACGGGGGAGAGCTTCGGGTTCTTCTTCACTTTGGCAGCATAACGCAGTATCCAGGTGAAGCCGATGATATTGATCACGAACCAGCAGAAGATACGGTATTCTATCCCCGAGAAAAGCGGAATACCCGCCAACCCTTGTGCTATGCCGATCGTGAACGGGTTGAGTATCGCCCCGGCAAAGCCCAGTCCGGCGGCAACGAACACCATACAGACCCCGGTGATCGAGTCGTATCCCATCGAGATCGCCATCGGTACCAATACCAGGCAGAAGGCGATCGTCTCTTCACTCATGCCGAACACGGCACCGAATATACTGAACAGCAACATAATGGAGGTGAGCAGGAAATTCTCTACCCCGATCTTCCGTATCAGCGGGTTCGTTTCCATCTTCCGGGCTTTCCGCAGGAAGCTGACAGTGCCGATATCGAAAGCCTTGCTGTCGTTTACGATCCAGAATGCACCACCGATAATCAGGATGAAGACGATAATATCCGCTTTGTCCACAAAGCCTTTGTAGAATGCGGAGAACACTTGCCAGGTCTGCGGAACCCTGTCTACAGCTTCGTAGATCACGGTTTTCTGTCCCGCGTCGTTGATACTTTCAATATACTGTCCGCCGGGGATTACCCAGGTCAGGGCGGCACAAAAGAGGATGATGTAAAATATAATAACGTAAGTGTGGGGTATCTGTCTTTTCTTCATGATTATTCTGTATCTGTTTCTTCTTCAATATCTGTCAGGGGGCCTAGTTCGGGGATGATGGCGCGGGCTTCGCGGTCGCTCAGGGTGTCGACATCTTTCAGTTTCCGTTGGATGGCGCGGGTACGGGTACCCAGCACCTCTTCGATCTGGCCGCTGGCCGTTTGCAGGTTCTTCTGTGCTTTTTCCAGCATGCCGCCCACCTTCTCGAACTCCTTCTTTACGGCACCGAGTATCGTCCATACCTCACCCGAATGCTTTTGTATGGCCAGGGTACGGAAGCCCATTTGCAGGCTGTTCAGTATGGCGGCCAGCGTTGTAGGCCCCGTTACAACCACTTTGTATGTCCGTTGCAGTTCTTCCATCAGGGTGGAGCGGCGTACCACTTCCGCATAGATGCCCTCGAACGGGAGGAACATGATACCGAAGTCGGTGGTGGCGGGAGGAGCCAGGTATTTGTCGGAGATATCTTTGGCCATCTTCTTGATGGTCGTTTCCAGTAACTTCCCGGCGGCTTCGATTGCCTGCGGGTCGGCATTGTCGTAGGCATCCAGCAGTTGTTCGTAGACATCCTTCGGGAACTTGGCATCGATCGGGAGGTAGACATATTCGCGTACATCGTCGCGTCCGGGGAGCTTGACGGCAAACTCCACGACGGCATCCGACCCTTTGCGGGTATGGACGTTCGCTTCATATTGTTCCGGGGCGAGTATCTGTTCGAGCAGCATACTCAGCTGTATTTCTCCGATATTCCCCCGTGTCTTGACGTTGCTCAATACCCGTTTCAGCCCGCCTACATCCTGTGCCAGTGTTTGCATTTCGCCGAGGCCTTTCTGCACGCTCTCCAGTTGTTCGGTGACCAGGCGGAACGACTGTCCGATACGGTCGTTCAGGGTCTTTTGTAGTTTCTCGTCGACGGTGACGCGGATATCTTCCAGTCGCTTTTCCGTGTTGGCAACCAGTAGCCGCTGCTGCTCGTCGAGGTTGGCGAACTTTTCCCGTTGCAGGTTGTTGAAAGAAGCGATACCCCGGTCGAAAGCCTCGCGGAACTCGCTCATGGAGCGGGTCAGTTCTTCCCGGTTGTCGCGGGCAACGATACGACCCTCTTCCCGGTTCAGCCTGAAATCTTCGCGGAAGTTTTTCTCGATGCGTTCGAATGAACGTTGCATTTCGTCAAGCAAGCGTTTCAGTTCGTTTTGTGTATCGGAAGTGTCCTTTTTCGGACGGAATAACAGTTGTAAAATGATGATGGCGAGCAGTCCGCCGATAATTAACCAATCCATGTTTTTTTAATTTGCGTCAAAGATAGAAAAACTGTTCTCTCGCTAAGTAATTAAAAAGAGTTAAAAGGAAAAACATTATTCTTTAACTTTTGTTTTAGTCATACAAAGCGACTTATATTTGTGAGCCGCTTGTAACGTAAAACATAAAATACTACAAAGATGGCAAAGATAACATTTAAAGGTAACGCCGTAAATACAAATGGTTCATTACCGGCAGTAGGAGCAGAGGCTCCGGATTTCAAAGGAGTAAAAAGTGACTTGTCTGAATTGTCTCTGAAAGAACTGAAAGGGAAGAATGTTGTGATCAATGTATTCCCCAGTCTGGATACAGCCGTATGTGCCGCATCAGTGAGACGCTTTAATAAAGAAGCTGCTTCTTTACCCAACACTGTGGTTTTAGCCGTATCGAAAGATTTACCTTTTGCACATGGACGCTTCTGTACTACGGAAGGTATCGATAAAGTGATTACACTTTCTGCATTCCGCTGTTCATGTTTTGAAGATAAGTACGGGATGCTGATGGTTGACGGTCCGTTGAAAGGCTTATTGGCCCGTGGCGTGATAGTTGTCGATCAATCAGGAAAGGTCGTTTATGAGGAACTTGTTTCCGAGATTACGAACGAACCGAATTATGAAGCAGCAATCGCTTCATTAAAAAACTAAGTAGATTATTGTTTTTCATTGGTTAAAGTTAAGGGTTAGTGTAGAAGGCTGTCGGATGTGAATCCCGCAGCCTTCGTTTTTTAAACAGTTTGGTAATTCAGATTTTATTCGTATACTTGCAACAAATTAATTCATCTTTATGTGTTCAATAACTTCTAAATCAGGCTTCGCTTACTTTGTGTAACGGAAGATAAGAGCTTTCTTATCTTTTGAGCCTTCGTTTTTTACTTCCGGCAGTCTGTCGGGGATCGACTTTCTATACATATTTTATTTTAATTAAAAGAAGTTATGAATAACTGGAAAAGAGTATTCGCTATTATATGGACCGGTCAGTTCTTCTCTATCCTGACCAGCTCGATCGTTAATTTTGCAATCATCCTATGGCTTAGTTTCGAAACAAAGTCGGCTGAGGTATTGGCTTTTGCCGCTATTGCCGCCATGCTTCCGCAGTCGGTGCTCGGTTTGTTTGCGGGTATCTATATCGACCGTTGGAAGAGGAAGCGGGTTATGATCATGGCGGATAGCTTTATCGCTTTCTGCACCTTGATACTTGCCGTCCTGTTCTACCTGGATGTGGCGAAGATCGGCCATATCTATATCCTGCTGGCTTTGCGTTCGGTCGGTTCGGCATTCCACATGCCGGCTATGCAGGCCTCTGTCCCTTTGCTGGCGCCCAAATCGGAGTTGATCCGTATAGCCGGTATCAACCAGATCATCCAATCGGCCTGTAATATTGCCGGGCCGGCATTGGCTGCTCTTTTTATCTCTTTTATGGAGATGACGAATATCCTGTTGCTGGACGTGATCGGGGCGGCGTTGGCCTGTACGTCTCTTTTGTTTGTGAAGATACCCGATCCGGACAATACGGAGCGGACGCAGAAGGTTCATTTGCTGAAGGAGGCAAGGGAGGCCTTGACGGAAGTGCGTGCACAAAGCGGATTGTCGTGGTTGTTCGTTCTGTCTATCATCGCCACCTTCTTTATTATGCCGGTCAGCGTTTTATTTCCGTTGATGACGTTGGATCATTATTCCGGTAATGCTTTTCAGATCAGTCTGGTGGAAGCGGCCTGGGGAATAGGGGCCTTGCTGGGTGGTGCTTTCCTGGGCATGAAGAAGTTTAAGCTGAATGAGATCTCTTTGATTAATTGGATGTATATTCTCTTGGGGCTGACCTTCGGCTTGTCCGGTATCTTGCCTGTTTCGGGATATCCTCTGTTCGTCGGACTGACTGCGATCGGCGGTATCTCCGGTTCCCTTTATATGGCTTCCTTTACCACGGTGGTACAGACGCGTATCAATCCGGTCGTGATGGGACGGGTATTTTCTTTCTATATGAGTGTCAGTCTGTTGCCTTCGATGATCGGGTTGCTGAGTACCGGGTTTCTGGCGGATAACATAGGGATAGGGAATACATTTATAATCGGCGGGGCATTGGTCGGTATAATCGGCGTGGTTTCGTTTTTTATACCATCGATAGGAAAGCTGAAGGATAGTTTTATGAAATGAACCGGGTATGGCCGCACAGTCTCTCTGTAAGAATGGCGGCCATTTTTTTGAATGTTATAGATTTAATGAATCGTAAAGCCACCGTCTACCAATAAAGCATGGCCATGCACAAAACTGGAGGCTGGACTGCAGAGCCACAACACTGCATTTGCTATTTCTTCAGGCTTGCCTAAACGCCCGGCCGGTATGTCACGGATCAGTTCTTTCTCTAATTGCGGATTTCTACGCATTAACTCTTCTGCCATCGGAGTAAGTATTACACCTGGACAAACGGCATTGATACGAATTCCTTTTGCAGCGTAGTCCATAGCTGCTGTGCGTGTCATGCCAATAACACCATGTTTGCAGGAAATATAGGCGGCTTGTCCGGCAAAAGCCGTTACTCCTCCTTGCGAAGAGGTATTGACAATAGCTCCACCTCCTTGTTTTAGCATCTGTTCGATCTCGAATTTCATACAGTTCCATACCCCTTTGAGGTCGACTGCAACAGTACGGTCAAACTCATCGTCTGTAATTTCCGCCATCGGGCGTTGCGGTGTTTGAATGCCTGCATTATTAAGTGCTGCATCCAGGCGTCCGTATGTCGAGACTATCCAATCGATCATAGCCTTCACTGCCTGCACATCTGATACGTCACATTGATAAGCTACAGCATCATATCCGGCATCAACCAGTTTTTGTGCCTGTTCGTCCGGCTTTTGAATATCCGACATTATAACGGTAGCACCTTCACGGGCAAATGCTTCGGCACAAGCAAGTCCAATCCCCATTCCGGAACCTGTGATCATGACAATTTTTCTTTCCATTGTTTTTCTGTTTAATCTATGTTTAAAGAATCATTTAATTTTACACAGGCAAAGGTAAGAGCTTATATTACTTCGTTTTGTAGATAAATTACGGATGTTATAACCTTGATTACTGATTCAAAGTATTCCATCCAACTCATTGACAATTTGTCCGTCGAAAAGATTGATGATGTAGTTGGCGTATGTGGCATCGTGCTGCGAGTGTGTCACCATGACGATAGTCGTTCCTCCGGCGTTCAATTGGCTGAGCAGTTTCATTATTTCGAGGCTGTTTTTGGAGTCGAGGTTGCCGGTCGGCTCGTCGGCCAAAATCAATTTAGGTTTGCCTACCACGGCGCGGGCGATGGCTACTCGTTGCTGTTGACCTCCGGATAGTTGTTGCGGGTAATGTTTGGCGCGTTGGCTGAGGCGTACTTTGCGCAGGATGTCAAGTACCTGCTGCTTGCGTTCGGCTTTGGGTACGCCAAGGTATTTCAGTTGGAGGTCTATGTTTTCTTCCACCGTCAGCTCGTCGATGAGGTTGAAACTCTGGAAGACGAACCCGATACGTCCTTTGCGGTAACGGGTACGGTCTTTCTCTTTCAAGTGTCCCATTTCTTCCCCATCCAACAGGTAGCTGCCTTCGTCCGGGTTGTCCAGCAGGCCGAGAATATGCAGCAAGGTCGATTTGCCGCATCCGCTTGGACCCATGATGGCGACGAACTCGCCCTTTTTCACTTCCATGCTTACGCCGTTGAGTGCGATGGTTTCTATTTCTTCCGTTCGGAAGCTTTTGCTGAGATTCTTTATTTTAATCATGACTTGTTTCGTTTTTTATAATGATGTTACCTGTTATATACTGTTGTATTTATTCCGTCCGGATGTTTTCGATAGGGTTGCGGCGGGCGACTTTCAAAGTTTGACTGATGATTGACACGAAAGCGATGACTATGGTTGCCAAAACAGCCGCGGCTATGAGATGCCACGGAAAGGCGATGCGGTTATAGAATGACTCCAAACTGATTTGAACCGCTTTCAAACTGATGGGCAGGGCAAAGCAGGCGGCAAGCAACGAGAGCGTCATGAACCGTTTGGAAAGTTCCCATACCGCACCGCTTGTTTCGGCTCCCATCACTTTGCACAAGGCAATCCGCTTGCTTTGCTGTTCGGTGTAGCTTATCGACATGGCAAACAGTCCCATGGCAGAGATGAGGATGGAGATGGCCATGAAGCATAGGACGAGCGTCACGATGTTCTTTTCGTGTGTCAAATCTTTGTCCAGATAATCATCTATATAATCGGATTCCAGGTCTTTCGGTATCCCGATCACCTCTTTGGACACTTCCCGGCAGGTATGGCGGATGGCTGCCAGGGCTTCCGACCGGTCACCTCGGGTCCGGATTACCTGGTTGATCACATAGCCTTGCGGGTCCATCACCCTGACCGCTCCATGCGAATCGGGTGTCGGAGTGCTTAACGCCATGAGTGAACGGTAATCACGGATAACTCCACAGACGTTATACCGGTAGCCGCTCTCGTCGCCGTTCTTCCCGAAATGGGGGTTGTCGGCCGAAAGGTTGTAACGGCGGCAGGTCTCTTCCGTTACCCAAACCATGCCGGGTAGCGGGTCTGACCAGCGTTCTGCTACTTCGAAGCCCAACATCAGGAATGCTGTGCTGTCCACATCCGAGAGGTGGAGCCATGACATTCCCTCTTCGTCCGGCTGGCGTACGCCATCGTGGCCGCTGACGAAAGGCAGTTTCCGTGCCAACGCCACTTCTGCCACCTGGGGCAATGCCTGCAAACGTTTCTGGAGGATGGCTTGTTTGTCGTAGGTCGCTCCTAAATCCCAGGCCCGTACAAAGACCAGATCGGTATTATAACCGGTCGGCAGGGTAGCAAGGTAATGTATTTGGACGGCCATTGTCAGCCCCAACGCAATGAGGAACGTGCTGATCACGTTCTGCACGATGATGAACAGGCGGCTGAATAGTTGCTTGTTCTGCAAGCGGAAGTTCCCCTTTACAATATCTATCGGGCTGTATTTACGGATGATGAGAGCCGGTAGTAATCCTGATATGCCGGTGATTCCGGCCAACAACAACAGGGTGTAGGCGACCGTTGCGGGAGAAAGCGATATGGCGATTTGGGTAGAGAGCAAGTATTCGAAATAGGGTTTGGCAATGACGGCAATGAGGCATCCGCCGATGAAGCACCCGGTTGTGAAGATTGCCGACTCGGCGAGATAGCGCAACACGATTTGCCCGGCAGAATCGCCCATCAATCGTCGAGTTGCCATCTCATGTGCCCGCTTGCCGGTTTGCGACACGGTCAGGTTGATGTAGTTGAAGACGGCCGAAAGGAGCAAGATCATCGCGATGGCCAATAAGATTTGAACCTGTTTCCGTGTCCCGTTGCGGAAAGGAGTGTTATGGTTCATGGGTGAAAAGTATATTTCGTCCATGCGTGTGAGTGATGAACCCCACGCAAAGGAGTTCGTGCTGTTGTCTTCTTCCCAATAATTCCAATAACTTTTATAACTGTCGAGCAGTTTTCGGGTGACGTTGGCGGGTGTTGCCCCTTCCGCTAACGTGACGAACGTTTGGGTCGGACCGAAGTTATCCATCCAGGCATAAGTCTTTTCCTCCAATTTGATAGAGACCAGGAGGTCGACCGGTTTCAACAGTTCTGTCGGATCGAAGGCCGGGAGAATCCCGATGACCCGTAGCGGTGTTTGGTTCAGGTACATGATTGTGCGTCCGATAGGATCTTCATTACCGAATACTTTACGGGCGAACGGTTCGGAGATGACGGCCTCGTCTGTTCCACTTAGCGCCTTGTCGCGGTTGCATCCGATGAGCGAATAGCCCAGCATCCGGAAAAAGTTGGAATCGACGGCAAGGCTGTTTGCCTGGTAGTAGTTGTTGTCTATGGTCAAGTCTGTCAACTCGTTGTTGATGAAGCGTGTCCATTCTTTTATTTCCGGAATGGAAGGGAATAATTCCGGGGCGGTACCGACTGTCATACCGATGTCATCGCCGTAGCCGATGGCATACAATTGCTGGGAGTATGGCTGTCTGTTACCGATATTGAATTCGGTTTTAGCATATAGTGTTAAAAGGAGGACGACTCCCAATGCGATGGCCAGTCCGAAGAACTGGATAGCCGTGTAGAGCTTGTTGCGACTGAGAAAAGTGAAGTACGATTTCATCTTTGTTCATTGTTTTATTTGTTGCAAATGTATAAGGTTGCCGTCATTCGGCAATGGATGGAAAGCGCGGTTAGAGCAGTTTGTATGAAAATCATACACCTGTTTGTATGATATTCATACAGCCTTTTTCCGTACCTTTATCCCCGATAAATGAAGGTAATTTAAACGAATCGGATATGGCGAATTACAGGACGATATTGGTGGTGGATGATAATCCGGCGATTCTTACGGCAGTCAGGATCTGTTTGGCCGGTGAGTTTGATAAAGTATTGACGCTTGTTTCTCCCGATACGCTTCTTACGGTATTGGCACAAGAGGAGGTGGATGTGATTTTGCTCGACATGAACTTCACGCAAGGGGGAAACTCCGGACAAGACGGCTTGCTTTGGCTTCGGGCAATCCATAAGAAGCATCCGGCCATTCCGGTGGTGCTGGTGACGGCATACGCTGATATCAAATTGGCGGTGCGCGGGTTGAAGATGGGAGCGGCAGACTTTGTTACCAAGCCTTGGGACAACCAGGAGTTGATCCGTGTCTTGAAAGATGCGATTGATGCCGGCCGGAAAGTGGTTTCGTTGGAACAAGTCGAGGCGGAACATGTGCATAAGGTCGTGGAGCGTTGCCACGGCAACATCAGCCGGGCTGCCGAACTGTTGGGGATTACCCGGCAGACGTTGTATGCTAAAATGAAAAAACTATGATTCTGATAGTCTCTTTTTTAGTGGTCGTTGTTGTCTTCTTCGGATGGTTCTATCGTCATCAGGTGTTGTTGAGAGACCGGGCGCATCTGATGCGTGAGGCGATTCGCAACGAAGAGTTCACGTTTCGTCTTCCAGTGAAAGGTCTGTTCTTCGGAGAACGGGCGTTGCAGGAAGCCCTTAACGAAACAGGTAAGGATATAGGTGTGCTGCTTGCCCGCAACGAAGTGGAATCGTGGCAGCGGCTGACTCGTGTGCTCACCCATGAAATCATGAATGCCACGACACCGATAGCCAGCATCAGCCAGGCCTATTTGGATAACCCAGCGATTGCGGGGACGGTTTACGAGGAGGGAGTCCGTGCCATTCATGACACCAGCCGGGGGCTTGCCTTGTTTGTGGACAGTTACCGGAAACTGGCAGAGTTGCAGGAGCCGGTTCTTGTGGAGATTCCATTGGCTGCTTTCGTGGAAAGAATTCGGACGCTTTATCCGGATTTGGAGTGGCATATTTCCATCCCTTTGTCTGCCACGATGTTTACGGATGAGAATATGTTGCGTCAGGTGTTGATCAATCTGGTCAAGAATGCCTGCGAAGCCGGGGCGACGGCTATGGATGTGCGTTGGAATAAGGAGTTGTGGATCAGCAACAACGGTATGCCTATTCCGGCAGATGTCGAGCGGGAGATTTTTGTTCCGTTCTTTACAACCAAAAAGAATGGCTCGGGTATCGGCTTGTCACTTTCCCGGCAGATGATGGTTCGGCAAGGCAGGGACCTTTGTTTGGCTGAACGGCCTGTGCCCGGTTTCCAGGTGACGTTTATTGTGTCTTAGTTTGAAAAATCGAAGTGTTGTTATTAACATGAACAGCAATAGAAGATAAAAATATAGGATAAACTATTGTATGTCTCCTTATATTTTATACCTTTAGTCCTGACTTAGTAATATCATCCTGTACACCCTGGCTGATTATCCTGTATACCCTGGTCGGCCAGCCTGTACACCTTATTCGATTATCCTGTACAGCCTGGTTTTACTAACTAGTAATCAATGATATAAAAGGTAGTAACCTTTGAAATAACTAGTAGTAATATTAAATCTAACAGAAAGGGAACCGCATGGCAGTAAGGTACAAACTCACAAAAATCAATGATAATATTACCGGCAAAGAGCAGGTAAAGTATTCGGTTACCACCGTAAGTTATGGTAATGTAAACCTCGATATGCTGGCAGAACAAATGGCCGATGCCAGCACCTTCACGTATGGGGATGTTAAAGGGATGATCGAAAATCTGACTCTTTTGATATCGGAAGCCTTGAAAGAAGGCAATACGGTGACGATCGACGGTCTGGGCACCTTCTCAGTGACCGCCCAGCCGAACCGCGATGTGGAAGAACCGTCTAAAATCCGCGCTGAATCCATTAAACTGAAAGGGATAGGCTTCAAACCCAGTCCGAAGCTGAAAGACCGGCTGAGCGATATTGAGTTTACGAGGCTGAAATAAGGTTGTACATAAAGTTTCAGGAAAGTATTTGCCATTTGCAATATTGTCCTGCAATATATTGTATAATAGAAATTTAAACCATTGCAAATACCTTTTTTATTTGCAATGGCGTTTGCCATTTGTCATATCATAAGAGGGGTGAAAATAAAATATACTATGTACATTACACAAACAAAGAATGGGGGTAAAACCTTTAAAAATATGGCGTTGCACGTTGTTTTATGCGGTATGCGTAGCGGCGAGTATCGTAAGGTGGTGAATGAATACAGGGAGCTCCTGGCTTGTTCGATGCCTGGTGATAAAAGCATACATGCAACAGATCTTCCGGCGTTGTGTTTTTCCGCATTATTCGGGAAAAGAGATAAAAAGGTCGAGTTTCGGTCGTATAACGGACTGGTTCTGGTGGAGGTCGGAAATCTGGCGAATAAGGAAGAGGTGGCGAGAATAAGAGAATTAGCTTCACAAGCCCCTCAGACACTAGCTGCTTTTATCGGTTCCAGCGGAAAGAGTGTAAAAATATTGGTACCGTTTGTTTTGCCTGACAGAACATTGCCACGGGACAGGGAGCAGGCGGAATTGTTTCATGCGGTAGCCTATCGGCGTGCCGTTGCCTATTATCAGGCTCAGCTGCAATGCGATATAGAGATAAAGGCTCCCTCTTTGGAGCGGGGATGCCGCTATTCCTTCGATCCTGATTTATATTATAATTTTTCGGCTGTTGCGTTGGTTCAGGAACAACCGACACAGATGCCGGACGAACCGACATACCGGGAAATCGTATCGAAAGAAGAAGATCCGCTTTTACGTATGATGCCCGGATTCGACCGCAGCCGTATCATTTCCCGTTTTTATAATGCCTGTATGCTGGATGCATTGGAGAAAACGGGAGGTTTGGATGACGGAAAAGAGGTCAGGCCTTTCCTGACAAAGCTGGCTGAAAATTGTTTCCAGTCCGGGATACCGGAGGAGGATGCGGTTCGCTGGACAAGGATATACCAGCATCTGGAACTGTTTGAAGAGGAGATCCGGGAGACCATTCATACGGTGTACCAGCTTTCGAAGAATTTTGGAAAGAAACCGGTGATGCCTCCCGAGCAATTATTGTCTGTAAAGACGGATGAGTTTATGAAACGGCGTTATGAGTTCAGGCGGAATATGCTGGCCGGCGAAGTGGAGTTTCGGGCAAGAGGTTCATATTATATCTGTTTTGCTCCTGTGACGGAGACGGTTCTGAACAGTATCGGACTGAATGCACAGGCTGAAGGATTGGCACTTTGGGATCGTGATGTGAAGCGGTATGTGTATTCCGACAGGGTACCGGTTTTCTATCCGTTGGAAGATTATCTGGAAAATTTGCCGGCATGGGACGGGGAAGACCATATCCGTACGTTGGCCGATACGTTGCCAACAGATAATACTGCCTGGCGCGATTTGTTTTATATCTGGTTCCTGAGCATGGTCGCTCATTGGTACCGGCGGGATCATTTGCATGCCAATAGTTCGTTGCCTTTGCTGGTCGGCCCTCAGGGATGCGGCAAATCGACCTGGTGCCGGAATCTGCTGCCCCCTTCGCTACGTATGTATTATACGGATAGTATCGATTTCAGCAATAAACGGGATGCAGAATTGCTGCTTACCCGTTTTGCGTTGATCAATATCGATGAGTTCGATTCGGTAAGTGCCGCGTATCAGAGTTTTTTAAAGAATGTCCTTCAAAAGCCGGTAGTCAATGCCCGCCAACCTTATAAACGGAGCATTCAGGCGTTGCACCGGTATGCTTCTTTCATTGCCACTTGTAATAATTATGACTTGCTGACCGATCCGACCGGTAGCCGCCGTTTTATATGTATCGGGATAACCGGGACAGCAGATAATTCTGTATCGGTTAATTATGAACAGCTTTATGCGCAGGCAGTATCGGCTTTAAAGGCAGGCGAACGCTATTGGTTTACGTCCGAAGAAGAATCTTCTACCACTCGTAACAATGATGTGTTCCAGCAGATACCGATAGAGGAACAATTATTCCTGCAAAACTTCCGCGCACCATTGCCGGGCGAGGAATATGAGGAACTTTTTGCTCTCGAAATACTTCAATATCTGCAAGATGAAAGTGGTATAAGGTTGGGAACTAAACGGTTGACATACTTCGGGCGCTTGCTTCAAAAGAATAAGATCCCGTCGCGCCGTACGATGAGAGGTACGTGTTATTTGGTTGTCAGGAATAAATGATGTATGGCAAATGGCAAACGGCATTGCAAATGAAAATAGTGTTTGCAATGCTGTAAGATGTTGTAATATAGCTTTGTAAGGTTTAATATTGCAAATGGCAAATAAAATAAGAAAACTTTGTGTATGAAAGAACTGGTAGATAGAAATATCTTTATAGCTCATGTCCGGAAGGATGAAGAAGCTTTCAAAATTCAAACATAGCATGAGCATTTGACAGGGGCATCCGTATTAAGTGAATCCTTTGCATCTGTATTTGGTGCTTCCGGCTAGGGTAAACAGGCAGGGGGATGGCATGATTAGGGAAAGTATACTACAGATGAATTTCAGCCGTATATTTGTAATGCCTCCGGAATGACCGGAGAGAGTAAGAAGCCAATGAATAAGCCGGATCATTCGACAGCGGGAGTCTCATTGTTATCCTCCGTTGCCCCGTTATCGGGAGAAGGATAAAGATGTCCTAGGCTTTTTCAGTCTGACGGTGCCCATGGGGGGAGACATAGGTTTCGATGGCTTGAGCTTTAGATCATGCGGTTAGGGAACGATACAAAGTCTATTTTAGATTTTTGGCGGTATTATAGAGAAAGATAAATTTGCATAGAGATATTAACCAAATTTGAATTTTAAAATTGTTAAGTATACTCTATTTTCTTTTAAAATTTCTGGCCTAGTCAAATAAGGTACTACTTTTCTTTCAAGTATCGCGTTCAATAGATTTTCTATGCAATATATTTGAGGAGTGGTATCTAATTCAAATATTCTATATAATTGGTATTCTTGTTGATGTAATAGGAAATAGTTCCATTCGTTAGCTGTCATGTAAAATGTAGGTTTGCATTTTGGAGTACCTTTGCATTCTATAATTTTAACGATGTCTCCAAAATCATCGTGTATTTCAAAGTCATGATGTAGATATGATTCTTGATGATGATTTAACCATATAACGGAATCCTTACCATATTGTTTGCAAAGGTGTTCATATAATATAGTCTCACTCTTGATTTTTATATCTTCGGAATAATCATCGTCGATAGTTAGAGTTGTTGAGTCAACTCCACTACTTAATAATTGTTTTATCCGAAGTTGTTCTTTTATGACTTCTAATTCAGATAAGATAGCTTTGGTTTTATCTATTTGGGTTTGAATATTATCAATCAGTTCAGTTGTAGATGCATCATTCTCTGTAATCGTCTTTGCTATCTTGGTGTCTATTATTTGGATGTTTTCTTTAGTTAATCTATCATCTGATTGTTGCAATATTTCCTTACTGTCCTGTAAGAGAGATAGTTTTAACGTTACCAAAAAGTCTTGCAGTATTTTGTTCTCAAAATATTGAGATTTGATATTGAAATATCCACCCGTAGCGATACTTTTGGCTTTACGTTCCATCTCTTCATTTTGGTCAAGACCTATTACATATATTTTGCATGGGGTACCAGGCAGTTGAGCAATTGATTGAGCTTCAGTGATATAACTGGAGTCGTCAGTTTCTTCACCATCAGTAATTAAAAGAATTTTTCTGTCATAATTTGAAAATTTAGTCAAATTCTGTTTAGCTTCATTTAATGCGGCAGAAATAGGAGTACCACCAGGTGAAGGATTGTCTATTTTAGAGATAAGAGAGCATAACTTACCGAAATTAAGCTCTCCTTCGTAGATTGTATTGATTTCTATTTTATTTGTTGCTCCACGAAACAAACGAATTACAATTTTTTCCACATAATCAATAGTTGGAAATATATGCTTCTGTATCATTTGTTCTGCAAGATAAAAGCGAGTTTTTCCATCTATTAAAAACTTATTTTCATGCTCTGTACCTTCCATGTATCCCATGCTCCCGGAATAATCAATGAGAATTTCAATAATACTCTTAGTCATACATGTTATTATTAAAAAACTGCTTTTGTAGCGAGTTTAAGGTTAATTTCTATTTGTCGATGCAATATATAAAATATTTTACAGAATAAGAAGATAGTATCTGTTTTAATATCAAAAAGTTTATAGGACGTTTTTTTATAGCCTAGTCTTGTCCATACACTCGACTTCATCCAGAAATAGGCTGATATGGTTGTCGCTACTATTGATACTTTTCTCCAATTTCAAAAAACTGTATGGTAACCTCAGCAGTTTTATATGGGTATATGCTTTGATTCCGGCAACATGTTCTTTCACATAGTCGGCGAAAGGAGAGGAGAAGGCGCAGGTATTATCTGGTAGATATTTTCCTCCTGTTCATGAAACTTATCCACACTCGATTCAGTTCTTACATAAAAGGAGAGTAAGAGGATAAAGGTAAAGGAGATCGCTAGTCCTCCAACATGAATAAATGTGATCCATTTATTGTGTAATAAACTTCAGATGAGAGCTTTCAGGAACATGGTAATCGGGTTTATTTTATGATTAACGATGTCTTAGCTGCTAAAATTGTGCAAGACTGTAAAATAAGGCTATTTTTGCAGGTAAAATAAAATAGAATGAATAAAAAGATACTTCAATTAGCAATACCTTCTATCGTTTCAAATATAACCGTTCCTTTATTGGGGCTGATCGATGTCGCTATTGTAGGTCATTTAGGATCGGCGGCTTATATCGGGGCGATCGCGGTAGGGGGAATGTTGTTCAATATCATTTACTGGCTGTTCGGATTCCTGCGGATGGGGACGAGTGGTATGACTTCGCAGGCTTTCGGGCGGCGTGACCTGGAAGAAGTGACGCGGGTTTTGTTGCGGGCGGTGGCGGTAGGGGGCTTTGTTGCTTTCTGTCTGCTGTTGCTGCAATATCCGATCCGGGCGGTCGCTTTCCATCTGATCGATGCAACACCGGAGGTACGGCAGTTGGCTACGGTTTATTTCAATATTTGTGTCTGGGGGGCTCCCGCTGTGTTAGGACTGTATGGGTTTGCCGGCTGGTTTATCGGGATGCAGAATTCCCGTTTCCCGATGTTTATAGCGATCACGCAGAATGTGGTGAATATCGTGGCGAGTCTGGCGTTTGTGTTCCTGTTGGACATGAAGATTACAGGGGTGGCTCTAGGGACGTTGATTGCCCAGTATGCAGGATTGTTCATGGCTTTATTGCTTTGGTTACGATATTATGGCAGGTTGAAGATTGCTTTCCGGTGGAGTGAGATCGTGGGGAGGACGGCTATGCGCAGGTTCTTCGAGGTGAACAGCGATATCTTTTTCCGTACTTTGTGCTTGGTGGCTGTCACTACCTTTTTTACGTCGACGGGTGCCCGACAGGGGGATGTGGTGCTGGCAGTCAATACCTTATTGATGCAGTTATTCACTTTGTTCTCTTATATCATGGACGGCTTTGCCTATGCCGGTGAAGCAATGACGGGACGTTATGTCGGAGCCCAGAACCGGAACGGATTGCAAAGGATGATCCGCCTGTTGTTCCGTTGGGGCTGGGGATTGTCGTTAGCATTTACCATCCTATACATGATGGGAGGACAGGGCTTCCTGGGATTGCTGACGAATGACACGATTGTTATCGAGGCGGCGGGAACCTATTATTATTGGGTATTGGCCGTTCCCCTGGCTGGATTTGCCGCTTTCCTCTGGGACGGCATCTTGATCGGTGCCACCGCAACCCGTTTGATGCTTTATTCTATGCTGGTGGCTTCAGGAATGTTCTTCCTGATCTATTATATCTTTTATGCCTCAATGGGGAACCATGCCTTATGGATGGCATTTCTGGTATATTTATCATTAAGAGGTCTTATGCAATGGGCGTTATGGCATCGTCGATAATAAAATAAAAGCCGAATATCAAAGGATATCCGGCTTTTTTATGGAGAGGCAATACTTATTATTGTCTGTAGTTTGCTAATTCGTCAGCGTTGAACTTGTTGATGAAGCTGTTGTGTTTTTCTACTTCGGCTTCTGCATAGTTCAAGTATACAACGGCTGATTTGCTGAATAATTCGGGTGCTTTGGTTGCATCCTGGATCAACAGGTGAGCCATGATACAGTCTGCTGCTATTTCCATCAGGCGGCGGGCAACGAAGTCAAGTAATTCCTGATTTTGTGCTTCCTTCACCTTATTCATGCAAGCTTCCAGCTTGTTAGCCATTTCTACCAGTCTTGCTTTCAGCGGTTCCATTTCGGCAGAACAGGGGATAGCTTCAAATTCGCGGATCATCGCCAGGTAAGAACCGTTTGTTACATAACGGATAGCGGCAACTGTCTGCAACTGTGTCGTACCTTCATAGATGGATGTGATACGGGCATCACGATAGATACGCTGGCAAGCATATTCCAACATGAAACCTGATCCGCCGTGAATCTGGATACAGTCGTATGCATTCTGGTTGGCATATTCCGAGTTCATACCCTTTGCCAACGGAGTGAGTGCATCGGCCAATTTAGCATATTTCTTCTGTTCCTGACGTTCTTCCGGAGTCAGTTTACGCTCGTGTGAAATATCATCCAGCGCTTTGTAAATATCCACATAGCGTGAAGTCTGATACAATAGTGCACGACCGGCATCCAGTTTCGCTTTCATGATAGACAGCATATCGTAAACTGCCGGGAAGTCAATGATCGCTTTGCCGAACTGTTTACGTTCTTTGGCATAAGCTATTCCTTCATTGTAGGCAGCCTGGCTCAAACCGACAGACTGTGCAGCGATACCCAGGCGGGCACCGTTCATCAACGCCATTACATATTTGATCAAGCCTAATTTACGGTCGCCGCAAAGTTCAGCTTTTGCATTCTTGTAAACTAATTCGCAAGTAGGAGACCCGTGGATACCCAACTTGTTTTCAATGCGGCGAACATCTACACCACCCTGTCTCTTGTCATAGATGAACATAGACAAACCACGTCCGTCTTTCGTCCCCTCTTCCGAACGGGCCAGTACCAGGTGAAGGTCTGCATCCCCATTGGTGATAAATCGTTTTACACCGTTCAGGAGCCAGCAGTTTTCTTTTTCGTCGAAAGTCGCTTTCAGCATAACGGACTGCAAGTCAGAACCGGCATCCGGCTCAGTCAAGTCCATAGACATGGTTTCTCCGGCGCAGATACGCGGGATGAAACGGTTGTGCTGGTCTTCGTTACCGAATTCATATAATGTTTCAATACAATCCTGAAGCGACCAGATGTTACCGAATCCGGCATCGGCGGCAGAAACGATTTCGGCACACATGGTGTACGGAGTGATCGGGAAGTTTAAACCACCGAAACGACGCGGCATGGTCATACCGTTCAGGCCGGCTTTCACCATGGCATCCAGGTTCTGTTTTGTTCCGGAAGCATATTCCACACGTCCGTTAGCGCAGTGAGGGCCTTCTTCGTCAACACCTTCGGCGTTGGGGGCGATGATCTCTCCGGTGATCTCTCCGGTGATTTCAAGCACTTTATCGAATGAATCCATTGCATCGGCATAATCCTGCGGTGCATAGTCGAACTCTTCTTTATCTCTGTAATTGCGTTCTTTCAGTTCGCAAATACGTTCCATCATCGGATTGTTCAAGTGATACTTGAGTTCCGGTATGTCTGTATAATAATTTGCCATCTCTTTACTTGCTGTTCTGTTTGTAATATTTAATCATCTTCGGGATCACTTCTTCAACTGTGCCGTTGATAACATAGTCGGCGATCGTGTTGATCGGAGCGTTCTCGTCGTTGTTGATAGAGATGATGATACCTGCATCCTGCATACCTGCAATGTGCTGTATCTGTCCGGAGATACCGCAAGCGATATATAATTTCGGACGAACTGTTACACCTGTCTGGCCGATCTGACGGTCGTGATCGCAGAAACCGGCATCGACGGCTGCACGGCTGGCACCTACTTCGGCGTGAAGTTCTTTAGCCAGTTCGAACAATTTGTCGAATCCTTCCCTCGAACCCATTCCGTAACCGCCGGCTATGACGATCGGAGAGCCTTTCAGGTTGTGTTTTGCCTTTTCTACGTGACGGTCGATCACCTTTACTACATAATCCGTTTCAGGAACAAATTTAGCAACGTCGTGTTTGATCACTTCGCCTTTATAATTGGCGTCCAGGATCTCTTTCTTCATCACACCTTCGCGAACGGTAGCCATCTGGGGACGGTGTTCGGGGTTGATGATGGTGGCAACGATGTTACCGCCGAATGCCGGACGGATCTGATACAACAGGTTTTCGTAAGTGATACCTGCCCGTTTATCTTCGTGAGGGCCGATTTCTAGGGAAGTACAGTCGGCTGTCAGACCGCTGGTCAGTGCAGATGATACACGAGGACCCAGGTCGCGACCGATAACGGTAGCACCCATCAGGCAGATCTGGGGTTTTTCTTCCTTGAACAGGTTGATCAGTACGGAAGAGTGGGGCAGGGATGTGTAAGGGAACAAGCCCGGTGCATCGAACACATGCAGTTTGTCGACACCGTAAGGCAACACCTGGCTTTCTATACCTTCGAGGCCGCTACCGGCAACAATTGCTTCCAGCTGGCAGCCTAACTGATTCGCTAACTTGCGACCTTTGGTCAGAAGTTCGAGACTTACATCGGCAACGGTTGTGCCTTCAATCTCACAATATACAAATACGTTATTCATAATCTTATCCGATGGTGTGGTTAGCTAACAGTTCAACAATCATATCTTCTATATCTTTGTCCGAACCGGTCAGCGTTTTACTTTCCTTAGCCTGGAACACGATATTCTGTATAGTCTTTACCTTTGTAGGTGAGCCGGATAATCCGCATTGAGGCAAGTCGCCGTTTACGTCTGCCACACTCCATTCGGGGATGTTCAGATACGGGCGTGTTTCGTATAGTTCTGGATACTGAATTGCTTCCGGGCCGTTAGGATGGCAGGCAGTCGGTTGAGCAGCCTTTTCCTGTGCACCCAGAGCGCGTTTGTATTTCTGTACCAGTTTGGCGTTACGTGGACGACAGGGAGCTGCCGAGCCGTTTACTGTGATTACGATAGGCAGCGGGCCTTCTACAGTTTCCACGCCTCCGTCGATATGACGTTTTACGGTGATACGGCGTGCTGCTTCATCCACATTCAGGATTTCTTCAGCATAGGTGATCTGTGTCAATCCCAGCTTTTCAGCTACCTGGGGACCTACCTGTGCAGTATCTCCGTCGATAGCCTGACGACCACCGATGATAATATCGTACTCGTTAATTTTTTTGATAGCCGTAGCCAGGGCGTATGATGTTGCCAGTGTATCGGCTCCTGCAAAGGCACGGTCGGTTAACAAAAAGCCGCCGTCTGCTCCGCGGTATAAACCTTCACGGATGATTTCGGCGGCACGTCCCGGTCCCATAGTCAGCAATGTAACAGTCGATCCGGGGTAGGCATCTTTCAGGCGCAGTGCCTGCTCCAATGCGTTCAGGTCTTCCGGGTTAAAGATGGCGGGAAGGGCGGCACGGTTTACCGTTCCGTCTTCTTTCATCGCATCCTTTCCCACGTTGCGTGTGTCCGGAACCTGCTTCGCTAAAACAATAATTCTTAAACTCATATTAATAGGAATATTAGATTTCTATTTTTCCTGAAAATTATTCGGCAATTAGTAAAAAAATTACCGATTGCAAAAGTAGTCAAACATTCTTTATATCAAAGAACTTTAACCTGAAATATGCACACTTTAGGTTTTTTTGAGCAGTAAATGGCTGGTATTTATTTGTTACCGGAGCCAATCTCACAATCAGCTCCGGCCTTAAAATGTGTGTCCTTTATCTTTATGTCCGATAAAGAAAGGTTTTGGCGTTATTCGTTAAAGGATGGTCTCTTATTTATTATCGGAAACATCCCACCAAACGCGTGTGTTCAGGTCGTCTGCACCTTGCGCAGCAATGGCTGCGTCGTAATTAGCCTTATTTGTGTTATAATCGTCCGGATAATATACGCGACGATATGGAATATGTGTAATGGTAGCCGACGGCCCCGGTTTGATATTCGGTACATTCAGGCGACGCCAGTCAGACCATGCTTCAACGCCGTCCTGCATAAAGTTTGCCAGCCAGCGTTGCATGCCGATCTTTTCGATCTTTTCGGCATCGCTTCCTGTCAGCTTGATAGCATCCTGTGCTACGTATTTATCGACTTCGGATGCATTTATCCCGTATTGTTCGAAAGAGGCTTTAATACCTGCTTTATATAACTCCTCCGCATTGGCACTGATCCAACCGCGTATAGCGGCTTCTGCTTCGATCAGTAAAATATGGGATGGAGAGATAACAACGATAGGCGCATCCTGCTGGTAATATCTTTCGTTGAAAAAGGCCATATCCGTATATTGGGTGATCTCGGACTGGGTTAGACCAAAAGGTACACCGTTGTATTCTCCTTCAGAATTGGGAACAGCATATTCCATCAAACGGGGATCATTATAGGCAATTAATTGATCCAGGATCGTTTTGGATGGGGCAAAGTCTTTACGTCCTCCTTCTATGATATTGGTGTACAATGGATTCTGGTTAGCTGTTTCCGCCAGGTATTTGTATTGCAGCAATTCGCTGTTATCTGTCATACCTCCATCCGCATACGCTTTGGCAAAGCGGGCTTTTCCGGTTTCCGGATTTACATCCGACAGTTTGATAGCCATCATCATCCGTAAAGAAGCGTTCAGTTTCTTCCATTTGGTAATGTCTCCGTTGTAAAGGATATCGTAAGTCTTGTCGAGCGTACCCGATTCGTCGAACTGGGCATATGCTTCGGTCAATTCTTTATCCAGATCTTCGTAGATAGATTCCTGCGTGTCGTATTTGGGATTGAAGTTGCCGTCATCCCCTTTTAAAGCTTCACTATAGGGGAGCATACCCATGATATCGGTCAGGTGCATATAGTAGAATGCACGTAGTGTACGGCAGCTGGCTACTTGGTTTTCCGTGCTTCCCAATTGAATGACCGTCGATAAACTTTTAGTCTCTTCGTCCGTATTCAGCTTGATAATCGTTTCCAGGTTCCTGATATATTCATAGTAATACGGGCCTGTATTGAAATCGGTTATACCGAAGTCTGAATACTGGATGTTCTGACGTTCCGACAAATATTGTGGAAACAACTGTGTCCAGGGGTTGTAATTGGCCACATAAGAAAACAGGGAAACTTTCTTACAGGCATAGGTGAACAGGAAGCGCGTTTCCGGGTTCGAAGGATTGTTCGGATCTATATTGTCGTCACCGTAATCCCCGCAACTATTAAAGGATAATAGTCCGATCAATGCTAATGCAAATAGTTTTATCTTTTTCATAATTTAATCCGTTTCTTTAAAAATATTAGAAGGTAAGATTTACAGTAAAACCGAATGTGCGTACAGAGGCCGCCTGACCGCCTTCCACATAGTTATAACTTGCCGCACCCATTTCCGACGGATCGATATTAGGTACTGCTGAATAAATTAACCAGGGGTTTTGGGCAACGAACGATACGCTTGCCTTCTTTATGCCGCAGTTCGCTTTTTGCAGGAAGCTGCGCGGAACATCGTAACCGATCGACAATTCACGCATTTTCAGGTAGCTGGCTTTATAAACATAATCTTCCCAAATGGTTCCTTTACGGCTTTGATAGTAGTAATTGGCATCCACATAGGCTGTTACCGGAGTGTAGGTACCGTCCTGGTTTTCCACTACACCGTCTATACGTACACCGCCGCCGTCCGCTACGCTGGCACGAACCGGATTACCTTTGTCGTTATTGCCTGTCGTGGATTTCAGCAAACCGGAATTTTCTCCGAACATATTGGTGGCGGAAGCAATAGCTCCTCCGACCTGAAAGTCGAACGACATGCCTAAATGAAAATCCTTATAGCGCAAAGAGGTGGAAAAACCTCCGGTCAGATCCGGCTGGATGTTGCCTAATTCTTCCTGTGCTGTTGTTTCCAGAAGGGGAGCATACGGGCCGTATTGGTGGTTAGGATCGCTTCTTGCTTGCAGGATAGTACGTCCTTCCGGATCTTTTTTCCAGGTCGAACCTCTGATCACACCGATCGGTTTTCCTACCTCTGCATACGAATAAACACGTGTAGACCAACTTCTCCAATAAATCTGGTAAGTGTCTTGTCCGTCGATCAGTTCTTCCAGCGTATTGCGGTTGCGGGAAATGTTGGCATTCAGTTCCCATGTCCAGTCTTTGGTCTGGATGACTTGGCCTCCCAAAGAAAATTCGATACCCCGGTTACGGATCAAGCCCGCATTCATTTTACGTGTCCTGTAACCGCTGGCAGGTGTAGTGTTTACGTTGATGATCTGGTCTTTTGAATCGCGGTTATAGAAGTTGAAATCTCCCCATAAGCGATCGTTGAACAGACGGAATTCCGTACCGACCTCATAGGATGTGGAGATTGTCGGTTTGATGTACAGATCTTTCAGGTTTGTGCTGTTCCACATGTTGGATAGTTGCCCGTATTTGATCAGATTACCGTCACTGTCTTTCAATACATAAGTAGGATAGATATTATAAGGGTTCATCGTCGAACCTACCTGCGCCATAGATGCTCTCAGTTTCCAGAATGACAACCATTCTGCATTTTTGATCCAGTTGCTGGCGATTGCGGCAACAGATACGCCACCATAGAGGAAGCTGTTCTTATCCGGGTGCAGTGTGGAAGTCCAGTCGTTACGCAAAGAGAAATCCAGGTAATAGGTATTGTCCCAACCGATGGTAGCCGTACCGTAAACACTTTGGTCATGTTGTTTGGTCTTTTTGCTGCTACCGCCCGGTAAACCGGAAGAAGCGGCTGTACTGAAGAAACCGTCCATGAAAAGGCCGTCGCGGGTAAAAGCCCCTAATTCGTCGAGGTTATAGACACGGTCTTCAAAGAACAAAGCGGCATCGAATGAGAGTTTGCTGTCTACGAAATGATCGCTCCAGGTTAAACGTCCCTGTGTCTGGATATCTGACAACTGACTCTGGTCTTGTGTGTATTCTGAAACTTCACCATGTATGTTTTGGGGTAAACGTACTTCTTTTTTGTAACTGCGGATATTTCCGTTTACGCGGATACCGGCTTTCAGGTTCTTGATAAGTTCCAGTTCTGCATCGCCGCTGAATACGTTCCACTGATACGTTTCGTTCTGGTTGATCTCATTGAACAAGGCGAACGGGTTTTCGTGGAATGCCGCGGTCAGATTGGTCGGACTTGTAATGTTCCATGTGCGGAACGTCCCGTCCGGACGTTTGTAATCCTTGAGGTCTTTCAGATTTACGTTTGTATGCCCCCATTGTTCGTAAGAGTAGAGGGCGTTTCCTAACTCCTGATATCCTTCGGCCGCAGCATTGTGGTTGTTGCGGTAAGTATATTTGTAATCCAGCGATACTTTTAAACGGTCGATCGGTTTAAAGTAGGTCTTTATCGAAAGGAAACGGCGTGATGCATCACTGTTCGGGGTAACGCCGTTACGTGATACGTTGGAAAAAGAGATACGGCTCATATAGTCTTTACCTGACTTGGTAAATGCAATGTTCGTCGTATTGCTGATACCTGTCCTGAACAGGTCGTTCAGATTCATTTGTGGTGTCCATTGGGTTGTCTGCCCGAACCGAGGGTCTGTCGGATCCCATGAATACCAAGGAGCATATTCGCGACCGTCCAGTTTCGGCCCCCAGCTGGCATCGTTGTTGTAGTCGTAATAACGTACGCCGTCCATCTTTTCTAAATAAGAGGGGTGTTTGTTCGGATCGTATTTGAATACAGGCATTTCTGCATCAGCTCCCAGATAACCACCGCCATATTCATTCTGCAGATCGTAGCGGATATTGGCTTTGTCCCAGGCCAGGGTATGGCTTACTGTTATTTCGCTATGTTCTCCGGTTCCGCCTTTGGATGTAATGATGATGGCGCCGTTACCTCCACGGGCTCCGTACAGTGCTGTTGCTGCCGGCCCTTTTAGCACGTTGACTGAAGCCACATCATCCATGTTGATGGACATATTGCTGGTAATCACACCGTCGACAACGTAAATAGGTTCGTTACCTCCGGCATTCGTCAACGACGAAGTACCGCGTAATACGATTTTACCGGCATCGAATGTAGCACCGGATGAACCCAGGAAGCGGACTCCGGATACTTTGCCGACCAGCGCATTGTTCAGGTCTGTTTGCCGTGCCTGGATCAATTCGTCTGCCTTTAATTGCTGAGTGGCATAGCCCAGTGATTTCTGTTTGCGGGTAAGCCCTTGTGCAGTAATAACAATCTCCTCCAGGTCTTGTGTGTCGGATTGGAGAACAACGGTGACTTTGGGTTTTACTGCTACATCCTGCGAGTTCATTCCGACGAAAGAAATATGCAGGATTTTTCCTCCTTCCGGAACGTCCAGGCTGAACATACCTTCTACGTCTGTTACTGTTCCAACTGTTGTTCCCTTGACAATGATGGATGCGCCGATGATAGGTAATCCGTCATCTGCAGAAGTAACGGTACCTGTTACTTTCGTTGTCTGGCTAAATGCTATTCCCGTACATAAGATGAAGGATAGCAAACTAAAAAATAATTTTCTTACCATACTGTTAACTATTAGATTTATTTGGTTCTTATAAACGACCTTGTTTTCATATCGAATTTGGGTCGTTTATTTGCTGTAGTTCTTGCAGAACTTAGTGTGTGAGAAATGAGTGTAGTCGGTATGCATACATGTTTTCGACCAGTTAAAATGAAAAACATGTTTTGAGTTTTAAACTTTATTTAGGCTAAGTAGAAAATGAGTAGCTTTTTATAGTTCGGATAAGATTATTAGCAGGAATAAACAGGTATTATTACTGGTCTGTAACGAAGAAGTAATATTATAACACAATTATACTTTTCCTGCACAAAAAGACAACTGTATCTCCTTTGTGATATTTATTTTAAAATATTGATTGATTTTTTATTGTAATAATTGTATTATTTAAAAAATAAATTCATAAATTGCGCCATGTCCAAATAGGCTGGCGATAGTTGATTTCAAAATGTGTTTATGTAATGAGAATTTTATAAAGGCTATAATTGACTGGGGCTTAAAGCGATATGTTGAATTATTGTTGTAAATGTACTAAGTTCTGCAAGAACTCAGATAATCTTGTTGGTAAGTGTAATTTATTTAATAATAAAAATCGTATTTATATCCGTGAATTTGGGAGAATAATGTAAGATTTAAGGTCGGTTTTGAACGATTATTATGATCATTTTATTGTGATGATAAGTAAATACCGGATGATATGGAAAGTAGCGCAAGAGGTGAAAAAACAAGAGCAGAAGAAAATGAATGCTATCGTTCTTCTGCTCTTGTTTTGTTTTTATTTATTGGATGCATCCAGCTTCTTCACTACTTTGCCGTAAATGATCAAGGCAAACGCAGATACCAGCGCGATTACTCCGAAATAATACCATATATAATGTGCATGTGCACTGGCGGCTACCTATTCCTCATGAGTCGCAAATAAGGTCGGCTCCGGGCAATATTTGCTTAGCAGGAAACCGGATAAACCGAATCCGAGAATGGATGACAGAAAAGAATGCAGATGGCTAAAACCAAGATATAGACCTTCTTCCCCTTTGGGAGCCTGTAATGAGAAATATTCAAGAAAACGGGGAGATATAAATGTTTCTGCCAGTCCCTGGAAGACAATACCGACTACCATCATAAAAGCTACCGGATGCATACCCAGAATAGTTGTACTTCCGTCCAGCATATTCCCATAAGCCATACAGAGGGCCGATACCGGCATGATGAACATACCGAGCGTCATAGAAGTTAGCGCTGTTTTCTTACGCATTAACTGAGTAACCAGGTTTACGGTCAATACGACTACTAGTGGATTGACATTGGCATACCAGGATGGAGAAGCTCCTTCACCGGCCAGCCGTAATACATATTTAGGCATAGTTGCATATAATTGATGTTGCACCATCCAGAAACCGGTGATAATGATTATCAGGGTGATCAGTCGTCCGTTTGTGCAGACTTTGATTAATGCTGTCCATATCTGACCGAATGTCTTACCTTCACCCGAATGCTGGGCGCTTTTATAGAAGAACCAGATGGCTATCAAAGCAATGAAGGTCATCGATGCCGAAAAATAGTTGAGGGTAATAAGCCCTTCGTTTCCTAATGCTTCGCGTAACGGCTTTACAATGGTCTTGCCGGAAAAGGCTCCGATATTAACCATCGCGTAGAAGATGGAGAAACCTTTGGCACGGGTTTCAGGCGTTGTTTCTCTGGCTACTGTACCGGTGATCACACTTTTGATGAATGAGCCCCCGAGAACGATCAGCGCCATAATGGGGATGATACCATATCGAAGGTTACTCTCCAGTAATCCTTTGAATGTGGTGGTGGTTCCATACTCGACAAGACCGGCCGATTCTAGCCAGGTAGGATAAAGACCTAGTCCGGTATAACCGATGGTGAGCAGGGAAAAGGCTAACAACATGGAGTTACGGAATCCTATTTTATCGGCTAGTGCTCCGGCAAATGTGGGAAGCAGATAAAGAAAAGCGGAGAATGTTCCGGCGATAGTAGCCGCCTGGATGTCGTTGAATCCGAGGATACGGCTGAGGTAGAGGGTTATTACGATAAATACGCCGTAATAGGCTGCACGTTCAAAAAGTTCGACGGTATTGGCTACCCAAAACGCTTTACTAAATTTGATTTTCTCTTTCTTTGTCGTTGTGTTCATGTGATAGTTATTTGTTTTTAGAATTTAGAATAGAAATGTAAAACGCAGGTATATGCAGATGAGAAAATTAGAGCTGCGTATACCTGCGTTGTTACATATCGTGTAAGTCATTTATTTTTTCGTATATGACTGGTGAATAGCCTTGTCGAACGCTTTCCAATGTTCGTCGGTCATATTACCGGGCGTAAACAGGGCGATACCTGCCGCACCGCTTTCCATCGAACCGCGTACAGCTTCTTCCATCTCAGAAGGAATCAGGCCGTGGCCTTCCGGATCTTTGATGTTGGCCTTATTCTGCCAATCCTGACAGATAAACAGGCCGCTGTAAACCGGCTTTTTGCCATTAACGGAGTTCACTTCTTCTTTCGTTACTTCGCCTACCCAGGCTGCATCTTCCAGATAGAAATCGTTGTAGTTCATCGGGAAGAATGCATCGATGTTCCATTTGTTCCATTCTTGGCGAACCATCCATTTCGCATGAGAATCGGGGCCGGGGAAAACGGCTGCGCTGACTTTCTTGCCTTTGGCGTGCACTGTATCGGCAATGCGATCGACCAGCTTGGTGATCAGGTCGCAGCGGAACTGTGCCCATTCTTCACATTTGGAAGGATCTTCAACCGATTTGATGTCGATACCGGTAGCAGCCTTAAAGTCGGCCACACATTTATCGCAATAGCAATAATCGGCAGTCGGATATTCTTCGTTCATGACCAGGCCGTATTTTTCCCAGAGACCTTTAGCCAGGATCACGTCTACATAACGGATATAGTCCAGATGAACGTAATCCACTTCGGGGATATCAGCTACTTTACCGTACAGGTCGGTCAGGAATTCGGCTGTACCTTCGTGGTTCGGGCATAAGCTTTTGTAATAAGGAACGTATGCCTGTACGTTGTAGGCCGATTCGCCTTTACGGTTTACCGTATACAATGTAGAATCCATATTTCCTTGCAGCATGGCTGGTATCCAGGCATGATATTCCATACCGTTGGCATGAGCCACTTTGGCTGCGCGCTGGATTTTCTGCAGGTCGTGTCCGGCATTATAGCACATGCCGTCCAGTCCATGCGATTTCCATTTGCTGAAATCAGCTTGCAGGGTTTCTTCGGTTGTGTTGCCGCCTTCGCCTTGCCAACCGTACACTTTCACTTTTGTTTCCGGAGCTTTGGTGCAAGCCGTTGCCAGTAAAGCAACAGCTGCCAAAGCGATAAATACTTTCTTCATTAATTAGTTGTTGTCGTTATTAAATTTCACAAGCACAGAGAGTAGGGATCAGGTTACGGTCGCCGTAAGCATTATCTACGCGGGCTACGTTGATCCAGAATTTACTTTCGTGCAACCATTCCAGCGGGAAGGCTGCCTTACTACGGGGATATTCATGCTTCCATTCATCGGCCGTTACTTCATATTCCGGATGAGGAGCATTTTTGAGCACGTTGTCTTCTTTGGATGCTTTTCCTTCTTCTACTTCTTTGATCTCTTTCCAGATGCAGTCCATTACTTCGGCAAAACGATCCAGCTCGGCTTTGCTTTCGCTTTCGGTCGGTTCGACCATCAAGGTGCCGTGTACCGGGAATGACAGCGTAGGAGCATGGTAACCGAAGTCCATCAGACGTTTGGCGATATCGCCTTCGTCGATACCGGATGCTTCTTTCACACCACGGCATTCGAGGATCAGTTCGTGGCCTACACGTCCGGTTGCACCTGTATAAACGATACCGTAAGTATCTTTGAATTTGGAAGCCAGATAGTTGGCGTTCAGGATAGCCGTTTTTGTTACTGTTTCCAGTCCTTCCGTACCCAGCATGCGGATGTAAGCATATGTAATAGGAAGAACACCGGCACTACCGTAAGGAGCGGCGGAAACCGTATTCTGATCAGACCCCCACAGAACAGGGTGAGACGGCAGGAACGGAACCAGGTGTTCGGCTACGCAGATCGGGCCTACGCCGGGGCCACCGCCACCGTGAGGAATGGCAAATGTTTTATGCAGGTTCAGGTGACAAACATCGGCACCGATCGTACCGGGGTTGGTCAGCCCTACCTGTGCATTCATATTGGCACCGTCCATATAAACCTGTGCGCCACATGCATGGATGATGTCGCACATTTCTTTGATGTCGACTTCAAAGATACCGTGTGTAGAAGGATAAGTGATCATGGTTGCAGCCAGGTTATCCTTGTTCTCTTCTGCTTTGGCACGGAAATCTTCCAGGTCGATGTTACCGTTGTCGTCACATTTTACCGTAACAGTCGTGTAACCGCACTGAATTGCGCTGGCCGGGTTTGTACCGTGGGCGGAAGCGGGCAGAAGAACGATATTTCTGTGTCCCTGTCCGATGCTTTCCAGGTAAGCGCGGATCACGCGAAGTCCTGTATATTCACCGGCAGCACCGGAGTTCGGTTGCAGGGTGGCACCCTTGAATCCTGTTATCTCGGTCAGGTAATTGCAAAGGTTCTCTATCAGTTCCTTGTACCCTTCTACCTGTTCTTCGGGAGCGTACGGGTGGATATTCTGGAATTCAGGACGACCCAGTGGTAACATGCTTGATGCTGAATTCAGCTTCATCGTACAGGAACCCAGGGAGATCATGGATTGTGCCAACGATACGTCTTTACGTCCCAAGCGGGTAATGTAACGCATCAATTCTGTTTCCGTATGATATTTCTTGAATACATCTTCCACCAGGATGTCGGATGTACGGGCAAATTTCTTGTCGAAATAAGTCTTTTCGGGAATGGCTTCTTCCAGCATATAATCTTTTCCGGCTGCTCCGGCGAAGATATAAAGCAGTACGCCGATATCGGTCGGTTGCGTTGTTTCGTCGATACTGATGCCCACCTGTCCGGCTTCGAAGTAACGCAGGTTCACTTTACATTCCAGCGCGATCTCACGGAGGACATTCACGGAAACGTGAGCCGGCAATTCGATTTTCAGCGTATCGAAATAATCTTTGTTCAGTTGTCTGTAACCCAGTTTTTCAAGTTCGGCAGCTAGGAAGCCGGCAGAAGCATGGATGCGTCCTGCAATGTTGCGCAGACCTTCTGCTCCGTGATATACGGCATAGAAGCCGGCCATTGTTGCCAGCAGAGCCTGTGCGGTACAGATATTGGAAGTCGCTTTTTCGCGTTTGATATGCTGTTCGCGTGTCTGGAGAGCCAGACGGAAAGCCGGATGTCCGTAAGCATCTTTGGAGATACCGATGATACGTCCCGGAATGGCACGTTTGTATTCGTCTTTTGTTGCAAAGAAAGCAGCTGAAGGACCGCCGTAGAACATCGGGATACCGAAACGCTGGCTGCTACCGAATACTACATCCGCACCCCATTCGCCCGGAGGTGTCAGCAATACCAGGCTCATCAGGTCGGCTGCAACAGCTACACGGGTTTCGTTCGCATTTGCTTTGGCAACGAATTCTTTATAGTCTTCGATGGAACCACTCGCATTTGGATATTGAACGATCGCACCGAATACATCGGGAGTAAATTCGAATGTTTTGTAATCGCCTGTCACTACCTTGATACCCTGCGGGATCATACGGGTGTTGATGACAGCCTGGGTGGAAGCAAATACATTTTCATCTACAAATAACGTATTGGCACCCGCTTTAGCCTGTGCACGGCTGCGGCTTCCGTAGAACATGCTGGCAGCTTCGGCTGCGGCAGTCGCTTCGTCCAGCAACGAGCAGTTGGTCAACGGCAATGCGGTCAGTTCGCTGATCACGGTCTGGAAATTAAGTAAGGCTTCCAGACGTCCCTGCGATACTTCTGCCTGATACGGCGTATAGGAAGTGTACCATGCCGGATTCTCAAACACATTTCGCAGGATAGGGGCAGGGCAGATGGTATCGTACCAACCCATGCCGATATAGGAGGTGAATACTTCGTTCTTGGATGCCAGTTCGGAAATATGTTCGGCATATTCCCTTTCCGTCATGGGTTCCGGAAGATTCAAAGGTTCTTTCAGACGGATATTGGCCGGAATGGTCTGGTCAATCAATTCGTTGACCGATTTAACACCGATAGCTTCAAGCATTGCCGGAATATCTTCCTCTGCAATACCGACATGACGGTTTACAAATTTATTTGTGTCCATAGTATTTAATGTGTTTATAAATAAGGATTGTTTAATTTCTCGTCGATAATTCTTGTTTCCGGGCCGTGGCCGGGATAAACGACCGTTTCGTCCGGAAGGGATAATAGTTTGTCGTTGATGGCTGCGATCAGTACCTCCTGGTTTCCGCCCCACAGGTCTGTACGACCGATACTGCCGGCAAATAAGGCATCTCCCACAATGACAAAACCGTTTTTCTTATTATAGAAAGCAATGCTGCCGGGTGAGTGGCCGGGTACGGTCAGCACCAGTAGTTCGGAATGTCCGAATTTAACCACTTCGTTTCCTACCAGGTATTTCTCCACCGGAATATTTACCATTTTACCCGGTACGCCGAAAAGCTTGGCCTGTTCTTTGGGTGACGGTAGATGTTCTACGTCCGCTTTGTGTGCTTCCGGTTTTAAGCCGTACGTCTGGTAAGCAAACGGGTTGCCGAATATGTGATCCAGATGAAGATGCGTACAGAGCAGGTGTTTCACCGTCAGTTTATTCTCGGTGATATAGTCGCTCAATAGTTTTTCTTCTTCTTTACGGCAACATCCGCAGTCGATAATGACTGCTTCTTTCGTATCGTCATGCAATACGAAGGTATTCTCTTGGAAGTAATTAAATTGAAATGCTTGTATTGTAATCATAGCGGTACGTAAACTACTTTTTTAGTTTTGAAAAATTCTTCTTTGAAATGGTCACCCAGCTCGATCGTGATCGCTTGCTTCTGGAATGCATGTATCTCATGCTGAAGTTCGCCCCCCTTCAGGCAAATCAAACCATTCGGCAACGCATTCTGTTGTTCTTTTTTTACGTTCTTGCGGGATATTTTGACCAGGTCGGCTAATGGCATGACCGCCCGGCTGACAACGAAGTCGAAAAGTTGTTTTTCTTCTTCGGCGCGGCAATGGCGGAATGTAACGTTCTTCAAACCGATCGCCTCGGCAACGGCCTGTCCTACCTTGATCTTTTTCCCGATGCTGTCGACCAGGTGGAACTGCACCTCCGGAAAGAAGATAGCCAGGGGAATACCCGGAAATCCCCCGCCCGTACCGATATCCATAACGGTAGAATCGTCTTTGAACTTCATCATTTTGGTGATCCCCAATGAATGGAGTACATGGTGCGGATACAGGTTCTCTATATCTTTGCGGGAAATGACATTGATTTTTGAGTTCCAGTCAGTATATAAGTCATACAGAGCTTCGTATTGTGCCAGTTGCTTTTCGTTCAGCTCCGGAAAATAAGTTTTTATAAGTTCCATAGATTGTTTTTAAAATGCCAGATGAGCGATCGGACTGTCTTTTTTCAGCAGGTATTGTATCTCTTCGTACGGAAGATGTACGTTAGTTGCCCCCACTACATAGGCCGCGATCTCGTATTCATTAAATGTATAGGTAATACCATAATCGTCTATCAGGAAGTTTCCGTTGGGGAAAATCTCTTCCACGCTGAAGAAACCTACGTTTTCCAGTTCTTTCGGATTATCCACATTGTTTTGTTTGGCGATCCGGTCTACCAGTATCTGTGCCAGGTCGTCCTGATAATTATCAATAAATATATCTTCTTCTTTGATCAGATCACCAGTTTTCAGGTCGATGACATTGTTGCTGAAACTGTGCGCTCCATGTGCTCCCCCCGTGTAATTATCGAAATTGACAGTATAGCTCAGGATTCCATTTTGGTTATAAGCAATATCGTTCGACGACATTTCGTAGTAACCGAACCAGGCTCCCACCGGAGTTTCATCCGATTTGGCTACTTCATCCTTATATTCCTCTTCCAGTTCCTTGTAGCTATCCAGGTAGTCTTGTGTATATTTGGCTGTTGCCTCTTCGGGGGATAAAGCATCATAGTTATCTCCGAAGTAAGAGGAGACGAACTGTTTCTGAATCTTTTTCAGTATGTCTTTATTGTCGTATTTGACCGGGAACGTGAAGTTTATCTGCAGGTTACAGTTTGGATTTTCTGGGTTTTCCAGCAAATGATAGGTTTTGTCCACACTGATCGAGTCGAATTTTATATCATTATCCGCCGTCTTTTTTGTTCCGGTATTACAACCACTGACAAAAATACTAATGAGAAATAGAGCCACCAGTTTTTGGCATAATTGCGTCTTCATCGTGATACAGATTTAATTTTATACTTATAAGACGCAAATGTACAAGTTTCTCTTCGAATTACCGAATAGATAACTGATTTTATCAATCTTCTTCATCTATCAAATTGTCATTACTATACTATGTTATTGAGATTACTATAGCGGGTATTTTAAATTACCCTTGCGAGTAATATTTTTTTTGAGAAAAATTGATTATTGAAATCTTCTGCTTATCTTTGCCCTGCGCATGAAATGCAACGAGTTGCAACGTGTGTCGTTTTTTTGTTGGACATAAGCGTTTTAAATATTATTTGGCATTGAAATCTCGACAATTTCATACCTAACAAATAATAGACAGTAGATGCAAATGTTCTTATCTGTTTATGCACAATGAGAATTGTTTGAAATTGATTCGTGTATATGGACAAGAGCGTGGTACTGTGATATATTTGTTGGGGGGCCTGTCGAGAGCCTCAATGTCTATATATCAACAGTATCCACGCTTCTTTTTTTGTCCGGTCGGAATGTTTAATGGTTGGTCGAGCCATCCGGGATTAGCAGGGAGTATCTTCCCACAAAAATATCATATATTTTTTACGATGTTATTCATATTCTTGAAAATCAAGAAAGTTTAGTGTAAATGTACATTTTGTCTGAAGCTGTCCGGAAGGGTATGCAAATGGGATCTTTTGCTTTATAAATAAGCTTTAAATGAACTAAATCAACGTTTGCTTGTTCTATAGATGTGGCACGGGATAAAAAGCCACAACCTGAGGAAAAAACAATTCAAAATTTTACAGTTAAAAGTTTATCGGATCCATCGTCTGGTTCCGGTACTGGATTATACTTGTCTGAACTACCGGTTCAGGGAGATAATATCGCTGTATCATAAATTAAAGATATATGGCAAAAATAGAAATAAAAAACTTATCCATCCTTTTCGGGCCTGAGAAGACTAAAGCGAAAAAGATGATCATGAAAGGAAAAAGTAAACAGGAAATCCTGAAGGCAACAGGGTGTACCGTGGCGGTACGCAATGCCAATCTGGAAATAGAGGAAGGAGAGATGTTCGTTATTATGGGATTGTCCGGTAGCGGTAAGTCGACTTTACTCCGGTGTATTAACCGGCTGAACGAACCTTCGATTGGGGAAATTCGCCTCAATGGTGTCGATATAACCCGCTCGTCAGATAAGGAGCTGTTGCAGATACGTAGAAAGGAAATGGCAATGGTGTTTCAGCATTTCGGACTTCTGCCTCACCGTACGGTGCTGAACAACGTGTCGTTCGGGCTCGAATTGCAGGGCGTCCCTAAGGATGAACGCATGCGGAAAGCACAGGAGAGTGTTTTGCTTGTTGGCTTAAAAGGATACGAAAACCAGCGGGTTGATGAATTGTCGGGAGGTATGCAGCAACGTGTCGGACTGGCTCGTGCACTGGCGAATAATCCGGAGGTGCTTCTGATGGATGAGGCTTTTTCGGCTTTAGACCCGCTTATCCGCGAACAGATGCAGGATGAGTTACTCCTTTTGCAGGAGAAGATGAAAAGAACGATTGTCTTTATTACGCACGACCTGGATGAAGCGATCAAATTGGGTGACCGTATCGCGATCATGAAGGATGGTGAGATCGTGCAGGTGGGAACGCCTGAAGAGATCCTGACCGACCCGGCGAACGCTTACGTAACGCGCTTTACCGAAAGTGTAGATCGTGGACGCATCGTTACGGCTTCTTCCATCATGCTGAAACAACCTATCGTAGTAAGGCTTAAAAAAGACGGGCCGGAAACGATTCTTCGTAAGATGCGTGAGAAGCATTTATATGCTTTGCCTGTTATCGGGAATGAGGATCAGTTTATCGGTGAAATACAATATAAAGATGTATTGAGGCTGCGAAAGGAAGGTAGCAAGGATGTGAGTTCTATCGTTATAAAGGAAGTTCCTTCTGTATTGGAAAATACTACGGTAGAGGATATGTTGCCGTTACTTCCTAAAGTACGCCAGGCTTTACCTGTTGTCGACGAGAATAACCGCTTGACAGGCGTTGTTTCTCCTTCGGCCATCATTATCGAGATGACAGGTAAAGACCAGAAAGAAATAGAAGAAATAATTCAAAACGCAATAGACTTATGATCAATATCGGACAATATATAGAGATAGCCATCAACTGGCTGACGGAACATTGGGCACCTTTCTTTGATATAATAAATAATGGCATCGGTGGTTTTATCGATGGCTTCCAGCACGGGTTACTTTGGATTCCCTTTTATGTAATGATCCTGGCATTAACCGTTTTAGCCTGGTTTAAGGCCGGGAAAGGAACAGCCGTATTGACTTTGCTCGGCTTGTTCCTGATCTATGGCATGGGATTCTGGGAGCAGACGATGCAAACAGTGGCATTGGTTTTATCCTCTACCGTTATTGCTTTGGTTTTAGGCGTTCCATTAGGTATATGGACGGCACGCAACCATATTGCCGCAAAAATAATCCGTCCGTTGATGGACTTGATGCAGACGATGCCTGCTTTTGTCTACCTGATACCTGCTGTTTTATTCTTCGGGTTGGGGCCGGTGCCGGGAGCTTTTGCGACAGTGATATTTGCGATGCCGCCGGTTGTCCGCCTGACCGATCTGGGGATTCGCCAGGTGCCGGAAGATATTGTCGAGGCTACCCGCTCATTCGGGGCTACTTCACGTCAGTTATTGTTTAAGGTGCAGTTGCCGTTGGCTTTGCCAACTATTATGACAGGCGTCAACCAGACGATTATGATGGCGTTGTCTATGGTGGTGATTGCCGCTATGATTTCAGCCGGAGGGTTGGGTGAAATTGTCCTGAAAGGGATTACCCAGATGAAGATCGGTCTTGGATTTGAGGGCGGTATCGCAGTGGTGATCCTGGCTATCGTTCTGGATCGTATAACCCAGGGATTTGTTCGTAAGAACTGATCCTAAGTAATTCATTAAAAAGAGATTTATATGAGAAGATTTATTATACTTATCAACCTGATCCTGCTTCTGGCCGTGATCCTGTTCCTGGCCGGATGTAGCCGTGCCAAAGACCCGAAAGAGATTTCTATCGGGTATGTGAACTGGTCGGAAGGGATTGCCATGAGTTATCTGGCAAAGGCGATGCTGGAAGAACAAGGATATAAAGTAACATTGAAGAATGCCGATATCGCACCGATCTTTACCTCGGTAGCTGCCGGAAAGGTAGACCTTTTCCTGGATGCCTGGCTTCCGGATACGCATGTCGATTATATGCGGCAATATGGCGACCGGTTGGAAACGATCGGCGTACCGTTTGAGAATGCCCGTTTGGGATTGGCTGTCCCTTCGTATGTGACAATCAATACGATCGAAGAACTGGAAACGAACCGGGAACATTTCAAGGATGAGATCATCGGTATCGATATCGGCGCCAGTCTGATGAACCTGACAGAACAGGCGGTCGATGACTATGGCTTACATCTGAAGCTGATGCCTTCGAGCGGCCCGACCATGACAGCCTTCCTGCAAAAGTCGGTCGAGCATAATGAATGGATCGTTGTCACCGGCTGGATGCCCCACTGGATGTTTTCGCGCTATGGGCTGAAGTTCCTGGAAGACAAAAAAGGTATTTATGGAGAAGCAGAACATATAGAAGCAGTTGCAACAAAAGGTTTCTCGGAAACTCATCCTTATGTAGCCGAGTTCTTCCGGAACTTTAAATTTACGGGCGAGCAATTGAGCGAGCTGATGGATGTAATGGAGGATTATCCGATGAGGGAGCTGGAAGGTGCAAAAGTTTGGTTGAAAAAACATCCGGAGGTAATCGATTTATTTTTACCTTCGTCAGCAAATCAATTAACTCTGCAAAACGAATATGAAACTGATCGGGAAAATAACTTGTTTGTTGCTGGGACTGGCAATCGGTAGTCCTTTTATGAAGGGGGAGAATATGAAAAATGTAAATGTTGTATTTATAGGCAACAGCATAACGCAAGGAGCGCTGATACAGGATCCTGTGCATGATGCGCCACCGGTGAAGGCAGCCCTGTATCTGACCAAACAGCCTTCGATCACTTCCGTCAAGTATTCTAATCAGGGGGTGAGCGGTTGCACGACAACCGATTACCTGCCGCAGACGGAAACACTTTTTCCGAAAGCAAAGGCCGCAGCCGATAAATTTGCCGATGAAACATGGGCGATGCTTGTCTTCTCTATCATGTTGGGAACGAACGACAGTGCGATTACCGGCCCGAACGGTGCTCCGGCTTCTCCGGAGAAGTATGAAGAAAATATGAAAGCGATTATAAACCAGCTGCTGGCCTTGTATCCGAACTGTAAGATTGTGTTGCATCGTCCGGTCTGGTATAGTCCGAATACGTATAATGGTGCGATGTACCTGAAAGAAGGGCTGAACCGCCTGCAAAGCTATTACCCTGTCCTGCAATCCCTGGTGGCGGATTACGCTAACCGTTTCCCCGGCCAGGTCTTTATGGGCGATACGGAAGGTTTCGATTATTTCAAAGCCAACTATCAGACGGATCTGTTCCCCGAAGACGGTAATGCCGGAACATTCTATCTTCACCCGAACGTAAAAGGAGCCGCCGTATTAGGCGAGCTTTGGGGAAAGGCGATCATGAAGATACTGGAATAACAGGAACGATTTGGAACAATAAAAAAAATCCATCCGAATGAAATTTGATTTTCTTTCGGATGGATTTCTTTTTTCTACCGGATGACCGGCTTTCCGTTATCTTTTAGCTAATTGATGATCCATGATCGCTACATGATGTTCGCCATACATTTTAAGTTTCTCAACAATGTTCTTGGCGGTAGCTTCTTCTTCCACTTGTTCGCGTACGAAGCCCCAAAGGAAGTCCTGAGTCGCTTTATCTTTTTCGGCTGCGGCAACATCAACCAGTTTGTCGATCAGTTCGGAAACATGTACTTCATGCTCATACACGTGTTCGAATATTTCGAGCGGCGTGCCGAATGCTGTCGGAACCACGTTGATCTGTTCCAGTTTAACCTGGCCACCGCGTTTGATCGAGTAATCGATCATTGTGTAGGCATGTTCCAATTCTTCCTGCGACTGTTTTTTCATCCAGTGTGCAAAACCGTCCATACCCAGCTGGGAAAAATGGATTGACATAGACAAATAAAGGTTAGAAGACCACATTTCTGCAAGAATCTGCTCGTTAAGAGCGTCGGATAATTTTCTACTAAGTGTCATAATTGTATGTTTTATGTATGTTCGTTGTTTTATTTATAGAACAAATTGCTTTTCGATTTGTTTTGTTATTCTGTTATTTCTTATGACATGCAATAAGAAATTCTTATCTTCGTTACCAATTAATAAACATTGTTTGATATGAGAAAGAAACTGGAAATACTTGCCGCAAGGTTACGGCAAGCCGTCCGGATGCATCCGGTAGAAGTTTTATTGTCCGTCGCTTTCAGCCTGCTTGGATGTTTCCATTATGAGAATGCCTTTGCCTATCGTTTCCTGACAGCTCCACTAGCTTATTTCCCGGTACTGTTTCTGGTCACTTTTACATTAAACGGATGGACGGCACAACATAAGTTCCGGCCTTTATATTATCTGTCCGCTTTCTTCTTTATCCCTTTCCTGTGGATAGAAAGGGATAATTTCTGGACAGCCACCTATCTGGTTTCGCTGATTGTAGTGCAGTTGTTTTATCTGGTAAGCGGATGGAAACGGGATAATGAAGCCTTTGTGTCTACCGGCCTGCGTTATCTGCGGGCATTATTTTCTGCGGGGCTGTTGGCCGGTATTGCTTATCTGCTGGCTTTATCGATCTACTATTCGGTGCAGTATATATTTGAAATAGGACATTCGTACGACAGGAATTTTAATACCGATTCCGCTTTCCTTATTTTTATGTGCGGGATGCCTTTGCTGTTCCTGATGTTCATCCAAAAGAAGGAGGGGGAGGAGACTCCGAACCGCTTGTTTGAAGTATTGTTGAACTATGTCCTTTCGCCGGCCTTACTGATCTATGCGGTGATCCTCTACCTTTATTTTATAAAGATCGCCATTCAATGGTCGCTGCCGAAAGGGGCGATCGCCTATATTGTCGTCAGTTTTATTTCGGCTACTTTTATATTGAAGGGCTGCCAGGCATTTTTAAGGAAACGGTATTATGATTGGTTTTACCGATTCTCCAGCTTTGCCGTACTTCCGGCTTTGGTGATGTACTGGGTGGGAACTTATTACCGCATCAACGAATACGGATTTACCGAGCCGCGTGTGTATCTCGTAGTGACCGGCTTGATCCTGACTGCTTTAACCCTGCTGTTCTTTACGAAGCGGTGGGGGCGTTACCTGTATGCAGCCTGCCTGGCCATCGTGTTCCTGTCCGCCGTCACTTATATACCCGGCATTACGGCCAAGAATATCGAGATCATTTCGCAGACACGGCGCGATAATTATCCGCCGAAGGAAAAGGGGTACGATTACGACTCTTATATACAGATTACCTACGACAACCCGGTCGATATATCCGGCTACCGTACATTGATACCGGTCACCGGATATAAAGGCAATGCCCTAATGTGGACATCTGTCAATCAGGATAGTTTTTATATTTTTAACAAGCCCGAGACGCTTGTTTATGGTGAAAGCCTTTCTGTTTTCTGGAACAACCAGTTGAACAAAGCAGGCATCAACCCCGGTGACACCATCCCCGATGCGGCTTTCCCCATTCTTCTTGAGTTTGATATGGATTCGGCAAAGCTCATTTTCCAGCAGATCAGTTTATACCGGAACTCTCCCGATTCGGCTTATGCCATTTCCTATATAACTCCATCCTATTATCTGAAAAAGAAATAGCAGATCAAGGTGTCCGGCAAGGTCGGGCACCTCGATTGCGCATCCGTTTATCAACGGAAAATCGTACCTTTGCAATTCCTTAAAATTATATTTATGAAGAGATATTGTCAGACACTGGATTTAAAAGACGACGAAACACTGATACAGGAATACATGTATTGGCACTCACCCGAACACTCCTGGCCGGAAATCAGTAAAGGTATTCGTGAAGTAGGCATCCTGGATATGGAAATATACCGCCTGGGTAACCATTTATTTATGATTGTTGAAACCCCCGACGACTTCGACTGGGACACCGCCTTTGCCCGTCTCGCCACCCTCGACCGTCAGGCCGAATGGGAAGCTTTCGTGGCCAAGTATCAGCAGGTCGCTCCCGGTGCCACATCCGCCGAGAAATGGCAGTTGATGGATCGTATATTTAAACTACCCGAATCAAAATAATCCGATGGAAAAGAAAAACAAACAAAGCTTATTCGCCGCCCCTAATGGGAAATCTTACATTATACCGTTTATACTGATCACCAGCCTGTTCCTTCTGTGGGGATTTGCGCATGGGTTGCTCGACGTGCTGAACAAGCATTTTCAGGGCGCGTTTACGATGACGAAAGCCGAGAGCGGCCTGGTGCAGTTCTCTACCTATATCGCCTATTTCCTGATGGCACTCCCGGCCGGAATGTTCATGAAACGCTACGGCTATAAGAAAGGGATCATCCTGGGATTGCTGTTGTTTGCCGCCGGCGCATTTGCTTTTATCCCGGCGGCTTTCCTGCATTCGGCCACGCCTTTCCTGGTGGCACTGTTCATTATTGCCTGCGGGCTTTGCATACTGGAGACGGCTGCAAATCCCTATTCGACCATCCTGGGGCCGGCGGAGTCGGGGGCACAACGCCTGAACCTGTCGCAATCGTTCAACGGACTGGGCTGGATACTGGGGCCGTTGGTAGGAGGCGCCCTGATCTTCGGAGGAGCGCAAGACGATCCGTTCGCCCTGACGAAGCCTTATATCCTTGTCGGCAGTGTCGTGCTGCTCGTGGCTGTCCTCTTCTTTTTCACCCGGTTGCCGGAAGTGAAGGTGGAGGAGGAAGAGGTGCAGGAAGATGTAAAGTTTCCTGCCACTTCGATCTGGAAGCACCGTCAGTTTGTTAGAGCCGTAGTGGCGCAGTTCTGCTACTGTGCGGCGCAGACCGGGATATTCAGCTTCTTCATCAACTACGTAACGGAACTCGATCCGCAAATGACGAATATCGAAGCCTCTCGCATCCTTGCATTTGGCGGGATGGCTTTGTTTATGATCGGTCGCCTGTCGGGAAGTTTTACGATGAAATGGATGGCTCCCGGTAAGCTGCTTACCTGGTTTGCACTGGCAGACGCCATCTGTATGGCGCTGGTCGTTGTTTCGGCAGGGACGGTTTCGCTGTATGCCCTATATCTTTCCTTCTTCTTTATGTCGATCATGTTCCCAACCATCTTCGCGCTGGGATTGGAAGGGATGGGCGGCTATACGAAGAAAGCCTCTTCTTATATCGTGATGGGAGTTGCAGGCGGCGCATTCAGTCCGATGCTGATGGGATATATCGGGGCGGACAACATGGCGATGGGATTTTTTGTCCCGCTGCTGGCCTTCCTCTACATCCTTTACTTCGCAATGAAATGTAAAAAGGGAGAATAGCCGGTAAATATATCCGATATTGTTTTTTATGAAAAAAGGGTGTATCAAAGATGTTAAATACATAAGACCCTTGAATTTGTATTGCCATTACTAGTATAGTTGTCGTCTTACTTAACTAACACTTTGATACACCCATGTATGAATTCTCATCCCATGTCATCGCGACATAAAATGTACTCGAAACCTCACGGTTTCATCTATTAGCTATAACTATTTGCCACCTCTTGAGGCAAATAGGGTATCGTGAACCAGAAACAGGTCCATTTCCCGATCTCCGAGTTTACCCATATCTCACCACCCATCGTATGAACAATCATTTCGCAGATACTTAACCCAAGCCCGGTTCCCTGAACAAACGTATCCAATTGTGTGAACCGCCTGAATATATCATCCATCTTATCTTCCGGTATACCGATTCCCGTATCCCTTACGAAAAATCTTATCTGTTCTTCGTCCGGCAGATAATCGTAACCTATGCTGATCGAACCCTCTTCGGTGAACTTCATTGCGTTGTTCATCAAGTTAATCAGCACCTGCATTACGCGGCTCCGGGCTGAACGGATTATATAATCTGAAAATCCTTTGTAACAAAGTATCTCCACTTTTTCATTCTTGTTCCTAAGTATGGCCGAATGTACCACTTCGTCAAGAAGCGCATTGACCGAAAATTCCGTTTCGCTAAAATCGAGTGTTCCCGCCTCGATCTTTGACAGGTCGAGTATGTCGTTTATCAATTGCAGCAGCAAGGAGTTATTACTCTCGATGATACCGATATATTCATTTATCTCCTCTTTCGTCTCTGCGGAAGGCAGGAGGTTTGAAAAACCTATAATCGCATTCAGCGGCGTCCGTATCTCATGGCTCATATTTGCCAGGAATGCCGACTTCAATTTATTCGATTCTTCCGCTTTGTTGAGCGCATTACGAAGATTCTGTTCGAGCAATTTTTGTTCCGTAATCGGCAGGAAAATTCCTGATAATCCTATCACATTTCCTTCCTGATCATACTCCGCTTCGGCAACCAATTCTTCCCACATTTCTTCTATCCGATAAAAAGTACGCAGTTCGCTTAACTGATATTCAATGCGCCCTTTCTCAATCTCCTTTTTTATCATCTGGTTGAACAAATGGCGCACCTTGGGGCGATAATCGGCATGCACGGCTAACAATGCTTCTTCCAATGAAACCTGTTTATTTATTTCCAGTGTCTTTTTAACTTTGCCGGTCACAGGATCAATATCAGTGGTAGGCATTTCTATCGTAATCTGATCTTGCTTGATGTCATAATACCAATAGATCATATCCGCCGCATCGATAGCCATTAACAGCTTATGATTATACTTCTCCAGATTCTTCCTGATATTTTTTTTCTCTGTTATGTCGATAAAAAACATATCGACAATATTCTGTTCATTTGTTGGTATGATGATCGTTACATAAGTAAATTTACCCAGAATACGCTCACCTATGTATGTCTCTTTCGTTTTAAGTACTTCTTTTGTCGTATCTATTGACTTTTTTAGTGAACCGATTTTTGTTTTCTCAATTTCAGCCCTGTTTTTATGTAAAATCTCATCTTTCGGATATATTTTAATATCAAACGTCTTATTGACATCTAAAATTATTATGTCGTCCCAATCTTCGTTCTCTATTAATTTGAACCGTATATAAGGAATAGGCATATGATCGAACAAATCATAGTATTTCTGGAATAGCTCATGTTTTTGCATACGCATATTCGAGCGTATGCGTCTAACATACATAATATTTAAAAGAAAAAATATTACTACTAGCAAAATACAACAAATCAGTATCAAAAGCCAGTTAGATTCCATCTGTTCGCAGGGTTTAATCGATTTTTTTTATTCTATTACAGGCCTGTCATCATCGTCACCCTTGCCGGAAGTTGACGGGCGCGTCGTTCCGGTGCTTGTTCTTCCTCCCATGCCTGCTCCCAGATTATTTGAGATCACAACACGGTAATGATCAATACGTGCATTCCACCAGGCGAAGAGTTCGGCATATTTATCATCACCGTTTACAATCGCCAATGCATTCAATTTCTCTACCAAAGCATTATAGGCCTTCTCAAAGGCAGGTCGTGTTACTTCGGTACTTCCTTTTCCCGACTTCACGGAGTATTCTTCTGTGCGTTTAATTGTAAGGGAGGAGCAAAGGTCGTTTACCTTCTGCAATTCCTTCATCCAGTCATCCAACTCTACCAGTGTGACATCATCTTTATATTTATCGGAAGATAGTTCTTGTATAAAATTATTGATAAAACTCGTCTGATCGTCGAAAGAACGCCGTTGTGCTCCTACGAACGTATTTGTGAAGGCCATTAGCCGCTCTGCCGCACTCCGTTTTTCCGGTTTGAAATGCCGTAGAAAGTTCTTTATTTGTGAGATAATTGCCACGTGAAGATTCCCGCGTTGTTTATTGGCTTCGTTCATTTGGCTGGTATAGAAACTCTTAGCGATGTTGACTATACTATCATCAAAGGCTTGTAATTTTGCTTGATAATCCGGAAACAAATCATCAACTACAAGTTCTGCTGCTCCTTTTGCTTCGATTGCCGACTCAACCTCACGGCCAAACGTGAGGCTTTCATTATTCTTTAATCTGGTTTTCGTTCCAAATGTCTGTATTTTGGCCATAGATTTAGGTATTAATGAATAAATTTAGACTTAGAGAATACATCATTCTTTTATTTTTATGCCCTGCTTTAAGTTTCATCCTTCGATAAACTTATCGAAGGGCCATGTTGCTTATAAATCTTCTTCGATATAGTTATCGAATGATTATGTTGATCGTCTTGGCCTTTAAATATCAATATCGAAAGGCTTTGCTGGCGTCGGCGTTCATCCGTATCTTTATCGAAGGGTTTTGCGGGCTGCATGGCCTTTCGATAAAATAACCGAAGAGATATTATTTGATAAATGGATCTTCCATATTTTGATTTTTTATATACATTAACAATTAGAATGACTAGATTAAACGATCGTTTTTTCTAGTCATGTTTTAACATTTATAAACAAAATTGATTTTTTAATCCAAAATTTTAAAGAAACAAAGAAAATCAATATTTTTGGAGAATTTTTATTGCGTTTTCTTTGCTCGTTTTACATTTTATAATACTTTTGTAGGTGACTAAGAAAAACGATCCTTAAAACTAGTCATTGCTATTTAACATATTATTCTTTTGAATATCATGGCTTGTATTGTGTTGAATATGGGTGATTTAACAGGTGTATCCGCTTAATAAACCTTATTGTTGTAAATTTATTTTTGTAACTTCTTGCTTTCCTGATAATGTAATCATTGTTCATAATAAAAAAGCCCACATGCAGATGAATGCATGCAGGCTTCCTTATTTATATAATGTATAGTCGGCTTATTTTAGAAACGATTCCGCTCTTCCCGGAGAGAACAACTCCCATAAGGAAGCGACCGTCCAACCCGGAGCGAAGATGTCGTTGTAATAGCCTTTACCATTTTTACCATAATCCCAGTTGGTGTGCTGCACGACTTCGGGGTAGTACCCTTTTTTCGCAACCCCGCACATATGTCCCTCGTAAGGTAACAACTGACGCATGGATGTACTGATAACCTCGGCGAAGGTGGAGAAGCGTTCTTCCTTATATTCCTTTGCCAGCCAGTGAAGTACATCTACGAAGTCGAAGATGAAGACGTCGATATGGTTGTTTTCAACAGAGACGTTTCCCCAACCGCGCGTTTTCAGTCCGATGTCGCCCAGCATTTGTCCCGGTGCGAAAGGCACGTCCCAGGTGTAATACCATGAGAGGGCGAAATAGGCGGCCTTGCGTGCCAGGGCGGCGTAATGGGCACGTTCTTCGCCTTTCGTGGCCAGTGCCAGGTAATAGGCGGCGGTGGAACCGTAGAGGGAGGCTTCCTTATCTTCGCAGTTGGCGTCGAGGGTGGAGGAGAAGTAATCCGATTTGGAGATCAGCTCTTTCTCGAGGTAGTCTACCGAACGTTTGGCGGCTGTCAGGTAACGTTTGTCCTTGAAGTATCTGGAAGCCATAATCAGCGGAAGGGTTGCCGAGGGCGTGCTGCCTCCGCTCTTATCGACGATGGAATAATCGTCCTTGAATTTGCGGGGGAAACTGCCGTCCTCGTTCTGCAAACGGAGGAAACTTTCCAGCATACTCTTGATCCGCTGTTCCCATTCCGGGTGTTTGCGGCCGTGTTCTTTTTCGTAACCGAGATAATACATCAGGGCGTAGACGCCTTCAGATTGGCGGCGGATGCTATGCACGTCGTCCTGCTTGTCGTTCTTGTAATGGACTCTTTCGTTGAAGAAACCGCCCGTGGAGAAGCCGTTTTGCAGGTAAGTGTCGAAGATGGAGTTGGCATTTGCCACAAGGTCTGTGCGCTGCTGCTTTTCGCCGTATTCAAGGGCATTGAAGGCGTTGAGCAGGGTGCGGCCTACGAAGCCGACTTCGGCTACATCGGTGTTGTCGCAAGTCTCGGTGCGCAGTTCAACGCCTGAGTAATAGTGGGTGGGGTAGTCGCTGACGTAACTTTCCACGAAGAAGTTGCTTAAGACTTCCTTCATCTTGTCGGGCGTATAGGCGGTCTGAACGGGTTGCGGGCGGTTGGTGTCGAAACTGTATTCCCAGGCTTGCTGCACGCATTCGGAGAAGTCGGCGGCATTGAACTCGTTCACTTCCCAGGTCAGCGTGATGCTTTCGTCCTTGCGGAGCAGCTGGAAGGCTTCGACGGCGGGGGCAAGTGTGAGTTTGCGGATATAGGTTTTCGGGGCTTCCTTGTAGGGGAAACCGAAGGAGAGGGCGGCTGTTCCCGCAAGGTTCTCGAAACCGGTGTAGCCGATGGAAGTCTTGCCGGAGAGGATCACTTCGCCTTCTTTATGGGTGGTCAGGGCGTCGGCCTTGAATTCGTCGAGACGGATCACGGAGATCGTTTTACCGTTTTTGGCATCGAAGATAGCGGTCATGGGGGTACTCAGGCGGTCTTCCCGTACAACCCAGCTGTCGGACGTGTGGAAAGAGGGGGCTTTCTCCGGCGAACGGAGGTTGCGGCGGTACCAGAAGCCGGGCAGGTAGAACTGGCAGTCGTCGTGACTGAAACCGGTCTTGATCTGCTCCGCGTAATTGAACCAAAGGTCTTCGTAGGCGGTGATGCAGACTGTGATCTGTTGTTTACCGTCCTTGTCTTCTACTTTCTGGTAGATCGAAAGGGGGAGTTTGTCTCCTGCCTTGAGCTGGTAATCGAAATAATTGTCCTGCAACTTCTGCATGGTCAACGGGTACTGCCGGGCATCGTTTCCGGGTACTTTCAGGGCAATCGAGGCTTTCACATTTTCCGGTGAATAGTTCACTGCTTCCACGCCGGTCGTTCCGGCCAGCAGCAGCAATGAAAGGGCTACGTTTTTCAAATTCATATTGATATATTTAAAAGTTAGAATACGGGTTTTTCTGATTTCAAAGAGGGTGAATCGGTTGCGACGGCAGGCCAGCCGTCTTTCCAGTCGATACGATCCAGCATCAGGACGCGGCCGGATGGGTCGTTCACATTGACTGCGTGGTAGAACGTCCAGTCGTTGCCGGCCTTATCTGTAAGGATCTCCGAGTTATGGCCTGTTCCGACGAAAGAACCGTTCTTGTGGATCAGTACTTCGTGATGGTTTTCCAGCATCGGTTGTCCGCTCTTATCCACATAGGGGCCGAACAGTTCCTTCGAACGTCCTACGACTGTCGTGTAGGTGCTTTTCAGTCCCTCACAGCAGGAGCCGATCGAGGCGAAGAGGTAATAATATCCGTCCTTTTTATGGATATAGGTTCCTTCGTAAGCCGTACCTGCGATCTGCACAGGGCGGGAGCCTTCTTTCAATGAGAGTCCGTCGTTACTCAGTTCGATGCCGTAAATACCGCGGAAGCTTCCCCAGAAAAGGTATTTCCGGTTGCCCTCTTCTATATAAAAAGGATCGATAGAGTTCTGTACATTGATCTCGTTGCTACGCAGCATCATCCCCTGGTCGCTGAAAGGGCCTGACGGACGATCGGCGGTAGCACAACCGATACCGCAAGTCCATTCGCCTCCCCACACCGACATGGAATAATAAAGTACGTACCGGTCGCCGACCTTATTGATGTCGGGAGCCCAGAGTCCGCCGTCGGGCTCAAAGTCCGGGCGTGTCTGATCGGTGAACGCAGTGCCGACCATTTCCCAGTTAACCAGATCTTTCGACCGGTGGATAGGTAAATTGCGAATATCCTCCGTCGCATACAGGTAGAAATAACCGTCGTCCCCCCGGATAACCGAAGGGTCGGGAAGGCTGTAGGCTATCACAGGATTTTGATAGGTTTCTGCCTTTTCTCCGGTGTTTCCGCCATTGTCTTCGTCTTTAGAGCCGGACGAGGAACAGGCCGCAAAGCCACATAGTGCCAGTAGTAATAATTCTTTTTTCATTTTGCCAATTTAGGGGTTATATATTCTTTACTGATTCGCATCCGGTCGATACCGTCGACTTTCTCGAAACTGACGTTACCGATGTGCATGGCGCGCGGATGAATATTCTCTTTATCCTTATGCGCATGATAAACGATCCGGAGGTTTCCCTCTTTATCCGTGAACATCGCGCTGTGCCCTACACCGACCAATTCTCCCGGCGACTGTAACAAGGGGTTTTCGTCATATTTCGTCCATTCTCCCATAATATCCGTAGCCGTTGCACAACCTACTCCGTATAAAGGGCTTTCATAGCTGTTGGCGGAATAGGTCATGTAATAAAGTCCGTTGCGCTTAAGCACATAAGGGCCTTCATTTACGCGCGGCCAGACGGTTTCCCATTCCTGCGAGACATGGATGCAAGGGTGGGAGGTGCCTTCCTTTATGGTAATGAGGTCTTCCTCCAATCTGGCCACCCATATATTATTCCCGTCGTTGAAAGGGACATAGAAGAGATAAGGTGTACCGTCATCATCGATAAAGAGTGAGTTGTCAATGCTCTTCTCGGTGGCTATCATCGGCTTCTGTTCTTCCTGTCTGAACGGGCCCAGAGGGGAATTGGAAGTGGCAACGCAAATATGTTCATCCGCGGAGTAATACATATAGAAGGTATCATTTACTTTATATATCTCGGGGGCCCAAAACCATTTGTCGGCCCAGCTGTCTTCTTTATTCAATGCCAGCCCGGCGAGTTTCCAGGTATTCAGGTCATCGGAGGTGTACACCTCGATCCCCTGGTCGGAATGTGTCCCATACGCGTAGTAAACCCCGTTGTGCAGCAGAATGAACGGATCACCCAAGGGGACTGTTTCTGCTGCTATCTCCACATTTTCTTTTTCCTTTGCTTTGTTGGATGAACATCCGACAAGAGCACTCAATACTAGAATTCCAATGTAAACAAAACTTTTTTTCATGGTCTTATATTTTCTATGAATAATTTACTTTCCAATATGATATCGCAAAACACCATTATAGGTCGGCTGACAACGTTCTGAATAAAGTCCGACTTTTGATAGCGGGTAAGCAGCCTCCAACTGACATATTTCCTTTCCGTCTATAAACAGATAGAGGTTATTGTCTTTTTTAACGGCACGTATATTATAAGAGGTCTTCAATAATTCATTGATCCGGATCTTGTCTATATGCCGTGACAGATCCTGCGGGTCTTTATTGATGAATCTCAATGCATCGGTCTTTACCGGAGAGAACGACAACTTGTTATAGGCCGGATGAGGGGCAATTTCACTTTGGCTGTTCTCCCCAAGAGGATACCATTTCGCGTCTTTCGCATATTCTATCACGAACCGGTCGAACATATTCTCCGCGAAATCATTCTTATCTCCAACATCATGGCGATTCAAATAAAAAGCATCTAACCAGACAGGGCTTTGAAAGCGATAGCCTTTCTCTATAAAGTCTGTATATTTGACATCCGGGTAAATGGTTTTCAGGCATTCCAGAGGAAAACTATATTTCTGTAAGGTTTTACCGTTTTTTACCATTGTAACATCCAGCGTGCGTGTACTGCCGTTAATTACAGCTTTCACATAGTTATCTTTATCTATATAGACCGGATAACCACCTGCAAGACCCTTTTCGGAGAGGTTGGATACCTGAAATGAATATTCATAATTATTCAGCATATCGCCCTTCAGTATCTCTGTTTTATTATTATCCGAAACTTTCAAGCCCTTTGCCGTGCTTTCATATTTTCCGCTGATACATTCCCAACCGGGCATGGTACAATCATAATCATCAAAGCCAAGCGTATATACAATTCCGTCAAAAGCAGCCTTTCCCTCTTTAACAAACAGACCGGGGACACCGGCTTCTGATCCCGGTAGTATTCCTTCAAACCATGACTTTCCCGGAGCAGGAATGCCATCCAGAAGTACTTTCATATTATCCATATTTTTTTCTATTGTAAAGGTATGGTATACTCCAAAGATAAAATCTTCCGGTAAATTAAAAAACTCTTTCCGCTCTTTTCCCTGTATACAAGTTTGCAGATACCAACCGGAGCGGGTTGAATCCAAACCTACATTTATATAATTCTCCGCATCTTTCCAATAGGCTATGACTCCGGCTTCATTTGTGGCATTCACTCCGGCTTCAAACAAATAGGATGTGCCTGATTGTACCTTGTCTAGTAATCCATAAGATGATTCCTGATTTTGCCATACCAACTCGCCATCGGTAACGCCCCATTGATCGTTTGCCGGGAAAGTCCAGCTTTTTAGTAAAGACGCATCATCAAAAGTATCACCATAAGTCGGTTTGGCCGGTTCCGGATGATATCCTTTTGTGTTGGGGCCGGTTATTCCGTCTACATAAAGTGTTTTATCGAAGAATTGCACACGGTTTATGTATTGTCCACGAGGTTCATAGTTCTTATTCGCCATATAAATAAGCCACCATTCAAAACCGTTCGGGCCACGCAAAATATTAGGTTGTCCGGGAGTTAAAAGGATGTCGTCTGCTTTATCATCTTTCATATCGAATAAAGAAACATCAAAGAAGTTCGTTCTACTGCCTTTATTCGTTTCAATAGCCAGGACGTTGGGAGCATCATTCCTCAATATGGCAATCTGCTTTTCACTCAAATTAAGGATACAATAATCCGCCCCTTGCTTATTATAAATCCGCTCTCCGTTCAAATATATCTTAGTATCTCCGTCATGGGTTACACGCAAAGCGGCATTCTTTATCGTATTACTTATCTGGAAGGTCTTGCGCAACCATAAGGAAGACGTCTGCCATTTTGTTCCCAGATGACGTGTAGTCGATCCTTCCACATCTTTTGAAGCAAATCCGGATTCCCCCTTTTTCCAACCGGAAGCATTATAATCAGGTTGCATCCAGTTACCTTCCGGCTGTTCTTCCATATAAGCGAAGTACGGCTCATAAGCTTTACCATATCTTAATACATCCACATAGTTCTCTTCCAGGGAAGTCTGATTGGATAAAACTACCGGATAACTATACTTTCCCCCATTCTGGAAAGTCAGTGGAGAATCCGCCTCTGCTACACCTAATTGGTAATTCCCCCATTCTGTCGATGTATGATTAGCATTATACATCATATAATAACGATCTCTGTACTTCATTACCCAGGGGCCTTCAGCTACGCGATTGTCCATTGTTTCCCAGGTGTCGGGTAAGGGAGCAAACTGACATACCGGTTCACCGGAAAACTCTGCCGGTGATTTCATTTTACGTCCCCAGATCGTATTTCCGTCTGTAAAGCGAACCATATACATATATAATTGTCCGTCATCATCTTTAAAGACCATAGGATCGATCCGGTTATCCATCCAGGTTGTTTTGTCCGGTTCCGTATAAGGTCCTAGTATATCTTTACCCTGTGCATGTACAATATGTACGGCATGTTTGTCTTTCCCCCAATAATTGACAGACCAATATAAATGAAAATCTCCGTTCAAATAGAACATATCGTTTGCGTGGATCTGATTATCTCCGGCTCCGCTTCCTTTTGTCCAATCGTTATCCATTGACACTACATGCACCGGAGTCCCCCAATTAACGAGATCTTTAGAGATGTAAAAATCACCATTCGTAAAAACACCTCCGATATAATATTTTCCATTATACTTCACTGCTCCGGCATCAGCAACTCCGGGCAACACTGGGTTCCGGATGTTTTGTGCACACAGGTCTAAACAACAGGAAAGAGCTAATAATAGTATCGCTTTTTTATTGATATTCATGGCAAAGATTATTATAAAAGTATCCTTTAATCTCCATACGAACAATTAGAGTACGAAGATAAAGGATACTTTGTTAACATAAAAAATTAATACATCGGATTCTGCGTCAGTTGCCCTTCACTATTATCCACTTCTATTTGCGGGATCGGCATACGTCTATGTTTACCTATAATGAAGTTGTTAAAATCTGCATCCCGGCTTTTCAACTCGTCAATGCCGGCCTGGGTATCCAGAAGTCCCCAACGTTTCAGGTCAGCCCAACGCCAGCCTTCAAAGCAAAGTTCCAGCGAACGTTCCATTTGCAGACGTTTCATAAAAGTATCTTTTGAATTCAGAGAACTTTTCCACTGGCTTTCTGCTAATTTGACAAGTCCGGCACGTTCTCTGACTTTATCTACATAGCCGGCAGCCTCTGTAATCGAACCTCCCGTTTCCACAATACATTCTGCATAATTCAACAGGATGTCGGCATAACGCATGATGCGATAATTGTTACGGGCAAAATAGTCTTCCGTTTCACGATAATAAGAAGTATTATATTTACGGATATAGCAATCTTCCTTACTTTGTCCCCAGTTATCCCATTGTGTGTTATCATCTGCATCCGCTATTTTATAATATTTTCGGGGCTGTTCCGGGAAATCCTGTGAGAAGCCGTGATACAAAATGCTGCTATACAGACGAAGGTCATTCGAACCATCAGCTCTTTTCTCCTTTAAGAATTCATCCACCAACCATCTGCGTGCTTTTCCGTCTCCCCAGCCAATGCCACTCGGTGCATAAAATTGTGTACGCTGGAATCCCATAGCCATACTTGCGTCATTACCTGTTCCTCCTTTATTCTGATCGTCAAACTGGATTTCAAAAATACCTTCTTTATTATTTTCATCCAGATCCGTAAAGTTATTTTCTCTGTTATCGATCAATCCGTATAAAGATCCTTCCTTATCTATCAACCATTGAAGTTGTTCTTTGGCCTTGTCGAATTTGTGTTGCTGCATATAAGCTTTACCCAGTAAAGCTTTCGCTGCTCCTTTTGTAGCTCTGCCGACATTGGCTGCATCCCATGCTTCCGGTAGATTTTCTGCAGCAGATAGTAAATCTTTTTCTATCTGTGTCCAGATTTCTTCTTCTGATGCATCCGAAGGCACATAATCAGCATTTGCAGGTTCTAATATCAATGTCCCTTTTTCCCACAGCAAATTGATCTGAAAATACCATAAAGCCCTCATAAAAGAAGCCTGAGCCAATACTTTACTCTTCTGGGCTTCATCCATTTCAATTTCAGGAACATATTGTAAAACCTGGTTACAGCGGTAAATTCCCATGTAGAAGAATTCCCAGTGTTGGTTATTCCCTTCATTGAAATTGTAATTGGTATACAGAAAACGTGTCCAGTCGCCGAGTTCAATCCACGGAGAAGAACTCCATCCTTCATCGGAAGATAAATCGTAACGAAACGATAGCCAACGCATCCAGGTTGGTTCTTTGTAAAGTGCACTATAACAGGCTTTCACTCCGGCTTCTGCATCTGATGCAGTTTTCCAAAAGGTTGGGACAGTTGCTTCATTCGGATTATCTATATCCAATAAATCCGCACTACAAGCTGTACATAATGATAAAGCGCCAACAACTAATAATTCATATATTTTTTTCATATCTTCTCTTGATTATAAATTAAAAGGTTAAATCCAATCCAAACATTACAGAACGGGTGTTAGGGAATGCAAAACTGTCTGTTCCTCTATTCCATACATCCTTATTCACAAAATCAGGATCCAAACCGCTATATTTTGTAAAAGTAATCAGGTTGTTCCCTGCTACATATAAGCGAAGTTTATCTATACCAAAGTTGTTCACTAACTCTTTCGGCAGACTATATCCCAATGAAATATTTTTCATTCTGAAGAATGAACCATTTTCAAGGAAACGATCACTATCCATCGAATTACGCTGGTCGCCATATATGATACGAGGTGTATTTGAATCTTGATTTACCTGATAAGGTTCTTCCCCTTTGTCGTAACGAATGTAGTTCGAGTTATCGGAGAACAAACGTCCCTGCCATTTCGTAACATTGTAAATCTTGTTTCCGAATTGTCCATACCACATCATTCCAAAATCAAAATTCTTCCATTCGGCATTCAGCATGAGTGAGAGTTGCATTTTAGCCCATGGACTTCCACATATTTGACGGTCATCCGCAGTGATATTGGCATTATCATCGGTATCAATATATTTAACATCACCTAATTGAGGACGTTTGCCGTTGATCATGATCGGTTCACCCTTTGAATTCACATAATTGTTAATCTGTTCCTGGGTTTTAAAGATGCCATCTGTTTTATATAAATAGAACATAGATAAAGACTGGCCGATTTCGCTTTTAGCCTGACCTGAGTAATAGACATCTTTTCCATATCCCAGATCTATGACTTTATTGCTTAAGGTTGTTATATTCATATTTACATTATATTTGAAATCTTTTACCTGATCTCTCCAACCGACAGTCATTTCAAATCCCTGATTTTTTAAACTTGCTGCATTAGCTTTCGGAGCTCCTCCCTGATTACCTGTAGACAAAGCAATTGGCATATCGGTTAATACATCATGGGTTTTAGCCACATAATATTCAGCACTCAAACTTAATCGTTGATCTAAGAAAGCGGCATCAAAACCGTAATTCATTGTTTCTTTAGTTTCCCATACCAAGTTGTTATTTACGATTTTAACTTGTGCAGCTCCCGGAACAATAGTTCCTCCCAACAAGGTTACAATACTTTGATTGATCGTTCCTAAATAATCCCATTCACCAATAGATGAATTACCTAGACGTCCCCAGTTTCCTCTGATCTTTAAATCATTGATCCAGGAAATATTAAAAAAGTTTTCTTTTGAAATTCTCCAGGCGGCAGAAACAGACGGGAAGTTACCCCAACGGTTTTCTTTCGATAAACGGGATGTTCCATCACGGCGGAATGTGCCCGTTACATAGTATTTATTATCGTATACATAATTGACGCGGCCTAAATAAGAGATCATTGCACTTTTCTTGATACTGTTAGTATTTTGCTGGTTGCTTTGACCGGCATTAAGTACTGTCAAATAATCATCGGTACCTAACTGTGGAAAGTTCAAACGAGATGCCCATAAGCCTTCCCATTCGTTTTTTTGATAGGTAGTACCTACCACGGCATCAATATGATGTTTCTTGATATCTTTATTAAAGTTCAGCGTATGCTCCACCAACATATTATAGGTATTATCACGTTGCTTCTGACTTTCCGGATCACGGTGTTCCTGGTTCTGAGTCCAGTTACCTTCTCCCCTAAACCATGATTTTTCATAAAAATATAAATCTATACCACCATTGAATTTATAAGATAGAAAATCAAACGGTTTAAATTCCAACCAAACAGAACCATTTAAACGATTTTGTCTTTCTTTCATCTTCTCCAGATTTTCACGGGCTATCGGATTTGTTCCAAAAGTATTATATTTTGCTGCATCTCCATAACCATATCCTCCCGGGTTGTTAGCATCATATACAGGAATTGTCGGCATCATACGAACCACATCATTATATGGGTTTGTCTGTAGAGGGTCTTTGTTTATTAATGAATAAGCCAGATTTTCGCCAAAAGAGAACATGCCTCTTTTACCCTGTGTATTGACACGGAAGCTGTATCTGTCGAAATTATTGCCATAAGAAACACCGTCATTATTATAATAACCGGCAGATACAAAATAATTACCTGAATCTCCACCACCGGAAAGCGATACATTATAATCTTGTACTAAAGCAGTCTTAAATACTTCATCTTGCCAGTCTGTATCAAATTCAGAATGCTGTTGTGTTGTTGTAATACTGGCAATGCCATCTTTTATTGCTTCATTATAGGCAATATCATTATACTTCCTATATTCGGCTGCATTCATTAAATTATAGCGCGGACTCCATTCCAATGTTTCCTTTACACTGAGACCCACTTTCATCGGGCCTTTAGTACCCTTTTTTGTTGTGATAATGATCACTCCGTTTGCTGCACGCGAACCATAAATTGCTGCTGCCGAAGCATCTTTCAATATTTGAATAGATTCTATATCTGAAGGGTTAAAATCCACACCCGGCGAAGTGATCATTCCGTCTACTACCCATAATGGGGTATTGTCACTTAATGAGCCGACGCCTCGAATTTCGATCGAAGCATCTTCACCTGCTTTACCGGTACTACGGACGTTTACACCTGTAGCCAGCCCTTGCAACTGATTTGCGATTGTTCCGGCAGCACTTTTTTTCATTTCTTTTGTGTCTACAACAGCTACCGCACCTGTTAAATCTGACTTTTTCACAGTCTGATAACCAATCACGACTATCTCTTCCAATGCTTTGGAGTCATCCACCATCACTACATACAATGGGTTTCCTTTATACGTCATCTCTTGAGAAGTCATACCTATATATGAGAAAACTAATGTATTACCACTTTCTCCCGAGAGAGAGAACTTTCCATCAAAATCAGTTGTCGTACCGACAGTTGTCCCTTTTATTAAAACATTAACACCGATCAACGGCATTTTTTCTGCATCCACTACTGTACCGGAAATAGTTACATTCTGGGCAAATGCTGTTGCCGTAAATACAGTAAAAAACAGAACTAATAATTTCTTAATCATTTTTTATAGAATTAGATTTTAAACTTTGCGAAAGCCGATCTTCCGCCTTTTCAGTTAATCAATATGTATGTGTTTTTTACATACATGAAATGTAAAGATTCAAAGATTACAATACTTATGTCATAGGCTTTTCTTTTTTCACGGTATTACTTATTTTTGTTTAGAACTCTTGGTCGCAAATGTATTTCAATATGACAATAACAGCTACAACTATTTTTCCAATTAATACAATAATAGAATCAAAAAACGCCTTCAGAATATACTCTGAAGGCGTTTGACCCTATTGTTCTATTTTATGATCAGATCGTCTTATTTCACAAAATCCTTAGGTAAGATACCAAATTGTTTTTGGAAACATTTGGTAAAATAGGATGGAGTATTGAAGCCTACCATATAGCAAATTTCATTTACTTTACATTCTCCTTCTTTTAATAATTGTGCTGCTTTCTTTAATCGCTCCAAACGAATGTAGTCGTTCGGAGTCATATCTAATAAGCCTTTTATTTTGCGATTCAAACTTGACCGACTCATATTTAACAAACCTGCCATATCGTCCAAACTGAAATCAGGATTTTGCATATTGTTCATAGTAACATCATTCAGTGTTTTCAGAAATGTTTCATCTGCTTTTGTCATAGCCATTGTATTTGTTTGAACAAATGGAGAATGTGCAAAGGCTGCATGCAATTTCTCACGATTCCTAAGAAGGTTTGCTATAGCCACTTTCAGATATTCAACTGAGAAAGGTTTGTCTACATAAGCATCTGCACCGGATTTTAAACCATCAATTTTTGATTGCATAGTAGTCTTTGCTGTCAATAAAATAATCGGTATGTGGCTGTAATTCAGATCAGACTTAATATGGTCGCACAACTCTAACCCGTCCATTTCCGGCATCATTATATCCGAAATCACTAGATTTACCGTGTGATTTTCAAGCACATTCAAAGCTTCTACTCCATTTGTAGCCGTTAAGACCAAATAAACCGGAGATAATTGTTTTACTACAAACGATAACATTTCCGGATTGTCTTCCACGATCAATACGGTATGGCGATTCTGTTTCTGAATTGTTTGTGGCTCTTCTTTTAAAATATTCTGAGTTTCCCGATCATTTTTCATTACTGCGATTGTATGTTCCTGATTAAGGGGTAAAGTTAAAAGGAAGCAATTATGCTCTACCGAATCATCCATTGATAATGTTCCATCATGAAGTTCTGCTAATGAACGGGCTAGGGCCAACCCAATACCTGTTCCTGATACCATATTCGACATACCATCTTTATATTGAATAAACGGTTCAAAAACCTTTTCCCGCATATCCAATGGTATAACATTGCCATCATTACAAACAGACAATACAAAGGTTTCATCTATAGTATTATGCAATAACTTCACATGAATATAGGTCTCAGAGTATTTTATAGCGTTTGAAAACAAGTTGCTTACTATCTTTGTCAGACCTTCGCGATCTACCGAGGCGTACAATTGTTTAGGATAATCAATTGTGAACTCCAATCCTTTTTGACGGGCTAAAGGGGTAAAACGTGTATATATTTGTTGTAAAGATTCCGCAATATCACAATTGACAAAGTTCAGCTTAAATTTTTGAGTCTCTGTTTTCCTGAAATCGAGCAACTGGTTGACCAGATCTAACAGACGGTTAGTATTCAGATCCATAATTTCAAGATCATCACGTATTTCCCCCGGTACGTTTTGAGAAACCAGTACATTTTCAAGTGGGCTTTTTATCAATGTCAACGGAGTTCGGATCTCGTGTGCCACATTTGTGAAAAAGTCGATTTTAGCAGTGTACAATTCACGTTCTTTTTCCCGCTCAAACTTTTCCATCGCTTGTTGATGCTTTTGTCTGTTTCTCTTTCTGAAATAATAAATAACCCCAACTATGGAAATTATAAGCAATAAGAAATACAATATATAGGCCCAGGTAGACAAATAAAAAGGAGGGCATATATGAATCTTCAAAGTACGCTCAATTTCATTCCACTTACCGTCACTATTTGAACCTTTCAAACGGAACAGATAAGTTCCATAAGGTAAATTTGAATAATTAATCAAAGCATTTCGTCCCACAGTATACCATTCCTGATCAAACCCTTCCAGTTTATAAATCAGCTGATTCATTTCAGGAGCCTGATAGCTTAATGCGGCCGTATGAAAAGAAAAAGAATTTTGATCAGCATCCAACTCTATTTCTTCCGAACAAGTGATACTTTTCTTTAATGGAGAATTATCCCTGTTAACAGGAAGTCGTTTATTAAATAAAAAGAAATCCGTAATGACTACGGGAGGAATAAATCTATTTTCAACAAATGTTGCCGGATCAAATGTTATAAAACCGTTTATACTGCCAAAATAAAGATGTCCTCTCTTGTCTTTATAGCCCGATTGATAATTGAACTGATTGCTGAGTAACCCATTAGCCGTAGTATACACCCGCTTATAATTAGTGTCCGGATTGAAACAGACCAACCCGTTGTTTGTTGTTAACCAGAAATTCCCTTGGTTGTCTTCCAACATCTTATAAATAATATTACAAGGAAAGCCTTTTGAGATATCATAACGGGTAAAATCTTCTGTTTGAGGATTGAAACGACAAAAACCTGCCCCTTGAGTCATAAACCATAAACGCTTCTGGCTATCTTCATAAATACTAATAACCTTATCATATGGTAAAGAAGTTGAGTCATTATGCTGGTAAACGAAGTTCTTCCATTCTTTACTATTGATATCATAGCGAAACACACCATTTGAGTAAGTGGCTAACCATAAATTACCATTAAAGTCTTCCAATATGTTATAAACAAACATATTGGTCAGTTCCGGGATACGTGTAAAATCATCTGTAGCACGATTATATTTTAATAACCCTGATGTAGTACCGATCCATAAATCTCCGGTCGTAGTTTTGTATATGGAAAAAATATTGTTCGCATCCAGAGAGTTAGCGTCAAGACCTTTCTGATAATGTTTAAGTTGTTTTGTGGATAAGTCTATACGTACTAAACCTCCGGAAAAAGTCCCGACCCACAAATAATTATTGTCCAGGCACAAACCATGTACATTATGATAAATTAACGGATGTTGAAATCGTTTTATCTCTCCTGTTGTGGGATCAAAATGAAACAAACCTTTATCTTCCGTTCCGATCCATAAAGTACCATCATTGCTTTCACAAAATTCACGAACACGACGTCCAAAGTTTTCAATATTTTCTCGTGGATAAAACTTTTCGAAATAAGTCCATTGCCGTGGATAATAATTCACCCCTCCAAAATAAGAGCCAATCCACATACCTCCTTCTTTATCGCGATACAAAGAATAAATTGCATTATCTGATAATGCATAGGGATCATATTCATTTGACTGCGTCAAATGAATATGACTTTCTTTACTCAAATCATAAATATATAAACCAGACTCTGTTCCTACCCATAGTTCCTTATCTGATTTAAACTGAAGATCACGGACATAATAATTCAACAGCCGGCGAACTTTACGCGTTGTCATATTGACTTCTGTCAATCCATTGGAAGAACCGATATACATACAATTGTGGGAGCCTATAATCCGGGTATTTATTATATCATCTTTAAACGGTTCATTGCCATCAACATCTTTAAAAGAAACAGGCTTGGTCTTAAAGTTATCTTCTGTATAGTATAGATTATCATCGTATAGACTAAACCAGCAAGTATTTCCATTAAACCAAAAACGGGTTACATTGGCTAATTTGTTTCCATGTTCATCTCTATCTAAATAATTAGTCAGTTGTTTATCCTGAAGGCGATAATGGAACAATCCCTGATAATCTACGGATATCCATATATCATTATTCTCATCCTCCCCAATCATAGTGACAGCTCGTTCAATCACACTCCCTGTATTGCTAACCACATCAAAACGGGTAAAAGTTTCTAATACAGGGTCGTATATAAATGCGCCGGCATCAGTGCCAACCCAGATTTTACCTGCTTTATCTTCATAGAGAGCCGTTATAAAGTTATTACCTAAATCTGTTTCTTCTTTTTTGAAAATACGAAAAGATAGTCCATCGAAACGGTTTAATCCGTCCTTGGTTCCGAACCACATAAAGCCTTGTTTATCCTGCAAAATAGTATTCACGGTATTTTGAGAGAGACCGTCTTTTATATCCAGTGTTTTAAAGTAATAATGAATATTACTCTGTGCGTGAAGAGTGAACACACACAGGAAATACAGATAAAAAACAAGATTAAAAACCCAAGGTCTTTTCATGATATCATACTGGTATTAAATGGTTCAAAACAATAAACTGTAGCTGAAGCATATTGCTATAACTGCAATTTATACTCTTCTATCTTTCGATACAACGTAGTCAGGCCGATACCCAGCAAACGGGATGTCTCGGTCTTATTGCCGTTCGTGTATTTCAGTACCTTCTGGATATGCATTTTTTCAACTCCGCTCAAGTCGAAGCCGGAATAGGAACCGGAATTTGCCATTTCAGGATGCTGCAAGTTCAACGGGAGCGACTCCGGAGTGAGCGTATTGCCATCGGCTATGATCAGGCTGCGTTCAACAACATTGCGGAGCTCACGCACGTTTCCTTTCCAAACATGTTGTTTCAGGATATTGATATATTCAGGTGAAATAGTTTGAATAATCTTACCCATCTTGGCAGACAGAGAGTCTACAAAAGACTTTATGTGAAGCGGAATATCTTCGATGCGTTCGCGTAGCGGCGGCAGGTGGATTTGAAACACCGACAAGCGGTAGAATAAATCTTCACGGAAATGTCCTTCGGCTATTTCCTTCGACAGATCACGGTTTGTTGCTGCAATGATACGCACATTTACTTTGATAGGACGGGTATCGCCTATCTTGATGAACTCTCCCGTTTCAAGTATACGAAGCAGTTTTGCCTGTAAGTCGAAAGCCATTTCGCCAATCTCGTCCAGGAAGATCGTACCATTGTTCGCCTCTTCAAATAAACCTTTTGTTTCTTTCAGGGCACCGGTAAAGGCTCCTGCCTTATGACCGAACATTTCACTTTCCAACAAGTCGCGGCTAAAAGAAGAACAGTTGATCGCAACGAAAGCTTTTCCTTGCCGGCTGCTATCCTGATGGATGGATTGTGCAAAGACTTCCTTTCCCGTTCCTGTCTCACCTGTCAGCAAAACCGGAACATCCGTCTGAGCGACTTTGCGTGCCAACGCCATCGCGTCCTGGATAGCCGGAGACTTCCCTACAATCGTATGAAAAGAGTATTGTTGCCCTACCGGTGACTTTGATGCTTTGAACTGGTTATAAGCCGCCGTTGCTTTTTCTGTTGCTTTTGCAATTAACGGAAGGATTTTATTATTATCGTCCCCCTTGGTTATATAATCGAAAGCTCCGTTCTTTATAGCTTGAACGCCATCGGGGATATTCCCGTGTGCGGTAAGTAAGATCACTTCTGAAAGCGGACGCAGTTTCTTGAGTTCAGCGACCAACTCCACGCCACTTCCATCCGGCAGGCGAACATCGCACAGCACGACTTCCGGACTTACTTGCTCCAGTTGTTTCAATCCGGCTTTGCAGCAAGTAGCCTGAAAGACCTCATAGCCTTCCAATCCGATAATACGTGACAGTAAATTTAATATTTGTTTCTCGTCGTCAATAATCAATACTTTTCCCATCTTGTCCGGTTTCTAAAAACAACAGCAAATGTACAATATTATTCGTTTCTACAAGAGGGCTATATATTATTATGTGTATTTTAAAGCAGACTGATCAAGGCTTGCTTATTTAGTATCTTTACTTTTCCACGGGAAATACTGATGAAGCCGCTGTCAACAAGTTTGCCTATTTCTTTGGAAAGTGCAGGACGCGTCACACCGAAATATTCTGCCAATTGCACCTGATTATGCTCCATATCCACTGTATCCTGCCCTTCTTTCAGGTGATCCAGTAAATAATATATATAACGGCTACGGATACCCCGGAAAGATAACACACGGAGACGAGTCATGGTGCATTTGTTACAGCTCGTGCTTACACACAAGAAGTTATGAAGCAGCAAAGGCATAGAATGCATCATTTTGAAAAAGGATTCTTTCGCTATTTTCATTAGAACGACATCTTCTTCAACAGAGAATGTGGCAGGGAAGAGGTTCTTTTCGGAAAAGACATGTGGTGTAGCAAAGGTGCGTGGAGCCTGGATCACCTCTACCCGGACTTCTACACCGGAAACATCGACTACATCTACGTTCAGTTTACCTTCCAGCAATACATGTATAGCCTGACAAGGGGAACCCTGATGTATAATGGTTTTCCCTTTTGAATGATTTTCAATTGTATACTCGAGGTTTTCAAGGAAGTCTTCCTGCATTTTCTGCGTAAAGTTCCTGAACAGAGGTATTTTAAAAATATCGGTAATATCCATTCAGTATCGATTTAGTGTCGGAAATGTTTATACAAAGTTAAGAACATTTCCGACACTGACAAATCACCACTTCGCCATAAATATGCGCGGGTTTATGTTTAACGACAGCCAACCCCAGTCCTGCCAACTGTCTTTACTGCCGCCTTTAACGGCCTCCATTGTCGATGTTCCGAACATGGTGGAATATCCTGCGGATAACTTAACATCTTTCATGATCTGCCAGTCAACCTGAAGATCGATCTCAGAACCTAAACCACGGTCTAAATCTTTCTTATCTACTGTCAGATCGCTGGTGATTGAGAAGTAATGGTAGGCTAATGACAAATTTACTTTTGATGAAGCGTTATAAGCCAGTTTCACCTGATTATCCCATAATCCCGGATTAAAACCTGTTTTGAAAGGAGTGGCATAATAATAGTCCATCGCTCCATAAAACTTATGATGTGTTCCATATAATGGATCAAAAGCCTTATAGTCGGCATCTGGGCCGTCTGTATTACTTGCACCGCTCAAATAATCACTGCCAAGAGCTATGCTCCACTGTGAATTGATCTTGTAAGCAGCATTCAAAGCCCAAAGGAAAGCTGATACATCGCGATTAGCCATGTTCTTTCCGAATTCATAATAGAAAGTTCCGCCAAATGTCCAGTCGCCTGGTGCATAATACAGGTTTGTACCGAGTAATTGCATATATTTAGTGTCGGACTTTTGTGTTTCCGGATCACCGGCTTCCAAACCCAGATTCATGAACATAAAAGAAGCATTGAACGCCTTGCTGCAAACATGTTTATACCATAGTGTCTGCATATTCTTATAAGGTTGCGCACCCGGGTTATAATAAGTTCCACCTGCATTCCTGCTGTCATTGTTCTGATTAAAAGCTAAAATCAAATGTAGTTTGTTTTGAGAGTTTTCATACCCTAGCTTTAGAGCATCATGATAACGGCCAGCTACATTCCAGTCTAATCCACCCAAGATACGCTCATCATCATAGATCAGGGATTGGCGACCTAGTTTGGCAAAGATACCATGACCAAAATCAAGCTGTGCCCAGGCTTCGTTTAATATAAAACGACCATTCTTATCAATCTGCGGGTCTTGTCCCCAGACTCCTACATGTTGAGCGGAAAGGCCGAGAGACAAACGATCGCGTTCGTAGTTCATAGACAGGCGAGCACGATTGCTGATAAAGCCTGTAGCATCTTCTCCTTCATAACGAGGATTGGATGCTCCGTTACGGTATTCCGCCCGTGGACGTATCTGGGCACTCATGGAGAATGTGTTCTCCTTATCTTTAGCTGCTTCGTTTTCGTCAGCTTTCATCCACACCGAACCTAATAATAGTAATCCGGAAAATACAATCATCCGTTTTTTCATATCGATTATGTTTTAAGTTATATAAGTTCAATACTATACTAATACAATACACAAAAAGAATTCCTTTTATTCCATATTATAGACATGTACACTGTTTCCCTGTGCCGAAGGTAGGTAATTTACCCCAAACCAACATATCTGCAACAGGAAAAAGGCGAAGACTAACAATCCAAGAGCTGTCTTATATTTCATGCCCTTATGAAGCCTGAAATGAATATACAGCAAGTTACCCAGCCAGGTTGCAGCCGCCCAGGTCTCTTTTGGATCCCATCCCCAGTAATGCCCCCAGGCTTCTTTCGCCCAGAGTGCCCCGAAGAGCATACCGATGGTAAGGAAAGCCGTTCCCACATATACAAGGTTATCACAGAGACTCATCACATTCGAATCGATCGCCGTCTTTCTCGAACGGAACAGTAAATAGACAGCAACAACCGCTGCTGCCCCCAGCATCGCATAAGCAAACATATATACGATAACATGCGGAGCAAACCACGGACTTTGTAAAGCCGGCATCAATGTCTTATTATGTATCTCCGGTTTGAAAATGTTGATACAAATAAATACAAACGATAAGACCGTGCTAAAAGATAAGATCCATTTATACCGCCAGCGTACATAGGTAATGATCCCGGCTACAGGCAGGAAAAAAGAATACCATAAACGAGTTTCCCCCATCGTACGGAGCGGAGGACGTTCGAGCGACAACCACATCCCGACTATGAAAGTCATAAAAACAGCCAATCCCAATATCGTCCACAAAAGTACCTGCCCGAATTTATTCGGACGATAAGCCATTACAGCCCCAACTGCCCAGCAAGCTACAGCAGGCAAGGCGAAATATATAAAATGACTCCAGTCCATAATCGATCCCATAATCATATCGTTTTTGTAAAGAGACATACCGAACCGAGCAACATCATCAGGATGCCGGCATATACCACCGGAAGCCACGGATCCCTAACCAATTCAAAGATACTGGTACGGCTCCATTTCCCTTTTGTTTCATCATAGCTTAACTGATAGATTTTCCATCCGCCTATGCTTAGCGGCTTATTCACTTCGATAAGCGCATCTGTCCGTTCCCCTTCCTTGGTGTAAACCGTTACTTCAGAAGCAAAACGTTTTGGCTCGGGTTCCGGCATTACCAGGCTTACCGAGTCGCTTAACGGCAGAGAAACATAAGGAAACATAAAACTTCCACAACTTACCCAGCCGCTTTTTTCTGTCCCGTCCGTTTTATGCCGGGCTTTCACCATCAAAGCCGTTGTTGCCCCTTCCGAATGGAATGCCACAAAATTCATTGTATCGGTTCCACGTACACAAGCGGCCATCGGCAACGAGTTGGTAACTTCAATATCCCAGTCGAGCAAGCTGCCTGATAACGGAGCCGTTTCTACCAATATATTTTCAGGATTATTTTCCGGTAGGGCTTTTCCGGTCGTATTATCTATCGCCAGTAGTTTGGGTGGATATTCATCGATCGTAAACGATTTCAGTTCGATAGCCAGCGGGAGTTCTACCATTTCACCGGCATCATCCGTTGCACGCCATTCAGGGCCTTCCAACGAGGCAGTCATACGAAGACGTTGCAGATCTCCATTACCGAGAATAGCAGCCAGCAAGGTGATGAACAGTCCGGCATGGTTCAGTATAAAAGGAATATCTTTCAGACGGAAACGGCTGATCTTATGGATCGTAACCAATCCCAATACAGAAAGGAAATAAAGGAACAAAAGCATAAATGGCCACGAAACCGTCATTTGCATGAAACCTAACCCTGACAGTAGTCCCCCGTGAGTAACCGTTGCCGAGGGAGCCATCTGCCGGGTAAGTCCCATGATGATAACCAAAACCATCCAGGCCGTTAAAGACGTAATACTCGCCGTCAGGCTGTAAAACCATTGCAGGACAACGGCTTTACGGCTCGCGACATAAATCATTATCAAGAAAAACAAATACACTCCACCTGCTAAGGCGTTGAGGGGATACTGGAAAAGGGTCGCATCCACCTTCCCGGTTGTCAGTTGCAGAACGACTCCGGTAATGAACAGGCCGATACTGATCGCCCATCCTTCGGTATATCCCCACGGTTGCTTCCACATAATCAGATCTTATCAGCTAATCGTTTGTTCGCTTTTGCTTCTTTGATCCATTCGGGCACGACAGTGTTGAGGAACTTTTCCTTTGCCTGGCGCTCTGATGCAATATCTAGACCGATATACTGCTGTGCTTTATCTTTAGTAGAGATATCCGGCATCGGAACCTCATCCATGTAACCTAATTTAGCCAACACTTTAGATACAGCCAAACGAGCTTGCATCGTCTTATCCAGACCATTACCCAGGATGCGCTGTATTTCCTGCGGAGCATGGAAGGCTCCTCCGTGAGAAGCAACACCGAAGTCCCAGCGCCACTGTGCCTGACGGAGCAACTTCAATACCGGAGCCATTTGATCTTCCGATGCCCCCTTATCCCATGCAAACTTAGCTTCGATATGAGCTTTTGCCAATTCAGCTTCCAGGCGGTTACGCATTTCGTTCGCTTTGTTCTGACGTTCGTAAACATTGTTACGCAAAGTCTCTTCACTTTCGCGGTGACAAACCTGACAGGTACGGTCGATCATGGCCAACGGGCTCATAATATGGTGGTCGCTGTACTTCACGCCACCTTCGCTCTTGTAAGGCATGTGGCAATCGGCACACGATACGCCGCGCTGTGCGTGGATACCCATCATCGACAACTCATAATCCGGATGCTGTGCTTTCAGAATCGGAGTACGGCTCAACTTATGTGTATAGTCTGCGAAATCTTCTTCATCATAATAAGCTTCCATATCTTCCACGGTGAACCCTTTGTCCCACGGGAAAGTCAGGTATTTGCCATCCCCTTTGAAGTAATATTCCACATGGCACTGTGCACAAACCAACGAACGCATTTCCTGTTGGGTAGCTTTCGTAATATCACGTCCCTGACGCTGGAATGCTTCGATCAAGGCCGGACGGCTGATCTGCAGGTTCATTGTAGTAGGCTCGTGGCAATCGGCACAACCGATCGGGTTCACGATCTCGTCACCCATAGCCGCCCATTTTGCCTTATAGAAATTATCCACGCCGACAGCCTGCATCATACGGGGAACATCCGGACTTTTACAAGTCCAGCAAGTAGCCGGTTGAGGGCCTTCTTCGGGTGTCATCGGAGAACCGACACGCAAAGTATGACGCATATCATCGATCGCATGCATATGTCCGCGGGGAGTAGAATAATCTTTAGAGAAGGCATATCCTGCCCACAGGATCACCATTTCGGGACGGGCAGCCAATACGTCGACCGCCTGGCTTCCGTTGTACTTACTTTGGAAACTGGTATCCATCGTCTGTGTCCATGTGTCATATTCACGCGGATAGTTCGGCTGGAACTTTTCGTTCACCGCCTCGATCCCTGTGATTTCCACCTTCTTATTATTCATAACACTGGCGATCTCCGCCCTCCGTTCGTTGATCGAAGCGGCCAGTACACCCAGTACAAAAACGACTACCATTGTTCCGGCGAACAATAACCAGCCTTGCCATGATTTAAGTTTCTTTTCCATATTCGTTGATTTTTATTTATTCGTTTTACTTCAGCATATCTTTCAGCCATTCAGGCGTATTGGTTTTCGGGTAAGGAACAATGGCCGACGGGGTCGAGGAGAGGCTGTTCGAACCGCCGTGAGGCACATCGCGGTGGCAATCCCAGCAAGCCTTTCCGTCGCCTGCCATTGCCATATTGTGGTCGATCCGTCCGGTATTAACAAACTCGGTATTCAGTTGCGTGTGGCAACGGATGCAGTTGTTCATAATCACTTCGGCACTTTCGTCGATGGCCTTGATCACCTGCGGTTCGCCGCGCATCATAAAAACAGTGGCATGGCGCATACCGTCCATTCCTTTGAAGAACCATTTCTTCGCAGCATTTTCGTGCGGCACATGGCAGTCGTTGCAGGTGGCGTTACGGCTGTGCGAACTATGGTTCCAAGTGGCATAATAAGGCCCCATGATATGGCAGTTCACACAGGTAGACGGCTCATCAGACAAGTAACTCCAGGCCTTCGATACATAAAATGTATAAAAGCCTAAACCGCAGATCGCTCCCCCGGCAATAATGGCGAACAGTTTCCACCGCCTTGTGGGGAGAATCGAGTTTATTATCTCTTTTATCTTCATACAGCCTTAATTAAAGTTTAATTGATTGCAAATATCTTAATTCGGATACAAGTAAAGTGTAATAAATATTACATTGCACGAAAATTATGCATCAAATGAGAAAAGTTTTATTCATGGCAGTTTCCGCACTGCTGATATGCACATCATGTGTAACGAAAAAGAAATACTTAGAGGCTGAAAACGGGCGGCTGGAAGCTATCGGCCGCGGCAATGCATTGCAGGAACAACTTGTCGACTGTAAAGATACCGGTGACAAACTTAATGAACGGCTTGCCGCTCTCCAGCGCGATACGGTTCGGATGGGTAACAACATCCGTAATTACCAGACAATGCTCAATTCGAACATGACACAGCAAGAGAAACTGAACGCTCTCCTTAGCCAGAAGATGGAAGAACTGAACGAACGTGAACGGACGATCAACGAATTGCAGGACATGATCAATGCCCAGAATGAGAAAGTTCAAAACCTGCTAAGCAGCGTAAAGGATGCATTATTGGGTTTCGGCAGCGACGAACTGACCATTACCGAGAAGGATGGTAAAGTATATGTTGCCATGTCGGATAAGTTATTGTTCGAGTCGGGTAGTGCACGTGTAGACAAGAGGGGTAAGGAAGCATTGGCTAAATTGGCTGAAGTCCTCAACAAGCAAACGGATATCGATGTATATATCGAAGGCCATACCGACAGTAAACCGATCAACACGGCGCAGTTTAAGGATAACTGGGATTTGAGCGTGATCCGTGCAACTTCGGTTGTCCGCATCCTGACAAAAGATTACGGTGTTAATCCATTGCAGATACAGCCTTCCGGCCGCGGGGAATATATGCCGGTTGCCGATAACGAATCGGCTGAGGGACGCAGCAGGAACCGCCGGACGGAAATTATTATGGCTCCTAAATTGGATAAACTTTATCAGATGTTACAATAGTCGCTTTACTTTTCTCTTGATAGAAAAGTAATAAAAAAAACAAGGTTCCATCAGCTTCACTCTTCCTCTACATTAAATGTAAAGATGACCGAAAAGCCGGTGGAGCCTTGTCTCTTCTTAGTTGTTCTTCCTCTCAATTTCAAAAGCAGTCCATTCCAGTTCTTGGGGTGAACAAGGATACCAAATATCCATATCTTCCCCACCCTGTTCTTTTGTCAAATGGATCAGATAAGTATATATTTCCAAAAATATACGTCCATTTCGATCCTGTATACTGGAATAATAATTACCTATATCAGTCATTTCCGGTGTTGAATATCCCATCCTCATATCAGTAACCGGAAAAAGCATTTTATCTTCTTTTTCTTCCACTTTTACCATTGCTTTATGAATATAATATAGATATGATTTATCATACCCGGACTCCTTTACAACCAGTTCCGGTAATGTTCCTTTATAGACATTCAAAGCATAACAAGTATTAAAACCTTTTATAATCAGACTATCCCCGATTTCTATCGGCAAATAGGTTATTTGAGGTTCTGAAGGATCTACTTTATCTGCTGACTGTAAATCATCCTTTGAACAAGCCGCTAAAACCAAAACAAGCAACAGGCTAAACACAAAACATTGTTTCTTCATATAATTATATCATTAATATTTATACTAAAAACGGCATGCCTTGTTTTATATTGCATGACAGTAATATTATGTTTGTAAGACTATTCATTACAGGCTTCTGAATATTCATCAAAATATATCTTTACTAGTTTACCCTTTGACGGAATTAAAGGATGTTTTTTTATAAAGATATGAGCTTCGAAGCTGATAATGACTGATACAATTGTTTTTGGTGCAGTTGCTCAGGATTACTGACTCTAATATATTTAGACTCTGATTGAAATATTAATTTGATTTATTCTAGTGCGATAATCTGTCATAAAGTTTATTATATGGCTGTTTTAGTATCTGGTATGTTGGATGAATTGATTGAATTAGAAAAAGGATGATTACAATATTTAACAGTATTGCCATTGATATCAGTTCCTAAATCTCGTTTTAAACGAATTTGAACTTCGTTTAAAACGAAATTATTTTTCTTTTAAATGAAGTTAGGGTTTATTTAAGATGAAATATTTGTTAATTATGGTTGAATGCGATCGTTTTTGGATGATTTTATCACTTGATATTTATGTTATTTAGCAGAATTGTTTTCTGGAAGAGATGAAAATGTATGTGTAATTTAAATGACATATTTATGTGGAGACAGCTTTTTATAACCACTTTGTTTGTTTTATATCAACAAAATAGAATAAAAGCTGTATTTGCTTTGTAAAAAGCAGAATAAAGATGTTTTCAATCTTCTTTAGAATTGAATAAAAAACAATATGTCTAATCAGAGGTATGTACAGCCTGCTGACGATAAGGGTAAAATGACATTTTGATAAACAGAGTCAAATATTAGCTGTTTTGATTTTATTGCTAGACTGGATTATAGAAAGATAAGCCATCCCACTCAATTCCCTTATTTCAAGAACTCTTCCGTCTTTCGGAAAAACTCCGCAATATGTGCCCCGTCCACAAACCCATGATGTACGTAGATTGCAACCGGGATAACCAGCTTCCCTTCATGGGTCACTGCTTTTCCTACATTCAGCAGCGGATAGCTGGAGCCGCTTTTTCTTTCCTGCGTATAAGTGATAGAGGTAAAATAAAGGTCGGGAGTGGCACTTACCAGAATGACGCTATACCGGCTGTCTTCCGTTGCGATGTTTTCTGGCTCGTAGGGATCACCGTCTTCCGGTATCGTGTCGATGATGTGGCGCGCTTCTTTATAAAAGGTATCGAAATCCTCTATCCAGGGGATTCTCACGGTAAAGAATTTTCCATTTTGGTGCATACGTATCGGGCATAAAACGTCGACAGTATCATAACAGATAATCTGCCCGCTATTATTTATCCTGAACCGTAACTCCTTTATTTCATTGGCTGCCCGCAGGATTGCATACAAATAATGGAGGAAGAACGACTGCCCGTTCTCCTTCGCCCGCTGTCTGGCTCCGGAACATTCCACCTCGGAAGTGATGGATATGCTTGGATTTTCAAAGTTTCGGAAGAAATTGAAATTCTCTTTTCGTTCCCAACTCTCAAAATCAATGATTTGCTTCTTGGGATAAACAGGTTGTGAGTTCATTGTATATACTATGTTTTACAGATTGATTACAAAGATAGCTATTTCATTTTGATAAGCCGACCTTTTCAAAATGGAAGGGTTCTTCTTCCTGCTTATTTTTTCAGATAAACTATATCTTATTGATAACCTTTGTGTTACATGATTTGCCTGTTTTCTGGCACGCCTTTGGAATATAAGAAGGCGAACGAATAATAGTAACAATAAAAAAAGATTGAATTATGAATGACTATGTATCTTTTGGATTTTTATGTGTAGTGGGAGTGGCCTGCTACTGGTTTTTCTTTAAGTGTGTAGATTGGTTTGAGAAGATTTAAAAAAAGAAGGAGGAAAGGATGTTTACAGCTTTATTTATACTCTGTGTAGTAATCTTCGGGTATCTGATGTATGTGTTGATCAAACCCGAAAAGTTTTAATCGTAATTTAAGGTGAAAAGATGAATACGGAATTAATCGGTAGTATTGCGCAAATCGTACTTATGGTCGTATTGGCCTACCCGCTGGGGATGTACATTGCCAAAGTATATAAGGAAGAGAAGACTTGGCTGGATTTCATGGCTCCCGTTGAAAAATGGATTTACAAACTTTGCGGGATCAACCCGGATGAAGAAATGAACTGGAAGAGTTTCCTGAAAGCTCTTCTTACGATCAATGTTTTTTGGTTTTTCTGGGGAATGGTGCTGCTCTGCACACAGAAATACTTGCCGCTCAACCCCGACGGTAACGCAAGCCAGAGTCCTGATCTGGCATTCAATACCTGTATCAGTTTTATGGTGAACTGTAACCTGCAACATTATAGCGGTGAAAGCGGCTTGACCTATTTTACACAGTTGTTCGTTATCATGCTGTTCCAGTTCATTACGGCGGCAACCGGTATGGCGGCACTGGCCGGAGTCTTTAAGGCGATGGCGGCAAAGACGACGAATACGATCGGTAACTTCTGGAATTATCTGGTGAAAAGTTGTACCCGTATCCTGTTGCCTATGTCGCTGATAGTCGGTTTTATCCTGATCCTGCAAGGCGTTCCGATGGGATTCGACGGGAAAATGGCCGTGACGACTATGGAAGGAACGGAACAACTGGTTTCGCAAGGGCCTACGGCTGCGATCGTCCCTATCAAACAGTTAGGAACCAACGGTGGTGGTTATTTCGGGGTGAATTCTTCGCATCCGTTGGAAAACCCGACCTACCTGTCTAATATGGTGGAATGCTGGGCTATCCTGATCCTGCCGATGGCGATGGTCTTTGCACTGGGCTTTTACCTGAAGCGTAAGAAACTGGGCTATACGATTTTCGGTGTGATGCTGTTTGCTTACCTGGCGAGCGTGGCAATCAATACATATTATGAGATGAACGGCAACCCCAGGATAACGGAAATGGGGATCGACCAAACCTGCGGGGCGATGGAAGGAAAAGAAACCCGTCTGGGCCCGGCTGCCACTGCACTTTGGAGTTGCACGACAACGGTAACATCCAATGGCTCTGTGAATGGTATGCACGATAGCACGATGCCGTTGTCAGGAATGATGGAGATGCTGAATATGCAGATCAATACCTGGTTTGGCGGTGTAGGAGTAGGATTTATGAACTACTATGCTTTCCTGATCATCGCAGTCTTTATCAGTGGGTTGATGGTGGGACGTACGCCGGAATTCCTCGGAAAGAAAGTGGAAGCACGTGAAATGAAGATCGCTACGATCGTGGCGCTGGCTCACCCGTTCGTGATCCTGATCTTTACCGCTATTTCCAGTTATATATATGTCAATCATCCCGCTTTTGTGGAAAGTGAAGGAGGGTGGCTGAATAATCCGGGCTTCCATGGCCTCAGTGAAATGCTTTACGAATATACATCGGCTTCAGCCAATAACGGTTCGGGCTTTGAAGGATTGGGCGATAATACCTGGTTCTGGAATTTTACAACCGGTCTGGCGCTGATCATTTCCCGCTACCTTCCGATCGTAGGACAGGTTGCCATCGCGGGACTGCTGGCACAAAAGAAGTTCATTCCGGAAAGTGCCGGAACGCTTAAGACCGATACGGTGACGTTTGGTGTGATGACATTCTGCGTGATCTTTATCGTTGCCGCCCTGTCGTTCTTCCCGGCGTTGACATTAGGCCCTATTGCCGAGTATTTTAGCATTTACTAATTAGCAGATAGTTTAAGAAAGAATAAGATGAAAGAGAATAAATCCGCTTCTTTGTTTCCGAAGGAGCTTGTTATAGAAAGCATGAAGCAGTCGTTCGCTAAATTAGACCCGCGGACGATGTTTCGTAACCCGATCATGTTTATCGTTGAGATAGTGACGTTTGTCATGCTGGTCGTTACCATCTGGGCTGCTGCTACGGGAGCAGAAAACCAGGGGACATTCGGGTATAACTTATTTGTTTTTGTTGTGTTGTTTCTCACCCTGCTCTTTGCCAATTTTGCCGAAGCGATCGCGGAGGCACGCGGCAAAGCCCAGGCGGACAGCTTGCGTAAGACGCGGGAAGAGACGCCGGCCAAACTGGTTCTCTCAAACGGCTCTGTCTCTGTGGTGAGCAGTTCCAAGTTGAAGAAAGGAGATATCTTTATTTGTGAAGCAGGCGACACGATCCCGTCGGACGGTGAAATAATCGAGGGTCTTGCCTCTATCGACGAAAGTGCGATCACAGGTGAATCTGCTCCGGTAATCCGTGAAGCCGGGGGCGATAAAAGTTCCGTAACAGGTGGTACGAAAGTACTTTCCGACCAGATCAAAGTGCTGGTGACTACCCAGCCGGGCGAGAGCTTCCTCGATAAGATGATCGCGCTGGTGGAAGGTGCTTCCCGGAAAAAGACGCCGAACGAGATTGCCCTGACGATCTTGCTGGCTGGCTTCACACTGGTATTCGTGGTTGTTTGTGGTACATTGAAACCTCTTGCTGATTATTCGAATACGCAGATCACTATTGCAGCTTTCATTTCCCTGTTCGTCTGCCTGATCCCGACAACGATCGGCGGCCTGCTGTCGGCTATCGGTATTGCCGGAATGGATCGTGCCTTGCGTGCCAATGTCATTACCAAGTCGGGAAAAGCGGTGGAGACTGCCGGGGATATCGATACCTTATTATTAGATAAAACGGGAACTATTACGATCGGTAACCGTAAAGCGACACAGTTCTATCCGGTAGCCGGTATCGACGAACAGGCATTCGTACAGGCTTGCCTGCTGGCTTCCCTTTCCGATGAAACGCCCGAAGGTAAATCGATTGTCGAACTGGGACGTGAGAAAGGTATCCGCATCCGCGACCTGAGCACTTCCGGCTCCAAGATGATCAAGTTCACGGCAGAAACCAAATGTTCGGGTGTCGACCTTAAAGATGGTGTCCGTATCCGTAAAGGTGCTTTCGACGCAATCCGCAGGATGAGTGAAGCGGCCGGAAATAAATATCCGCAGGAAGTGGCCGAACTTGTACAGAAAATTACGAGCAACGGCGGTACTCCGCTGGTCGTTTCGCAGGATGACTATATTATCGGTGTGATCGAATTGCAGGATATTATCAAACCCGGCATCCAGGAACGTTTCGAACGTTTGCGCAAGATGGGAGTAAAGACGGTAATGGTTACCGGAGATAATCCTTTGACGGCAAAATATATCGCTGAAAAGGCGGGTGTAGACGATTATATCGCCGAAGCCAAGCCCGAAGATAAGATGAATTATATCAAGAAAGAGCAGGAAAGCGGTAAGCTGGTCGCCATGATGGGTGACGGTACGAACGATGCTCCGGCACTGGCACAGGCAAACGTCGGGGTAGCCATGAACAGCGGTACGCAGGCGGCAAAAGAAGCCGGCAATATGGTGGATCTCGACAACGACCCGACCAAATTGATCGAGATCGTGGAGATCGGTAAGCAGTTGCTGATGACACGCGGTACATTGACTACTTTCAGTATTGCGAACGATGTGGCCAAATATTTCGCTATTGTCCCGGCCTTATTCATGGTGGCTATTCCCCAGTTGGGAGCACTGAATGTTATGCACCTGCATAGTCCGGAAAGTGCGATCCTGAGTGCGATCATCTTCAATGCGATCATCATTCCGATCCTGATCCCGCTGGCATTGAAAGGGGTTGCTTATAAACCGATCGGGGCTTCTGCCTTGTTACGCCGTAACTTATTGATATACGGTGTAGGTGGTGTAGTTGCACCGTTCGTTGGAATAAAATTAATTGATATGGTTGTCAGCCTGTTTATGTAATCAACAACAAAAAAATTAAAGATCATGATATCGAACTTAATAAAGTCATTAAAACTTACAATAGCCTTCTGTGTGCTGTTCAGTGTATGTTACATATTTATATTGTGGGCGTTTGCCCGGGTTGCTACTCCCAACAATGGTAATGCTGAAGTCGTGGAGTTGAACGGGAAGGTGGTAGGAGCTGCGAATGTAGGCCAGTCCTTCACCCAGGATATTTATTTCTGGGGACGCCCTTCCTGCGCGGGTGACGGCTACGACGCAACGAGTTCAGCCGGAAGCAATAAAGGTCCTTCCAATGAAGAATACCTGGCGGAGCTAGAAGCACGTATCGATACTTTCCTCGTACATCATCCGTATCTGAAACGCGCAGAAGTTCCTGCCGAGATCGTTACAGCCAGTGCTTCCGGCCTCGATCCGCACATCTCGCCCAAAGCGGCTTATGTACAGGTTCAGCGTGTGGCTGCTGCGCGCGGTGTTACTCCCGAACAGTTGATGGCGATTGTAAATGCCAACATTGAAGAACCTTTATTGGGGCTCTTCGGAACGGAGAAAGTGAATGTCTTAAAGTTGAATGTGGCTGTCGAAAAAGCCCTGGGTAAATAAGGATCCTTTACAAAACAAATAAATAACAACATGAAATCAATATTGAAAAAGATGGCTGCCGTAGCAGTGATATTCTCTGTAACTTCTTTGTCTTCTTCTTCCATAATGCAGGCGCAGGTAGGAGAAAAAGATGTAAACTTTACCGTTCAGGGGGATCTGGTCAGTTCATATGTATGGCGTGGAATGTACCAGACGAGTGCGAGCTTCCAACCGACCTTCGGATTGAGCATCGCGGGCTTTTCGCTGACTGCCTGGGGATCGACCGACTTCACCGGAGTAAACGAAAACTCCGGCCTGGGAGCTAAGGAGATCGACCTGACTGCCGCCTATACTTTTGGGAACACCGGACTAACTTTGTCGGTCGCCGATTTATGGTGGGCAGGACAGGGAGCCGGGAAGTATTTTAATTTTAAAAGTCATGAAACTGCTCATCATTTTGAAGGTGCTATTGCTTATTCGTTGCCGGTAGCGAAATTTCCGTTATCAATTGCCTGGTACACTATGTTTGCCGGTATGGATAAGAATAGCCATGATGAGCAGGCTTATTCTACGTATGTGGAGCTGAACTATCCGTTCAGTGTGAAAATGGTCGATCTGAATGTGACTTGCGGGTTTACTCCGTGGAATGCTCCGCAGTATTTGACGAATAGTTTTGCAGTAACGAATGTTGCGCTTAAAGGAACGACCGCAATAAAGTTCAGCGATTCATTTTCTTTGCCTATTTTTGCACAAGCCATTTGGAATCCTCGTCTCGAAGATGCCCATCTGGTTTTCGGATTCACATTGAAACCGTAATACAGAAAGACGGATGAACAGGGAACAGAGTGTACAGCACTTTCTCGACTTACTGAAAAAGTCGCGCCGTGGTAACTTCAAGATCTACATCGGTATGATTGCCGGTGTAGGCAAATCGTACCGGATGCTTCAGGAGGCACACGAGCTGCTTCGTAGCGGCATCGACGTACAGATCGGTTATATAGAGACACATGGACGGGTCGAAACAGAGGCGTTGGTAGATGGGTTGCCCCAGATACCGCGCCGTAAGTCTTTTTATAAAGGAAAGGAAGTGGAGGAGATGGACTTGCAGGCTATTCTGAGTATTCATCCCGAAGTTGTTATCGTAGATGAGTTGGCGCACTCCAATGTAGAGGGCAGCAAGAACGAAAAGCGATGGCAGGATGTGATGGATATCCTCGAAGCGGGTATCAGCGTGATTACCGCAGTGAATATCCAGCATCTTGAAGGGTTGAATGAGGAAGTGCAGGACATTGCCGGAATAGAGGTTAAAGAAAGGATACCGGATAGCGTACTGGAGCAGGCCGACGAAGTCGTGAATATCGACCTGACCGCCGATGAACTGGTGAAACGCCTGAAAGCCGGGAAGATATACCGTCCGGAGAAGGTGGAGACGGCCCTGAATAATTTCTTTAAGTCGGAAAACATTCTTCAGCTTCGCGAACTGGCCTTGAAGGAAGTGGCGTTGCGGGTGGAGAAGAAGGTGGAAAATTCGGTGCCGGTCAATACCGGGGTGCGGCATGAGAAATTCCTGGCTTGTATCAGCAGCAATGAACGTACTCCCCGGAAAGTGATACGGAAAGCTGCACGGTTGGCTACCCGTTATAATACAAAATTCTTTGTCTTATATGTGCAGACGCCCCGGGAGAGTATCGACCGGATACCGTTGGCCAACCAGCGTTATCTGTCGAACCATTTCAAACTGGCTACCGAATTAGGAGGGGAAGTGATCCGGATACAGTCCGAATCGGTCACCGACAGTATCGTTCAGGTGTGCAAAGAGAAAATGATAACTACTCTTTGTATCGGAAAGCCTTCCTTTAGCATACGTTCCTTGTTGTTTTCGTCGTATCGCTACCGGAATTTGCTGAATAGTTTGTCGCAGTTGAATATTGATTTAATAATAATAGCGTAGTATGAATAAGTCAGTTAATCTGAAGATTAAAACAAAGCTTATCTCCGGGATAGGTTTGTTATTCGTTATGATCGTATTGTTGGGAGGCCTGGCGGTAAAGAACATCAATAATATGTCTGTCGATACCCAGAATATCCTGGCGGATAATTACAATTCACTTCTTTATTCCAGGAGGATGTTGAGCGCCCTCGAACGTATCAAGACAGACCCGGTAGCCCAGGCAGAGTTCGCTAAGAACCTGGAACTGCAAAAAAAGAATATCACGGAGGTAGACGAGAATCTGGCAACGACGCATCTGGCAGCCCAGTATGAAGCCATGCATAAGGATCTGAACGATACGACTATCCAACGTGTCCGCATGGCCCTGAACGATATCATGAGCCTGAATATGGCAACCATCTACCGTAAAAGCCAGATTGCCGAACATACGGCCGACCGTGCCTTGTTGTGGATATGTGTGATCGCCATCATCTGCATCCTGACGGCTTTTGCCTTCCTGATCCGTTTACCCCGGTCGATCAATACGCCGATAAGGAAACTGACGGATGGCATCATGGAGATAGCCAACCATAATTATGAGAAACGGCTCGACCTGGGTAAGTACCAGGAGTTCTCGGAAGTCGCGAATTCTTTTAACCGGATGGCCGAACGCCTGACCGAATATCGTAAAAGTACACTGGCTGATATCATACAGGCTAAGAAATATATTGAAGCGATCGTGAACAGTATCACGGAGCCTATTATCGGTCTCGACGACAACCGCTCGATCCTCTTCGCCAACGACGAAGCACTTACGATCCTGAATCTGAAACGTGACATCGTGATCGGTAAATCCGCCGCCGAACTGGCCTTGAAGAACGACTTGCTCCGTCGCCTTGTCCGCGAGCTGATCCAGCCGGACGAGAAAAAGGAACCGTTGAAGATATATGCCGATAACAAGGAAAGCTATTTCCAGGCAAAATACATCCCGATCCGTGTGACCGACGAGAACGGAAAAGAAAACCAGTACGTAGGAGACGTGATCCTGTTGAAGAATATTACGGAATTCAAGGAACTGGATTCTGCCAAGACGACATTTATCTCAACGATCTCACACGAACTCAAGACTCCTATCTCAGCCATAATGATGAGCCTGAAATTATTGGAGGATAAACGGGTCGGAGAAATGAATGACGAACAGTTGGCCTTATCCCAAAGTATCAAAGACAGCAGTACACGTTTATTGGAGATAACCGGCGAACTGCTTAAAATGACGCAGGTGGAAACGGGTAAGCTGCAACTGAACCCGAAAATCACCAAGCCGATAGAATTGATCGACTATGCGATCAAGGCTAACCGTGTGCAGGCCGAACGCTTCGGTTGCCATATAGAAGTGGAGTATCCGGAAAAGATCTCGAAGCTGTTTGTCGACAGTGAGAAAATAGCCTGGGTATTGACGAACTTGCTATCGAATGCCATCCACTACACACCGGAGAACGGACGTATCATCATCGGTGCCCGTCAAATAGATAAGACCGTCGAGATCTTTGTACAGGACTTTGGGAAAGGTATCGATCCGCGTTATCACCAGAGTATTTTCGACCGTTACTTCCGTGTTCCGGGCACAAAGGTACAAGGCAGTGGCCTCGGACTGGCAATCAGCAAGGACTTCATCGAAGCCCACGGCGGCACCATCCATGTGGACAGCGAGATCGGCAAAGGAAGCACATTTGTTATCAGGTTTAACGTGTAAAAGAGAAGTGACCGGAACTATCTTTTTCTTATAAGACGAAAAAATGCCAGTACCGGCTGCTTAGTTAAGCAGTTGATACTGGCATTTATCTTTTGTTTATTTACTTTTTATCTTTCAGCAAATCGCGTATCTCTGTCAATAACTGAATGTCAGCAGGAGGAGCAGGGGGCGCAGCCGGAGCCTCTTCTGTCTTCTTCTTGTTCAGGGCATTCATCCCTTTGACCATCATAAAGATAGCAAAAGCAATGATGATGAAGTCGAAAGTGACCTGGATAAAGTTCCCGTAGTTGATCGTTACGGCAGGAGTGATCACTTTATCTCCTTCCATCACTGCGTGCTTCAGCACAATTTTCAGGTCGGTGAAGTTTACACCGCCAACCAGTACTCCAACGGCAGGCATGATGATATCTGCAACAACTGAAGATACGATCTTTCCGAAAGCACCACCGATAATGATACCGACAGCCATGTCGACGACGTTGCCGCGCATGGCAAACTGTTTAAATTCTTGTAAAAATTTCCCCATATATATTCGCCTTTTTTATGTTATAACCGTAATGGTTTGAATTTGGTTGCGAATATACAATATTTTGTTAAAAAAATCAGGCAAGAATTAGCTTTTCTATATCTTCATCCGGTGTGCTGATTGTCCCGATCCCGAAGTTTTCAACCAATACCTGCGCGATATTCGGTGAAAGGAATGCCGGAAGTGTCGGCCCCAGGTGGATGCTCTTAACCCCCAGACTCAGCAGGGCCAACAGTACAATGACGGCCTTCTGTTCATACCATGCGATATTGTAAACGATCGGCAACTGATTGATATCTTCCAACCCGAAGGCTTCCTGCAATTTCATGGCGATAACGGCCAGTGAGTAACTGTCGTTGCATTGTCCGGCATCCAGCACGCGGGGAATGCCGCCTATGTCGCCGAGCGGCAGTTTGTTATAACGGTATTTGGCACAACCGGCAGTCAGGATTACGCAATCGGATGGCAATTCGCTGGCGAACTCGGTATAGTAGTTACGGCTTTTCATTCTTCCGTCGCATCCGGCCATGACGACAAATTTACGGATAGCTCCGCTTTTTACGGCATCGATCACTTTATCGGCTAAAGCCATGACCTGATTGTGAGCAAATCCCCCGGTGATCTGTCCGTGTTCAATTTCCGTCGGAGCCGCACAACGTTTAGCATGTTCAATAATTTCAGAAAAGTCTTTTGTCTTGCCGTCTTCTCTCGATGGAATATGTTTCCATCCCGGAAAACCGGTCGAGTTGGTTGTATAAACACGATCCCGGTAAGAAGCTCCTTCCAGTGGGGGAACGATACAGTTTGTCGTGAACAGGATGGGGCCGTTGAAGCTCTCGAACTCTTCCCGTTGCTGCCACCAGGCATTTCCGTAGTTACCGACAAAATGTTTGTACTTCTTGAATGCCGGATAATAGTTTGCCGGCAGCATCTCGCTATGCGTATATACATCGATACCTGTCCCTTCCGTCTGTGCAAGCAGCTCTTCCATATCTTTCAGGTCATGACCGCTGATCAGGATCGCCGGATTATTACGTACTCCGATATTAACCTGTGTGATTTCCGGATTACCATAGCTGCTCGTATTTGCTTTATCCAGCAATGCCATTGCCTTGACACCCTGACTTCCGGTTTCTAGAACTAAGGCCGTTAGTTGTTCGGCAGAAAGGTCTTTCCGTAAGGTTTCGGCCAGCGCATATTGGATGAACTGATGCAGGCCTTCCTCTTCGAATCCCAGGTTTCCGGCATGTTCGACATAAGCTGCCATTCCCTTCAATCCGTAGATGATCAGTTCTTTCAAAGAACGGATATCGGGATTGGCCTCACGAAGTACACCGACCGTCAGCGCCTTTCCTTCAAAAGAACTTTCATCCCCTTTCCAGACCAGTTCATCGATAACCGGTAACTGAATACCATGTCTGCCGGCCTCTTCTTTTAGTTGATCTCTCAATAGCAAACCGTTGACAATCCGTTTAGTAATACTTTCTATATCGAAGTTTGCATTTGTAATAGTAGAGAAAAGAGCATCCACAACGAAATGATCGACATGTGCGGAAACTTCTATTCCCGCATTCCGCAGCCGGGTAGCAACAACGGATACGCCTTTGGTAACGAACAAGAGTAAGTCCATGCGGTTGGCGGTTTCATCATCTTTCCCGCAAACGCCCTTGATTGTACAACCTGTACCTTTCGCAGCTTCCTGACACTGAAAACAAAACATTTTAGCTTCCATACTTTATCTTTATTTATTGGTTTATTGTTTCTGGAAACAAAAGTAGGAGAGCCAGGTTTCTTATATTGTACCAAATGTTACAAACATGAATATTTTTTAGATAAATACGGTTGTACTTTTATTTGTATACAAGGAGGGATACATGTTTCAGCACTATGTCATTTTATCTATATGTTTACAAATCTGTTTCTTCTAGGTGAAACACTTGTTTCACCTAGAAGAAACAGTTGTTTCACTATGATGAAACAGTATCAATGATACTGCTTTCGTAAAAGCATATGGAGGTTGTTTATATGCACTACAGCGAATGTTTACTGCCAACAGTATCGGTAACAATTTACCTTTGCAGGAAAATAAGGTTTCTTCCATATCTTTTGTTATATTTGCCTGTATATATAATTGAATATGATTGCAATACTTTCTGAATCCGTACTGTTTAAAAATATCTCTGATAAAGAGATTGCCGATTTGCTGGAAACTGCAGCCTATCGGGTGGCTGCTTACCAGGCAAAGGATGTCGTAGCCCTTCAGGGAGCACCCTGCAATCACCTGATGATTGTCCTTAGTGGACTCTTGCAGGGGCAAATGGTGAATGACGCAGGCAAACTCGTTGTTATAGAAGAATTGCAGGCTTCTCAATTGCTGGCGCCGGCTTTTTTGTATGCACCGAAAAACAATCTTCCGGTAAATATTATAGCGATGGAAACGTCAGAGATTTTATTTATCCACCGGGATGATTTTACGCACTGGATGCAACTGAACAAACAACTTCTTCAAAACTTTCTGATGCTCATATCCGGAAGGAGTCATTTCCTGAGTGATAAGATCATGTTTTTGTCTCTGAAGAATATAAAGAATAAGATTGCGGATTATTTGCTGCGTAAATTATCGGATACCTCACCGGATGTAATTCATTTGACTGAAACGCAGCAGGAAATAGCAGACTCGTTTGGTGTTACCCGTCCTTCCCTGGCAAGGGCATTGGCAGAGATGGAGCAGGAGGGAATTATTGCTATAGACAGGAAAGTGATAAAAGTTTGTAATATGCAGCTTTTGAGACAGATGGGACAATAAAGAATCCAATTGTAAGAGATTTGCCAGCCAATATACTTAATAAGGATTAAAAGAAATTAATCCATCAGTCCAATATACCGACTTCGGTCGGCTTTTAATTATCTTTGTAACTGAATTTTAGAACAGCGCCACAAACCGACCACTTATAGTATCAAAACCAATAGTTTTCTGTTTAATTTTATAATATCAGTCAAAGTAGAACTTTATTTAATTACATGATGAAAAAGGATTTATTTATTAGGATACTAATTCTATGGGGATTATTAACTGGATTTACAGAGATACATGCAACCGGAGATGTGACGGGACCAGTTATGTCCAGTGATATTGTCTATACACTTCCAATAGAGAAAGTGACTCCGATTTATGGCAGTCGCTATAATGGTACAATTAATAGTTTTAATATTAATGACAATTGGGGAGGAAAGACAACACCTTCATTTGCACTGACTGAAGATGACTTTAATCTTATTAAATTATCGAATTTCGATTTCCACCCATTGACTTTTTATGGTTCACCAGTCGACTTATCGACGGCTACATACATAAATATAGATGCATTTTTTAGTAGGGATGTCAGTACTGTTGGAATAAAATTATATCCGTCAGGTGATACTGATTATGAGTTTACCAGTAATAAAACATATAAAAAGGGAAAATGGCATTCCATTCAAATCCCTTTAAATGAATTTATACGTGTGAAAGGAGATGAAGCACTCCAAAAAACTACTTCTATGCTATTAAGCGTACAAGGAGATGACGTGGGAGTTACTGCTTATCTTGACAATATCTATTTTTCTATGGAAGCTAATGAACCGATAGAAATACCGGCTGCTTCAACACCGGAACGTCCTTCCGCCAACGTTGTTAATTTCTATAGTACTCAATATGGAACAGATACTGATTTAGTGTTTTTAGATTGGGGAGGAAAATATACAGTTTCAAAAAAAAATGATAGTGAGGATAATGAATTGCTTAAATTCTCCAGGTTTAATTGGGGGGCAATCCAGTATGACCTCAATAATCAGGTACTGGAAATTGGGAATAACAATAGATTCCGTTTAAATGTGTATTCGGAAAATGCCCTTCCGGCTTTTAAAGTAATATTGATGCTTTATGAAAATAGGATAGGAAATGCCGAAAATATCGAATTTGAAACACAGGCATCTAATCTGGCTGCCAATGAGTGGCATTCTATTGATGTTGATATTAATGATTTTCTGGAAAAAACAGAACGTAAAATAAGTACAATTCAAATCCATACCGGTAGCAGTAATAATACGATCTATTTGAATCATATCTATTTTTATAATGATAAAGATATCACACCTGTAGAAAGTGCCCCAGAAAATATGGCCTATCTTCCTCCCGTGCAATTAAATCCGGCGAATGTAATTTCTATATTTAGCGATTCTTATACAAACGGACTTTCGACTGGCTATCCCGAAGTTGTTGATAAGGGGCAAACCACTGTAGAAGCAATTGTCCGGCGGGGTAATAATTTCTTTTATCAGTTAACGGAAACAGATCAGTTTCCTTTAGACCTGGGAAACGTCGATCTTTCGGGAATGGATTCTTTGCATATCGATATCTATTCGCCGGATGCAACATCTTTGAGTATTACTCTTGATGGCGGGAATAAACATTCTATTCCTGTAACGCTTATTCCGGGAGAATGGAACCGTATGAATTTTGCATTATCTGAGTTTGCAGATGTGTCTTTGGATGACGTTGATTATTTGTCTCTTGAAGGTGGAAATGGGAAAACATTCTTTATTGATAATATTTATTTCTTCAGGAAAAAGGAGCTATTCACTCCTACTCCGATTGAGAATTTGAATAAGAAGTTGGGAAAAGGGATAAATTTGGGAAATATCTATGACCAATCGAATCTGGAATGGAATGATGCTTACATTGCGATGGTAAAAGAGAAAGGATTCACGCATGTTCGTTTGCCTATCCGTTGGGATAATGACGGAAGAAGTTTGAATGAAGAGCCTTATAATATAGATGAAGCATTTATGCTGAAAATGAAAACAGTCATAGATAAGATTCTTGCCGCCGATTTAAAGCTTGTAATCAACATGCATCATTATAATCCTTTAATGGAATTATCGGGAGAAGAACAGACGAAAGAAATGGAACGTTTCCTTGTTTTGTGGGCGCAAATTGCTGAATACTTCCAAAATTATCCGGAAGATTTAGTCTTTGAAATACTTAATGAACCCAGAGATAATATGACGGTTGCGCTATGGAACGAATTACTGGAAAAAGCTATAAATACCATACGGGTAACGAATCCGAATCGCGCCATAATGGTTGGTACGACGGATTGGGGAACGGTTTATGGATTGGAGGGATTGAAACTTCCTCAGGATAACCATCTTATTTTGACAGTTCATTATTATAATCCAATGCCGTTTACCCATCAGGGGGCTGAGTGGTCCGGTAATCCTCCGATTGGATATAAGTGGTATGACTCACAGAGTGATAGGGATGCTGTAATAAATGAATTTAATCTCATCCGAGATTTTTCTGCGGCTAACAATAATATACCCGTCCATATCGGCGAGTTTGGTACTTATGACAGAGCGGACATAGATTCGCGCCTGCTCTGGACTACCTTTGTCACACGTACGATTGAGCAGTATGGTTACAGTTATGCCTATTGGGATTTTGGAACTGACTTTGGAATTTATGACGTTGCTACCGGACAATTCCGTCAGCATTTATTGGATGCTTTATTTACAAATAAGATTCCGGAAAAGCCAATGGACTTCCATATTGTTGGAAGCGAAACCGTCTACGACAGCAATATTAATAAAGGTAGCAACTGGAACACCGGCTCAATAGGGTATTGGACAAACTCTTGGGATAATGGTGAGCTAACAGTTTCTATTACTAACGAAAGGGAAAATGCATGGGATGTTCAACCTATTTTAATTACCGGCATTGAAGAGGGAGCAATATATACTGTTACATTTACTGTCAGTGGAGATACTGAAGGTTATACTTTTTCACACTATATCGGGAAAAGTGGTGCCGCTTATGTTCCCTATGGTCCCAATGTATCATTCTCTCCCAAACTGCAGGAGGAAACATATTCTTATACTTTTACAATGTTGAGGGAGACGGATAATGAAGCACGTTTTACTTTAGATATGGGAGGTCAGGGAACAGGTCGTTTTACATTTAAAAATATCTCTATAACGAAAGGTTTTCTAGCAATTAGTTCTGCTACTATCCCTAAAATGAGTGAGCCGGATGTATCTACTGTCTTTAGTTCGTTCTATAATAACGGTCTGTCGACAGTCGCATTTCCTTCAATGGGAGGGACAATTAAGGGGGAAGAAAAAGATGTGAAAGAAAATGAGATTATTAAGCTGGATAATTTTGATAAACAAGATGTCACGCTGGGAACATCACTTGTACTGAATGATAAAGATCATCTTCACCTGGATGTTTATCCGCGAAGTGGATTGAAATTGGTTGTAACAGCGGGAAACGAAGGTACAGTACAAAAATATAGTTACACTTTAAAACCTCACACATGGAATGCGCTTGATATTGATTTAACCGGTCTTCTGGCTAAAACAAAGGGAAAGATCGATAATATTAGCCTATCCTGTGATCTCGGAGGACGGACGCTGTATCTGGATCATATCTATTTTTATAAAAAAGATTCGGGAACAGATCCATCTGAACCGGAAGAGCCGCTTGCTCCTTCTGAAGCTGCTCCTGTTCCTACACAGGCTGCAAATAGAGTTGTTTCTATCTTTAGCGATACTTATGCCAATATTCCGTACTCTTTTGATAGTCAGGATGGACAAACAACAGAAGTTGACTATGTTCGGATAAATGGTAATAATACCTTGAGACTGACCAACACTAACATCTTGTTCATTAATTTGGATAATGTAAAAGTAGACCATATGGAGCAATTACATCTGGATGTGTGGACAGCAGAGACGGAAACATTTAATTTATACTTGTCAGACGGGAACTATGAGACACCGGCTATAAACATGTCAAGTAGGGGAGAGGAGTGGAAGTCATTTAATATACTTCTGTCTGATTATGAGAAGTATATAAATTTAGCGAATCTGTATTCTATCCGGATGGAGGCGAACAGGCAAAGTATTTACTATGTTGACAATTTATATTTTTATTCAACCCCGCCTACCGATAATTCTGTCATTCAACAGGGGAGTGATATAACTTATAAAATTCAGGGTAATCAATTACTTCTAGAATCGCAAATTCCGCTTCAATCTGTAGTAGTCTTTGATGTTACCGGACGTATTAGCTCCAATATAAGAACGACTGCTGTTTGTGTGACTATTGACCTGAATCAGTTGAATAGTGGAGTCCATTTCTTGCAGATGGTTGACTCGGAAGGTAAAATGAAAACAATCAAATTTGTGAAGAGATAAACATATAATAAAAAATAAACCCACAACTTTCGTTAGAAAGGAGTGGGTTTACTTTTTAAGTAATTTATACCGGACTGGGTATTACTTATTTAAGAAAGAACTTTTCATTCTGGCGATATCTGTCAGATAATCCTGTAAATCCTGTTCGTGTTCTTCTTCCATTGCCAGGATATGTTTGGCAATTTCGCAGGTTGTAAAGTCTTTGCCATCTGTAAATTCGGCGATTTGTTGGTATCTCACGATTGCACAACGTTCTGAAGCAATATTCTGGTTTAGCAGGCTGACAACATCAAAGTCATTTGGTACATCATATTTACATCTGGCCAGTTCGAACCATTGTTTAGGATCGAGAACAGGAACACCTTCCAGTTCGATGATACGGTCTGCCAGCAATTTAGCGTGGCCTAGTTCCTGTCCGGCATGTTCTTCAAATTCAGCCTGTACGTTTGCACGCATAGCGCCTTCTGCAACTAATGCTCCTACCCAATATTGATAGTATGCTAACCATTCTTCTGATAATGCAGCGTTAAGCTGTGATAGTAAACTTTCTACATCCAATTTTTTCTGTAGGATCTTAACACTTTCTTTTGCCATAACTGTAAAATTTAGTTTAGTATAATGCTCGTTTGTATTGTTCAAACAATGCTATTGAGCGTTTGTTCATACCGGAACTTGATACAGTTCAGATTTATTGTTTTTTTCAATAATGTTAGCGATCAGTCGTCCAGTTCACCGAATTTACCGGTTCCCAGATCTATATAAGCCTGTTTTAATTCTGCTACATTGTTCATGACGAATGGGCCGTATGCTGCGATAGGTTCTTTGATAGGCTCGCCACTCAGTACAAGGACAGTTGCTTTGTTTACAGCCTGGATAGTGAATGTTTCTCCCTTGTTTTCGAATAAGGCGAAATAGTCGGTTGGAACCAATTCGTTGTTATTGATCTTTACGGAGCCTTCAACAACCAGGATTGCTGTGTTATAGTTTGCCGGAAATGAAAATTCTGTGCTTGCACCTTTATTTATTTTTGCATTGAACATATTTATCGGAGTAAAGGTGGATGCTATCCCGGTTGTATCCTGGTACTTGCCGGCAATCACCTCGATCAGTCCTGCATTATCTGGTAATTCAACTTTGGGGATCTGGCTGTTTACAATAGATTGATAGTTGGGATCCGCTTTTTTATCTTTAGCCGGAAGATTGATCCACAATTGTACGACATGGAATTCACCGCCTTTCTGACTGAAATTCTCTTCGTGATACTCCTTATGAAGTACTCCGGAGGCAGCTGTCATCCATTGGATATCACCCGGGCCGATTACACCACTATTTCCTCTGCTGTCATGATGGGCTACCTTTCCCTGATATACGATCGTGACAGTTTCAAACCCGCGGTGAGGATGTACTCCGACACCTCTTGGTTCTTTACGCGGTGAGAATTCCATTTTTGCATTATAATCCAAAAGGATGAAAGGATTCATACGTTCTCTGCTTAATTGTTCCAAATGTGGAATGAAATTATGTACCCTGAATCCGTCTCCAACCATATGGGGAGCAGGCGGAGCTATGATGTTTTCGACTTTTTTTGTTGTCATATAATTATCTCCTTATTTTTTAGTAAAAACAAAAAAGGGAAGGGCTTTGTTGTATCTGCTGGCTTTTCCCATATAATAATGTATAGGGAAAGGTGCTTTTTCAGGTATTTGAGAGGTGATAGCGACTGAATTTAAAGGAGAGTCCCCCGTTTGGGTATTTGTTATTTTTTTTTACTCCGTAATCGTCAGTGCTTCAGAAAAGTAGTGTATTTGGTGCGATTTTAAGTAAAAAATAATGCGAATAAAGTTTGGAGTGTATGTTGTAAAGCACTACTTTTGCATCCGCATTCGAGAGAGAACGGCACTGCAAAACATGATGAAAAAAACTTTTAGAAAAACTTCCGAAAACATTTGGAAGTATGAAATAAAAGTTCTTATCTTTGCATCCACGTTCGCTAAAAACTAGCGGGTGTAACAACAAGAGTTCTTTGAAAGATTTACATATCAACAAGTAGTACAAGTATTAAAAATTAATACCGTCAAAACTTGAAATAATAACGGATTCTGAGCAAGACAAAACAATTTATACAACGAAGAGTTTGATCCTGGCTCAGGATGAACGCTAGCGACAGGCTTAACACATGCAAGTCGAGGGGCAGCAGGGAGTAGCAATACTCCGCTGGCGACCGGCGCACGGGTGAGTAACGCGTATGCAACCTACCTATCAGAGGGGGATAACCCGGCGAAAGTCGGACTAATACCGCATAAAACAGGGGTCCCGCATGGGAATATTTGTTAAAGATTAATTGCTGATAGATGGGCATGCGTTCCATTAGATAGTTGGTAAGGTAACGGCTTACCAAGTCTGCGATGGATAGGGGTTCTGAGAGGAAGGTCCCCCACACTGGTACTGAGACACGGACCAGACTCCTACGGGAGGCAGCAGTGAGGAATATTGGTCAATGGGCGAGAGCCTGAACCAGCCAAGTCGCGTGAAGGATGAAGGATCTATGGTTCGTAAACTTCTTTTATAAGGGAATAAAGTGCGGGACGTGTCCTGTTTTGTATGTACCTTATGAATAAGGATCGGCTAACTCCGTGCCAGCAGCCGCGGTAATACGGAGGATCCGAGCGTTATCCGGATTTATTGGGTTTAAAGGGTGCGTAGGTGGTTTATTAAGTCAGCGGTGAAAGTTTGTGGCTCAACCATAAAATTGCCGTTGAAACTGGTTAACTTGAGTATATTTGAGGTAGGCGGAATGCGTGGTGTAGCGGTGAAATGCATAGATATCACGCAGAACTCCAATTGCGAAGGCAGCTTACTAAACTATAACTGACACTGAAGCACGAAAGCGTGGGGATCAAACAGGATTAGATACCCTGGTAGTCCACGCAGTAAACGATGATTACTAGGAGTTTGCGATACACAGTAAGCTCTACAGCGAAAGCGTTAAGTAATCCACCTGGGGAGTACGCCGGCAACGGTGAAACTCAAAGGAATTGACGGGGGCCC